>CERX01025301.1_pt1 | contig 21564 bp, 15 predicted proteins | sample 350251 | NCBI WGS metagenome assembly CERX01 (sample SAMEA2621044, study PRJEB7988) | marine metagenome | biome: marine biome (ENVO:00000447); feature: deep chlorophyll maximum layer (ENVO:xxxxxxxx); material: "saline water (ENVO:00002010), including plankton (ENVO:xxxxxxxx)" | depth 50 m
ATTACCAACGTCCTATATGAGTAATGAGATTATTGCAATGCTGAAATTTATTAAGACTGAAAAATGACATTTATCGAATCAATAAAAAATTCATCCAATGAAATAACTTTAAAAAAAATTGGTGCGCCGATCCCAGAATTATTAATTACAGATCAACCTTGTCTGAATATTGCCTTCTTAGATGTAGAAACAACTGGTTTAGATAAAAAAAATAATGAGATTATTGAGTTAGCAATAAAAACTATAAAAGTTGAAAAATTATCTGCAAAAATTGTATCAATTGAAGGTGAATATGAGTCATTTAATGATCCAAATATTGATATTCCATCTGAAATTACTTCACTAACCGGCATTAGTAATGCAATGGTCAAAGATGAAAAGATTAATTGGCAACGTATCGATCAATTAATTGCTGAATCCGATATAATCATTGCTCATAACGCAGGTTTTGATAGGTCATTTATTGATCGCTATTCATTAATTTCAACAAAAAAAATTTGGGCCTGTTCTGTAAATGATATCGACTGGTTAAAAAGAGGATTTATTAGTTCAAAACAAGAGTTACTTTGCTATTGGCATGGGTTTTATTTTGAAGCGCACCGTGCAATGAATGATGTAGACGCCTTAATAAATCTATTAACACATCGACACTACAAAAATCATAGGCCACTGCATGAATTAATAGAAAACTGTACAAAATCTTCTTATACTATTTTTGCTGAAAATTTTCCCTATAACCAAGAAAAAAAAGATATTATCAAAGGTTATAAATATAAATGGAATCCTGATATAAAGATTTGGTATAAAAATATTAAGCATAATGAATTGGAGATTGAAAAAGAGAAACTTACTTCTGCCATATATGATAAAATTTTTCGGGGGCGCATTGAAAAAATTGATCCACGAGACAAATATAAATCATTATAATCTAAGTATTATACTAAGGTTCAAATCATACTTATGATATATCTTTACGCAATAATTGTATATCTCTGCCTCTTGGTTGCAGTTGGCGCATATAAAATTAAATCGGTAAAAAGTAGTGAAGATTTTATGGTTGCAGGTAGGTCACTTCATTGGTATGTACTAGTAGGGACACTGTTGGCTACATGGATGGGTAGTGGCTCTTTATTTAGTGGTGCTGGTCTTGGATATAGAAATGGATTGGCTGGTTTATGGTCAAGTGGCGGAGCATGGCTTGGAATAGCTTTAATTTATTTTATTAGTAGCAGAATCAGAAACTTTGGCAAAGTTACTGTCCCAGATATTTTTGAAGCGCGATATGGTCAGTTTGCTGCTATAATGGCAACAATCACAACCGTGATTGCATACACAACTATTGTATCATATCAGTTTAGAGGGGGCGGTAAAGTATTGTCTATGGTTTCCGATGGGATTGTATCTATGGAAACAGGTGTAATAGTGACTGCGCTATTTGCTATATCATATACGGTACTTGCCGGGATGTTTTCAGTAGTTTATACTGATGTCATTAATGGTATCTTGATGACGATTGGAACATTTAGTGCATTGATCTTTTTGGTTATTAAAGTTGGAGGTATAAATGAAATAATTCTAGTTGCTGAATCAGCAGGGAAATGGCAGTGGTTTGGTAATTGGAATGCAGAAAGGGTAGGAGATATATCAGGACCAATTATAGCAATCAGTTTTTTTGTGCCAACAATGTTATTGTTAATGGGTGACGCAAATATGTATCAGCGATTATTTAGTGCTAAGAATGCTGGATCTGCAAAAAAGGCGGTTTTTTATTGGATTATTGGTGTAATCATTTTGGAATCAGTAATATCAATGCTTGGGCTTACAGGTTATGTCGCGGCACAAAAAGGTATTATACCTGATTTAGTCCAACAAGCGCAATCTGGGTTAACTGATATCAATTCAATCTCGATGCTTGAGGCTAGACAATCTGGTAGTGAAGCTGTAATACCTGCCATAGCACGTTATTCAGGATTGCCTCTTATTTTAGGATTACTTTTGGCTTCAACAATGATGGCTATTATCGTATCAACAGCTGATTCTTTTCTGCTAATTCCTGCTACAAATTTGACGAGAGATGTCTATTTGAAATATATTAATCCTAATTCGACAGAAAACCAGATTTTATTAATTAGTCGAATAATTGTACTCATTTTGGGTATTATAGCATTCATGTTAGTTAGTCAGTTCAAGACGGTTCTAAATGCTGCTTATACTGCATATAATATATATGGGACTGCTATTACACCTTCTTTGATTGCAGCCTTTTTATGGAAAAGAGCAACAAAAGAAGGTGCAGTAGCATCAATTATCACAGGAACATCAATAACTATTATCTGGACTTTTATATTACCTTCATGGTCGGGATTTAATAATTTACATCCATTTTTAAAAGAATTGACATTTCCTGCAGCTGGTCTATCTATTTTAATACTTGTGCTGGTTAGTTTATGTACACCCAAACCTCCTCAAAAAGCCTTAGATCCTTTTTTTAAAGATTAAATTCAATATATATAATAATATTATTATATATAGATTTTTTATTACAGCCTAGGTGTTACCATATATGTTTTCTGGATCTAGTTCTCTTCGGTAATATTCAAATGTCTTTCCAGTACCTTGCCAATTTTTTATACTTTCTATTATTTGAATTTTTCCATTAAATCTTGATGCAATACCTTGCTTAACATGACCAGTAACATAAAATATATTGCCCTTTTTTCTTATCCAGTTTAAATACACCTTTTTGAGCATTTTAGCATAGCCATTACCTTTATATTGTTTCATTATTACAAAGGCATATGTATATATGGTGTTTTTCTCACCAAAGTTTTTATCCAAGCGCGCCCAAGGCTCATGGCTAAGTAATTCTAATGGAACTCCAATCATATATCCTATTATTTCATGTTGATGTCTTGCAATAAAAGGTAAGGAACCTTCCCTATTAAAATATGTTTGTATTGTATTTGGAGTTAGTCTTGCTTTATTCCCATATTCTTCAACAAGTGATTCTGATATTTTTATTAAGGTATGATAATCATTTGCACCAGCACGCTTAACAAATTCAATTTGAAACATTTGACTCGAAGCTATAACTTCAATTTTTGTATCAGATTTTTGCATAAAATATTATTTTACAATAGTAGATTTTAAATAGGTGATTATTAAATCACATTATTAAAATTGGTTTAATTCAAATTGTTCTCTACTTTATTATCTTGGTAAGTTTACATATCTATGGAATCATTTAATTCAAGACTTGAACGAATTGTAAAAGAAAGAAACTCATGGTTGTGCGTTGGTCTAGACATAAGTTCTGAGGCGTTAGGTTTATCTGATATTAATAAATTAAGAGATTATACTTTTAGTGTTATAGATGCAACTAGAGAACTAGCTGTTGCTTATAAACCTAATTTTGCATTTTTTGAACGATGGGGTTCAGCAGGTTTTGATTGGTTAGAAAAGACTATCGCTTACATTGGAGACGAACACATAATAATTGCTGACGCAAAAAGAGGAGATATTGGTAACACGGCTGAGCAATATGCAAAAAGTATATTTGGTCATTTTGGATTTGATAGTGTAACAATAAATCCATACATGGGTTCCGATAGTATTAAACCATTCATAAAAGAAGCTGATAAAGGTGTTTTTGTCCTTTGTAGAACATCAAATTATTCTGCAACGGAATTGCAAGATCGATCAGTAAATGGTCTTCCTCTTTATCAACTAGTAGTAGGCCTTGTAAAGAACCTCAATGGTTTAAACAATATGGGTCTTGTATTAGGTGCAACTGCGCCTGACATATTATCTAATATTAGAGAGATTGCTCCTTCTCTACCTTTTCTCATACCGGGCATTGGATTCCAAGGAGGTGAATTATCAAATTGCCTGAAAGTAGGGAATAAAAAGGGTGTTGGTATAATCAATATTTCTAGAGGAATAAGTTTTGTTGGTGACAAAAGTAAAAAGGCAATACATTCTGCTGCTATCAATTATGTTGAACAAATGAGAGAAATATTGAATTAAGTGAAAGAAAAAAACCAAATTATATCTATTTTAAAATCTACAGAAGCACTTTTAGATGGTCACTTTATCTTAACTTCAGGGAGACATAGCTCTACCTATTTTCAATGTGCTAAGGTTTTACAGTTTCCTGAGTACTTAACTGCTTTCTCAATAATGATTTCAGATAGATTTGTAAATACCAAACCTGATATTATCATATCACCAGCAATTGGGGGTATTGTATTGAGTACTGAAGTTGGTGTGCAACTTGGTTGTAAAAGTATTTTTTCAGAAAGGCAAAATGGAAAGATGATATTACGCAGAGGATTTGAAATAATTAAATCACAAAAAGTACTCATTGTTGAAGATGTTATAACCACTGGTGGGTCTGTCAAGGAAGTAATGGATTTAGTTTTAGCATCGGATGCTTTAATAGTGGGTGTAGGGGTACTTGTTGATAGGAGTAATGGCAAAGTTAAATTACATAAGAACCAATATTCAATCGTAAAATTAGATGCAAAAAGCTATGGGGATGATGAAATCCCAGATAGCCTCGCAAAAATTCCAATTCAAAAACCTGGGAGTCGATACTTATTATGAAACATATATTATCATTTATTCTTCTATTTGGATTAATTAATATAAATTGTGGAAAACCAAAAAAGGAAGGCAATGTGAGTAATCAAGGTGTTCAAAAAAATGAAAATCAGAGAGAAATAGATAACCTGGATGCTAGCAAACAGGAAAGTGAGGTTGCTGTCATTTCTACCAAATATGGAGATATGGTGATAGAATTTTTTGATGAAGTAGCCCCAAAACATGTTGAAAGTTTTAAATTGCATGTAAAGAGCGGTTATTATGATGGAACAATTTTTCATAGGGTTATTCCTGGCTTCATGATTCAAGGGGGTGATCCAAATACCAAGAGTGAAAACAAAGCAAGCTATGGAACTGGTGGGCATTCTGCTAAGTACTATGGTATTGGTGTTGAGGAAGATAAGGCAACATGGAATCTACCTGCTGAGTTTAATAACATCAATCATTCTCGAGGTGTTTTGTCTATGGCCAGATCAAATAATCCAAATAGTGGAGGAAGCCAGTTTTTTATTTGCGCCTCTGATGCACCTCATCTTAATGGGAATTACACTGTGTTTGGACAAATAATAGAAGGTGATCGAATTATAGATCAAATTATTAATTTACCAAGAGATGCAAGAGATAATCCTAACCGTAGGGTAGAGATGAAGGTTGTATTGGAAAAAAGAAATAGGTGAATAAAAACTTTTTAGGTATTGCTCTTGGAGGAGGTGGGGTTCGTGGTGCAGCACATGTAGGAGTTTTACAAGAACTAGACCGTGCTGGTATTAAAATTGATACTATATCAGGAGTCAGTGCGGGTGCGGTCATTGGAGCTATGTATGCATATAGTCTCGATGCAAAATGGATTGAAAAAAAATTTCGTCAAATATGGTCATCTCATATTATGAAAAATAATTTACAAAAATATTTAATAAATCCTAATGCAAATCAATCATTTTTTAATAGGATAAATACCTCCTTTAATAATTTAACACTAGCATTCATGGGTTTATTTAGAAATTATATCTTCGACTCAAAATACTTAATAAAAATATTAGATGAATTAATTCCAGAGTCATCATTTGAAAAGATGAAAATACCCTTAAAAGTTATTGCAACTAATATATCGACAGGAGAAGATATAGTTTATGATAGTGGTGATGTCAAAGATGCAATAATCAAAAGTTGTGCTATTCCGGGAGTTTTTAAGCCAATAAATAATGGGAATAATCTTTTAGTTGATGGAGGTGTCGGGATGCCAGTACCTGTTGAACCATTGCTCGGTATATGTCAATTCATAATAGCTGTTGATATTGGGTGTTATCAATTTCAAAAATTGAAAAACCCAAATATTACAGATCTAAAAACTAGAGCAAGTATCATTACCTCAAACCGATTAAAAAAAATACTCTCTTCTCATGCAGATTATATAATTAGACCTGATACTAGGGGATTTCATTGGTCTAGATTTGAAAAAGCTGAAACATTACTTGATAGTGGGAAATTAGCAGTTCTAGAGGATCTTGGAATGTTGAGAGAAAAAATTGATAATAATATAACACTTACTTGAAATGCGATGTTTGAGTTAATATGTAAACCAGTTACCTTTCGCGTTTCAAAATAGACAAATAATAAGTTGAAAAAATTAATCATATTTTTATTTATATGTAGTGCCTTACTTTCTCAGGACAATCAAAATCCAGTAACAATATCTGCATCTGTAGATGGCACGGCGAGAGCAGGAGAAGTAATCAATGTCGAAATACTCGCAGCAATGGAGGATCAATGGCACATTTACTCTATCTACGATTTAATTGAAGGCCCTGGACCGCTTCCTACAGAAATTACAATAAGTGGTAATGTAGTTGGTGCCGTAGCACCAGTTCAAGAACCAAAGCCTAATTATGTTTATGATCCAGGTTTTGAAATGGATACTTACTATCATAAAGGAAATACAACATTTAATCTGCCAGTTAGACTAAAAAGAAATCTCGAACCAGGTAAATATACTATTGCTATTGATGTATTCTATATGGTATGTAATGCTAGGTTATGTTACCCGCCCGTAACAAAAACAGATAGTGTTGTTATTATTGTTGATCCTGGTTTGCCTCGTGAAAGTAAAGCAAACTTTAGAACTGTTTCTAATATTGGTTCAGATGACTCTTCAACCGGTGATAGTAGAAGATCTTTGTTAAGTATTTTGTTTCTTGCAATTGGGGGTGCAATAATAAGTTGGATAATGCCATGTGTATATCCTATGATACCTATTATTATTTCTTTTTTTGGTAAAATGTCAGAAGATAAAAATGTTAGTAGAAACACTATAGCAATATTTTATGGCGCTGGTATAGCTGGGACATTTGTTCTAATTGGATTAATTGTTGGTATACTTTCATGGGGTATAGATGATACCGCAATGAAAACGAAGTATGCAAATATTGGTAATTTTATTGCTACAGATCCATATGTAAATCTTTTCTTAGGTATATTATTTATATTTTTTGCACTTTGGATGTTTGGTATAGTAAATGTGAATATTGGTGGGAATCTGGCAAATAAGTCTGATAAGGTTGGAAGGTCAGCAAATAGTGCATATTTAAGTTCACTGCTTTTAGGTTTTACTTTTTCCATAACTAGTTTTAGTTGTACTGTTCCAGTTGTAGGAACGTTACTGGTTGTCGCAGCATCAGGCAATACTGGAGCAATTTTTAGCAGTTTGTTTGGTATGGTAATTTATGGAGTTGTTTTTGCTGCACCATTTGTAGCCTTATCATTATTCCCAAAGATCATCGATAAATTACCCAATTCAGGGTCTTGGATGAATACAGTCAAGGTTGCATTTGGTTTTATTGAAGTAGCAGCTGCTATCAAGTTCCTCTGGGTTCCAGATTTAGAATGGGGTATAGGGCTATTACCAAGAAATGTCGTTCTAGGTCTTTTCATAGTTATAGGATTAACAATGATAATTTATTTACTTGGGATTATTAGAATGGGTCATGAAGATAGTGTCAAACCATTCCAAATTGGTATTAGTCGTATCGTGATCATAATATTCACACTTGCTTCTCTTTACCCAATAGGTATGTCATTTGCATCACCACCTACATATCATTATCCAGGTATGCCTAGACTTATAGATGAATTTATCGAGGCATTGGTGCCGCCACCGCCTATTGAGGACGAGATTGCAATCAAAGAGGGTTGGTTTGTCGATAATTATGATGAAGCTTTATTAAAAGCAAAAGAAGAAGACAAACCTTTATTTATTGATTTTACTGGTGTTTATTGTGCAAACTGTAGAGTTATGGAAAGAAGAGTATTTCCAAAAAAATCTGTAAAAGAACAGCTTGATAAAATGGTGCTTGCAAGGCTTTATGTAGACAAGAAAGATTCTCTAAGTCAAGTCTATGCTCAAATGCAATTCGAGCGATATAAGCAAGCTACTCAACCTTATTATGTTGTTTTAGATCCAGAAAATGAGTCTACAATTGTAGATACTGGTGGGTATATTCCAAATGGTTTTGAGGATTTTTTACTTAGAGGTCTTAGTTTATATAATCAAAATTCAAATAATAATTAATGAGATATACATTTAACAATAATATGAAAATATTTAAGACAATTTTATTATTTATATCTTTTTCTATATTAGGTTGTGAAAATGGTTCAGCACAACGTAAATCAAAAATAGAAATAAAAAATAATAAGTCCGAAAAGAGGGTAAAAAAGAACGATAATTCAACTATTGCTCCAGATTTCACTCTGTCAGATCTGAATGGTGAGCTTGTTAGCTTAAGTCAGCTACAGGGTAAAGTCATTTTACTTAATTTTTGGGGTACATGGTGTGGACCTTGCAGGCAGGAGATTCCAGATTTTATTAAATTAGTAGAAAAGCATAAAGATAAAGGGCTAGAAATAATCGGTGTCACACTCACTTCTGGTTCTCCAGGTAGAATTGATGATTTTGCAAAAAAATGGGGAATTAATTATACTCTTCTAACAGATATTAAAGGTAATGAAACTCAGGCAGTAACTTCTTTATATGGCCAAGCTACTGGTAGAAGTATAAGAGGTATACCAACTACATTTTTAATTGATAGAGATGGATTCATACGAAAAAAATATGTTGGGCCAAGATCAGAGAAGATCTTTTATAATGATATGAAACCCTATTTATAGTATAATTTGATTGAATAGAAATTTAATAAAAACTGCGACCCATCTCTTTCCATTTTTAATATTATTACTTTGCTGCAATAGTAGCCTCCTCAATGCTGAGCCTATAGATAATTATTGGCAGCAAACAGTAGACTATGATATGGAAATAACGCTTTATGATTCCATAAAACAGGTGACGGGCAAAACTATCCTAAAGTATACGAACCATTCTCCTGATTCACTTGATAGAATTTATATGCACTTGTATCCTAATGCATTTCAAGTTGGCTCTGTAAAATACAGAGAGTATATTGGTAATGCGGGCAGGATTTCACGTGCAAAGTATTTTAAAGAGCAATTAGATGGATTTACAAGCAAGATAGATATTCATGATATGTCAGTTGCTTTGCCTGATAAAGGGCTTTCGTGGATACATAAGACACAAATACTAAATCAATATAAAATTGATGATACTATTCTTGAAGCATTCCTAACAAAAAAAATAGCGCCTGGACAGACAGTTCGTATCGACCTAAGATGGACCCATCATGTTGGTGAGATGGTAGAAAGAGCAGGTTTATATGAAGGGCAATATAATATGGCCCAGTGGTACCCTAAAATGGCTGTTTATGATTCAGAAGGATGGCACTCAGATGTTTTTCATGCAGAGGGTGAATTTTATGGTGAATTTGGCGATTTCAAAGTAAAGTTTGATTTGCCTAAAGCATTTGTCATAGCTGCGAGTGGGACTGTATTAAGTGGTGATCCAGGGTGGAGTGATGTTGAGGTAGATACATCATTGGATTATAATATTTGGTTAAATATTCACAATTCCACTATTCAGGAAATAAAAGAAGATGACCGTCGAATGGTTACGTTTTTAGCTGAGAACGTACATGATTTTGCATGGGTTGCCTCAAAAGATTTTCTTTATGAAGGTGGCTTAAGTAAAGATCAAGAAACTATGATTCATGTCTTATATGATAAAGATAGAGGCCAAGATTGGACGAAGGTAGTGCTTGAGAGATCAATTAATGCGCTAGATTGGTTAGAAAAAAAAATCGGTAACTATCCGTATCCACAGATAACAACAGCTGATAGAATAAAAAATGGAGGTATGGAATATCCCATGTTAGTAATGAATGGGCGAGATAGCGAAAGCTTAATTGTCCACGAATATGGGCATGTATACTTTTATGGTATACTTGCAAATAATGAGGTTGATGAAGCTTGGCTGGATGAGGGATTAACTACAAATCAGACAACTGATTATATGATGCGTAGATATGGAGAACACGGTTTTGATATTGATCTTTATGAAGATTTTCATAGTTTTCCAAAGAAATTTTATCCTATTGGTAATGACCTGCATGCGGACCAGTGGACAGTAATAAGATTTTTAAGAAGTGGATTTAATGAGAATATTAGTAGATCTTCATACCTGTTTAATAGTGGCACATCTTATCGAAGGAATGTGTATACAAAACCTTCGTTAATGTTGTTTGAGCTGAAATATATTTTGGGTGATTCTCTTTATTATGGGGCAATACAACATTATTATAATAAGTGGAAATTAAAACACGTTAATGAGAATCGATTTATTCATTCTATTCAAGAATATACAAAGCAAGATCTAAATTGGTTTTTTAAACCATGGCTCCATACTACTAAGAATTTAGATTATGCAATCTCATCATTCAAAAAAGAACAAAATGATGATTTGTCTTGGGATATTGAATTAGGTATAAAAAATCTTGGTAAAAGGTTCATGCCGATGCTTGTTGAAACGACATTGGAAGATGGATCGAAAGATAGAAGATGGTGGGACAACCATCTATGGAGATTCCAAGACACACTTAAATATAGTGTGAAACAAAAACCCTTGGACGTTTCGATAGATCCTGATGTTCAAACGGTAGATTTGGATTACAGAAATAATACAACCAAAATGAAAAAAAGATTTCTCTTTAACTGGCCAGGGTCTTGGTACAATCCTAGGGATGAAATAGTCTATTGGTGGCTACCAAGTATGTATTATGATTCAAAAAAATCTGATCTAGCACCGGGGATAAAAATTGAGCGTGAATATGGTCCCTATGAAAATACAATAGTTGAGGGGTATTATGCGAATCGATCAAAAAAATTATATTGGTTATTAAGTGGCAGACGTCAATTCGTACATTACTTACCAAGAACTACTTTTTCATTCTGGGGTTTTGAGCGACCAGGAGTTACAGAATTTGGAGGTGAAATTGAGAAAAAATGGAATAAAGTTTATGGTACTACACCAACCAATACAATCGCTGGAGGTTTTTATATTCAGCCCTCTTATTCAGAAGAAAGAGCTGAACCACTTGGGTATAACCCTAATGGAAAACTTGCAGTCAGCTATTTAACTTGGAAATCATGGATAGGTCCTTTTTCATTCAATATTAATGGCGCAAGTAGTATTTCTCCTTATTCAACATGGAATTTCAATAGAATGACATTTACAGGTGATTTATCATTTAGAAAGGTTTTGGGTATTGAAAATAAAAAACTACCACGCCTTAATCGCAATTTTATAATCAATTTTAGACAAAGATTTATAGTTGGAAAGATATGGACAGATAGCCTAGGTGTTCCTGGACAAGAGGGCTATAATATTGAGGGTAATAGTTCAAATGATATGCTAAGGAAAAATTATCTTGTTGATAATTTTTATGGGCAAAATAATTTATTTTCTCATTATCATTTTCCTGGTGAAGGTAATATAAGAGGATTTGTTGGTAGAAAAGAAAGAGGAGCTGAGGCTTTAATTGCTTTATCAAATGAGTTCGGTATTATTAAAAATCTAGCTAACGAGGATCAAGATCCTTTAAATATTGAATTAGTTTCGTTCGTGGATATGGGCATATTCTGGGATCGTCAAAGTAATATTGATGGTTTAAGAAAAAATAATTTCCATAGTAGGACATTAGCCGATGCAGGTATAGGGGTGCACCTAAATACAAAACTTTTAGAAAAAGATCTATTTTTTAGGTTTGACATGCCATTTTATTTATATGATGGAAGCAATACAGTAGTTGATTGGAATAATTGGATATTTAGTTTCCAGAAGAGTCTCTAGAAAATCGATTGAATAAACAGGGATAGTTACTAAATTTGTGTGGATGTAAGTTGGATATAATCTTTAATCGTTATATATATAAATAAATTATTACAACCGGAGATACTATCGTGAAAAATCAGTTATCAAATATTATTATATTTCTTATCTTAGCTAATTTTCTATTCGGCCAGCAACCACCTACATATCTTACTGTAGAAGAAGGAGACGAATCTGTGGTTTTATCGTGGGAAGCGCCTGGGAATGTTCTTTATGCAGGTGAGACATGTGATGGAACATACCAAGCTATAAATTTAACTGATGGTTTTTCTGAAACATATGATGGTACAACAGCTGGAGCTCAAAATGATTATACTGTAATCAATGAGTTTGGAAGTGAAACAGCCACAGGTAATGATGTGGTCTATGAATTTAATGTAGAGGAGGATCTTGAGGTAACATTTTCGTTATGTGGTGGAGCAACATGGGATACTTACTTGATTCTTTATGGTTCTGATTGTGAAACTCAGGTTGCAACTGATGATGATGGTTGTGACGGCCTACAGTCTGAGATTCTTTGGACATTAAGTCCTGGGACTTATTTTTTGGTAGTTGATGCGTATAGCTCTGGCCAAGGTGCATATTCTCTTGCTGTTAGTGCCTCTTCATCCAATACAGTTAATGGTGTATACAGACCATGTATAACAGATAATAACAAGGCAACTATCAACGAACTAGTTGGCTCCGAGATAACTCCGCTAGATGAATACAACTCAGGAATGGAACAAACCCTAAACTTTAATTTTCATGTTGAGAGTACTGATTTAGAATACGCAGAAGGTTTTATATTGACCTTTCCAACAGGATGGGAAGTTTTAGGAGGAACGATTGCTGGTGAGTCTACTGTTGTAGATGGTAACACTATCACTTTTGGTGATCCATACGCGGCATCTGGATTTGGTCCATTTCCGGCTAACGATTACCCATTCCAGGTTACTGTTGCTGCTCCAGATGTTAATGGAGATGTGATCGTCGGATTTTTTATTGGGGGTGATGAGTATGGCGTTGAACCACATACGATAACTGGAGAGTTTACTCTTTCAGAGTATGTTCCTGAAGAGGGAGACCTAATGGGCTATAACGTTTATGTCAATGGTACTCAATATAATGATGGCCTTATTGGAACAAACCAGTACACAGTAAGTGAATTAACTAATAACACATCCTATGACTTTGGTGTCACTGCAAATTATTTTTTGGATGGAGTTAATCTTCAGGAAAGTGACCCGGTTACAATTTCAGGTACTCCAACATTTCTTTTTGGAGATATAACAGGAACAATTACCGATGTAAATAATATGGTACTTTCTGATGTAGCTGTATCGGCCAGTGGTGTTGAATCAATATCTGACGAGAATGGAAATTTTACTCTAAATAACCTTACAGTTGGTATGCATACTGTTGAAGCTAGAAAATCTGGATTCTATACGAGCACTGCTGATGTTCAAGTTCTTGCTCAGGCGCAAGCAACAGAGCAAAATTTTGAAATGAGTCCCGATGTGCCTGTTCCTGCAGGTTTATCAGCTACTGCTCTGGATGAGCAGGTTCATTTATCATGGAGGAAACCAGGCAATGGTGATGAATTGATACTGCAATATGACGATGGTATTCCCTCTACTTGGTTTTATTTTTATACTTCATTTGAAGAAGGATTTGGGCATGGAATGAGATTTGATGTTGGAGGTCAGTTTGATGTTATGGCTGCTTCAGTAAGAGTTGCGTACGAAGGTGATGGGGAATTTTGGCCAGCTCCAAACTCAACACATGGACCGGTAAGAGTATTAATTTTTGATGACAATAATGGCATTCCAAATAATCTATTATATGATGGTGAAGCAGTTGCTGAAAATGGTTGGGTAACGGTGTATCCCAGTGCATATGGATTGAGTGGATCAGTATATGTTATTGCCTCTCATACTGAGAACTGGCAATATGATGGTGATCCTGAAGGATTTATGATTGATGATGGTGTTGATTATCCTGAGAATATGTACACATTTCAAGAAGGATCATGGTCTACTGGTGATGCACTAGGTTATGGTGGAGACTATATGATGTCTGTACAGGTAATGTCATATGGTGGCAATTTGCAGACCTTATCATCATTTGAGAATGCTCCAGATATTTCAGATAATCAAAACGATGTAAATGAATTGGTTTCTTTACAAAGCTTAGTAAATAGTTACTCTGGTCTTTTTTCCATAAATAATCTCGTACCCTCATCGCCTATTTTCAACACACCCTATCTTCCAATGAATAGAGAAGATGAATTAATAGAATATCGTGTATACAAGGTTAATTCTGATGGTAGTGAAGTTTTTGAATTATCTACAGAAGATACTTTTGCAATAGTATCTGCAAGTCCAAATTATTTAGAATACTGTTATAGTGTGAAAGCGCATTGGGATACTGAAAATTACGGACAATTGGAATCTAGATCCTCAAATACATCTTGCACTACACCTTATAAGATGGGAGACGCTGATTTTAATAATGTTACTGATATATCTGATGTATTAACAGTTGTGAATTTTGTTTTAGAAGCAGATATGCCAACTGAAGATGAATTTAGGAATGTTGATGTAAATGGCGATGATCAGATAAATATTGCTGATGTTATTAAAATAGTAGATATTATTTTTGATGTAAATGCTGGTAGGACCTTAGGTTTTGTTTCTAATGAGGGCGTAGCTAGTTTTGATCTCTTTATTGATTCCGAAACAAATAATATTCTAGTTGATATTGAAAATAATAGTGTAATCAGAGGTATTCAATTCGATTTGAATTTTGATCCTAATTTGGTGACTATTTTTTCACCTAGGCTACCAAAAGTACAAGAAAATACTATAGTAACCTCGAATACTATAAAAGACGGATATTTGAAAATCATTGCAGCTAATCTAAGTGGGAATATTATTGAAAGTGATGGTAAATCATTTCTGGTTATTCCTTTTGAATTTCACGGTTCTAAGTATGATATAACTAATATATCAGTTGATAATATAAATCTTGTTGGTGCTGATGGTAGCTTGATTGACTATATTGACAGGGTGAATTCATTAGATATTAGGTTGACGCCTCAGGATTTTGCTCTTATGCAAAATTTCCCGAATCCTTTTAACCCAACTACCGAAATTAGTTTTAGCCTTCCCGTGGCTGGGTATGTGGAATTATCTGTGTATAACATGGTAGGCCAAAAAATTAGAGCTCTTAGTTCTGAGAATTTGAATTCAGGATATCATTCTGTGATTTGGGATGGAATGAACGATGCAGGAACACAGGCTGCCACTGGTATGTACTTCTATACAATTAGAACTGGAAATTTTAAGAATACCAAGAAAATGTTATTTTTAAAATAGTGATAAAAATATTACGTTTAAAAAAAGCCCTGAAAAATTTTCCAGGGCTTTTTTATTTTTTGGAACCTAATAGATTATTAGACATTATATTTATTAAATAAAATTAGGATATTGGTAATGAAAAAATTTATGATCATCTTTTTTATGGTAACTCTCGGTTTTTCTCAGAGTTCCGTGGTCAGTCAGTTTAGTAAAGCTTTTGCTGATGTCGCTGAAAATGCTAAACCAGCTGTTGTCACAATTATTACAGATAAAGTAGTATCTCTAAAACAATTTGATGATTTTGGATTTTTTTTCTATCAACCTAATATGCCAAGGCAGAGAGAATTTAAAACGAATGCATTGGGATCAGGGGTTATTGTTGATGCAAAAAATGGATATATTCTTACTAATAATCATGTTGTTGATGATATGGATGGTATAAAGGTTAAACTGATTGATAAAAGAGAGTATGAAGCAATAGTAGTAGGTACGGATCCAAAAACTGATCTGGCAGTATTACAAATAGATGCAAATAATATTGAAGATATAGGTCTTGGTGATTCTGATAATATCCGGGTCGGAGAATGGGTTATGGCTGTTGGAAGTCCATTCTCAGAAAATCTAAGTCACACAGTAACAACAGGTATTGTCTCGGCAATTGGTCGAAGTAATATTTTAAATTCCGGAAGTTATGAGGATTTTATCCAAACTGATGCAGCTATCAATCCAGGAAACAGTGGTGGAGCACTGCTTAATATGGATGGAGAATTAATTGGTATAAATACAGCGATTGCCACTGGAGGATATGAAAAAGGAAATCGTGGTGTTGGTTTTGCTATACCTTCAAATATGGCAAAGAGAATTATGGTAGATCTTATTGATAAGGGATATGTTACTAGATCATGGCTAGGGGTAATAATACAAGAGTTAGATAATGAAACAGCTGAAGCTCTAGATATCAAAACACGTAATGGTGCACTTATTGCTGATGTTGTTGAAGAAAGTCCAGCTGAAGATGCTGGCATACAAGAAGGTGACGTAATTATTGAATTTAATGGTAAGCCTATTGCGAACACAGCAAACTTGAAAAATGTCGTTTCACTTACTGCTCCTGAAAGTACGAGCAGAGTAAAAGTGATTCGAAATGGATCTCCAAAGACAATAAAAGTAGTTTTGCAAGAATTGCCTGATAATCCACAACAATTTGCAACTAGGCAAAGAAGTAATTCAAAAGAGTTTGGTTTGGAACTTAGGAACATAACAAAATCATTAAAGGAAAAATATGATATTAAAGATGATGATGTTCTAGTTGTTACTAATATTGATATTAATGGTGAGGCTTATGAAAAAGGAATTAGAGAGGGTGATATTATTAAGCGAGTGGGTACCGAAAGAGTCAAATCTGTCAGAGATTATAATCGTTTATTAGATAAGGCAAAAAATAAGGGTTCGGTACTTTTATTAGTAAAAAAACCTGGTGGATCTTCTAGGTATTTCACACTTAGTTTGAATTAACTAACCCTACAGCATATTAATTAAAATAAAAACGCTCTAAAAGGAGCGTTTTTATTTTAAAAACATAAATGGATATAGAGAGAGAAAGTAAATAAATTTCCCGCTAAAATTGAATTCTATAATTAATTATTCATGAGTATAAAAAAAGTAAAAACAAAAATAGATTTTATTGCTGCTGAGCATGAGATCTTAGAGTTCTGGAAACAACACTCTATTTTTGAAAAAAGAAAAGCTCTTAACAAAGGTAAGGAAAAATGGAGTTTTATAGATGGACCTATTACAGCAAATAACCCCATGGGTGTACACCACGCTTGGGGCAGATCACTGAAAGATATTTATAATAGATATAAATCTATGTGTGGATATGAATTAAGGTATCAGAATGGATTTGATTGTCAGGGTCTGTGGGTTGAAATCGAAGTTGAAAAAGAATTAGGATTTAAATCTAAACGTGAAGTTGAAGATTATGGGATTGAAAAATTTGTAAAATTATGTAAGGATCGCGTTGAAAAATATTCGAAAATTCAGACGGAGCAGTCAATACGGCTTGGTTATTGGATGGACTGGGATAACTCTTATTATACCATGTCTGATGAGAATAATTATACTATATGGGGATTTCTAAAAAAATTATGGTCTGAAAATAAGATATACCGTGGCAGTGATGTTGTACCTTGGAGTGGAAGATCAGGTACATCGTATTCCCAGATGGAGATAATCGAAGGTCGCAAATTAGTCGCTCACAAATCTGTTTTTGTAAGATTTCCAATAAAAGACAGGGATGATGAATACCTTTTAGTTTGGACTACTACCCCATGGACATTGTCTTCAAATGTTGTAGTAGGTGTAAATGTTGACTTAGAATATGTTAGAATCAAGGCGAAAGATGGTTCAACTTATTACTTCGCGAAAGAAAATTTGGAATTTCAGAGGCTTGAAAAGCAATTCAATGAAAAGAAGCAGTGGGTTGATGATGTCCCCAAGCTAAAGACGCTCTCACAAATATTTAAGGAGCGAGGTGGTTTTGAAGAATTAGGATCCATAAAAGGATCTGAAATGGTTGGCTGGGAATATGAGGGTCCTTATGATGATTTTGAAGCTCAGAGTGAATATGGTGGATACCCAAACATCGATGATGATCTAAAAGAAAAGAGAATTAATTCAGCTGAGAATCATAGTGTTATAAATCCTGGAAAAGATGCTATTGGAAATGATATTGTTGTTGCTGGGGAGGGTACTGGAATCGTTCATATGGCGCCGGGATGTGGTGATATAGATCACTCTGTAGGGAAAAATCTTGGTCTTGTCAATATTGCCCCACTAGATAATGAGTCTAGGTTTATTGAAAAATTTGGTTGGTTAACTGGTAAAGTAGCTACGGAAAAAGAGACAACTCAGGATATAATTAATGATCTAAAAGATAGAGGTTTCCTTGTACATGTCGAGGATTATCCACACGTTTACCCTCATTGCTGGAGATCTGGAGATGAGCTGGTTTTTAGGCTGGTAGATGAGTGGTATATAAACATGGATTGGCGCGGTAAAATAAAAAATATTGTTGATGATATTGAATGGATACCAGAATGGGGAAGAGAAAGAGAACATGAGTGGCTTGATAATATGGGTGATTGGATGATCTCAAAAAAAAGATTTTGGGGGTTAGCTCTTCCTATTTGGACATTTGATGATGGGTCATTCTTTGTTATTGGCTCAAAACAAGAATTACAAGAACTGGCTGTAGAGGGATGGGATGAATTTGAGGGGAATACCCCTCATCGGCCTTGGATTGATAAAGTGAAAATTAAACACCCTGAGACTGGATTGATTGGAATAAGAATTCAGGATGTGGGAAATCCGTGGCTTGATGCTGGAATCGTACCATTCTCAACTTTAAAATATAATTCAAATAAAGAATATTGGTCAGAGTGGTTTCCCGGTGACTTTGTGACTGAATGTTTTCCAGGACAGTTTAGAAATTGGTTTTATTCCTTGCTTGCAATGTCTGCTGAGCTTGAAGGCAAAGCGCCATTCAAAACAATTCTTGGTCACGCTCTTGTAAAGGACGAAACAGGGCGAGACATGCACAAGAGTTGGGGCAACGCAATATGGTTTGATGATGCTGCCGAAAAAATGGGTGTTGATGTAATGCGTTGGATGTACTCTCTTCAAAATATTGAGCAGAATCTTCTCTTTGGATACGGGCCTGCAGATGAGGTTCGTAAAAAACTCATCACTCTATGGAATGTTTACTCTTTTTACGCAACCTACGCCACTGTTGATGGTTTTAATCCATCAAGAAATCCGCCAAATGTTGATGAATTAAATATCCTAGATAGGTGGATTATTGCTAAAGTAAATGTCCTAACCAAAGATGGACGTGTATCAATGGATCAGTTTAGAGTGGATGAGTTCATGAAATCATTCGAAATATTTTTGGAAGAATTATCAAATTGGTATGTACGTAGAAATCGAAGAAGGTTTTGGAAGTCAGAAGACGATCAAGACAAGAATTCTGCATATACTACTCTTTATTATGTGCTGAAGAATACTATAAAACTGATTGCTCCAATCCTGCCTTTTGTCTCCGAAACCATTTACCAAAATCTAGTTGTTAACTCTGAGTCAGATTCAGAGGAAAGTGTTCATTTATGTGATTTTCCTGAGCCTATGAGCGATTGGATAGATCAAGAATTAATTATTAATGTTGATTCGTTGAGAAAGCTTGTGGAGCTTGGTAGATCGGCAAGAAGTAAATCTAAGATTAAAATAAGACAGCCATTAGAAAAAGTTAGTTTTGCTATTGAAGACAATGAAGTAGCTGATTTCTTTATTCAAAATAAAGAAATTATCTTGGAAGAACTAAATGTCAAATCTGTTGAGAGATTGACTGATGCAGACCAATTAATTAGCTATAAAATAAAGCCTAATTTGAGGACTTTAGGTCAAAAATATGGAAAGGGCTTAGCAGAGATACGAAACTTGCTAGATAAGGAAGATTCAAGTAGGCTAGTATTAGAATTGCAATCTTCTGATAAGTTTGAATTAAATGGTGGAGAGTATACTTTATCTAGGAATGATATCTTTATAGAGACAGAACCAACCGATGGCTTCTCCGCTGTAAGTGGTGACGGAATTACTGTTGGACTGTCTCTTGATTTAGATGAGGATTTATTGATGGAAGGTCTAGTTCGCGATATAGTTCGTCTTGTGCAAGAAATGAGGAAGAATGCGGGATTTGCTGTTGAAGATAGGATTGAAATTTCATGGGATTTTGATATGCATATTTTAGAAGCATTAAGTAAATTTGATAATTATTTTAAAACAGAAACATTGACTAATAATATCAAGGAAAATATTTACAGTTTTGACCACGAAGAGGTTGTCGAAATCAATAAAAAGCAGTACAAAATAAAACTGAAAAAAAGTAACTAGGAGATTTTTATGGCTCAAAAAAAATATTCAAAAAAAAAGTTGGCATTTTTTAAGAAACATATAATAGCTAAGTTAAAAAATTTAACAAATGATTTGGATGATAGTAGAGATATCTTAGAATCGGATACTAGCGTTACAGCCAGCCTTGCGCAGGATTCAGTGTACAGTGTGCATATGGCTGATGCAGGTACGGACTCATACGAAAGAGAAAAGGGATACCATTTTATAAATAGAAAAACTGATTATCATAAAGCTCTGACTAAAGCTCTTGAAAGGATTGAAGATGGCACGTTTGGGGTTTGTACTATTACTGGAGAGTTGATACCTGAAGAAAGAATGCTGGAGGTACCTAACGCAACTAAGAGTGTTGAAGCTAAGGAAAATGAAAAACTAAATTTATAAAGTAAAATGTTCCTTTATTTTCTTATCATAGGAATTGTTGTCTTTGATCAATGGACAAAGTGGCTAGTTAAAACTTCACTTAGATTGTATCAATCAGAGCCCGTAATTGAGAATTTTTTTCATTTGACATACGTTACAAATGAAGGGATGGCATTTGGTTTAACTCTTCCTGGAGGTAAACACATACTGCTAATTTTGACAATTTTACTGACAGGTTTTATTATTGGTTTTGTATGGAAAGAAAGAAATGGTCATCCATTAATTAAATTTGGACTTGCTTTAATATTAAGTGGTGCTATAGGTAATCTGATCGATAGAATACTATATGGAAAAGTAGTAGATTTTATAGATATCATGATTGGAGACTTTCATTGGTATATTTTTAACATAGCTGATTCTTCTGTCACAATTGGTATGTTTCTATTTATTCTACATTCATTTTTTGATGAATAAATAATTAGTATTATGGTTTCTTTTCAGATTAATCACCAAGATGAAATAGGAATCAGGTTAGACCATTTTTTAGTATCTAGAACTAATAAATTCTCAAGGTCAAAAATACAATCCTGGATTAAATCTGGTCACATTAAAGTAAATAATAATATATGCAAAACAGGTTATTTATTGGAAGCAGATGACATGATTGTAATGAATATACCAACAATTGAATCCTCTGAAATAAAACTAATTCCTGAAAATCAAGAACTAGATATAATCTATGAAGATGAATATCTTGTCGCAGTAAATAAGCTTGCAGGTATGGTAGTACATCCTGGTATTGGGGCAAGAGAAAATACTTTAGTTAATGGCTTATTATATCATTTTAAGAATCTATCTAATCTAAGTGGTACGACACGTCCTGGTATAGTGCATCGCCTAGACAAAGAAACATCTGGAATTATTTTAATTGCAAAGACAAATGAAGCACATTCTTATTTGGCAAATCAGTTCAAAGAAAGGAAAATAAAAAAAAAATATATT
>CERX01081323.1_pt1 | contig 21445 bp, 20 predicted proteins | sample 350251 | NCBI WGS metagenome assembly CERX01 (sample SAMEA2621044, study PRJEB7988) | marine metagenome | biome: marine biome (ENVO:00000447); feature: deep chlorophyll maximum layer (ENVO:xxxxxxxx); material: "saline water (ENVO:00002010), including plankton (ENVO:xxxxxxxx)" | depth 50 m
TTGTGTTCTTGATACCCCGGGCCAGTTTTGTATTTCATAAAGTAGATCTTCAAAAGCCTGTGAGTTCTCAACCCTGACTTTTAATATATGAGAGCCTCTACCAGTCACTGAATGACACTCTAAAATAGCATCAGTCTCTTGAGTTTTTTTGACAAATTTATCGTAATGGTCAGAATGTTCACTTACAATAAAGATATAAGCTGTTAAGTCTAAATTTGCTTCTTTATGGTTTAATATAGTAGAAAAATTATTTATGATGTTTTTTTCTATAAGTTTTTTTATTCGGTCGCTAACTGCAGGAATTGATAACTTTACATCTTTTGCTATATCGCTAGCAGTAGCTCTACCATCTTTTTGAAGGATTTCAAGAATTTGAATATCTACTTTATCCATTAATACATCTCAATTATAAGTATACGAGTATACTTTATATTATTAAATAAATTGCATAAAAACTTAAAAAGATTAAGAATAATAGATTAATTTATTTTTATTTCTAAAATTTAGAGGCTATAGTAATGCCATAAATAGAATTGTTGTTTGAATATGTGTATGTATTAAAATCTACGATTAGATTATCAAATTCATACCCAACTCCCATGCCAACATCACTTAATAAAACATCAATAAATTGATTACTTTTGATTCGATGTATTCTATTGGAAGATATTCCGGCTTTTATAAAAATATTATTTTTTGTTTTATATAGAGTAGAAAGGTGATACAACTTATATTCTAAACCCTGATGGGTAATTTGATCTAGTTCAATTTCAATTGGATAATTCTTTAGTGATTTAAATATAGAAAAAACGATTGAACCTCGCAGGGGTTCTATTGTTTTTTCATATGAATCTATCATTCTTCCATGATTTTGAAATGTAAGTCCTATTGAAAATTGTTTAGCATGTAAAAGTAAGCTAGGAGAAATAGTGAAAGCTCTTGCATTAGAATTTTCGATTTGACTTAAAAAAAGTCCATTATTAAGACCAAAAATTAATTTATCTTTGTATAAAAATTTTGCATATGCCATTTGAATATGTGTATCGCTTGCAGAAAAATTTCCATTTAGTATATTATCAGAACTCCTGGATTCAAAAATACCATAACTAATATGTTTGATTGAGACACCAAAATGGTGATTAAAAAGAATTCCATTCACAATCACAGATTGTGCATTAATATCTGCTGGATATTTAATAAGACTTAATTTAAATAATCTATTTGAATTAACTAGCATAGCTGCATTTCTAAATTCATTTTGATATGAAAAAAGATAGCCTCCACCTGATAATCCTATTGTGCTACTATGTGTCCACGAATCAAGTCCTGATAGCGTTGATTGGGATATCAAGAATGAATTTAATATAATTGATAGAAGTAGTTTTCTTATCATAATAATGAAACTGGGTTTACATCTATAATCAATCTTGATTTATTTTTATTAATCACTTCTTGCGCATTTTTTAACGTTTTTTTGTAGAGGTTTTGCAGTTTAGATCCGCTTGGATCATATTTCTTATTTGATTTAATTACTATTTGCATCCTGTATTGATCTTTTAACTTTTCTCTATAGCAATATGCAGGACCAAGCTTTTCGATTCCTATGGGAAGTGATGGTATTTTATTGTTGAGTTTTTCAATAGAGGTTTCTACATCTTTTTTGATTCTTCCGCGAATTTCTAATTTAACTAACCAACTGTATGGAGGATAATTTAGTTCATTACGCTCCTTTAGGCACACCTCATAATAATTAACCAAATCAAGTTTTGATGCAAGCTGAATTACTTGGTTATTAGAATTATAAGTTTGAACCACTACCTCGCCAGGAATGTTTCCACGACCTGCCCTACCTGCCGCTTGATAAATTAATTGAAAAACTCTTTCTCCAGATCTAAAATCAGGAAGAAATAATCCAGTATCTGAATTAATTATTCCAACTAGTGTTGTATTTGCAAAGTCTAGACCTTTTGCTATCATTTGTGTACCAATTAATATATTAATTTTATTATTAGAAAATTTTTCAAGGGTTTTGAATATCTTTGAAGCTGTTGGCGTAGAATCTAAATCTAATCTATCAATACAAATATCTGGAAAAATTTTTTCTAATTCATTTTCTACTTTTTGAGTTCCCGTACCACTTAACTGAACATTAAAACTTTGACAAGCTTTGCATCTGCTAAACGCTTTTAATGAATAATTACAGAAGTGACACTTAAGTGAATTATCAATTTTATGATATGTCATTGATAGTTTACAATATGGGCATAAAGCAATCTCTCCGCATTCACCACAGTGTAAAATTGGAGCAAATCCGCGTCGATTATGTAAAAGAATTGTTTGTTCATTTTTATTAATTCTATCTTTGATTTTTTGTAACATGAATCCAGAAAATATTGAACCAAATTTCTCTGTTTTTTTATTTTCTTCAATCATATCAACTAGATGAATAGTAGGTAATTGTGCATTACCAATTCTATCTGGCAGATTCAAATATTTATATTTATTCTTTTTATAATTATAATATGATTCAATACTTGGCGTTGCGCTAGATAGAATTACAGTAGCATTACTTATTTTACCCCTCATTAAAGCAACTTCCCTTGCGTGATATTTTGGGTCTGGAGCAGTTTGCTTGTAAGAGCTTTCTTGTTCCTCATCAACAATTATCAATCCAATATTTTTAAGAGGTGTAAAAATTGCTGAACGAGCACCTATAATAATCTTAAAATTTTCTTCACAAATTTTCCTCCATATCCATCCTCTAGATGAAGAAGATAATTTAGAATGCCAAGTCTCGACAACATCTCCAAAAACTGATTTAAACCGGCTAGCAATTTGGGGAGTTGTGGAAATTTCTGGAAGCAATACAATCACAGATTTTTCATTTGACATTGCATGTTTTGCAGCTTCAATAAATATTTCAGTTTTGCCACTACCAGTAACTCCATGCAGTAAAAATGTATCAAATATACCTCTATCTAAGGATTTACAAATTTTATCGGTCGAGTTTCTTTGATCATTTGTAAGATGAATTTTTTTATTACTTTTTGAAAAGGGCAAGTTGTATGTATCTGGAATAATTGATTTTTTTACTATTTGAATAGCTCCTTTAGATTCAAGAGCTTTGCATGTTGATAGGGGATTTTTTGTAAACTTCTTTAAATCGCTGATTGGTAATAATTTATTTTTTGATTTTAAATAATTATAAATTTTTTTTTGTATCCCCCTAAAAATCTTACTTTCATAATTTGTTGAACTAATTTTAACATAGGTTTGTTTTTTTGGTTCGTAGGTAGTGCTTAATTTGGAAGGGAGAGCTACCTTTGCTGCTAATCCAATAGGGGTATTATAATAACTAGAAAGCCATTTTATTAGCTTCCAAAGCTTTTTATCAAGAATAGGTTTTTCATCAACAAGAAAATTTATCTCTTTAGTAGTTCCTTGAAATTTTTTTTCTGAATAACGATCAACTACGATTCCATTTACATTTCTTTTACCAAGGGGCGCATTAACTGTAGACCCAATTAATATTTTAGCTGAAAGTTCAGATGGTATCTCGTAAGAAAAAATTTGAAAGCTTGAAATAGGAAATGATACATCGGCGAACATAGTTTAATTTACCGATATAAAAGCATACTAACTTTTTTTAGAGTAAAAAATTAAGATTGAATGACATATACTTTTATTTCCTGCTGCTTTCCATGAGATAGCTTAATGGGTACACTATGAACCCCTAGTTTTTTAATAGGTTGATCAAGAAGAATAGACTGGCGGTCAATTTCTATATTCTTTTCAGTAAGTGCCTTATGAATATCTAAGTTAGTAACTGAACCAAACATTTTTTCTTCATCCCCAGTTTCAACTTCAATTGAAATCTCAACCTTTTTTAAGAGATTAGCTATCTCTTCATTTGCTTTTAACTCTCTATCAGTTCGTTTTTGAGCGGTTTTTTTCTGTTCAGCTGCGAGCGCAACATTTCGCTTTGAAGATCGAACAGCAATACCTTGGGGGAATAGAAAATTCCTAGCATAACCAGGCTTTACATTTACTATATCTCCTATTTCACCTAATGATTCATGTTCCTTTAATAATATTACTTCCATAATTAGCTCTCATTACTTGTATTAGTGTACGGCATAAGGGCTATATTCCGAGCTTTTTTTATTTCTCGAACTAATTTTCTATGCATTTTAGCACTTGTACCAGTTACTCTGCGAGGCATTATCTTGCCTTGGTCAGTAACAAATCTTCTCAATAATTTCACATCCTTATAATCTATATCTGTAATCGCATTTTCTTTAAAATAGCAATATTTACGTTTGCTTTGAAAAGCCATAATTAGTTCTCCTCTTTATCTGCTTCAGTTTCAGCGGGTTCTTCTGTTTGCTCTTCGGCAGTTGCTTCTGCTTCAGTTTCAGCGGGTTCTTCTGTTTGCTCTTCGGCAGTTGCTTCTGCTTCAGTTTCTTTAGAAGAAGATTTTATAGAATCATCATTGGTACTATTTTTTTTATCTTCTTCACTGGTTAAATCTTTTTCTGATTGAACTTCAGGTTTTTTATCGAGCAAGACTGTTTGATTTCTTAAAATTGATTTTTGAAGCACCATAAATCTTTCATATCTTTCAAGATTATCAACAGATTCGGTTTCAAAGTGTAGCAATATATATGAACCATATTTATGTTCATTAATATTGTATGCTAGTCTCTTTTTCCCCCATTCAAAATGATTAATAACTTTAAAACCGTATTCTGACACTTTATCTGAAACTGTTTTCATTGCTTTGTCAAGCCTACTTTGTTCAAAGTTGGGGTTAACTATGTATAAACTTTCATAATATCTCATTTAAATCTCCTTCAATTCTACGCAATCAGTGGTGCTATAACTAATGACACTACAGACATAAGTTTAATTAATATATTTAGAGATGGGCCTGAGGTGTCTTTAAAAGGATCGCCTACCGTATCACCAACTACAGTAGCTTTGTGCGCTTCAGAACCTTTTCCATATGATTCCCCATCTATATTAAGACCTTCCTCAACCATTTTTTTTGCATTATCCCAAGCTCCACCAGCATTTGATTGAAAAATTGCCATTAAGACACCACAGACAGTTACTCCAGCTAATAAGCCTCCAAGTATTTGTGGTCCAAGATCGCTTCCAAATAATTTTGGTCCAAAACCAAAAACAACTGGTGTAGTCACTGCAAGTAATCCAGGTAAGACCATTTCTTTTATTGCTGCTTGTGTTGAAATTTCCACGCACTGACTATGATCAGCTTTCATCAATCCTAACTCGTAAACTTCACGATCTTTTTCCGACCATTTAGATTCTTCGCTTTTATTTAAAATTTCTAGGGCTGATTTAAGCTCTGGTATATCTCTAAACTGACGACGAACTTCTTCAATCATTGACATGGCTGCTCTTCCTACAGCACCCATTGCCATTGATGAAAAAAGAAATGGAAGCATCCCACCAACAAAAAGCCCAGCCATAACAGCAGGTTTTGCAATATCAATTCCTATACCAATAATTCCACTCTGAACCATATAAGCAGCAAATAATGCTAACGTGGTTAATGCTGCTGAGCCAATAGCAAATCCTTTACCTATTGCAGCAGTTGTATTGCCTACAGCATCTAATTTATCTGTTCTTTCGCGAACTTCGGCTGGAAGCTCTGCCATTTCAGCAATACCTCCAGCATTATCTGAAATAGGTCCATATGCATCTACCGCAAGCTGAATTCCAGTATTAGCAAGCATGCCCAATGCTGCTATTGCAACTCCATAAAGACCTGCAAAATAATGAGCGCCAACTATACTTGCTGCAATAATCAATATGGGTCCAGCAGTTGACTGCATACCAATACCGAGGCCAGAAATGATATTTGTTGCGGGACCGGTTAATGATTGACGTGCTATTGAAAGAGTTGGTGATGTATTTGTTCCTGTGTAGTGTTCTGTAATCATACCAATACCAAGGCCTGCAAGAAGGCCAATTGTTGAAGCCCAAAAAACACCTAAATTTGTATACGAACTATCACCTAAGTTAAAAGAGTCGGGTAAAAGATTTGTAATTAAAAAATACATTACACCAATCATGATTGCTGATGAGCCAAATTCACCAATATTTAATGCTTTTTGTGGATTACCACCCTCTTTAACAGATACAAGAAATGTACCGATAATTGAAACAATAATACCTGATGCCGCAATAACTAATGGTAGCATAACAAAAGACGCATCAAATGATCCTAAAGATAAAATAGTAGCTCCAAGCACCATTGATCCAATAATAGAACCAACATAAGATTCAAACAGATCAGCTCCCATTCCAGCAACATCGCCAACATTATCTCCTACATTATCTGCAATTGTTGCAGGGTTTAGCGGGTGATCTTCTGGGATACCAGCCTCAACTTTTCCAACTAAGTCTGCACCAACATCAGCAGCCTTAGTATAAATACCACCCCCTACTCTTGCAAAAAGAGCAATTGATGATGCGCCTAATGAAAAGCCAGAAATCACATTCAAAATCTTATCATAGTCACTATTAAAATATGACAGGTAAAACATAAACAATACGCTTAGACCAATAACTCCAAGACCCACAACGGATAGCCCCATAACTGATCCACCAGTAAATGCCACATTCAAAGCAGGTGCAAGACCGGTTCGAGCTGCATGAGTAGTTCTATTATTTGCCTTTGTAGCTACACGCATTCCTAAAAAACCCGCTAAGCCAGAAGTTAATGCACCAATAATAAATGATAATGCAACAAGTGAGCTTGATCCATCTTTATTATAATTTGCAAAACCCAAAAGAAATGCAACAACTAAAACAAATATGGCCAATACTCTATATTCTGCCTTAAGAAATGCCATTGCTCCATCAGAAATGTCTTTGCCAATGCGTTCCATTTTTTCGGTACCTTGATCTTGTTTATTAATCCAACTTGTTTTCCAAAATGCAAATAGCATTGCAATAATTCCAGAACTGATTGCTAAATACAAAAGATTATCCACTAAATACTCCTAGGTTTAAATTGATTTTTAAGCATTGTATTGATTCATAGTTTTATTTAATCCATTATTAATGATCGATTCCACTGCATCTGCAGCCTTAACGATAACTTCATCCGCTAAAACTTGATCTTTTTTTCTAAAATTCTTCAAAACATATTCTTCAGCAGGTCTTAGGTTTTTTCCAGCAGCAATACCAAATCTAATTCTTGGGAATTTATTATTGCCTAGTCGATAGATAATTGACTCCATACCTCGATGACAACCATCGCCTCCAGAAGGCCTAATCCTTAAACTTCCCAATGGCAAATCAACATCATCAAAAATGACGAACAAATCTTCTAGTTTTAAATTCCATTTTTTAATAATTGACTTTATTATTATACCGCTATTGTTCATACCTGTAGTTGGTTTAATTAAAAGCACCTTATTGTTATTATTTTCAGCATAGACATATTCATTATCGCTAGGAAGAAAATTCATTTTCCACCTTTTGCAAACTTCATCTAATACCCAAAATCCTGCATTGTGCTTAGTATTTGCATATTGATTGCCAGTATTACCTAAACCAATAAATGAAAGCATTATTCCTCTTTTGAACCCTTTTCAGGTGAGCTACCATCTTCTTTTTTAGCTCCTTCTGAGCTCTTGTCACTTTCAGCTCCTTCTTTATCATCTGTACTTTCCTCTCCATCAGTAGGCTCTTCTCCTTCTTCAAGCTCTTCATCTTCTTCGACCTCTGGCTCAATCTCAGCCTGAGGTGGAGCACAAACAGCAATTGTAGTGTCTTCTGGTGATAGAAGTACAGTATCTTCAGGAAGATCAATATCAATAGCTGTTAATGTTCCGTTTAATTCTAGGTTGGTAATATCAACGTCAATACTATCTGGTACATTTGTAGGAAAACACTCTAATTCTACTGATGATGCAGCTTGAGATACAATTCCACCCTCAACCGACCCAACAGCATCTCCAACTAAATTAAGAGGAATACTAAAATTCATCTTTACATCTCTTCTAACTCTTAACAAATCAATATGAATTATTTCCTCGGTCACTGGGTGATATTGTGCTTCTTTGAAAGTAACATATATTGTATTGCCATCTAATTCCATTTCAAAAACATGCTGTCCAGATTGTATAGCCTTATGCAATATTTTTTTATCAATGGACATATTTTGATTTGCTTCACCCTGATAATAATAATTAACAGGAACTTTACCACTTCTTCTTAAAGAGCGTGTAGCAGCATTTCCTGTTTTATCTCGTTGATCTACTTTTAGCTTGAAAAATGATTCCATAATATTTACCTAATTTAAAATTCAAATAGTGCGCTAACTGATTTACCCTCATAAACGCGTTTAATTGCTTCTGCAAAAACTTCAGCTACAGTAACAATTTGCATATTTTCTAATTTTTTATTTTTAGAAATAGAAATTGTATCTGTTACTATAAGTTTACTTATTTTTGATTCTTTGATTCTTTCAATAGCGGGGCCAGATAAAATTGCGTGTGTTGCAACAGCTATCACACTATTTGCACCATTTTCAATTGCAGCATTAGCTGCGTTTACAGTTGTTCCAGCTGTATCAATCATATCATCAATAATTAAAACATCTTTTTTATTTAAATCTCCGATAAGGTGCATTACCTCAGCTTTATTTGGTGCATATCTTCTTTTATCAATAAGCGCAAAATGCATACCAAGTTTTTTTGCATATGATTGGCTCATTCTTGCTGAACCTACATCTGGGGATAAGACAACAGAGTTTTTTTCTTCAAGACCTATGGATTTGATTGCATCCAATAGTACCATTCTACTATATAAATGATCAAAAGGGATAGTGGCAAATCCTTGGATTTGTGTAGAGTGCAAATCCATCGTAATTATTCTATCTGCTCCTGTTGCTGTAATTAAATCAACCATGACACGTGATGAAATAGGAACCCGTGGGTTGTCTTTACGGTCCTGTCTGCCATAGCCAAAATAAGGGACTACAGCAGTTACAGTTTTTGCAGAAGCCCTAACTGCCGCATCAATAATTAATATTAATTCCATAATATTTTCTGATGGGCTATTTGTTGGCTGAATGATGAAAACATCACAACCTCTGATATTTTCTTCAAATTGAAGCCAAAGCTCACCATCAGAAAAAGTCTTGATAGATAGTTGACCAAGTTCCTTACCTAGATGATTTGCAATATCAATACTAAGGGCAAGATTACTACGGCCAGAAAATATTTTTAATTTATCATTCATAATTTTAATGCTGGGGCGTAGGGACTCGAACCCCAACCGCCGGGACCAAAACCCGGTGTCCTACCATTAGACGACGCCCCAGTACATTTATTTATTAATTTATGAAAAGGGTGAATTCGTAAAAAGTTTAGATAGGTTTTGCTGGAATGGTTAAATGTGAATTATGGAAAAATGACTTGGCTTTTTTCAATTTAGCTTCATCGTCATAAACTCCATACACAGTCGAGCCACTTCCCGACAGACTGGCAAATTTTGCACCGCTATCTAATAACTTTTTTTTAATAGCTCCAATCTCTGGATATGCATGAATCACAATCTTTTCAAAATCATTCTCAAAAAACTCAGATGAGAGAAAATTTTTTCTCATCAGGTCCGCGAAATTAGGTATAATGTTTTCAGATTTCAATTTATTTTTTATTTGTCCATATGCCCATTTTGTACTGATAGATATATCAGGAATAACTAATAATAATTTTTCTTCTAAGTTTATCCTAACAGGGGTGAGTTTAAATCCAGTTTCTTCACCAATTTGCGATCCACCTTTTATAAAAAAAGGTACGTCTGCCCCAATTTTGGATCCAATTTTTTCAAGTTCATTTCCATCAAATCCAATATTATAAATTAGATTTAGTCCTTTTAATATTGCGGCTGCATTAGATGAGCCCCCACCAATTCCACTACCTATTGGTACTTTTTTATTTATATATATTGAAACACCGAGGTCTTTTTGGGCTTGATTGCTTAATAAATCATAGGCTTTAAAGCATAAATTCGATTTGTCCAAAGGTATCCAATCAACATTCGATTTAATTAAGCATCCTTTTTCTTCTTTATTTATTTGAATCTCGTCTCCAAAGTCAATTTCAGTATATAAGGTAGCGATATTATGTAAATTGTCTTTTCTTCTATTTAATATTCTTAATCCAAGATTGAGCTTGGTGTTTGATTTTAAAATCATTAATTATTTTTTAATTAATGTTGCGATAGCCTGACAAGCAATTCCTTTGCCCTGACCAATAAATCCAAGATAATCTGTAGTTGTAGCTTTTATAGATAATTCTGAGTGGTCTAGATCAAGATTGCTAACAATGTTGCTTCTCATTTCTTCAATAAAACTTGATATGTTTGGTTTTTGAAGAATAACAACAGAATCAATATGATTGATTATGAACTCATCTTTTATTTCATTGTTGTAGATGGTGTTTAACATTTTAAGACTGCTATAATTCTTCCATTGAGGATCGCTAGGGAAAAAATTTCCTAGATCACCTTTTGCCGAAGCTCCTAAAATTGCATCAATCATAGAATGTACTAATACATCTCCATCTGAATGTCCAATTATTCCGAATTCATTTTTTATATCTACTCCACCTAAAATTAATTTCTCACCTTTTTCAAGACGATGTGCATCATAGCCAATCCCTATTTTATACATTATTTCAAATGATTAAATAATGCTTCTACCATTATCCAATCTTCCCTAGTTGTAATTTTAAAATTGATTGATGTGTCATTAATTATTTTTACTTTATATCCTGCTTTTTCTAGAAGCGCAGAATCATCTGTAGCAAATAAATTTTCTTTTTCTGCATTACTATAGGCATGCAATAAGGCATCTTTATAAAAAACCTGGGGTGTTTGTACACACCATATTTTCTCCCTATCTAATGTGTTTTTAATTTGATTATTTGAAACCTCTTTTAATGTGTCAGTAGCCTTACTTCCAACTACAACAGCATCACAATCATTTAAAGATGAAATTATTTTTTCAATCAACTCTTTCTTTATAAAGGGCCTAACAGCATCATGAATACAAATACATTGCGATTTTTTGTTTACGACCTTTAGGGCATTTTTAATAGAATCTTGTCTAGTTAAAGAACCCTCAATAACTAAGAGTGGCTTTGTTGTTTGAATTGTTTTAATTACTGAATTAATATTGTTTATATCATCATTAGAAGCAGCCACAATAACCTCATCGATCATTTTTGATGAAATAAATGGCCTGAGAGTATGATAAATCAATGGTTTTCCATTAATGTTCTTGAATTGTTTTTTTTCGCCAAACCTTAATCCCGATCCAGCAGCTGGAATAATTGCAGATGTAATCATTTAATCACTGCTACATAATTAACATTGCATCACCATAGCTTAAAAATCTATAATTGTTTTTCTTAGCTTCTCTGTAAGCTTTCATAATTAGATCTCTATGAGCAAATGCGGAAATCATCATCAATAATGTGCTTTTTGGTTGGTGAAAATTAGTTATCATTGCATCAACCATCTTAAAATCATACGGAGGATAAATGAACTTGTCTGTCCATCCGCGTTTTGGAGAAACTTGAAAACCTGAAACGGCAACTGTCTCCAATGAGCGTACAGTTGATGTACCTACTGCAAATACTTTTCTACGCTTTTTTTTGGTTTCATTAATTTTAAGCGCAGTTTGTGGAGAAACTTCAAAATATTCAGAATCCATTTGATGTCGATTTAAATCTTCCACTTGAACTGGTCTAAATGTACCTAATCCAATATGCAAAGTAGTGTGAGCTGTTTTTGCCCCCTTTTTATGTATTCTGTTTATCAGTCCTTCTGTAAAGTGCAAACCAGCAGTAGGCGCAGCAACAGCTCCTCTTTGATCTGCAAAAATAGTCTGATATCTAATTTTATCTTTAGGTTCAGATTCGCGCTTAATATAAGGAGGGAGTGGAGAGATACCGACCTTATCAATTACTTCATAAATATCTTCATTTTCATATTCAAAGCGCACTACACGACCACCTGAAATTGTATTATCAATAACATCACAATAAACGTTCTTGGTAAACATCAATTTATTACCAATCCGCACTTTTCTTGCAGGGCGCACCATCACTTCCCAAAGATCATTTTCAAGTTCCCTTAAAAGAAAAACCTCTACTTTTGCCTCAGTGCGATCTTTATTTGCATATAATCTTGCAGGAAAAACCTTTGTATTGTTTGTAATTAATAAATCATTTTTCCTAAGATAATCAGGAAGATTAGAAAATGTTTTATGTTCAATCTCACCAGAATCTTTATGGATTACCATAAGCTTAGACTGGTCCCTGCGCTTTGCTGGATATTGTGCTATATATTTCTCTGGTAATGGATAATCAAAATCTGCGAGTTTCCATTTTTTCTTTTTTTCAATCATTTAAATAACCTTTGTTGTTTTTTAGTTATAGTTTTTCCAAGATGTTTATAAGATTTTTCTTGAGCAATGCGGCCTCGGCTAGTCCGTTGAATAAATCCTTCTTTAATTAAATATGGTTCATAGACGTCTTCAACTGTTGACACATCTTCGCTTACAGCAACTGCAAGAGAGCTGAGCCCTACCGGACCTCCATTAAATTTATCAATTAATGTTTCAAGGATCATTCTATCCATTGTATCTAGCCCATATTCATCAATGCCTAAAGATGAAAGTGATTCTTTTGCAACTAATGCATCAATTTGCCCATTTGCTTTAACTTCAGCATAATCTCTAGTCCGTCTCAGTATACGATTAGCAATTCTTGGTGTTCCCCTAGATCTACCTGCGAGCTCTAGAGCACCATCTTGATCAATTTTAACATCAAGTATTTCAGCAGATCTTTTGATTATTTCATACAAATCTTCAGCTTCATAATAATTAAATCTAAGTATTACACCAAATCGATCTCTTAGTGGAGAAGTAAGGCTTCCTAGTCTAGTTGTCGCTCCAACAAGTGTAAAGGGTTCAACATTTAATTGCACGCTTCTAGCGCTTGGTCCTTTATCAATCATAATTTCAATTCTGTAGTCTTCCATGGCTGAGTATAAATATTCCTCAACAATTGCATTAAGACGATGAATTTCATCAATAAAAAAAACATCTTTAGCTTCAAGGCTTGTAAGAATTCCAGCGAGATCCCCTGCGCGATCTAAAACTGGACCAGATGTTTGTCTTATGTTCACACCTAGTTCTCTTGCAATAATAATTGAAAGGGTTGTTTTACCTAACCCTGGTGGACCAAAAAAAAGGACATGGTCAAGGGATTCACCTCGTTTATTTGCAGCTTCAATATATAGTTTTAAGCTATCAACTATTTCTTTTTGACCAATAAATTCGTCCATCTGGTTTGGTCTTAAAGATTTTTCAACTGCTAAATCTTCTTCGAATGGTTGAGGATCGTTAATATGGATTTCTGTCAAGTTTGGCTCGAAATAGATAAAAAATTAATAAAAACGTAGATAGAAGCTACAAAAATGATTCAAGGTCGTCAAATTCGTACATTAATTCGGAAATGATTTTTTAATTAATTCTAATCTTTTAGGTCGATCATCAGCGAACTTTCTAATTCCATCTAAAATACTTTTGCTATCAAGTTTTGACTCTGCAACAATTTCATCAACTGATCCACCAGTCCTCCATTGATTATCAAAGTCTGGGCTCATGCTATATTTCTCTACAACTTTATTCGAAATCCATTTATGCATTAATCGTAAAGCACCATTTGTAATTATCATAGAATCAGACCACTCTCTGTCACTGATAATATCTTGTTGATATTTTAATGGCTGTGATGAGAACAATTCCCATGATACCGCTGAAACTATTTTTACATTAGGACCATCATTTTTTAGTTGCTCTAATAATGATACAATAGAATTAGTAGAGCTAGTCCCCCTAATAATAATCACGCCTAATTTTTCCTTATCATGATTATAGTCCTTGATAATATATGCGCCTTTAGATGCTTCTAGGTGCGATGCCATTCCAAGTTTTTTTCGATCAGGAATTTCTACGGGAGGTCTTGTAAGGTGTAATGCTACAACCGGAACTGATGTAGATAGGGCTGCAGCTAAAGCAGGAGCAACTTCGTTGTGCTCCCAAGGATGTAGGTTGATTATATGCCCATCTGGAAATAATTGAGTAACGCCAGGTGCAAAAATCCCAAAATGTGTTCTGCTATCCTCAGCAGTTTCAGGACCAGAATGTCCAGCAACCCAAATAAGCTTACCAACTTTTAAGTTTGAGTCTTGGGCCAACTGACTAAAGAGCCTTATGGGACCATACTTGAGATAGCTAAATGATCCATAAGTACTCATTGCTCCATAGAAACCATTGAAACTTTCATAGGGGTTTTCATCAAAATTAACAGTTGCTAGACCAGCTAACATTCCGGAATTGGTAAATTCAGTAATGCCTTGGGGAATCAAAGGGCTATCTTCGTTTGTCTTATAATTATACAAGCCTAAGTCTTTTGCTCCATCAAATCCTTTAGCAAATCCTGATATATTAGTAGAATCTGCTAAATCAGCACTCATTGCTATAACAAGAGGTCTCCCATAAACTTCTATTGATCGTGAATTAATATAACTTGCATATTTTGATAAGCCAACCCTATTGGGAGCTTTAGTTCCTGGCTCAACAAATAAGCTTGTAGGTAATGAATTTATATTAAATAATTCTGAATCATCAGATGGATTATTTAATTTTATTCTACAATTTTCCAATTTTTCAGGAACAGATTGACCTAAATCAATCAAGGTATCAGTTAAATAATCAACTAATTCCTGGTTAGAATTGAGAACGGAAAAAATCGAATCAAAATAAGAACTGGCCTGCTCTTCTTGGCCTTCACGGTTAGATGCTTCAGCTTCGCCAAATTTTATAAACTCTATATTATATTTTTTAGCAAAGTCCTCTTTTGTTTTCCAAAATAATTCTGAATTTCTTTTATGGGGGGAGCCATGGCTTGCATAGTCAACTTTATGATAACCCCTTCCTTTGATTCCTTTACCATAAACCACTTTAGGTATATTTGGATCTGCGTTTTTAACTAATAGATTATGGTAGGCTTTCGTTAGTTCATCCCAGTCCTCTGCATTTGAGGTTCCTTCAACGTGCCATCCATGTGAGCCGAACCAATCTTCGGGCGCTCCATAAACAATCGAGCTAAACGGACGTGCATCAATTCCGAAATCATTCCAATCGAGATAATAAATTAAGTTTCCCAGCCCAAGACCCCATGCAGAATTTATTGTTTCATGGGAGGCTCCTGTTGTTAAGCCGCCCTCTCCCTCAAAAGCAAATACTTTAACTTCGGGCGTTTTTGCTAATTTAAGCGCTAATGCCTCTCCGGCTGCTGCTGGAGAACCATGCCCGCTTGGTCCTGTATTGAACTTAAAAAATAATGTCTTACCTTCCATTTCAGCGTGACCAGGTAAACCCTTATTATTTCTTAAAGTAATTAGATCTTCCCAAACTAATTGAAAATCTGCACCCTTATAGTGGGTATATTTTTCTAATTTTGTTTGTTTAAATTTGATTCGTAAAGCTTCGTTTAATACCGCAAGTGTTGCATATACCACTGGGTTTGTATGCCCTGCCACCAAAACATACCTATCAGCAAATCTTTTTCCCGCGTCTCTTATATCCCATCTCATGGCACCTGAAAGTAAAGTCACTACCATTGCATGGACCTTAGACCTTGATCCACCTGGATGTCCAGATTGGCGCAAATTAAGCATGATATCTATACATTGATCTATAAGGTCTTTGGTTATTTCCCAATGTTTATAATGTTGTTCAAGGACTTTTGGATCTTTCATTATGCTGCCTTTTTTTTCTTTATTATTTGCTTTAGAAATTGTCCAGTGTATGATGTTTTATGTTTTATTATTTCTTCAGGGGTACCAGCAATAATTAAATCTCCTCCATCATTTCCCCCTTCTGGACCAAGATCAATTATCCAATCTGCGCTCTTAATTATATCTAGATTGTGTTCAATAACAACCACTGTGTTTCCTTTGTCAACTAGTCTTTGTAAAACACCTAAAAGCAATTTTACATCTTCAAAATGTAAGCCTGTTGTTGGTTCATCAAGAATATAAAAAGTTTTATCTCTACTAGATTTTGAAAGTTCGGTTGATAGTTTAATTCTCTGAGCTTCACCTCCAGATAGTGTAGTTGCTTGTTGACCTAGCCTGATATATCCTAAACCAACATCATTTAATGTTGTAAGCTTTTTCATTACTTGAGGAATATTAGCAAAAAAACTTAATGATTCTTCAACAGACATGCTGAGAATTTCTGCTATGTTTTTGTTTTTATATTTTATCTCAAGAGTTTCTCTATTGTAACGTGCTCCTTTGCAAACTTCACAGGTAACATAGACATCTGGAAGAAAATTCATCTCAATTTTAATAATACCATCACCCTCACAAGATTCACAGCGTCCACCTTTTACATTAAATGAAAATCTTCCGGGCTTATATCCTCTTATTTTTGATTCAGCTAGTTGAGCAAATAAATCTCTAATAAATGTAAAAACTCCGGTATACGTTGCGGGGTTCGATCGGGGAGTCCTGCCAATAGGTTTTTGGTTAATCTCTATTACTTTATCAACATATTCCAACCCGCGCACCTCTTTATAAGGTAAAGGGTACGCTCTAGATCCATTTAATTCCTTTGATAAAATCGGGTAAAGGGTTTCATTAACCAATGTGCTCTTTCCTGATCCGCTGACACCGGTTACCACTATAAATTTCTCAAGGGGAAAAGTGGTATTAATCTTTCTAAGATTATTTCCAGAAGCATTATCTATTGAAATATTTTTACCGCTTCCTTTTCTACGTTTATTGGGAAGGCTAATTGATTTTTTCCCTGATAAGTATTGACCGGTAATTGATATTGTTGAGCTTGTAATTTCATCAGGTGAACCAGAAAAAACTACTTCACCTCCATGCTCACCAGCGCCAGGACCTATATCTATAATTTGATCAGCTTCTTCCATTGTTTCTTGGTCATGCTCAACAACAATAATTGAATTCCCTAAATCTCTTAGTTTTTTTAATGATCCAAGTAAACGGGTATTATCTCTAGGGTGAAGCCCAATTGAAGGTTCATCTAGAATATAGAGAACTCCAACTAATTGGCTACCAATTTGTGTTGCAAGTCTAATTCTCTGCGCCTCTCCCCCTGAAAGGGTTGTTGCAGATCTATCCAAAGTTAAATAATCCAGACCTACATCAATTAAAAAGCTGATTCTTTTTTTTATTTCTTTAATTATTTGGTCGGCTATTAAAGTATCCATTTTGTTTAATTTTATTTGATCAAAAAAATCTTTAATCTCTTTAATTGGATAAGAAGAAAGGGTTCCCAAGCTTGTATTGTTTACTGTTACAGATCTTGATTCCTTTTTCAATCTTGAACCTCCGCAATCAGGACAAGGCTTCATACTCATAAACTGTTCGATCCAGTCGCGAATATGATTAGACTTTGTTTGTTTATAGCGGCGCATAAGATTGGGGATCACACCTTCCCATCCACCGGTGTAAGTTCCACTCCACCTATTGGAAGAGTATTCCATTTTTAATTTCTTATTCCCTGTGCCCACTAGAAGTATTTCACGAATTTTTGGATCTAGCTTACACCATGGGGTTGTAAAACTAAAATCAAAGTTTTTTGAAAGACTCTTCAATATACTCCCATACCAATTTCCTCTAGGTTGCTCCCCAAGTGGTAAGATGGCACCTTGGATAATAGACTTTGTTTTGTCAGGAATAATCATTTCAGGATCAATCTCCATATGAGATCCCAGACCATCACAATTTGAACAAGCTCCATAAGGAGAATTGAATGAAAACATTCTAGCTGATAACTCCTCCATCGATACTTCACAGTGTGGGCATGAAAAATGCTCACTAAATAGATGATCTATATCCGGCAACTCATGAACGATAATCATTCCTTTGCCAATTTTTAAGGCTAGCTCAACAGATTCTGTTAGGCGATCTATATAGTCTTCATCAAGAATTAATCTATCAACAACAATTTCAATTGTATGCTTCTTATTTTTATTTAACTGGATTTTATCATCAATATTTTTTATTTGATTATCAATTCTTACTCGTAAAAAACCTTCTTTTTTTACATCAGATAAAATGCTTTTGTGCTCACCTTTTCGACCTCTAACAACTGGGGCTAAAATATTTATTTTTGTATTTTTTTTAAATTTTATTATTGTATCAACAATCTGCTGCACAGTTTGTTTTTGAATTGGTCGATTACATATCCAACAATGTGGTTTGCCCACATTGGAATATAACAATCTCAAATAGTCATGAATTTCTGTTACAGTCCCAACGGTTGATCTTGGATTTCTTGCTGCGGCTTTCTGTTCAATGGATATTGCTGGTGACAACCCTTCAATGTAATCAATATCAGGTTTTTCCATTAGGCCTAGAAACTGCCTAGCATATGAAGAAAGCGATTCAACATATCTTCTTTGCCCTTCAGCATACAAAGTGTCAAAAGCAAGCGATGATTTGCCTGAACCAGATAATCCTGTAATAACAACAAGCTTATTTCTTGATATATCAACATCAATATTTTTTAGGTTGTGCTGTCTCGCTCCTTTGATAATTATTTTTTCTATTTTTGATTTCACTATTATAGCTTTTTTAAATGATTAATTAGTAGAAAATTTCATGGCGACCTGGAACTTACGAATTTTCATATCTGTATCAAAAAATGATTTGATACTTTATATACTGAAAAAATTGGGTGTATAATTGCTAAAATAATAATTAATTAATATGAATACTTTATTAAATCAAATAATAATTGCGATGCCGCACATGCAAGACGAGCGATTTACTAAATCAGTTATTTTTATTTGCGAGCATAATAGTTATGGTGCGATCGGGTTAATAATCAATAAAAGAATGCAAGAAGATTTTAGCTCTGATGTTATTTCTGAACTAAATCAAAGAAGTGATTTTAAAATTAAAAAAAATATACCACTTTATTTTGGAGGTCCAGTATCTAGAGAGCGTGGGATCATACTGCATGATATGAATATTTCTAAAAATAATTCTGTTAAAATTTCAGATAATTTATTTATGTCCAGCCATATAGATTCACTCAAATTCATTCAATCAAATAGAAAATGTAGTTTCAAATTTATGATGGGTTATTCAGGTTGGTCACCGGGGCAATTAGAGTCTGAAATTGAAAAGGGAGATTGGGTAATTCAGGAAACATCTTCGGATTTTATATTTAATGATGATGCGCAAATGTGGGATATAGCTATTGGTTCATTCGGAGTTGAAATCTCTAATTTTTCTGCTCATGGAGGAAGCGCTTAGTTTTTCTTTAATATATCCAATTTGATTTTTTCTATTAGGGTATTAATTACCTTATTCATCTAAAATCAAAAAACTTCAGCATGTTGTACATTGATCAAAAAAACTATTTTTAATCAAAATGTATAAATGTTTTGCTTTTTTGGACCTTCCAATCTGAAATTGACATCATATATGAGGTATTCAATTATATTTAAAGCATTAGTCCTAAGCGCTACATTAGCATTTATAGGTGGCTGTAAAGATGATCCGCAACGTCACCTTGAATTAGGAGAGTGGTATGCACAAAAGGGGCTGGTTGAAGAAGCTATCCTTGAATTTAAAGAAGTAACTCGCCTTTATCCCTCTTCTTTAAATAGTCTAAGTAGAGATGATTATAAATCCTTAAGTAAGGCACATTATAATTTATCTCTAATGTATACTAAAAAAGGCTGGTGGGACTATGCACTTAAAGAAGCAGAAAAATGTTTTCAGCTTCAACCAACTAAAGAAAATTTCGATTTATTAGATATAATTAAACAAAGGTCTGAGCTAGAAAGTTCTGGATCATAATTTAAATTGTGCCTGATCGGTGCTCTCCTCCATCACAGTAAATTATTGAACAATTAATAAAATCAGCCTCGGGCTTTAAAAGCATAGATATTGTTCCTGCTACATCTTCAGGGGTTGTAGTTCTTTGCATTGGATTTCTTTTTTTTGTGTTTTCTACCCAATCTTCCCATCTATCATTAATTTTTGTTAGTGCCCTTGTAGGTGTGACACCTGCCTGTACAGAATTTGCTGTAATGCCAAATTGACCAAGCTCCCATCCAATTTGTCTAATTATCGCTTCCATGGCAACTTTAGCAACACTAACAGGGCCATATCCTTCCATTGCTAAATAATTACCCTCACTTGTTAAACCAATTATTCTTGAACCAGAACCCAGTAGATCTTCATTGAGAAGTTTTTGTGTCCAGTATAAAATTGAATTACCCATAACATGTACAGTCATATCCATTTGTCGCTGTGTAACTGGCTTATCTCCAAAAAAATTTGTAGTAGTGCCAAAAGCTATAGAGTGCAATAATAGTTTTAATTTTGATCCATCTATTATTTCTTTTATTTGGGGAATAAATGAATCCATTGCTTCTTCAGAGGCGGCATTTGTATTAAAATAATGACAGCGACCATCAGTCAAACTCTTTACCTCAGCTATCGTCTCTTCTGCTATTTTTTTTGCTTCACCTCTATCAAAATGAAATGCTATGACTCCATAACCATCTTTAGCTAGTTTTTTTGCAGTCGCCGCGCCGTGGCCGGTCGAGCCTCCTAATATTAAAACCCATTTAGACATATTTACTCCTATTTTCAAAGCAAATTTAATGAAAAAAGTGATGAAAAAAACGACAACAAAACAATGTCTTCTTTAACCTTATTTAAAAGTAAATTAGACTAATATTGTGGATAAAAAATGAATAAGAAAAAGCGTTTTTCTAAAAAAGATTTATTAAGTAGTGGGGTTGGAAAATTATTCGAAGGCTTAGATGGTAAACTTCCATCGCCACCTATGTTAATGATGGATAAAATCATTCACATATCAGATGAGGGAGGTGCATATGGAAAAGGTGAAATTAAAGCTGAGTTAGATATAGATAAATCACTATGGTTCTTTGATTGCCATTTCAAAAATGATCCGGTTATGCCTGGATGTTTAGGGCTTGATGGTTTTTGGCAATTGCTTGGATTCTTTTTAACCTGGGCTGGCGGCAAAGGAAAAGGTCGTGCGCTTGGCGTTAAGGATTTAAAATTTAAAGGGCAAATTCGTCCGTATCATGAAAAAATTACATATCATATCGATATTAAAAAGTTCATAACCAGACCAACGTATATGGTCTGGGGGGATGCAGTGTTAAAAGTAAAAAATAAAGCAATTTATTTTGCCAAGGATTTACAGGTAGGGCTTTTTGAAAGCCTTACGTGGGATCACGGAAAAGATCCTTCGCTTGACCCCTTTTAAGCTATACTATAAATAATAAAACTCTATGTCAAT
>CERX01069046.1_pt1 | contig 21238 bp, 19 predicted proteins | sample 350251 | NCBI WGS metagenome assembly CERX01 (sample SAMEA2621044, study PRJEB7988) | marine metagenome | biome: marine biome (ENVO:00000447); feature: deep chlorophyll maximum layer (ENVO:xxxxxxxx); material: "saline water (ENVO:00002010), including plankton (ENVO:xxxxxxxx)" | depth 50 m
ATACGCGCGAAACGCAAATAGTCATCCACCGTCGAGATCAGACCGCCACCGCCATTGAGAAAGCGCGGCTTGCTGAGAAACGGCGTGTTAGGCACTGCCTTGAGCGAGCCATCTGCCTGCGGCTGGTAGGACAGCGCCAGGCGCTCCGCCTTGTCTTCTGGCGCGTAAAAATCAGTATCCACCATCTTCAACGGTTCAAAAATCCGCTCTTGCAGATACACGTCGAAGGTTTTGCCAGAAAGCACCTCAATCAGCGCTGCCTGAATGTCCACGGCGATGCTGTAGTGCCAAACCGTGCCCGGCTGGTGCAGCAGCGGAATATTCTCCAATTTGGCCATCATGTCGGCAAATGTGGAGTCTCGATTCTGAATATCAGCCTGCACGTACAGTTTGTCGACCTGGGTGTCGCCAAAACGGCCATAGGTGAAGCCCGCCGTGTGCGTCATCAGCTCTCGAATGGTCACCGGATGGGCCGCGGGCTCCGTCTTGGGCATACCTTCCGGACCATCAGCCACCGCCACCTGCAGGTTCTGCAGCTCTGGAATGTACTTGCCCACGGGCTCATCCAGCTCAAAGCGCCCTTCATCGTAGAGCGTGAGCAGTGCGGCACCCGTCACCAGCTTGGTCAGCGAAAAGATTTTATACAGGCTATCAGGCTCGAGCGGCCGCTGTTGCTCTCGGTCCGCGTAACCGTATTCGCCACGCTGCAGCACCTCACCGTCCTGGTATACCAAGGTGGCGATGCCGCCAATGCGCCCTTGAGCCACTTCCTGCTGCATGGCAGCAGCAAATGCATCTAGCCTTGGTTGAGTAAAGGCCTGTTCGGCCTGCAGCGTGCCGGAGAAGCCTGCGGCCATCAGTACCGCACCGCCCAGCAGTTTACGCATGCTTGATTGGATCATTATTGTTCTACCTTGCGACTGTTGTTGGCCTGTCGCCGCTCCGCATTGCTCATCGTTTGCACAGGGCCAGGCATTGCGCTCGACCATGCTCGGACACAAAACGCGTCGCAAGCCAGGCGAGTGCAAACGGCAACAGCCCCTATGCGGGCGTCAACATTCGTACCAAGACTAGCCACCAAGAGACAAGATTCCAAGCTGTCTCACCACTCATCAGGCGCAGTGATAACCACCCCCTGTTGTAACAAATGCCTCCAAGTGACGTCAGATGAGTACAGTCACCACACACAGGATCGACCATGAAACGCCGTACCCTGCTTAGCGGCCTGCTCGCCGCCCCCGCACTGCCCCTGCTGGCCCGCACGGCCAGCGCCAAAGATGCCTTTCACACACCGCAGGTCGACGCACTGGATGTGCCCGCCGACTATTGGCGCGACAAGGTCTCGGATGCCGCTTGGCAGGTGCTGTTCGAGGAAGATACCGAGCGGGCCGGCAGCAGCCCGCTGGACAAGCTCTATGACCCCGGCACCTATCTGTGCGCCGCCTGTTACTTGCCGCTGTTCTCGTCGGAGCACAAGTTCGACAGCAAAACTGGCTGGCCCAGCTTTACCCAGCCATTGGTCGGCCACATAGGCACCCGGCAGGATTACGCGCTTATCTGGCCACGCACCGAGTACCACTGCGCACGCTGTGGCGGTCACCAAGGGCATGTGTTTGACGACGGCCCGGCGCCGCGGGGCGAACGCTGGTGCAACAACGGCCTGGCACTGACATTCATTCCTGCTGGCGAGCCACTGCCAGCATTGCGAGGTGACGCATGAAGCACACTTTTACCACCCTGACCCTGCTGGCCTTATCCCCACTGGCAACAGCCAACGAGCCGGTCACCCAAGGGCCGCCCGGCACCGAGATGGCGGTCTTCGCCGGCGGCTGTTTCTGGTGCACCGAATCAGACTTCGACAAGCTGCCGGGCGTAGTCGACACCCTGTCCGGCTACACCGGTGGCAGCGCCGAGACTGCCGACTATCAGCAGGTATCTGCTGGCGGCACCGGCCATATTGAATCGGTTGCGGTGTTTTTTGACCCGGACAAAACCAGCTACGCCGAACTGGTCGAAGCGTTCTGGCCAACCATCGACCCGCTCACCGCGAATGCCCAGTTCTGTGACCACGGGCACCAGTACAGCAGCGCGCTCTACTACACCAATGAGGAGCAAAAGGCATTACTGGAGGCCTCGCGTGACGCCATCAAGACGCGCTTTGATGAGCCGATACAAACCCTGATTCTGCAGCGCCAGCCGTTTTACGCTGCCGAGGATTACCACCAGAACTACTACGAAAAGAACCCGCTGCGTTACACCTTCTACCGCACCACCTGCGGGCGCGACGCGCGGCTTGAGGATATCTGGGGCGAGTGAACAGCCATGGAAAAGTCCCGCGTGAGTCTGGATAATGGCGGGCTTTGACAGCCCAAGCGGAAGCCACCATGCAGATTGCCGAAAAAACCGTTGTCCAGTTTCACTACGACCTCTCCGACACCGATGGCCCGATCGAATCCTCCCGTGAGTACGATCCGGTGCTGTATTTGCACGGCCAGACCGGCCTGATCGACGGCCTGGTGGAGGCCATGGAAGGTCACAGTGCCGGCGAAACCTTCAGCGTCACACTGCCGCCAGAGAAAGCCTATGGCGCAGTGCGCGAAGACGCACTGCAAAAGGTACAGGCCAAGCGCCTGGAAGGTGCCAAGAAGTGGAAGCCCGGCATGATCGCCATTCTGCAGACCGAGCAGGGCCCGCGTCAGGTTGTCGTGGTCAAGCCGGGCCTGTCACAGGTGCTGGTCGACACCAACCATCCGCTGGCGGGCCGTGAACTGACCTTCAACGTCGAGATTCTCGACGTACGCGCCGCCACCGAAGAAGAACTGGCTCACGGCCACGCCCACGGCGTGGGTGGCCACAACCACTAAGCAAACAGGCGGTCATCGCACCGAGCCATGACCGCCCTGTCAGTTGCTGGGCGCGCCCTCGCGCGTCCGCGTCAGCGCCGCTCCCCGCGTAAAGCCAGTACCTGCTCATGCAAGTACTCAGGTAGTGCCGCGTCAGGCGATACCGGCTCACCGGCTACCAGGCACACACGCGACCACAGGCGGCGGAAGAAGCCCTTGTTTGGATCGCGGCTGAAGAAACTGCCCCACAACCCCTGCAGCGCCATCGGGATAACCGGCACCTGGTCATTTTCCAGTATCCGCGTGATGCCCGCGCGGAATACGTCCATCTCCCCGTCAGCAGTCAGCTTGCCCTCAGGAAAGATACACACCACCTCGCCAGCCCGCAGATAGGCCGATATGCGTTCAAAGGCACGTTCATAGGTGGCCTCGTCCTCAATGCGCCCGGCAATGGGCACGGTGCCCGCCGTGCGGAAGATAAAGTTGAGCACCGGCAACTGATAGATCTTGTAGTACATGACAAAGCGCACCGGGCGCCGCACAGCGCCGCCGATCAACAACGCGTCAACAAAGGACACGTGGTTGCACACCAGCACACAGGGGCCCTCATCAGGAATAGCCTCAAGGTTACGGTGCTCAACACGGTACATTGAGTGCCCCAGCAGCCAGATAAGAAAACGCATGCTGAACTCGGGCACCACCTTGAAGATGTAGCCATTGACCAGCAGGTTGAGCAGCGAGATGGTCAAAAACAGTGTCGGAATCGACAGCTCCAGCACGCTTAGCATGACAATCGCCAGAATTGCCGAACACACCATCAGCAGCGCATTAAGAATATTGTTGGCGGCGATAACGCGTGCGCGCTCCTCCTCCCGGCTGCGCGACTGAATCAGCGCGTACAGCGGCACAATGTAAAAACCGCCAAACACCCCAAGCCCCAAGATCGCGCCCATCACGCCCCAGGCGCCAGGCTGCGCCAGCAAGGTCAGCCAATCATAAGGCGCGGCACCGACCGCAATACTCCCCGACAAACTCCAGATCAGCAGCCCGAACACGCTCAACCCCAAGGAGCCAAAGGGCACCAGACCAATCTCTACCTTGTGACCGGACAGCCGCTCGCAAAGCACCGAGCCCAGCGCAATGCCGACCGAGAACATGGTCAGAATCAGGGTGACAACGCTCTCGTCACCGTGGAGGTAGTCTTTGGCGAAGCCGGGAATCTGCGTCAGGTAAGTTGCACCGAGAAACCAGAACCAGGAGTTGCCGAGGATAGAGCGCGATACCGAAGGCACTTGCTCCTTCAGCCCGAGTCGCAGAATGGCCCAGGATTGACGAAAAATGTTCCAGTCAATCGCCAGATCAGGCAAGCCGGCACGCGCAGACGGAATGCGTCGCGCAGCCAGATAGCCGCCAATCGCCACCAGCACGACCGAGCCACCCACCAGACTAGCCCAGCCGCCGCTGGCCATCAGCACGCCGGCGCACAAGGTACCGCCCAAAATGGCCAAGAAGGTGCCCATTTCGACCAGTGCATTGCCGCCAACCAACTCGTCGGGCTCCAGCGCCTGCGGCAGGATCGAGTATTTGACCGGCCCGAATAGCGCCGACTGGGTGCCCATGGCGAACAGCACGACCAACAGCAGCGGCAAGCTACCCAGCCACAGCCCCAGCGCGCCTAGCAGCATGATGGCCACCTCGCCCAATTTGATACGCCGTATCAGCACGTCCTTGTCGAACTTCTCACCAAATTGCCCACCCAGCGCTGAGAACAGAAAGAACGGCAGGATAAACAGCAAGGCGCTGAGATTGATCAACAGATCACGGTCGGCGTTGAAACTGAGCTTGAACAGAATCGCCAGAATCAGCGCCTGCTTGAACAGGTTGTCGTTAAAGGCACCCAGCAACTGGCTGGTGAAGAAAGGGAGAAAGCGTTTGCTGCCCAGCAAACCAAACTGCGAGTGTTCCGACATGGCGCTGCGTATCCTTCCGGTCAAGTTGGTGCAGCGGGCAGCATACCCAAAATCGGCAGGCCCTGGCGCGGAACCTGCCGACAATATGGTCTGCTTGAGTGAGCCTGTCGGCTAGCGCGTCGCCCCCATCACGCTCAGGCGCGCCTCACGGCGCAGCACCCAGCGATGAATGCGCTCCTGACGCTCGGCGGTCAGTGGATAGCGCCAGGCAATCACAAAGGCCGTCATATACAGCGCAACCGGCCCAAGGATGTACAGCACCCGCAGCGACAGCAACTGCGATGCGGTGTGCTCCACCGCCTTGGCGTCAAAGCCGACCAGTGCCAGCAGCCCCAGTGACAGCCCAAGCCCCAGCGCCATCGCAGCCTTCTGCGCCATTCCGCTCATGGCAAAGAACAAACCGGTACGGTGCTCACGGCTGCGCGCGGTGTCCAGGTCGACGATATCCGCAAGCATGGACAGCGGCAGAAACTGGAAAGCCGCAAAGCAGAAGCCCTTGATGGCAAACAGCACGGCGAAGGGCAAAAGCTGGCCCGCGCCCAGAAAGAACATACCCAGAATGCTGGTGCTGGATATGGCGAGCGCGGCGCAGAATGCGCGGTGTTTACCGATGCGCTTGCCCACGTGCAGCCAGAAGGGAATGCCCAGAATGCCGATGCCAAAATACAGTAGATACATCAGGCCAATCTGCGCCTGAATCTGAATCACGTGCTGCATGAAGAACACCGACAAGGCGTTGCGGAAAGACTCGCCGGTCACCACCACCAGCAGCATCAGGATCATGCGCTTGAACGGGCCATTGTTCTTCATTACGCGCAGGCCCTTCTTCCAGTCGGTGCGTTCAACCGACTGCGGCGGCGCTTCCTTGACGGCACCGACCACCCAGAAGACGGTCAGCGGCAGCAGAATCAGCATCATCCAGGCCATCACCGCGAGAATCGGCCCGTAACCAATGCCCAGCTCACCATCGCGGCCAAACAGCATCACTGCCGTTTGCATCAACCAGCCGTCGGTGTGACCAGCCTGAAAACGCGCCCCCAGTGCCTGCACCAATGCTGGCGCCAAGGCTGCCAGAAACAACCCGATGAGTACAAAGCCCTCACGTGATGCCACCACCCGGCTGCGCTGATGATACACGTTGGACAGCTCCGCCCCCCAGGCGCCGTAGGGCAGTGTCACCATGGTCCAACCCAGGTACATCAGCATGGTCCAGAACAGTAAGTGCCCTATTCCAATGCCATCGGGCGGCATGAATATCATCACCGTACCGGCCAGCATCAATGGCACACCCATTACCAACCAGGGCTTGCGGCGGCCGAAGCGGGTGCGCCAGCGATCACTCAAAGTACCAATCAGCGGGTCGGTGATGACATCAGAAAGTCGAGCGATGACCAGCACCAGCGCCATCAGCGCCATATTCAACCCCACTTCCTGGGCATAGAAAGGCGGTAGGTAGACCACCAGCGGATAACCGATAATCGCCAGCGGCATGCCTATAGAACCGTGAAGAAGAATTGTTGACCGCTTGAGAACGCCGTTGGCGTCCTTACTGGACTGCGACATGCCACTCTCCCGAGAGTCGACGGGTCCGAAACCCGTTTTTTATATTTATTGTTTGCCCGGCGCCCAGGACAGATCAGGCCGCCCGCATGTGCACGCTTGTATACTCTATACCTCAGCTGAACCGTCTCATACCAGTGCACCCGCCGGCAGCCAGTACCAATTCATGCAATATGTTTCCAGCACCGTTATACTCGCGGCCGGCCGCACGCCGCGAGATTGAGCGCTGGCGCGGCCTGCAGCCAGACCGGTCGCCTGCGCGCACCTCCATTAGCTCTGGCTATAGCACTCATTCGCCGCGCTGATGGCGAGTTCAGCGCGGCTCGATCCAGGTTTAAGTGGGAGCCGAGCCATGCCCAGTCGTCAGCCTTCAACCTTGCACGCCGTCTTTGCCGCCGCAGCCCTGCTGCTGGTCGTGCACGGCTTGGGACGCTTTATTTTTACACCGCTGATGCCGCTGCTGGTCGACGATGGGCAGTTCAGCACCGGCGAAGGCGCGGCCATCGCAACCTGGAACTACCTCGGCTACCTGCTGGGCGCACTCGCCGCGATCCGCTGGCATCGTCCGGGGCAAATTCGTGCCAGCATCCCGTTTGCGCTGGCACTGCACTGCCTGACCCTGCTGGGGCTTGCCGTGAGCGAGCAGCTGACACTGATTACCCTGCTGAGGTTGGGCAACGGCATCAGCAACGGGCTGATCTTTGTGATGGTGCCTGCGCTGCTGATGGAGTGGCTCGCCGCTCGGCAGCGGATCGGCCTGAGCGGCCTGATTTACCTTGGGGTCGGCACGGGCTTGCTGCTGTCTGGTGTACTGGCCCACCCTCCGGGTACATCGCTGACTTCGGCTGCGCGCTGGTGGCCCGTCGCCCTGCTCAGCCTGCCTTTGGCACTGTGGGGTGGCTGGCTGATGCTGCGCTTGAACATCGATACAACCGGCCAAGACGACAGTGCCAGCGCACCTGCGCCCAGCGCGCTACTGGACGCTCGAACCTGGCCCCTGTTTCTGGCTTACGCCGGCGCCGGTCTCGGCTACATACTGCCGATGACCTTTCTGCCGATGATCGCCAGCATCCAGCTGGGTAGTGCTCACCCGATGGTGCAACAGAGCTGGCTGATTGTGGCTGCCGCGACCCTGCCGGCGGCTTGGTTATGGAACCACCTGGGTCTACGGCTGGGTGACCAGCGAGCCTTGCTGCTCAACTACGCCATCCAGCTACTGAGTGTGATTGCCGCACTGACCTTACCCGGCAGCACTGGCATTTTGCTGTGCTCTTTGCTGATGGGCAGCAGCTTTCTGGGCGCGGTACTGCTTACCCAACGCTTGGGGCGCAGCCTGCAGCCACACCAGGGGCCTCGCCTGTCGGCGGCCCTTATCGCCCTTTACAGCGTGACTCAATTACTGGGGCCGTGGCTCGCGCGCGAATGGCTCAATCACGGCGGCACATTACCTGAAACGCTTTGGCTCGGCGCAGGCGCGCTGGCGTGGGCGCTGCTCTGGACTTGGCGTACACGGCGCACAAACCAGTGAGGGGAACCTGCGGAGCGGCGCTACACTCAAAGCTGAACAGATACACCTGCAGAGGCTAAACCATGCGCACACCTTCACGAGCTCTCTTCATCGCCGGCCTGCTGGCAATTGCCTTCGCCACCCCCGCTCACGCCAAACAGGATGATCGCGGCAACGGCAACGGCAACGGCAATAGCCATCATGCACAACAGGGCAACGACCGCGGCCAGGGCGCCAACCGACACAACGACCGTAACCAGGGTTCTGATCACGACAGTCGCCCTTCCGAGCGCATACAGGAGGACGTCATACGCAGCATCTTTCGTGACAACCGCGAGTTGGTGCAGCGTGGCGACAGCCTGCCACCAGGCATCCGCAAGAACCTCGCTCGCGGCAAGCCACTGCCGCCCGGCATTGCCAAGCAGCTTGATCCACGACTGGTCAACCGCCTGCCTCACTACGACGGCTATGAATGGCGTCAGATCGACGGCGATGTCGTTCTCGCCGAGATCACCACCGGCATCATCGAGTCCATTATTTACGACGTTATTTACTGACCTCGGACCAGGCCAGCGGCCCCCGAAACCGCTGGCTCCTGCAACGTTTTTGAAGCGCACTCGCCCAAGCCGACAGACGGCGTCAATCAGCTTGATAAATTGACGCTATTTTCTTTGACAATCATTCTCATTCGAATTAGCATGCAGCCATCGTCAGCTATCCGCTGTTCAGGAGTCTCTGCATGTACGTTTGTCTCTGCAAAGGTGTAACCGATAACCAGATCAAGGACGCCATCGCTGGCGGCGCTTGCTCAATGCGCGACCTGCGCAACGACCTGGAAGTTGGCACCCAATGCGGCAAATGCGCCCGTGACTGCAAGTCTCTGCTGAGCGAAACCCTCAGCGCCAGTCCGGCGGCTACCGGCATGCTCAACGCACAATACGTAGCGGCCTGATTACCCCTCTCATTGATACTTGAGAATCATTTTTAACTCCTTTCTTTTCAAGCACTTAGATTTGACAAGAGCCTGTTGCGAGACCACACTTGGCGACTGAATAGTCCTGAGGGGGCATCGCTATGAAAGGCGACAAGCAAGTCATCCAACACCTGAACAACGTTCTCGGCCTGGAGCTGATTGCCATCAATCAGTACTTCCTGCACGCGCGCATGCTGGAAGATTGGGGCTTGGAAAAGCTCGGCAAGCGTGAATACAAAGAGTCCATCGCTGCCATGAAGCACGCTGATCGACTAATCAAACGCATCCTCTTCCTGGAAGGGCTGCCGAATCTGCAGGATCTTGGGCGCCTGAAGATCGGCGAAAACACCCGCGAAATCCTCGAGTGCGACCTCAAGCTGCAAATGCAGGCGCTGCCCGACCTGAAAGAAGCTATAGCCTTCTGTGAAAGCGTGGGCGACTACGGCAGCCGGGAAGTATGCGAAGACATCCTCGAAGCAGAAGAAGAGCATGTCGACTGGCTGGAGACCCAGCTCAGCCTGTTTGATGCTGTGGGTGCGGAAAACTACCAGCAGTCTCAGATCGAGTAACCTGCTCTCAAGCAGCCACAAAAAACGCCGCATTTCGCGGCGTTTTTTTGCAGTCTACCTCAGAAAGCACGGATTAACCGATACTCGCGATAATCTCGTCCAGTGCCTGCGCCGGCTGGTGGGCACGGGTAACCGGGCGACCAATTACCAAATAGCTACTACCGTTCTCCAGCGCCTGGGCGGGGGTCACGATGCGCTTCTGGTCATCTGCCGCGCTGTCGGCCGGGCGAATACCTGGTGTAACCAACAGAAAATCTTCGCCCAGAGCCCCCCGCAACGCCTTGGCCTCACGCGCCGAGCACACCACGCCATCCAGGCCGCAATCCTGCGTCAGACGCGCCAGACGCTGGACCTGCACCATGGGCTCGATATCGATACCCACTTCTTGCAGGTCCTCCTGCTCCAGACTGGTCAGAATAGTGACCGCGGTCAGCAGTGGACGACCGCCAGGGCGACGCTCAAGTATCTCGCGGCAGGCCTCCATCATGCGGCGACCACCACCAGCATGGACGTTGACCATCCATACACCCAGCTCCGCAGCGGCGCGCACCGCGCTTGCGGTGGTATTGGGAATATCGTGAAACTTGAGGTCCAGGAAAACCTCAAAACCCTTATCTTGCAATGCCTCAACCACTGCGGGTCCGGCACTGGTAAACAACTCCTTACCCACTTTGACCCGGCATTTCTTGGGGTCAAGCTCATCGGCCAACTGCAGCGCCGTGCCCACCTCAGGGAAGTCCAGGGCAACAATGATCGGGCTGATGTTCGACATATAACTAAAATCCTGTTCAAGATTGGGGTGGGCAGTCTCAGGACAACTCATGACCCTTTAGCGGTTTGACCGTACTCCAACTCTGACAACTGGGGCACTGCCAATACAACTTGTTACCCGTAAAGCCGCAACTCTCGCAGCGGTAGCGTGGGCGCGCACGAACCAGCGCCTCCAGCAACTCAGGCAGCGGGTCGGTCTCGGAGGAAGCTGGGCCACGTAGACGCAGCAGCTCGTGAACGCCAGACAAGGACGGTTGCATCTGCAAACGTTGCAGCAAAAAGCGTTCGGCGCTGGCGGCGCCCTGCTCTCTCTGGATTTGCCGCGTGCGTGCCAGCACCACAGACACCACTGGCTTGGTGGCACGCTCCAACGCTTGATCCAGGTACGCTGTCAGATCAAGCGCGCCATTATCCGCACAGCGCTCTGCCAATGCCAGCACTTCCGGCACAAAGTCGGGTGCTTGCTCTGCCAGTCGCTGCAGCAGGCGGGCAGCGGCCTTGTAGTCACCGCCCTGCACTTGCAGCTCTGCCGACATGATAAGGGCGCGAACACACAATGGCTCGACCTTCAGCGCTGTACACAAATGCAGCTGCGCCTCGGCCACCTCACGTCGCTGCACCGCGCGAGCGGCAAGCTCGCAGTGGTACTGCGCCAAGGTGACAGAGAAGTCGGCACGCTCTCGCAACAAGCGCTCACCCACCGCAATTGCCTCACGCCATTCATGCTGATGCTCGTAGGCGGCGACCAAATCAACCAGCGCTTCGGCGCGTAAACTGGAGCCGGAGCCCGCCAACTCCTCCAGCAAGCGTTCGGCGCGTTGGTGCATCCCCACCGCCAGGTAGTCACGTGCCAGCTCCAGTTGCACGCGGTCTCCCTGCTCAGGCGTCAAATTTGGACGCGCAAGCAGGTTCTGATGCACCTTGATAGCCCGCTCCACATCGCCGCGCTGGCAAAACAACTTTCCGATGGCGATATGGGTTTCAACGGTCTCGGGGTTGACCTCGAGAGCACGAATGAAGGTTTCGATGGCTTCGTCAGGCTGCTCATTGAGCAGATAGTTAAGGCCGATAAAATATTGCTTGTCGACCGCACTACCGTGCGGCTGAAGCATAAAACCGACCTTGATTGCCTCTCTGCGGCCAAGAAACCAGCCAATCGCCAGGGCCAAGACAAACAGCCCGAGGAACATCAGTTCCTGCATGGTGATCAGCCTTTGACAGCCTGGGTGCGCAGCTTATCGATTTCCTTGCGGTAGCGGTTTAGCTCATTACTTTGCACCATCAGCTTCAGCCGCAGGCGAGTGGTGATCAGCCAGCCGACGAAGACGCCCAGCGCACTACCGAGAATAAAGGCGAGTACAACATAGATGGAAAGAGGCAATGCAGGGGACTGCATTTCGAGAAATTGCAGGGAGGTGGCTTGCTGATTTTCCAGCATGAAATCCATGGTCGCCAGGGCAACCAGCAGCAGAACCAGGATCAGCAACACGCGCTTCAACCACAGCATGTGATACAACTCCGCATCCATTGAGTGTGTGCGAAGTATAACCCAGCGCAGCGCCAGTGCGGCATAGGATCAGGCGTTTTCAAGTGACTCGTTAACCCTGTCACGCAACTCCTTGCCCGGCTTGAAGTGCGGCACATATTTACCCTCAAGCTCCACCGCATCACCGGTCTTGGGATTACGCCCTACCCGCGGCGCACGGTAATGCAACGAGAAGCTGCCGAAGCCACGAATCTCGATTCGCTCCCCGGTAGCCAATGCCTGGGACATGTGTTCCAGCATGGTCTTGATCGCAAGCTCAACGTCCTTCGCCGACAACTGCCCCTGTTGTTCGACGATGCGCTCGATCAACTCCGACTTGGTCATGGTTTTCCCTTTCTTATCAAGCGAGTAGACTCGTTTGTCGTTTTATACGGTTTTACCATGCTTGACTAGGTTTGAACAGACTGTTAAGCGAAGCGCTCCCGCGCTTCGCAGCTGCATGCGTAATCAGGATGTGTTGCCCTGCCGAGCCGTCAAGTCTTTTCTATGCGCCTTGTCGCGCATTCATCACCCTCAGAGAACCCACACAACTGACAAGCCAGGGTTTTACTTGCGGCTGCTCTAACGGGCGGGCACAAAAAAGGGCGACCGAAGTCGCCCTTTTTCACAGCTGGATAGGCTTAGTTGCCTTTGCCTTCCATCTGCTGCTTGATCAGATCACCAATGGTGGTCGGACCAGCGGCCAGCATTTCCTGCTTACGCAGGTCTTGCATGGCTTCTTTCTCGTCTTCAACGTCTTTCGCCTTGATGGACAGGCTGATAACGCGGCTCTTACGGTCGACACCAATGATCTTGGCTTCAACTTCGTCGCCAGCGTTCAGGACGTTGCGAGCATCTTCAACGCGGTCACGGCTGATTTCGGAGGCCTTCAGAGTGCCTTCGATGTCGTCTGCCAGGGTGATGATGGCGCCTTTGGCGTCAACTTCCTTGACGGTACCGGTGATGATGCTGCCCTTCTCGTTCAGGGAAACGAAGTTGGAGAACGGATCGTCTTCCAGCTGCTTGACGCCCAGGGAGATGCGCTCACGCTCAGGGTCAACAGACAGGATAACGGTTTCGATCTCGTCGCCTTTCTTGAAGCGACGTACCGCTTCTTCACCGGCTTCGTTCCAGGAGATGTCGGACAGGTGAACCAGACCATCGATGCCACCGTCCAGACCGATAAAGATACCGAAGTCAGTGATGGACTTGATGGAACCGGAGATACGGTCGCCCTTGTTGAACTTGCTGGAGAACTCTTCCCACGGGTTCATCTTGCACTGCTTGATGCCCAGAGAGATACGGCGACGGTCTTCGTCGATGTCCAGAACCATAACTTCCACTTCGTCACCAACGTTAACAACCTTGGACGGGTGGATGTTCTTGTTGGTCCAATCCATTTCGGAAACGTGAACCAGACCTTCAACGCCTTCTTCCAGCTCAGCGAAGCAGCCGTAGTCGGTCAGATTAGTGACCTTGGCAGTGACGCGAGTGCCTTCCGGGTAACGACCGGTGATAGCAACCCACGGATCTTCGCCCAGTTGCTTCAGACCCAGGGAAACGCGGTTACGCTCACGGTCAAACTTCAGGACCTTAACGTCGATCTCGTCACCAACGTTGACGATCTCAGACGGATGCTTGATGCGCTTCCAAGCCATGTCGGTGATGTGCAGCAGGCCATCTACGCCGCCCAGGTCAACGAACGCACCGTAATCGGTGAGGTTCTTGACGATACCCTTGACGACTTGACCTTCCTGCAGAGTTTCCAGCAGGGCTTCGCGCTCGGCGGAGTTCTCGGCTTCCAGAACTGCACGACGGGAAACGACAACGTTGTTGCGCTTCTGGTCCAGTTTGATGACCTTGAATTCCAGTTCCTTGTTTTCCAGGTGGGTGGTGTCACGTACGGGACGTACGTCAACCAGCGAGCCCGGCAGGAACGCACGGATGGTGTTGACGTCGACGGTAAAGCCACCTTTGACCTTGCCGTTGATAACGCCCTTGACGACTTCTTCTGCAGCGAAAGCAGCTTCGAGGACTTTCCACGATTCGGCGCGCTTGGCCTTTTCGCGGGACAGTTTAGTTTCACCGAAACCGTCTTCAACGGCGTCCAGTGCAACGTGAACCTCATCACCCACTTCGATGGTCAGTTCGCCCTGCTCGTCCAGGAACTGATCGCGCGGGATGACACCCTCTGATTTCAGACCGGCGTGAACGGTGACCCAGTCGGAGTCGATGTCCACAACGATACCAGTGATGATGGAGCCCGGCTCCATATCAAGGGTTTTTAGGCTTTCTTCAAAAAGTTCGGCAAAGCTTTCGCTCATTTGGAATCCTGTAAGTAAGTATTTAGGGCAGCTACCGCAGAGCCGTTTTAAAGCGCGCTGTGCAGCTACTGTCCCGCCACGCCACCAGCTTGCGTGGGTTGATGGTATAAATGCCCTTTCCGGTGGTGCTGGTTACCCGGAACAGACAGCCTGATCAGCCCAGCAGGTTGCGCTCGCGCGCCATCGTCTGGACTGATTCAAGTACTTCCTCGATGCTCATCTGCGTGGAATCGATCAGGATTGCATCATCCGCCGGCTTCAGCGGCGCAACGCTGCGATTCATATCCCGCTCATCCCGCGCGACGATCTCATCGAGAAGACTCGCCAGATTAGCAGTTTCACCCTTTCCGAGCAACTGCCGGTGACGGCGAGAGGCACGCTCCTCGGCGCTGGCGGTCAGGTACACCTTCAACTGCGCATCGGCAAACACCACGGTCCCCATGTCGCGACCATCGGCGACCAGACCCGGCGCTTCGCGAAACACGCGCTGACGCTGCAACAGCGCATCGCGCACGGCTGGCAGCGCGGCGACCTGAGAGGCGCCAGCGCCCACGTCTTCGGTACGGATGGCGCGGGTGACATCCTCGCCCTCAAGGATAATCTGCTGTTCGCCACCGGCTTCACCGGCGACAAACTGCACATCCAAATGAGCGGCCAGCGCCTCCAGCGAGGTCTCGTTGGTCAAATCAACGCCGTGATTGCGCGCAGACAGGGCGAGCAGGCGATACAGAGCGCCGGAGTCCAGCAGGTTCCAGCCAAGACGAGAGGCCAGCAAACCGGCAATGGTGCCTTTGCCCGACCCACCAGGGCCGTCGATGGTGATGACGGGGGCCTGTTGATCAATCACGCGTTGTCCTCCAAACGGACTTGCATGCCGACCGATTGCGCAAGGTCGATGAAGCCCGGGAATGATGTCGCCACATTGGCGCAATCCTTGATATGAATGTCGCCGGTGGCGCGCAGCGCAGCGACCGAGAACGACATGGCGATACGGTGGTCGCCATGGCTTTCAACGCTGCCACCGCCAATGGCGCCGCCGTCGATAATGATGCCGTCAGGCGTCGGCTCTGCCTTGACGCCCAGCGCCTGCAGGCCATCAGCCATGACCTGAATGCGGTCGGACTCTTTTACGCGCAGCTCTTCAGCATCACGCAGGATGGTCCGGCCTTCGGCACAGGCCGCGGCCACGAACAGTACCGGGAACTCGTCAATCGCCAGCGGCACCTGATCAACCGGAATATCGATACCCTTGAGCGGTGCGTAACGCACGCGGATATCAGCCACCGGTTCACCACCGACTTCGCGCTCGTTAAGCAGCTCCAGATCACCGCCCATGGCGCGCAGGATATTGATGATGCCGATGCGCGTCGGGTTGATGCCCACGTGCTCCAGCGTCAGGTCAGCGCCTTCGCAGATGCTGGCCGCGACCATGAAGAACGCAGCGGACGAGATGTCCGCCGGCACATCAATGCGACAGGCCTTGAGGGTGTGGCCGGATTCGATGGTGGCCGTGGCGCCATCGACCTTGACCGGGTAACCGAAGCCCTTGAGCATGCGCTCGGTGTGGTCACGGGTAGGCGCAGGCTCGGTCACCGAGGTAGTGCCGGAGGCGTACAGGCCCGCCAGCAGAATGCAGGATTTGACCTGAGCACTGGCCATGGGCATCTGGTAGTCCATACCCATCATGCGGCTGCCACCCTTGATGCGCAGCGGCGGACGACCCTCATCACCGGTGTCGATCTGAGCACCCATTTCGCGCAGCGGCTTGGCCACGCGACCCATCGGGCGCTTGGACAGCGAGGCATCGCCGGTCAGCACGGTGTCAAAGTCCTGCCCAGCCAGCAGGCCCGACAGCAGGCGCATGGACGTGCCGGAGTTGCCCAAATACAGCGAGCCGGGTGGCGCCTGCAGACCGTGCAGACCGACACCATTGATGGTCACACGACCATGGTGCGGGCCTTCAATCACCACACCCATGTCACGGAATGCCTGCAGGGTTGCCAGGCTGTCTTCGCCTTCCAGGAAGCCTTCAACCTCGGTCACGCCCTCGGCCAGGGAGCCGAGCATGATCGAGCGATGGGAAATGGACTTGTCACCGGGCACGCGGATACTGCCGTTGACCTTGCCGCCGGGGCTGGCGATGAAGTTGAATTCTTGAGTTTGCATAGGTTCCATGTAGGCCCTGCGGGCCAGAATAGTGCTGAAATGCTCTCGTGCCGACTTGGCTCGGGTAAACACACCGAGCAGCGTGTTGGCGTCGCGGGTTTCCACCGCCTCACGCAGTCGACCCAGATCCTGGGTAAAGGCATCAAGGCTGCGCAGTACCGCATCCCGATTTGCCAGAAAAACATCGCGCCACATCACCGGATCACTCGCGGCAATACGGGTAAAGTCCCGGAAGCCACCGGCCGCGTAGCGGAAAATCTCCAGATTCTCGTTACGCGAGGCCAGCGTATCAACCAGCGAAAACGCCAGCAGATGCGGCAAGTGGCTGGTGGCCGCCAGGACTTCATCATGGTCGGCCAGCGACATACTCTCTACATCGGCATCCAGCGCCTGCCAGCAACGCTGTACCAGGCTGACCGCCTCCGCCGCCGTCTGCTCAAGCGGTGTGAGAATCACCTTGTGGTGGCGGAATAGATCTGCCCGCGCCGCCTCGACGCCGCTTTTTTCCGAGCCAGCAATCGGATGGCCCGGCACAAAGTTGGCTGGCACCGCGCCAAACACCTCTTCCACCGCCTGGGCGACCGCACCCTTGGTGCTACCCACATCCGTAATCACGGCGTCACCCAACTCCAGCGCCGCCAGTTGCGCCAACACCGCGCGCATACCCAGCACGGGCACGGCCAGCATGATCAGGTCCGCGCCCTGCACTGCCTCAACCAGATTAGCCGTGACCTTGTCGACCACACCCAGCGGCACCGCCTGACGGCGTGAGACCGGGTCCAGATCACAACCAATCACCTCACGGCACAGGCCGCTCTGGCGCATGCCCTTGGCAAAGGAGCCGCCGATCAGGCCAAGCCCAATTACCGCAAGGCGCCCGATTGTCGGTGTTACTGGTGACAGGCCGGTTACATCAGCCACGATTCAGTACCTGCTTGAGCGCATCCAGGAAACGTTGGTTTTCTTCTGGCAAACCAATGGTCACGCGCAGGTGATTCGGCATGCCGTAGTTGGCCACCGGACGCACAATCACGCCCTCGCGCAGCAGCGCCTGAAAGATCGGTGCCGCTTCACGGCCCACGTCGATTGCAAGGAAGTTGCCGCGTGAGGGGATCCAGCTCAGACCAAGGGCCGCGCAGCCGTCTTCCAGCTGCTGCATACCCTGGCGATTGATGCGCCGGCTTTCGATCAGGTAGGCCTCGTCCTGCAGGGCCGCCAGCGCTGCCGCCAAGGCAAGGCTGTTGACGTTGAACGGCTGGCGTACGCGATTCAGGGCATCGGCAATCACCGGACTGGATAAGCCATAGCCAACACGCAGCGCAGCCAGGCCATAGGCCTTGGAGAAGGTACGCGAGACCAGCAGGTTGGCATAACGCGGCAGGTAATCAACGCCGTTAGGCACGTCGTCGGTCTCGACGTACTCGGTGTACGCCTCGTCCAGCACAACGATAACGTTCTCCGGCACGCGGTCAAGGAAGGCCTCAAGTGCGGCGCGCTCAATCCAAGTGCCGGTGGGGTTGTTGGGGTTGGCAATAAAGACCACCCGGGTCGCCGGGGTGATGGCCGCCGCCATAGCATCCAGGTCATGCCCCCAGTCCTTGGCCGGCACAGACACCGCCTTGGCACCCACCGCCTGGGTAACGATGGGATAAACAGCAAAGGCGTGATCGCTGAACACCACCTCATGCTCGGGACCGACAAAAGCACGGGCCACCAGCTCGAGAATGTCATTGGAGCCGTTACCCAGGGTGATGCTTGCGGTATCCACGCCCAGCTTCGCCGCCAGCGCCTGCTTTAGCGCAAAGCCATTGCCATCAGGGTAACGGGTCAACTCTGCCAATGCCGCAGCGACAGCCTCACGTACCGTCGGGCTTGGGCCCAGCGGATTCTCGTTACTGGCCAGCTTGACGATATCCTGCGGCCGCAAGCCAAACTCTCGCGCCAACTCCTCTACCGGTTTGCCCGGCACATAGGGAGACAGCTTCTGCACACCTGGCCGCGCCAGGCTGAGGAAATCACAACTCATAGAAACCAAGCCTCAAGCTACAAGCAGCAAGCTTCAAGTCACACCAGGCCGCAGTTGCTTGCAGCTTGCGGCTTGCAGCTTGTCGCTGATGATTTAGAGCACCGCCTTCGGATACGACCCCAGCACTTTGAGCGCCACCGAGTCGTCGCTGATTTTCTCCAGCACATCCTTGATCAGCGGGTCGTGCTGGTGACCGAAGAAGTCGATAAAGAACACGTAGGTCCACTTGCCACTGCGCGAAGGGCGGGTTTCGATGCGGCTCAGGTCGATACCGTTAGAGTGGAACGGTTCGAGCAGGTGATGCAGCGCACCCGGCTTGTTGCGCATGGAAACGATGACCGAGGTCTTGTCGTCGCCGGTCGGCGGGACTTGCTGGTTACCGATAATCAGAAAACGCGTGGAGTTATCCGGGCGGTCTTCGATTTTCTCGGCCAGACGCGTCAGCTCGTACAGGTCAGCCGCCATGTCGCCGGCAATCGCCGCCGAGTTCCACTCCCCTTTTACCCGGCGCGCCGCATCGGCGTTGCTGGCAACGGCCACACGCTCAACGTTCGGGTAATGGGCATCCAGCCACTTGCGGCATTGGGCCAGTGACTGGGCGTGGGAATACACGCGGGAGATCTTGTCGGTCTTGGTGTTTTCACCGACCAGCAAATGATGGTGGATACGCAGCTCGACTTCGCCACAGATCACCAGGTCATGCTCAAGGAAGCTGTCCAGCGTGTGGTTAATGGCGCCCTCGGTGGAGTTTTCTACCGGCACCACGCCAAACTGCACTGCGCCGGCCGCCACTTCCCGGAAGATCTCGTCAATAGCTGCCATCGGCACGCTGACCACCGAGTGACCAAAGTGTTTGAGCGCCGCAGCCTGGGTAAAGGTACCTTCCGGGCCCAGATAGGCCACGCGCAGCGGCTCTTCGAGCGCCAGGCAGGCGGACATGATTTCACGGAACAGGCGGGCCATTTCCTCGTTGTCGAGCGGCCCCTTATTCAGCTCCATGATGTGCTTGAGCACCCAGGCTTCACGCTCGGGGCGATAGAACAGCGGCTTGACGCCGGGCTCCAGCGCCTTCTGCTTGACGTGTGCGACGGTCTGCGCACAGGCAGCCCGCTCACTGATCAGGTCAAGAATCTTTTCATCAATGGTGTCGATGCGCTTGCGCAGCGCCTTCAACTGATCTTCATCAGACATGGATATCAACCGTGCTGCTGTTCAAACTCGGCCATGTAGGCCACGAGTGCGTCGACCGCGGCTTGCGGCACTGCGTTATAGATGGAGGCACGCATGCCGCCAACCGAGCGATGGCCTTTCAGGTTGAGCAATCCGCGCTCTTCGGCACCGGCGAGGAACGGCTTATCCAGCCGGTCGTCAGCCAGGCGGAACGGGATATTCATCCAGGACCGGTCAGCGACGTTAATCGGGTTGTTGTACAGCTCGCTACCGTCGATGGCCGAGTACAGCGCCTTTTGCTTGGCATCGTTGATGCGCTTGACCGCATCCAGACCGCCCTGCTCCTTGAGCCACTGGAAGATCAGGCCAGACAGGTACCAGGCGAAGGTCGGCGGGGTGTTGTACATGGAGTCGTTCTGCGCTGCCACCGCGTAATCAAGCATGGTCGGACAGCTGGCACGGGCGCGGCCAAGCAGGTCTTCGCGCACAATCACCACCACCAGCCCGCTCGGGCCGATGTTTTTCTGGGCACCAGCGTAGATCATGCCAAAGCGTGAGACATCAATCGGCCGCGACAGGATGGTCGAGGACATGTCCGCCACCAGCGGTACGTCACCAGTCTGCGGCACCCAGTTGAATTCCAGGCCACCGATGGTTTCGTTCGGGCAGTAATGAACGTAGGCAGCGTCTGCCGACAACTGCCACTCGTTCTGACCGGGGATGGCAAAGTAATCGTAGGCCTTGGCGCTACCCGCCACGTTGACGTTGCCAAAGCGGGATGATTCGTCAATTGCCTTGCGCGACCAGATACCGGTATCGATGTAGTCGGCGCTGCCGCCTTCTGGCATCAGGTTCAGCGGGATCTGGGCAAACTGCTGGCTGGCGCCACCCTGCAGGAACAGCACCTTGTAGTTGTCCGGGATAACCAGCAACTCGCGCAGGTCCTGCTCGGCCTGCTGGGCGATGGCAACAAACTCGTCGCTGCGGTGACTCATTTCCATGACCGACAGACCCTTGCCCTGCCAGTCCAGCAGCTCGGCCTGAGCCCGCTGCAACACCGCTTCCGGCAACGCTGCCGGCCCAGCACAGAAATTGAACAGACGCTTACTCACGATTACTCCTGATCATCCACGGGTTGCTGCTCATCACCTTCGGGCTGCTGCGCTTCGCCTTCTTCGGCGGCTTCAACGGCCATTTCAATCTCTTCCTCGGTGGGCTCCTGCACGCGCTCCAGGCCGACCAGTTTTTCTTCCGGAGCCAGACGAATGAGCATCACACCTTGGGTATTACGCGACAGGCTGGACACTTCACTGACGCGGGTACGTACCAGCGTGCCCTGGTCCGAAATCAGCATAATTTCCTCGCCATCAACCACCTGCACAGCGCCCACCAGTGCGCCGTTGCGCTCGTTGGAGACCATGGCGATCACGCCCTGACCACCACGACCACGACGCGGGAACTCGTCCAGCACGGTGCGCTTGCCGTAACCACGTTCGGAGGCGGTCAGGATCTGCGCTTCTGGCTCGGGGATCAGCATGGAGATCAGGCGCTGTTCGGTCGGCAGGCGCATGCCGCGCACACCGCGGGCGGTACGGCCCATGGTGCGTACGTGACGCTCCTTGAAGCGGATAACCTTGCCGCCGTCGGAGAACAGCATGATGTCACGCGAGCCGTCGGTAATGGCGGCGGCGATCAGGGTGTCACCCTCTTCCAGGCGCAGGGCAATCAGACCGTTGCTGCGTGGACGGCTGAACTGCACCAGCGGCGTCTTCTTCACGGTACCGCGCGCGGTGGCCATAAAGATGTAGGAACCGGTGGGCTCGTCGTTGTCGTC
>CERX01051166.1_pt1 | contig 21095 bp, 20 predicted proteins | sample 350251 | NCBI WGS metagenome assembly CERX01 (sample SAMEA2621044, study PRJEB7988) | marine metagenome | biome: marine biome (ENVO:00000447); feature: deep chlorophyll maximum layer (ENVO:xxxxxxxx); material: "saline water (ENVO:00002010), including plankton (ENVO:xxxxxxxx)" | depth 50 m
GCAAGCCGGTGACGACCGGGGAGCGTATTTTGCTGGTGGCCGATCCGGCGCAACCGGCTATGCGAATCCAACTGGCCGTGGCTGATGCGATTGCGCTTGATCCGGGCGCGGAGGTCACGCTGTTTCTTACCGCCTACCCGCTGCAACCGCTGCACGGCAGCGTGCTGGAGACCAGCTATCAGGCGCACCCCAGTGACGAAGGGGTGAGTTCCTATCGGCTGCTGGCCAGTATCGAGGGTGATCCCGCGCTGGCCAGACTCGGCCTGCACGGCACCGCCAAGCTGTACGGCAAGCGGGTGCTGCTGGGCTACTACCTGCTGCGGCGGCCGTTGGCGGCGGTACGCGCCTGGACCGGCTGGTGATGGATCCGGCTGATCTGCCCACACCGCCGCTGCGCAACGACCTGCGCTTGAGCGAAGCGGCGCCCGGCAGTGACGGTGAGCCAAATTGGGTGATTCAAGACACCGTGGTCAACCGCTTCTACCGCATCGGCTGGCTGGAGTTTGAGTGTTTGCTGCGTTGGGAGCAGACCCCGCGGCAAATCTGTGAACAGGTCAGCGAGCAGACGGCGCTACGGCCTGATCCGGCGCAGGTGCTGGGGCTGCGCCAATTCCTAGAGCAGCACCAGCTGGTGCGGCCTGACAGCGCTGCGGTCAACCGCATGCAGCAGCACAGCAGTGGTAACCAGTGGCTGACCTGGCGCTGGTGGCTACACCATTACTTGTTTTTTCGCGTGCCACTGGTGCGGCCGCAGCGTTGGCTGCAGGCGCTGGCCGGGCGCCTGGACTGGCTGTTTCAGCCGCTGGTCGGCTGGTTGGTGGTGGCGCTGAGCGTACTGGGTATCGGGCTGGTACTGCAGCAATGGGACACCTTTACCCACGCGGTGGTCGACGCCTTCAGCGCCTCCGGGCTGGTCAGCTTCGCCTTGGCGTTGATTGCGGCGAAGACGCTGCACGAGATGGGGCATGCCTTGGTGGCCACCCGGCTGGGGCTGCGGGTGGCGCATATGGGGGTGGCCTTTGTGGTGCTTTGGCCGATGCTCTATACCGATACCGGTGAGAGCTGGAAGCTGCGCAGCGCCCGTCAGCGTCTGGCCATCGCCAGCGCGGGTATTACGACGGAGCTGGCACTGGCGGGCCTGGCCACCCTGGGGTGGGCGCTTTGTGAGCCGGGCACCCTGCGCAGTGCGCTGCTGTATCTGGCGACCACCAGCTGGGTGTTGTCGTTGGCACTCAACGCCAGCCCCTTTATGCGCTTTGACGGTTACTTCATCCTGTCTGACCTGTTGGACTTCCCTAATCTGCATGAGCGCTCCTCAGCGCAGGCCCGCACCTTTCTGCGTCGTACCTTGCTGGGGTTACCGGAAGACTGGCCGGAAACCTTTACCTTGCGGCAGCGGCGTCTGCTGATTGCCTTTGCCTTCGCCACCTGGCTGTATCGGTTGCTGCTGTTTGTCGGCATTGCGATTGCGGTTTATCTGCTGTTCTTCAAGGCGTTGGGCATCTTCCTGTTCGCGGTGGAGATTGCCTGGTTCATCCTCATGCCGGTTTGGCGTGAGCTAAAACACTGGTGGGGAGCGCGTAGTCAGGTGCCGGGTAAACACAGAGCAATGATCGCGGGTGGTTTTGGGCTGCTATTACTGCTGCTGGCGCTGCCCTGGCATACCCAGGTGCACGGCGACGGGGTAGCCCGTGCCGAACGCCAGCTGCGGGTGTTCAGCCCCTATCCTGCGGTACTGCGCGAGATTCAGCCGGCCGGTGCGGTGAGCGAAGGTGCTACGTTGGTCATGCTGGATGAGCCGGACATCATCGCGCGCGTGCGCAGCAATGAGGCCAGTATCCGCAGCTATCAGGCGCGCCTCAGTGGGCTGTTGGCCGATCCATCCGGGCTGGCGCAGCAGGCGGTGACCCAGCAACGCCTGCAGGTGGAACAGGAACAGGTTCTGGCCGCCCGTTCAGAGGTGGCCCGACTGTCGTTGACCGCACCCTTTGCCGGCCAGTGGCAGGATATCAACCCGGACTGGCACAGCGGCCAGTGGGTAGGTAGTCGCGAGCCGCTGGGTGTGCTGATCGACCCGTCCAGCTGGCAGGTGGACGCCTATGTCGAGCAGGATGAGGTGCATCGTCTGCAGCCCGGCGCGCCAGTGCGCTTCTACAGTCGCGGGCAGCCAAGCCCGGTGACGGGCAAGGTGCTGGCAATCGGCAGCACCCGTGCAGCCCAGTTGGCGCATCCGATGCTGGCTGCGCGCTTTGGCGGACCCTTGACCACCACGGAAGGTAGCCGTGAGCTGGCGCCCAGCCGCTCGCTGTTTCATGTGCTGATCCAACTGGATGCGCCGCCCGTCACCGGGCAAGAGAGCCTGGGTGATGTGCAGATAGAAGGCAGCCGGCGCAGCCTGCTGGGTGAAGCCTTTACCCACGTTGCCGCGGTATTTCTGCGTGAGAGCGGGTTCTAGGCAAGCCCTGACTGCTCCCACACAGCCTCTGTGAGGGCGCGTTCCCTAGCTGCGCAGAATCAACGCCAGCGGGCCGCCACCGTTGGGGCCCTGGTGCTCGGCACCGCCAGAGACGAACAGCCGGGTGTCGCCGAGCCTGCCGGCCAGCACGCCACCAACCAGTGAGCGGGCGTGGCGTGAGCCGTTAATGTCGCTGTCGTCGCTCATCACGTGGCGGTTGCCGCGAATCTCACCAGACGCTGAGGGCTCGGCCTTGACCAGCAGGCCGGTCAGGTTGTCGGGAGTGATGGTCAGTTGCGTGCCACCCGGCATGCTGGCCAGCGCGCGGTCGATAGCGGCGGTGTCCAGGGCATCTTCCATGACCGCGTGGCCGATGCGGTAGGCCGGGTCCCAGCCGGCGGCGTTGCCCAGCACCAGCACTTCGTTACGCAGCAGTTCGATACCGGCTGAGGTGCTGGCGCGGGTGGAGTAGAGCGACCAGTCGCTGCAGATTTTTTCGTTACTCAGCTGGTCTTCCGTCAGATCGCCCAGCGCCACGGCCACGCCCAGTGCCGAGGCGCCGCGTGAATAGCCCATCGACTCGTAGGTGTCGTGGCAGGCGGTGGTATGACCGCGCGTGGCTGCTTCGCTGATGCGCGAGGCGGTCAGCAGCGGGCATTTGATCTGCACAAAGTGTACGTCTTCGGCGCGCTGGATGCCGGCGCTGGCCATGGCACGACGCACTGCGTCGCGGGTCTCCATGACCTGATCGAGCCGGCCGATTTCTTCCGGCTTGAAGTCGCGGGTAAAGGCGACACCGGCCGCGAGGCCAGGCAGGCTGTAGTTGGCGTCTCGCTCGCTGCTGTCGACTTCAAACACCAGCCAGTGCGGGCTCAGGCCGCCTTCGGTGCCGCCGGACATGACAAAGGCAATACGCTCTTCGACTTTGGCCTCTGCCAGGGTCAGTTGCTGGGCAAAGAAACGCCGCAGGCTGGCGGTGGCGAAGGCGCGGGTGAAGTCATTCACGCAGCCGTTGCCTTCGGTCTTGCCAAGCACGGCAATGACGCGGGTGGGGTCAATCTGGCCATGGGCGATGGCTTGGGCGAGGGTAGAGGTGTCGTCTGGCGAGCTGGCGCTCAGACGGGTGACGCGCGTTTTCATGGGCAGTACCTTTTCAAATAGGTCCGGTCAAATGGATCAGGCGAGTTCGAAACTGATGTCCTGGGCACCCTCCCAGAGGGTCTTCAGGCCGAGGGCGCGCAGGTTCTCGCGGCCCTCGGTGATGGTCAGAAAGTGGTTGCCGGCCAGCTGCCCGAGCTTGCTGGAGAAGCTGCAGGCGCCGTAGGCCATGATGATCTCGGTCTCGCTGTAGCCGCCGGGGTAGAAAAGCACGTCGCCAACCGAGGGGTGGCTGGTGTGGTTTTCAAAGCCGATCGGCTGCTCGCCGTTTTTGAGCTGATAGTCGCCCAGCGGCACCCAGGCGCCTTCACCGCTCCAACGCACGTGGATCAGTTTCTGGCGGTAGGGCAGCAGCGAAAGAAAGGCAGCCACAGTGTCGGGCGCGTCCGGGTGGCACTCGGCAATAAAGTCGAAGCCGCCGGCGCTGATCTTGATACGGGTCATGGGGATTCCTTGGGTCAGGAGCCGGGCTGGCCGATCCATTTGGTGACGGTGGGCGCTTGCCATTGGTCGATCTGCTCCAGCGCGGTCAGCGGGTCGGCTTCGAGAATCAGCATGTCGCAGTGCTCAATCTTCATGAAGCCTTCCGCGGTGGCGTGGCTCAGCATGGCGCGCAGCGGCGCAAAAAAGTCGCGCACGTTGAGGCAGGCGAGCGCCTTCTGGTGCTCGGCCAGCTGGGTCAGGGTGGCGACTTCAAACAGCTCCTCCAGCGTGCCGAGCCCGCCGGGCAGGGCGACAAAGGCGTCGGCCAGCTCGGCCATGCGCGCCTTGCGCTCGCGCATGCCGGAGACCACCTCGTGCCCGGTCAGCTTGGGGTGTAGATGTCCGCGCGCCTGCAGGCGTTCGGTGATCACCCCGATGACCTCGCCGCCGGCGTCCAGCGCCGCATCGGCAACCACACCCATCAGGCCCTTGGTAGTGCCGCCGTAGACCAGGCGCTGGCCTCGCTCGGCAATGGTCTGGCCGAGCTTTTTTGCTTGCGTGATGTAGTCTTCATGGGCGCCGAAGTTGGAGCCGGAGAACACCGCGATGCTGTTGATGTTCGGGTTACGGGTCATGCGGCCTCCGAGCCTTTGCCACGTTGGGTCCAGCTGGTGAAGCGGTTTTCAACCAGCGCTGATACTGAATAAAGCGCGACGCCTAGGGCGGCCAGAATGAACAGCCCGGCAAACACCAGCGGTACGTCGAAGTTGCCACTGGCAATCATCATCACGTTGCCGATGCCCTTGTTGGAGGCCACGGTTTCGGCCAATACGGTGCCGATGAACGCCGAGGTGAGGGCGATCTTCAGTGAGGCGAACAGGTAGGGCAGGGTGCGCGGCAGGCCGACATTCCAGAGAATGTCGCGCTTCTTGGCGCCCAGTACGCGCAGCACGTCTTCCAGCTCGGGTTCGGTGGTGGCGAGGCCCGTTGCCACGTTGACCACCACCGGGAAGATGCCGATGACCATGGAGGTCAGAATCGCCGGGATGGTGCCTGAGCCAAACCAGACCACGAAGATCGGCACTACCGCGACCTTGGGAATACTGGAAAAGCCCACCAGCAGTGGATAGGCGATGTCGTAGGCGACCCGTGAGGAGCCGATGATTACGCCGATCAACAAACCGATGAATACTCCCAGAAAGAAGCCGACCAGCGTGGTCATCAGCGTTTGCTGGGTGTGCGGCCAGAGAATCGGCATTTTCTCGATCAGCACCGCAGCGATCTGGCTGGGCACCGGCAACACCAACTCGGAGACGCCCAGCAGCCGGCACAGCACCTCCCAGAGCAGGAAGAAGCCGATCATCGCCGAGAAGGACAACAGGTTGCGCCGCCAGCGCGGCAGGGGCTTGCTCATGCGGATACCTCCTCAGGCTGACGTTGCGTGGCAGTGCGCTGGGTGCTGCCGGGCGCGCGGGCCTCGGCGATGCTCATGCGCAGCGACTGCACCAGGCTGGTGAAATCGGGTTGGTAGCTTGATTCCAGCGTGCGCGGGCGCGCGAAGGTGACGCGCTGATCTTCGATGATGCGGCCGGGGCGCGAGCTCATGACGCAGATGCGGCTGGCCAGATAGGCCGACTCGCGCAGATCGTGGGTTACCAGCAACACGGTTGGTCGACGGTTGATCCACAGATCCTGCATGGTGTCCCACAACTCTTCGCGGGTGAATTGATCAAGCGCGCCGAAGGGCTCATCGAGCAGCAGAATGTCGGGCTCATGCACTAGCGCCCGGCACAGGGAGGCGCGCTGCAGCATGCCGCCGGACAGCTGCCAGGGCCGCTTATTGCCGAAACCGGCCAGCCCGACCTGCTCCAGCAGCGCCTCGGCGCGTTCGCGGAACTCGCCCTTGCGCTTGCGGCGATAGTCCTGGCGGAACGGCTCGACGATCTTCAGCGGGATCATCACGTTATCCAGAATGCTCAGCCACGGCAGCATGGTCGGGTTCTGGAAGGCCAGACCCAGACGCTTGGCGTGGCTGCCGATAGCGCCCACCTCGCGGCCGCCGACAATGGCGGCGCCGGCGGTCGGCTCCAGCAGGCCGGCGACCAGCTTGAGAATGGTGGATTTGCCGCAGCCGCTGGGCCCGACCAGAGCAACAAAGTCGCCCTTGTCGATGCGCAGCGTGGTGTTGTCCAGCGCGACCACATTGCCGCCGTAGCGAACCGTCACATCGGACAGCTCGATCATCGGCCGCGTGGCGCTGGTGGATTGGGTGTCAGTCATGAGTCTGCTCCTGCGCTCAGCGCCGTGGCTCCGCGGTCGGGCGCACACCCTCAGGCGTGCTCAGAATCGCGTCGGTGTAGTGCTCGGTGTTCTGCGGGCGCGGTGTCGGCATTTGCTGGATGGTTTTGACCGAACGGCCCCAGCCGGCAGCCTCGGTGACCAGCTCGCCGTTGCGCATCACAAACTTGCCGCGCACCAGCGTGTGCAGCGGATAGCCCTTGACCGGGCGACCATGCCAGGGCGAGATCTTGCTGGTGCTGTGCAGTTGGTTCTCCGAGAGGATGCCGCTGCGCTGCATGTCGACAATGGCGATGTCGGCGTCGGCGCCGGGGGTGATCACGCCTTTTTTGCCGTAGATGCCCCAGGCCTTGGCCGGGCTGACGGAGCTCCAGCGCACGTAGTCCATCAGGCTGGCGCGTTCGCGGTTGACCTCGGTGAGCATCAGCGCCATCTGGGTTTCGATGCCCGGGAAGCCGCAGTCACACTCCCAGATGTTCTCGCGGGTTTTTTCTTCCGGGGCGTGCGGCGCGTGGTCGGTGGCGATCATGTCGATGGTGCCGTCCATCAGCGCATCCCACAGCGGCTGGTTGTGCCGGGGCTCGCGAATTGGCGGGTTCAGACGCAGGATGCCGCCCAGGCGGTCGGCATCGTTGGTGTTGAGCAGCAGGTATTGCGGACAGGTCTCAACGGTCACGTCGACGCCGCGGCGCTTGGCCTCGCGAATCAGAAACAGCGAATCGGCGGCGCTGTGGTGGGCGATGTGCACCCGTGCACCGGTCCATTCGGCCAGGGTCAGCACGCGGCCAATGGCTTCAATCTCGGCTACCACCGGGCGGGCGGCCAAATGCGCCAACGCGTCGATGCGCCCGGCGTCCTGCATGCGCTTCTGGCGGCGGAACAGAATGGACGAGTTCTCGGCGTGCACTACGGTACGAATGCCGAGCGGCGCCAGCTTCTCGAAACCTTCGAGCAGCGCGCCATCGGTCGGCGCCGGCAGGTTGCCAAAGGTGTTGCCGACAAAGGCCTTGAAGCTGGTGCAACCGGCGTCCACCAACTCTTCCAGATGACCGATGGTGTCGTCACCCAGCAGGCCGTGAATGCCGTAATCAACGTAGGACGACTCGGCGGCTTTCTGCTTCATGCGCAGGGCTTCAATGGTGCCGGTCGGCGGGTTGGTGTTGGGCATGTCGAAGACGGTGGTTACGCCACCGCAGGCCGCGGCGGCGGAGCCGGTCTTCCAGGTTTCCTTGTGGGCATAGCCCGGGTCACGGAAGTGCACGTGGCTGTCGATCGCACCTGGCAGCAGGTAAAGGCCGTCTGCCTGCACTACCTCTCGGGCAGGCGGCATGATGTCGTCGTGGCCCACGGCAACGATTTTCTCTCCGTCGATGGCCACCGATGCTTCGATTATCTGGTGGTCTGATACAACGCGGGCGCCGCGGATCAGCAGGTCAACTTGGTTCATCAGGTACTCCTAAAGCATGGCCCAGCCGCCATCGACCGGGAGGTCGACGCCGGTGATCTGGCGGGAGACGTCGCTGCCGAGAAACAGGCAGGCATTGGCAACGTCCTGGTCGGTGGAGACGCGCTTAAGCGCGTAGTCGGCAGCGTGGCGGGTGGCGGCTTCCTCCGGGCTGATGCCCAAGGTTTTGGCCATGTTGGCGCACACCTTGTCGCGAAAGCGCGGACCATCCACCATGCCGGGGGCAACGCAGTTGACGTTGATGCCGTGCGGGCCGGCTTCCAGCGCAAAGCTCTTGGTAATGCCACGCAGGCCCCACTTGGAGGCGGAATAGGCCATGCGCCCGGCGCGGCCGCGCATGCCGAAGGTGCCGCCAACGTTGACGATCTTGCCGCTGCCTTGCTCGATCATCGCGGGCATCACTGCGCGCATGGTGTTGAAACAGCCGGTCATGTTGAGCTGAACGATTTCGTCGAACTCGCTCTGGGTGGTGTCCCAGCCGGTCTTGCCGATCGGGCCGGAGCCGCCGGCCACATTGACCAGGACGTCGATGCGGCCGAAGCAGTCCAGTGCCGCGGCCGCAAGGGCCTCGGCATCTGCACTGCGGGTCATGTCGCATGGCACCACCTCTACCTCGCTGCCCAGCTCGGTGACTTCGCGGGCGACCGGCGCGATGGCGTCCAGATCGCGGCCGGCCAGTACCAGGCGGGCACCTTCGCGGGCAAAGGCGAGGGTGACTGCCCGGCCCATGCCTTTGGCCGGGCCGGTGATGACAACGACTTTGTCCTGCAGATCAAGATTCATCAGTGTCTCCCGTGGCTCACAATTCGCTCGGGCGGTCAGCCCGGGCCGGCAGGAAGCTGCGGTCGAAGATCTGGGTCGGGGCCGGCGCGTTCTCCAGTTGGTTGGCCTTGACCACGATGTCGATGTTCTGCTGCAGGCGATCGTCGCTGACGTCGCCCAGGCCGATGTCGGCAATTTCCGGGTGGCTCATGTCGTTGCGTACGGTGGTCAGCATCTTGTCGGTCTCGACGGCGCGGTTGAGCAGCGGCTCGCGGCGCATCAGCGCGTCGATGGCTTCTTCGGGGTTGGCCACGGCGTCCTGAATGGCCTGGTTGATGGCGGCGACAAAGCCACGCACGGCCTCGGGGTGCTCGGCGATGAACTCCTGGGAGAAGAAGATCGAGTTGGAGTACAGGTCCATGCCGTGATCGCCGTAGCGAATGAAGCGCAGTTCCTCGTCCGGGTTGATGCCCATGCCCTTGGCGCTGAAGCTAATGGTGGTGATGTAACCGAAGGCGGCGTCGATCTGGCCGCGCATCAGCAGTTGCTCACGCAGGTTGGGCGCCATGTTGTTGATGGTGACTTTGGACTGGTCGATGCCGGTCATCTCGGCAAAGGCCGGGAACAGCTTCAGGGCGGCGTCGTTGGCCGGTGCGCCGACGATCTTGCCTTCCAGATCCTGCGGCTCGGTGATTGGGCTGTCGCTCTTGACCGCAATCACGAACGGCGGGGTGTTGTAGATCATATAAACGCCCACCGGCGCGCGCTCAGGCTGGGTCGAGGCCAGCTGAATCAGCGCGTTGGTGTCACCAAAGCCCGCGTCGTAGACACCGGAGGCGACCTTTGGAATGGACGCCGCAGAGCCTTCGCCCTGATCGATGGTGACGTTCAGGTCGTGCTCCTTGAAGTAGCCCTTGTCTTCGGCGAGGAAGAACCAGGCCTGGGCGCCTTCGTACTTCCAGTTCAGAACCAGGTCGATATCGGTGGCCGCCTGTGCATTGGCTGCGGCGAACATGCCCAGGCCAAGGCTCAGGGCGCTAAGGGTTTTGGCCAGACGTGGCCGACGGATTTTTGCTGACATGTTCAAGACTCCTGATGGTGTGATGCGAGGGCGGTATGCAGCGCAGCGGCCGTGGCAACAAAGCCGTGGCACTGCGCAACGAGAAAGTGAATGGCGCGACTGACGTAGGCGGGCGACAGGGTGGCGCAGGCGTCGCGCAGCAAGATGCAGTCGTAGCCGAGAAAGCCGGCGTCCTGCAGGGTGGAAAAGACGCAGCGGTCGGTGTTGATGCCGGCGAACAGCAGGCTGGTGATGCCCTGGCCGCGCAGGATGCTGTCCAGCTCGTTGTCCCAGAAGCCGCTTAGGCGGTGTTTGCAGACTTGAATGTCGGTGGGCTCTGGCGCCAGCTCGCTGATCACCTCGGCGCCCCAGCTGCCCTGCACCAGCGCTGGCCCATGGTCGATCGGTGAGTGCTCGCCGTAACCCACCTCACTGGCGCCGCGCTTGCCGACAAAGTGCACCACCGGTGGCAAGTTCAGCCGGTCGGCGCGGATACCCCAGTTGAGCCAGACCACACGGCCGCCGGCCTGGCGCCAGGCCGGCAACAGCCGCTGTAAAGGTGCGATGGGGCGCCGGGTGGCGCGCATGCTGGCGCCCTTCTGGGCAAACCAGCCCTCGGGGTGACAGAAGTCGTTCTGCATGTCGACCACGACCACGGCGCTGGTGCTGATATCCAGTTCCAGGTTGCCTTGATCACTGCCGAACAGCAGCGGCTGTGGGGCATGCGCCGGACGCAACAGGCTGGTCACACCGTAGTGTCGGTGCCAGGCGTTGTCGGGATGGGGCCCGTAGGCCAGGGTCTCGTCGGTGCTGTTTTTCATGCCGGCAGACGATGCAGTGCCTATGCCATTAGTGACTATGAAATGTCAGCTTTTGGCGTGCATTGCGTTGCTGTTTCGGCAACGGTTATGCTGCAGCAGTGACACCGGGCGGCTTGCCGCTCATGGGGTTGTTGCGCGTGTAGTGCAAAGGCTCGGGCTTTGCTGCTGCCTCCGCGGGGTAGGCCTGGCTTGCGGCCGCGTCTGGCGCGCAGCCGCTGCACTTATGCTGTGCGGTTCGTTGCACTGTGACGGTGCTCAGGAGACGTCATGAACCACCTGCGTTTTTTGCACTATCTGGATGAGGTGGCCCGGGTGGGCTCGATTCGCCAGGCCGCCGAGCGCCTGCATGTAGCGCCCTCGGCGGTCAATCGACGCATCCAGGATCTGGAGGATGAGCTGGGCACGCCGTTGTTCGAGCGCCTGCCACGGGGCATGCGCCTGACCGCAGCGGGTGAGCTGTTTGTACAGTACATCCGCAGCCGCGCCGCGCATCTGGAGCAGGTGCGTTCGGAGATCGAGGACCTGCAGGGCCTGCGCCGTGGCCGGGTGCGTATCGTGGTCAGTCAGGCGGCAGCCGGGAGTTACCTGCCGGAACGCATTGCCGGCTTTCGCCAGCAGCACCCGCTAGTGGAGTTTCAGGTGCAGGTGGGCGATCACCACCGGGCGCTGGATGCGTTACGCAGCTTTGAGTCTGATCTGGCGCTGATCTTCCATCTCACCCCGGAGACAGACATTCAGCGCATGCACGAGGTTGCGCAGCCGCTGTGTGTGGTGATGCACCGCAGTCATCCACTGGCGGCGCAGCCTGGGCGTATCAGCCTGCGCGAGTGCCTGGACTACCCGGTGGTGCTACCCAGTCGGGAAACCGCCGGCCGGCAGTTGCTCGACGGCTATCTGGTGCGGCGCTCTATCAAGCTGCGCGGGCTGGTGGAGAGCAACAGCTTTGAATTTCTGCTGGGTTACCTGCGCTATGAGCAGGCGCTGAGCTTTCAAATTCAAATTGGCGTGCCCCAGGCAGGGGGAGAGCTGGTCAGCCGCGAGATAGCGGACCGGGGCTTTCCGGCGGCCAACCTGGTGCTGGCGTCTTTGCAGAACCGTCAGCTCCCGGTGGTGGCCTATGCCTTTGCCCAGTATCTGATGGACGCGAGCGATTAGGTAGCCATTGAGTCGATTATCTGTTTTTTGCTGATTGAGTTTCCTGCCGCCGCCTTGGCTGCGCCAGCGGTGCTCGCCGCTGACGCCCGCTCGCAGGTGAAAAGTGCCGATGAACTTGAGTGGGGTTATCTCAACCCGCTTAGGGGCAAAGCCAGTCCGGGCGCTGCGGATCTCTGGGGAGACCGCACGGAAGACACCGCTACCGGCCAGCTGGACAACCGCGTGCCGCCTCTCTAAACTCTGCCGCCCCGCAGGAGAGAGGGCAATCAGCCCCGCCGAAGGCGCAAACTCCCATAAACGCTCAGGCTCACGTACTGCGGTCATCATATTACGCCGACTGGAGAGCGACTGCCGAGGCAGTCCACCGAAGGGGCAAGCAGAGCATGCTCTGTAAACTCTCAGGTATCAGGGACAGGGGGAGAGGCCACAGAAACCAGGGAGTCCTGTGTGCTGACCTTTATCTATCTGATTGCCATTACCGGCGAAGCCATGTCGGGCGCACTTGCCGCCGGGCGAAGAAATATGGATGTATTTGGCGTGGCCGTCATCGCCTTTTTCACGGCGCTGGGCGGCGGCACGGTGCGCGACATCTTGCTGGGCAACTTCCCCGTCACCTGGACCCAGCACCCGTTGTACATCTACATGACCATCTCCAGCGGTTTGATCACCATTGTACTGGCCCGCTTTATGCGGCGCCTGCATCAGCTGTTTCTGGTGCTGGATGCGATTGGTCTGGTTGCCTTTACGGTGATTGGCTGCAACGTTGCGCTGCAGTTGGGCTACGACACGGTGGTGGTGGTTATGGCCGGCATCACCACGGGTATTTTCGGTGGCATCATCAGGGATGTCCTGTGTAACCGCACCCCGCAGGTGTTGCGCCACGAACTCTATGCCAGCGTGTCGCTGGTGGTAGCGCTTCTTTACCTGGCCCTGCTTAGCCAGGGTACCAACGAAAACGTCACGCTACTCGCCGCCTTCAGCGTTGGTCTGTTGCTGCGCATGTCGGCTATTCGTTGGCGACTGTCGTTGCCGGTTTTTCGCTACTCCAAAGCGCGCTGGGACTAAGCTGGCTACTTCGCGCTGGGCAGGGAGCGGCGGTAGGCGCGCGGGCTCTGGCCAAAGGCCTTACTGAAGTTACGGCAGAACACCGTGGCCGAAGCAAAACCGCTTTGCTCGGCGACCTGCTGGATCTGTAGGTCAGTGGCGCCCAGCAGGCGCCGCGCATTGTTCAGCCGATGGCGCAGCAGGTAGTGGATTGGCGTCATGCCGGTGGCGGCCAGAAAGCGCCGGGACAGGGTACGGGGCGTCACACTGAGCTGGTGGGCCAGTAGCGGCAGCGTCAGCGCGTCGGTCAGATGCAGGCGCATGTAGTCGCGGGCGGCGTCCACCAGGGTGTCGTTGCAGCTGGGCTCAAGAAATACCGGCAGCGGTGCGTCCTTGTCGCGGATGGTGAAGTAATGCGAGGCAAACTCGGCTGAGCGGTCGCCGAGAAAGCGCTGGATCAGCAGCAGGGTCGCATCGAAGGTCGCCGGTGTGGTCGCGGTGGTGATGATGCGGTCTGCCTCGACCATCTGCAGGCGTGGGCTGACGCGCACCTTGGGGTAGCGCTGCCGGAAGATGTTCTCCGACGCCCAGTGAATGGTCGCCTCTCGACCGTCCAGCAGGCCAGCCTCGGCCAGATGAAAGACGCCCGTCACCAGCCCCACCACAGTCGCCCCGCCGGTGTGCTGTTGTTTCAGCCACTGCAGCGCAGGGCGGGTGCGCTCCAGATTGTCCATCGACAGCCCCCAGACTGATGGCAGTACCACCACATCGAATTGGCGCTCGCCCACGTCGGCAAAGTACTGGGTGTCAAAACGCAAGCCGGAGAAGCCGGTTACCGGCTCTGGTGTGCAGCGCAGGAACGTCTCGCCAAAGCCGCGCCAGGCGCTGTTTTGAAACAGCCCTGCGCTCAGCTGCATGCCCTGGAAAACCTCAGCCATGCTGCTGATTGTGCTGCTCCAGAACCGCTCGGGAACCAGGTAGGCAACCTCAATAGCGCGTTGTGCGGTGTGGGCTGTAGGTGGCTGCGGCATGGGCTTGTCCGGTGGTGTTGGTTGGCGGTGCAATAGCCATTATGTCTTAAAAAGTTGATAAGTGGTCTTTTATGGTCATTTTGCGTTGATTAGGCGTTGATAAAGTTAGCCCCATCAACCGCCAAGACCCGCCGCGGCCGCGCCGCAGGAGGGCTACCTGATGAGGACCTGACCATGGATCGCCAGACGGAAATTCGACTGATCAAGCAGGCGCTGGAGCTGAAGGCGCGTGGTGAGACGCAGTACCACGAATCGACCCAGACCCACGCCACTGACCGCTACATCTCCGCGGCCTGGTTTGAGCGTGAGAACGAGATGCTGTTTCAGCGCCAGCCGATTGCGCTCGCGGCTGGCGCCGAAATACCCAACCCCGGCGACTACCTCAGTCTGGAGTGGGTCAAGGGTGTACCGCTGTTGCTGGTGCGGGGTGAGGATCAGCAGGTTCGGGTGTTTGCCAACGCCTGCCGACACCGCAATGCCCGGCTGGTAGCAACCGGTGAAAGTGGTTGTCGCAAGCGCTTTGTTTGCCCCTATCACGCCTGGACCTACGACACCCGGGGCAACCTGGCCGGAGCGCCGGATTTTGAGCGCGGTTTTGCTGATCTGGACCAGCAGAAGCTCGGGCTGGTCGAGTTTCACTGTCGGGAGCTGGGCGGCATGGTGTTCTTCCACCCGGACCGCACTGCCGAAGTGCCCGAGGATCTGCTGGCGCCGGAAATGGCGTCCGGCTTTGACTACCTCAAGCTTGCTACCCAACGGGTCTACAAGCGCCGCAGCTATGTGATCAAGGCCAACTGGAAGATCCTGCTGGAGGGGGGCATTGAGGCCTATCACTTCAATGTGGCCCACAAGAACACGCTGGCGCCGTTCTTCCTTGGCAACATCTCGACGTGGGAAAGCTGGGGCGATTTGCAGATGCGCATGATTCTGCCGAAAAAGCCGATGCTGGAGGCCGCCGAGCTGCCGGAGCAGGCGTGGGACATGCGCAAGATGGCCAACATCATTTTTACGCTGACGCCGGCGGTGTTGTTACTGGCCCAGCCGGACAACATCTCGCTGATTCGCATGGTGCCGCTGTCAGCTGGTGAGACCCGCATTGAAGAAGTGCTGCTGGTAGATCCGCCGCAATCGGGCGCCGAGCAGTGGTCAGAGCAGGAGCTGACCATCCACGAGACCAACCACAACCTGGTTCACAAGATCCTGATGGAAGACTGGGTGCTGGGCGAAACCATTCAGGCCAATATGGCCAGCGGAGTGGTCGACGAGATTCACTTTGGCCGCTTCGAATCTGCGCTGACCTGGTTTCACGAACAGTACGCACGCTTGATGGCGCTTGATGACGGCGTCATCGCGCGGCTGGCCTGAGGCGGCGGAGGGTTAGACGATGAAAAAGTGGCAATGCGTGGTTTGCGGCATCATTTACGACGAGGCTCTGGGCTGGCCGCAGGACGGTATCGCCCCGGGTACCGCCTGGGAAGATGTACCGCCTGACTGGATGTGCCCCGATTGCGGCGTCGGTAAGGACGAGTTCGACATGGTGGAGCTGTCGTGAGCGCGCCTATCGTGATTGTTGGCAGCGGCCTGGCTGGCTATACGGTTGCGCGCGAGCTGCGCAAGCGCGACAGCAATACGCCGTTGGTGATGCTGACGGAGGACGATGGCGCCTTCTATTCAAAGCCACTGCTATCCAATGCGCTCGCCAAGGGTAAGAGCGCCGATGCGCTGGTCAGTGCTGATTGCGACAGCATGGCGGCGCAATTGAATATGCGCATCCTGCCCTTGAGCCGGGTGGTGTCCATTGAGACGGCTCGGCATCAGTTGGTGTGTGAGGGCCAGCGGCTCGACTATCGCGCGTTGGTGTTAGCGGTCGGCGCCGAAGCGACGACGCTGGCGATACCCGGAATCGACCTGCCCGGAGTGCTGTCGGTCAACTCGCTGACCGACTACCGCCCGTTTCGCGAGCAGCTTGAGGTGGCTGAGCGGGTATTGATCATGGGGGCCGGGCTGATCGGCTGCGAGTTTGCTAACGACCTGCTGGCGGCCGGTAAACAGGTTGAACTGGTTGATCCGCTCGCCTCGCCGTTGGCCGCTTTAGTGCCCGAGCGAGCGGGGCAGGCGCTGGCGACTGCGCTGACCCAGGCCGGCGCGCATTTTCATATGGGGCGCCGGGTAGCGTCGCTGGCGCCGAGCCAGGGGAGGCTGCAAGCCAGCCTTAGCGATGGTCAGACGACGGAGGTCGATCTGGTGCTTAGCGCTGTAGGGCTGACGCCACGCACGGGGTTGGCGCGAGCTGCCGGCCTTCGCTGCGGGCGCGGCATCTGTACCGATGCACAATTGGCCACCAGCGAGCCGGATATCTACGCCCTGGGCGACTGCGCCGAGGTGCAAGGGCTGTGGCAGCCCTACGTGATGCCGCTGATGAGCGCGGCCCGTGCGTTGGCGGCCACGCTGACCGGCCAGCCCACAGCGCTGAGTTACCCACCCATGCCCATCATCGTCAAAACACCCGTTTGCCCCATGGTTGCGCTGCCGCCACCGGCTGTAGCCGGAGAGTGGCATTGGCAGGGGACGGGCGTTGATCTGCAAGGTGAGTTTCGTGATCCGCAGGGCGCCTTGCGCGGCTTTGTGCTGAGTGGAGAGCAGGTGGCGCAGCGCCAGGCGTTGCTCAAGGCATTGCACTACTCCGATAACAATGAACAACAGAGCGCACTAGCGTAAGGGGAGAGGGCCTGATGAGAGGACATATTGTTGAACAATTGGCGCGGCACTGCGCTGCTCGACCACAGGCGATTGCCTGTGCCGACGGCACGCGCCAATGGTGCTTCGCTGAGCTGCGCGGGCTTGCTGACCAGTTAGCTGCGCGGTTGCGGTCAGAGGGATTGCAGCCGGGTGAGCGTTTGGCCGTACTGACTCGCTCACACCTGGATGCGCTGGTCGCCTTGCTGGCGGCCCAGCAACTCGGGCTGATCTACATGCCGCTGAACTGGCGCCTGTCGATTGAGGAGCAGGCCTACGTGTTGGGACATGGCGCGCCCGCCCTGGTGCTGGCCGACGCTGACCTGGCGCAGCTGTATGCCGAGGCCCTGCAGAGTATTTCTTGCCTGGTGGATGTGGTCCGAGGGCTAGCGCCGGCTGCGGAGGGTGAGATAGTGGAGCCTTCTGCGCAAAGCCACGAAGATGCCGCCTTGCTGCTCTACTCCTCCGGTACTACAGGGCGCCCCAAGGGCGTGCTGCTCTCGGTGCCGGGGCTGCTCTCTGCCATTGATACCGCCACGCGGGCCAGCGGCTTCAGGGAGGAGCACAGTCTGATCAACGCGCTGCCGGTATTCCACATTGCGGGCATCATCTCGTTGCTGGTACCGCTGATGGCCGGCGGTCGGCTGGAAGGCATGGACAGCTTTGAGCCGAGCCTGTTTGCGGCGCGGGTGAACGAGCGAACAATCAGCCACACCACACTGGTGCCGGCCATGATTCAGATGCTGCTGACAGCCGGTGTGTCGATGTCCGCACTGCAACGGGTCATGTATGCCGGCTCGCCGATTGCAGAGCCGGTGCTGCGCGCTGCGATGGACAGCTTTGGCTGCGAGTTTATCCAGATCTATGGGCTCACCGAGGCAGCTGGCATTGCATCGGTGCTGGCAGCGGCGGATCACCAGCACGCCGGACTGCTGAGCTCCGCCGGCCGTGCAGCGGACGATGCCGAGCTGATGATCGTTGACCCCACCAGTGGCGCAGCATTGGCAGACGGGCAGGTCGGTGAGATCTGGGTACGCTCGGTGCGCTGCATGCTTGGCTACTGGAATGATCCGCAGGCCAGCGCAGAGGCCTGGGGCGACGGCGGATGGCTGCGCACGGGCGACTGCGGTCATCTGCGCGATGGCTATCTGTTCATTACCGACCGGCTAAAGGATCAAATTGTCAGCGGCGGCGAAAATGTCTATCCGGCAGAGGTCGAACGCGTACTGGTGCAGCATCCTGCGGTTGCCGACTGCGCGGTAATTGGTGTGCCGGATAGCCGCTGGGGGGAAACGGTCAAGGCCTGTGTGGTGCTTAGACCGGGCGCTGATGCCTCGGCCGTCGACTTGATCGACTTTTGCCGAGGGCATCTGGCGCATTACAAATGCCCTCGCTCGGTGGACTTTCACGCCGAGCTGCCGCGCAACGCGTCGGGCAAGGTGCTCAAACGTACGCTGCGGGCTCCCTACTGGAAGGCTCAGTCCCGTGCGGTGTCCTGATGAGCCCTGACCTGCAGTTTCCGCTCACTGCGCCCGCCCGTGGCGGCTGGTGCGAGGTGTGCCCCGGCGTGCTTTGGATTCGTTTGCCGTTGCCGCTGCGCATTGATCACGTCAACGTCTGGGCCCTGCGTGAGCAGGACGGTTGGACCCTGGTGGATACGGGGATGGCAACCGCTGAGTGCATCGCCGCTTGGGAGCGGTTGCTGGATGAGGCGTTGGGCGGGCTGCCGGTGCAGCGGGTGATCTGTACCCACCGGCATGCCGATCATGTGGGGCTGGCGGGCTTTTTGGTACGCCGTTTCAACTGTGCGCTGTGGATAACGCCGCGCGAGTACGCCGATTGCGCGAATGCCATCGCACAGGCCTATAACCCGCCAGCGGCGGAGGTGGATTTTTGTCGGCGCGCAGGCTGGTCGGCGGCAGCGTTGGCTGCCATGCCTTCCGAGTTTGGTGCTCTGAATGCCAGTATCAGCCCGCTGCCGTCGCATTTTCAGCCGCTGAGCGAGGGCGACTGGTTGCAGATTGGCGGCGCACGTTGGCAGGTCTTGATCGGCCAGGGTCATACTGCCGCTCACGCCTGTCTGCACTGCCCGCAACTCGGCTTGTTTATCGCCGGAGATCAGGTGTTGCCGGGCATGTCTTCCAATGTGTCGGTGGTATCGAGTGAGCCGGATGCCGATGCCATGGAGGCCTGGGCTATGTCTCTGCGGCATATCCGCCGCCAGGTACCAGCCAGCACCCTGGTGTTGCCGTCTCATAATGACTGCTTCGTGGGCCTGCACCAGCGTATTGATTCACAGCTTGAGCGCCAGCGCAGCCGTGCAGCACGCCTGCTGACGGCGCTGCAGCGTCCCAGCCGGGCGGTGGATCTGTTTGGCTGCCTGTTTGGTCGCGAGATTGCGGACGACGATCATCGCGCATTGCCGTTTGCCACTGGCGAAAGCCTGGCCAACCTCAATCATCTGCTGGCACAGGGCCTGATTCGCCGCGAGCAGGATGAGCAGGGTATCTGGTGGTACAGTGCAGACCCACCGTGATGACAGGGGAGCCGACATGGGTGAGCAGGGTGTGCAGCTGACTGACAGCTGGGTGTTGTACCGGCGCATGCGCGAACAGACGCCACTGGTGCAATGCATCACCAATTACGTGGCCATGAACATGACCGCCAATGTGCTGCTGGCCGCAGGCGCCTCGCCCGCTATGGTGCACAGTGACGCGGAGTCTGGCGAGTTTGCGGCTCTGGCCTCTGCGCTGAGCATCAACATGGGCACACCTTCGCCGCAGTGGGCTGAGGGTATGCGTACCGCCATTGCGGGTGCCCGAGGGGCTGGCGTGCCCTGGGTGCTGGACCCGGTAGCGCACGCGGCAACCGCCTACCGCCGTGCCCTGGTTGCCGAGCTGCTGGCGCTGCAGCCGGCGGCGATTCGCGGTAATGCCTCGGAGATCATTGCGCTGGCTGGCGCTGCCGGGCAGGGGCGCGGCATGGACAGCGGCGACTCGGTGGATAGCGCAGCAGAGGCGGCCCGGCAGCTGGCGCGGGCGCAGGGCTGCGTGGTGCTGGTGACCGGCGAGACTGACCTGGCCACCGACGGCCAGCGCAGCCTGCGCATTGTCGGCGGCAGCCATCTTATGCCGCAGGTAACCGCCATGGGGTGTGCGCTCAGCGCGCTGCTGGCCGGTTTTGTGGCCATTGCCCGGGATCAGCCGCTGGCGGCGGCAGTGGCAGCGGCGCAGGTATTCGCGGCGGCCGGGCAACGGGCGCAGGAGCAGGCAGCGGGGCCCGGCAGCTTTTTGCCGGCGTTTCTCGATGCCCTCTATCTGCTGCAGCCGGCTGACCTGGCGCAGTGCCCGGCGACGGCCAGCTAAGGCTGTCAGCCCTGCTGCGGTGCGCGCTGCGCCGGCAGGCCCAGTGAAATCAACCCGGCCAGCAGCACAAAGGCGCTGGAGGTCCACAGGCAGGCGGCCAGTCCGTACTGCTGGTAGACCCAGCCCGACAGCAGGGTGCCAATCAGCCGCCCCATGGCGTTGGACATATAGTAGAAGCCGACATCCAGCGACACGCCGTCGCCCTTGGCGTAGCTGACGATCAGGTAGCTGTGCAGTGACGAGTTGATGGCGAACACCACACCAAACAGCAGTAAGCCGCCAATCAGCACCGCGCTGGCAATCTGCGGCGCGAGCTGCATGCCCAGGGCAATGGCAGCGGGCAGCAGGGCCAGCAGCAACGCCCAACCGGCAGCACTGCGCCCACCCGGCACCTGCTGCCGGCCGGTCAGCCGTGGCGCTATCGACTGCACCAGCCCGTAGCCGATCACCCAGCTGGCCATAAAACCGCCGACCAGCCAGAAGTCCCAGCCCAGCGCGCTGCTCAGGTACACCGGCAGGGCAATCACAAACCACACATCACGTGCGCCAAACAGGAACAGACGTGCGGCCGAGAGCAGGTTGATGGCGCGGCTTTTGGACAGCAGGTCGCGGAATTTGGGTTTAGCGCTGGCCCGCCCCAGGTCCTGCTTTAGCAGCTTCAGGCTGATCAGCCACACCGCCGCCAGCGCAATCGCCATCGCCAGTACCGCGCCGGCAAAGCCAAGCAGCACCAGCAGCGCACCACCCAGAAAGAAGCCCACGCCCTTTAAGGCATTTTTGGAGCCGGTGAGAATGGCCACCCACTTGTACAGCGTGCCTTGCTGCTGATCAGGCACCAGCAGCTTGATAGCGCTCTTGGCGCTCATCTTGTTGAGGTCTTTGGCGATGCCGGATAGGGCTTGCGCTGCCATCACCCAGGGTACGCTGAGGGCGCTGGCCGGCAGCGTCAGCATCAGCAGCGCCACCACCTGCAAGGCCAGGCCCAGATTCATGGTGCGGTTAAGGCCGATGCGTGCGCCCAGCCAGCCGCCGATCAGGTTGGTAACCACGCCAAAGATTTCGTAGAACAGAAAGAGCGCAGCAATCTCCAGCGGCGCGTAGCCCAGGCTGTGAAAATGCAGCACCACCAGCATGCGCAGCGCGCCGTCGGTTAGGGTAAAGGCCCAGTAGTTGGCGGTGACCACCAGATACTGGCGCACGGCAGCTGGCAGGCTGGACAGGGTGCGCATCTCACAAGCTCCTCAGGCGTGTTGACCGACCAGTCGCGCCAACTCTACGGCGCGGTTGGCGTAACCCCACTCGTTGTCGTACCAGGCGTAGAG
>CERX01148383.1_pt1 | contig 20986 bp, 13 predicted proteins | sample 350251 | NCBI WGS metagenome assembly CERX01 (sample SAMEA2621044, study PRJEB7988) | marine metagenome | biome: marine biome (ENVO:00000447); feature: deep chlorophyll maximum layer (ENVO:xxxxxxxx); material: "saline water (ENVO:00002010), including plankton (ENVO:xxxxxxxx)" | depth 50 m
CTGCCTTATAACTGGGCTAATTTTTTTATCATCATACTGTGTATTTTTTTTCAAAATCATACTAATAAGTCTTAATCTCCATCTACCATTTTCACCGGAAAAATTTCTCCATCTCCTTACTTGTCTCTTGTCATCATTAGTTCTTCTTCCATTATAAAAATGACAATACCATTGGACCCAACCATACGGATCAATAGGATTAATCCAGTTTTTTGATTCCCAATATTCTAAGTTTGTACCACTGTGAACTTTATATTGATTTAATGTGACATCTTCTTTTTCTGATATTAGATATTTTTTATCTATATCTTTCCACCACTTATTAGGTAATTCTAAATGTAAATTATTATACGATTTTTTGTTTGTTTTTGAATATATTGGCCTCCAATATGTTCCACCAAAACTACCTAATTTGAAAATCTGATATGGTGAAAGATTTGGCGTGAATTCAGGAAAGTCTTTAAAGGTAATATTTTTAGGAATTATTCGCATTTAGACCAACCACAATCTTTACATATATAGCAACCACCTTCGTTGACTACTTCATAGCTATCGCAGTCAATGCAGTGCATTCCATGTACTTGTTTTGATTGGGTAGGTTCTTCTTCTGCTATTTCAAACTGAACTTTTTCTTCTAATTTAGAGCCTTCATCTCCATCTAAAAAATTTTCCAAAGCTCTTCCAATAGCATCTGGAGTTGATAGAATTAATTGTCCATCTTCCCATGTTGGATTAGGTCCACTAATTCCTTTTAATTGATTGATTACACTGTTTGGATCTATGCCAGATCTTAATGCAAGAGAAATTAATCTACTAATTGCTTCTGTCTGCGCAGCAACGGTTCCACCTGCTTTTCCAATAGCTGTAAATACTTCACATAAACCATTTTCATCTTCATTGACAGTAATATATAAAGTGCCATCTCCAGTGCGCATTCTTCTTGTTCGTCCGGTAGTTGTTTGAGGTCTGCTTCGAGCAGTTTTTTTAGAACTAACATTTTCTGTTAATTCTTGGGTATCGGTTTTTTCGTTAGCTTTTTCATCAGTAATCAAAATACCTTCTCTACAGCCCTCTCTATATACCGTAATACCTTTTAGATTTCCTTTATAGGCTGTCATGTATATATCAGCTACCGTATCTACAGTAGTGTCTTCTGCTAGATTCACCGTAGAAGAAATTGAGCTATCAATATATTTTTGAACTTCACCTTGCATTTTTACTCTAAAATATGGATCTACGTCATGTGCAGTTACAACATGTTTAGGCAAGTCTTTATCATCACCAAACATTTCTTTTACTACGGGATGATATACAGTGAATGTATCAAATTCTTTTCCAAGACTATCATTTCTCTTTACTTTTCTTTGATAGGATGTTGCAAAAATTGGTTCTACGCCTGAAGTTACTCTTGCAACAATAGCACCACTTCCTGTTGGAGCGACTGTAGTTAATGTAGAATTTCTAATACCATTATTTTTTATTTTTTCTTGAAGCTCTTTTGAGAGATCTTGAATAAAAAGACTTTCAGAGTATCCATCCCAATCAAAGTTAGGAAATTGACCTTTTTCTTCTGCTAATTCAACGCTAGTTTCGTAAGAGGTATCTCTGTGAATTTTCATAATCTTTCCGATAGTCTCTAGCGCCTCATCTGAATCATATTTAATTCCCATCTTTACAAGCATATCACCTAAGCCAAGAATGCCTAAGCCAACTCTTCTATCGTTGATAGCATTCTGCTTCTGGTCTTCAAGTGCATGACGATCAACATTATAATCTATTACATTATCCAAGAATCTTGCACCAATGGCAGTAGTCTCACGGAATCCATCGAAATCAAAATTTCCATCAGTATCAACGAAACGCTCTAAATTTAATGCTCCAAGGTTGCAACAGCCACCATCAGGCAAAGGTTGTTCTGCGCATGGATTGGTTGAAACTAAAGGGCTACAGTATTCTGCATTATGATATTTCTTCATTGTGTCCCAGAATAGAAGTCCTGGCTCTGCGCTAGCATGTGCATGTGTAATAATTTTCATCCAAAGTTCTTTGGCATTTACTGTCTCATAAACTTTTCCACCCCACTGTAAATCAAAATCAGCATCATTTTGAACAGCTTCCATAAAATCATCTGTTAGAAAAACTGATATATTAGAATATTTAACCATATCAATATCTCCAGTTTTGATTTCAATAAATTTTTTGATATCAGGATGATCAACTCGTAGTGTTTGCATATTTGCACCACGCCTACCATGTTGAGCTATAGTATTTGTATTCTCACTAAATAAGTTCATAAATCCAACAGGACCACAAGAGTCACCGCCTGTACCTAAAATGGCATCTCCTGAAGGCCTAAGAATAGATAGGTCATGTCCACAACCACCTCCATATTTATATGTCATAGCCTCTTGAATGACACAATCATATATAGATTTAATAGAATCAGTCTTAATTCCTACAACATAGCAGTTATTTAATGTTGTTGTAATATCTTCTCTACCTGCGCCATGCATGATTCTTCCGCCTGGCACAAATTTGAAATTTTTTAATGCTTCAAAGAAAGAAGCTTCCCATTTTTCTTGAAGCTTTTTGGTTTTTTCTACGCTTGCTAATGCTTTCGCTTGACGTTTCCATAAATCCCATGGATGTTTTTCCCATGGTGCTAAATATTTCATCTCTAAGACACTTTTTCCTAATTCATCATCTTTATAATACTCATTGATTTGGAACTCTTTTGGACATGGATCTTCATCTACCTGTTCTGAATCATTCATTGATTCTTTGATGTTAAATCCTAAAATCTGATTTTTAAGTTCCGAATCGATATTCGGATTTTTTTCATTTTCTTTAGGAAAATCTATTTCAATTGCTTCTGCTGCCATAACTCTTAAATAATACTCTTACCCTTATTCATTTTTAAATTTAATCCAATATACAGCTATACATAGATAGTTTGTATATTCCGCTCTAATAAAGAGACTGTTTGCAAATACTTTTAGCTTTCGAAAAGCTTATTGGTTGGCAAACGTAACTTATTTATTTTTTTTTATTTTAGTCAAGTTTAAAAAGCATTTTTTGATTAATTTTTTGAAAAAAATGGATAAAAATCATAATAATGGAATCCCTGATTGGCTTTTAAGTCATTTACCTTACAATCATTATAATATTAAGGTAGGTACAAAGAATATGCATGTTATGGAAAAGGGAAATGGCAAACCTATTGTTCTTGTTCATGGCAATCCTATGTGGGGATATCTCTATAAAAAAGTATTAGATCAGCTTGATAATTTTCCAGCAAGATTGATTGTTCCGGATTTAATTGGATTTGGATTTTCTGATAAAATCAAAATAAATGAACATTCTTTAGAGGCGCATACAGAATGGATGGCTAATTTCTTTAAAACAATTAAAGAAGATTCTATCGGTCTAGTAATACATGATTGGGGTGGAATGATTGGTATTGCTGGCGCAATTAGAGCTGGAAAAAAGATTGATGGATTAATAGTAATGAATACTGCTATAACAGCGCCCAAAGATGGATTTAAGCCAACTTGGTTCCATCAGCTATCTCAAACCCCAGTTGTAAGTGACATACTGTTTAGAATTTTCAATTTTCCACAATCTTACTTGAATGTATTTGAAGGTATTCCTAATTCTTATTCTAAATTTGATTTGAAAAGCTATAAGTATCCATTGCGAAAGTTGAAAAATAATGTAGGCCCTCTTGCTTTGGCACGCATGGTTCCTAATAAAATGTCACATCCAAGCGTTCCAATAGAAAAAGAGGTAGAAAAATTTTTACAGTCATACAAAGGGCCAGCTGAGATTATTTGGGGAATGAATGATTCTGTAATGTGGAAATTAAGAAGACGTACTGCAAGACTGCTACCACAAGCAAAAGTTATTAAGACAGATGCAGGTCATTTTGTTCAACAAGAAACACCTGAAAAAGTGGTAGAATCTATGAAAAAAGTTTTTAAATTTACTAGCAAGTAAGTAGAAAAACTCATATGACAGAAAAAACGCTAAATCATAGTTTTAGCCTAAATGATAAGTATACATTATTTGAAGGAAGAATTGTTCTTTCAGGTATACAGGCATTAGTAAGGCTATTACTCGATCAACACAGAGCAGATCTTATTAAAGGTCTTAATACAGGAACACTCGTATCTGGATATCGTGGATCTCCTGTTGGGACTTTAGATCTGAATCTTGTAAAAAACAAAAAACTTTTAGATGAACATAATGTCAAGTTTATCCCCGGTGTCAATGAAGATTTAGGAGCAACATTGATTTATGGAAGTCAAATGGCTGGGATGGTTTCCAATGTAAAATATGATGGCGTTCTAGGTATGTGGTATGGAAAAGCTCCTGGCGTTGATAGATCTGGAGATATATTTAGACATGCTAATTTTTTAGGAGTAGGTGAAAATGGTGGAGTCCTTGCAGTAGCTGGTGATGACCCATCTTGTAAATCTTCTACATTACCTTCGCAATCTGAGCCAGCATTATTTGATGCGATGATGCCAATATTTTATCCTGGGAATGTTCAAGAAATTCTTGATTTAGGTCGTTATGCGTATGAAATGTCCAGATATTCAGGTTTATGGTCTGGTTTTAAGATTGTAACAGACCTCGCTGATGCATTTAGTAGCGTATTTGTAGATCCACAGAGAATCAATATTAATATTCCCAATTTTACATACAATGGAAAGCCGTGGAAGCACACGCAAAATGCTAAATTAGTAGGACATCACAGTTTGCCTACAGAAAAAGAAATTCACTTGGGTCGTATTACAGCAGCAAAACATTTTCTAGCTAGCAATAACATTAATAAAATTACTGTTCAAGGTAATGCAGACAGGTTTGGCATTATAACAGCTGGAAAAACATACTATGATGTTATTGAAGCATTTGAATCTTTAGGTTGGAATAATGAATATTTAAATAACCTCGGTATACGCATTCTCAAACTTGGAGCAACGTATCCTATTGATTCTCAAATGATTAATAAATTTTCTAATGGACTAGATGAAATTTTTGTTATTGAAGAAAAACGATCATTTATTGAAATGTTGATCAAAGAGGAGATGTATAACTATCCTAATAAACCTACAATCATTGGAAAATATGATGAAGATAATAAACATCTTGTTCGTGGTTATGGAGAATTGACAGCTGATCATTTAGCAAAGATACTTTTTGATAGATACTCAAAGAAAACAAATATTGAATCAACAAATACTAAGATTAATATTTTAAATGATATTGATAATAGAGTATATGCACAATCGTTTTCAGCGCGTTCTATGTACTTTTGTTCAGGCTGTCCCCACAATACGTCCACTGTAAAGTTGCCAGAAGGTGAGGATGCAGGTTTTGGAGGAATTGGGTGTCATTTAATGGCAATGTTTGTTGATGATGGTAAAGCTTTTGGAACAACTCATATGGGTGGAGAGGGAGCTCAGTGGACAGGAATGGAACCATTTGTTGAAAAAGAGCATATGTTCCAAAATATCGGAGACGGAACCTTTTTTCATTCAGGTTCTTTGGCCTTAAGACAAGCTGTAGCATCTGATTCACATATCACCTATAAAATTCTATATAATCGTGCAGTAGCAATGACAGGCGCCCAAGATCCTGATGGAGGTTTAGACCTGCCTGAGTTAACAAAATATCTCAAATCTGAAGGAGTAAAGAAAGTAGTTGTTACAACAGATGATCCATCTGCATACGATTCTATTGAAAAATCTCGATGGGAAAAAGATACTGAAATTATGCATAGAGACGACATTGTTGATGCGCAGAAAAAATTAAGAGTAGTAAAAGGTGTTACAGTATTAATCCATGACCAGTCTTGTGCGGCTAACTTACGCAGATTGCGTAAAAGAGGTCTTGTACATGAGCCAAAAGAGAGAATATTTATTAATGAAGCTGTTTGTGAAGGTTGTGGAGACTGCGGTGTTAAATCAAATTGCTTAAGCGTTCAACCGATTAAGACTGAATATGGTAGAAAAACACAAATTGATCAACCTTCTTGCAATAAAGATTACTCATGTGTAGAAGGAGATTGTCCTTCATTCATCAGAGTTGTTCCTTCAGAAAAAGGTGATAAAAGAGTTTTGCCTGATACAAATATTAATTCCAATAAGATTTCTAAACCAAAAAAAGCCAATTCAAAAATTGGAAACATCTTTATGATGGGAATTGGAGGAACAGGAGTGGTAACGGTAAATCAGATTATTTCTACTGCGGCTTTTTTAGAGAATAAAAAAGTAATTGCATTAGATCAGACAGGATTAAGTCAAAAAGGGGGATCTGTGGTATCTCACTTAAAGATTTTAGAGCAAGATAATCCAGATTCATCAAGCAGGGTTGCTAATGGAGAATCAGATGCATATCTGGTATTTGATTTGCTCACAGGTGCTAACCCTAAACATATGGAAAAATTGTATTCAGATCGTTCAACATCTATTATATCTACTTCAGAAATTCCAACGGGAGACATGGTAAGATCCACAAAATCAGAATACCCAGAATCAGAGCATATGATTAATCTTATTAAGCAGTTTTCAAAGAATCATTTCTTGCTAAATGCTACAGAAATATCTGAACATTTTTTTGGTAGTAATATGCAGGCTAATTTCATTGTAATTGGTGCTGGATATCAATCCGGAGCTATTCCAATTGATGCAAGTTCAATAGAGGAAGCAATCAATATTAATGGTGTTGCTGTTAAAAGCAATACGGATGCATTTAACATTGGGCGAATGCTTGTTGCAGATCCATCATGGATACAATCAATTGATTTATATAGGACGGGAGATTTAAAGCAAAAGCCTATTATGAATGAGGAGACAAAGAAAATAATTGATGCAATCAAACCTGATAAAGATTTACGTCACATTCTTGAGTATCGTGTTCCAGAGTTGATTGATTATCAGAATGTAAAATATGCAGAAGAGTACGCTACATTTATAAAGAAGATTTATAAAGCAGAAAAAAAGGAACGTTCTGGATCAATTCTTTCTCAAAATGTTGCAAAATATCTCTTTAAGTTGATGGCTACAAAAGATGAATATGAAGTTGCAAGACTATCATTAAAAGCAGAATTAGATGTTGCGATAAACCAAGAATTTGGTTCATCGGCAAAGATACATTATATGCTTCATCCGCCATTTTTAAAAGCACTAACAAATATTCCCTTATTAAATAGAATACCTGGAGTAAAATCTAAAATAGCGTTAGGATCATGGTTTAGGCCATTTTATATGTTGCTGAAAAACTTAAAGTTTGTTCGTGGAACAAGATTTGATTTTATGGCACTCTTTAGTAGTGATGTTCGTGATGCAGATAAAGCAGTTTTAGAGCACTATAAAAGCAATATATTAGATAATCTTTCTGATATAGGTAATGGAATGTATGAAAAGTTGGTAGATTTTTCTGTATTGCCTGATCATGTTAGGGGGTATGAGCATGTCAGACTAGATAGTATGAAAACTTACTATCAGAAATCTGATGATATTTTTAAATCATAGTTTTTTATTTCAATTTTATAGAATAGCCAGTATATTTATTGCAATGAAATTTATTATATAGGAATATCTCACTTATGAACAAAAAAATATTATTTTTTTTACTATCATTTAGCTTTTTAACTGCACAACATAATCACAATCATGATGAATGGATACGATGCGCATCTGATGAATTAGAAGCAGAGTTACAGTTAATTAATCCTGAATTTATTACAGAGCGTGATCTTTATATCGAGCGTGGAAAAAAAATGCTTAAAGATAATCCTCAATGGCGTACAGATGCTAGCAGCCAAAACACTATTTATATCCCGGTTATATTTCATGTTCTTTATAATTCAAATTCAGACAATATTTCAGCAGCACAAATTGGTGCAAACTTTGATCAAATAAATTTAGACTTTTCAAACCAGAATCCTGATGGAGATGAAATTCCATCTTCTCCAAATCCAAGCGATGCACCATATTCTCCTGGTGTAGACTATAGTCACCAAGCTGCAAGAGGTACTCATCAAGTTAAATTTGTAGGAGCTCAAGGAGAGTTAACAGGTGATTCTCTTGTGCAAGATGTAACAATTCGCAGATATCAAATTAGCCAATCAACGGTAAGCGGTGTAAGTGAAGCTAGTAGTTTAGCTAGCTCAAATAGTTGTGGTAATTGTCCAGATAATGGATATCAAGATGGATTTTTAAATATTTATATTGCGCCTTTAACAGGAGGTCTTTTAGGTCAGGCATATTTAGGATATCCTGAATCAGTCGTATTGGGCGGTTCAGTAGGATCTGTTGAAAGTCCTGGTACTACTGGTGGTTATAACAGAGGAAGAACGTTAACGCATGAATTAGGTCATAATTTTACTTATAACCATGTATTTAATGGTAATACTTGTGGAACACAATACTGGAATGATATACCACCACAAACAGTAAATAATCGTTCTGCTGAAATTTATGAGTGGCCATCAGGTAGTGGAAATTTTTATGGTAGATATAGTGAAGATAGCTGTATTTCTAGCAGTGGTAAAGGTGATCAGTTTATGAACTACATGGATTATGTATATGATGATCAGATGCGTATGTTTTCTGAAGAGCAAGCTCTTGAAGGTTACGCATGGGCAGCTTCAAGAAGTTGGGAACAAGTTGCTAATGGAGTTAATGTTACATTGACTTCTGATGTATCATATGCCACTACAAATGATGGATTTGATGTCACTGTAACATTTGGTGAAGAGATGACTGGATTTACAGAAAGCGATTTAATCGTTTCAAATGGCTCTATAACTAATTTCAATGAAGGAGATGGTACAACATTTACTTTTGAAGTAACTGCTGCAAGCGATGGAGAAGTTACAGTTGATATTGCTGAAAATTCATGTGTTGGAGTAACAACAGGTTATGCAAATTTTGCATCAAATACCATTTCAATTATCGTAGATAGGGTAGGACCAGTTGTGGGATCACTATCGATTACAAATTTAGCAGATAGTCAATATATAACACAAAATCCTAATGTTTCAGTATCTTTAAGTGACTTTTATGATGCTACAAGTGGAATTGCTTTGTATTATGTTGCTGTAGGCACATCAATTGGCGGAGAAGATGTGTTAGCATATACGCCTTATAATGGAGAACAGTTTAACTTAAACGCACTTTCTTTGAGTGATTATCAACAGTATTTTGTAAGCGTATATGGACAAGATTTGGTAGGACTTAATTCTGCCACTATATCTGCTTCATTCTATTATTTTGGAACATTATTAGGAGACTCTAACAATGACTGGATCATTGATTTTGCAGACTATACTGCATTTATGGCTGCTTATCCAGGTGTAGATATTGCACCAGTAACAGGTAGTGCACCATATTTCTTCCCTAATTTTGATGGAGTATCTGATGTACAAGATTTAGCAATGTTTGAATCTATGTGGAATTGGTCTGTTGGCGTGAACGGTAGAACTGTTCCAAATTATACAGTGCAAGGTAAAACACCATTCTTACGTGTTTTAAATAACCAACTTATTGTGAAGTTTGCAGGAGAGACAGAAACAGCACAGGTTTATTTTGATTATGATTCAGAAAAATATAATGTGGATTTACTACCTAGTCTTGGAACAAATCAATTAATTTTAAGCAACAATGATCAAGAAAATGGAATTATACAGGTAGAATTGGGAGAATATGGTTCTAATGAAGATCAAACAGAGCTATATTTTAGTTTTGAGAACCTAACAGATACTTATGAGTTCTTAAAAATAAGCTATTCAGCTTATGATCAATACAATCAAGTTGTTTCTGAAGGATACAACTTACTACAAACTGCACCATCAACATATCGCTTATCTCAAAGTTATCCAAATCCATTTACGAGCGGTGGTACTACGATTGATTTTGATATGCCTGCAACTGAACGTATTACAATGGTTATTATTGACATTCGTGGAAGGGTAGTGCGTACTTTGATCAACAACGAAGAACGCTTTGGATATCAATCTATACAATGGGATGCAAAGAACGATGATGGAGATGATGTTAGTAGTGGAGTATATTTCTATCAGATTCGCTCTAGCAACTTTAACGCAGTGGGCAAGTTAGTATTTGTTAAATAATATATTCATTAGTTATATAAAATTATGTTAGAATTCAAGCCTACTCTGAATGATGTGCAATCTGCACAATCACTAACGTCTTCTATTGTCCGTAAAACACCTATTGTTACTTCAGAATACTTTAATCAACTGCTAGGGATGGAGCTATTTTTTAAATGTGAAAACTTTCAAAAGACTGGATCTTTTAAAATAAGAGGTGCATCAAATGCTATTTTCTCTTTGAGTGACGGAGAAGCTGCTCAAGGTGTAGCATGTCAGTCATCAGGTAATCATGGAGGCGCTATAGCATGTGCTGCAGAGCTTAAAGGGGTGCATGCAGACATTGTCATGGCTAAAAGTGTATCCAAAGCTAAAATTCATAATGTGAATACTTATAATGGAAATATGATATTTTGTGATCATATGTCAGAACGAGATGCGCTATTTGCCAAGACAGTAGAAGAGAATAATCGTATCTCGATTCATCCATATGATAATTATGCGGTGATGGCAGGACAAGGCACTATTGGGCTTGAAATTGCAGACCAAGTACCAGAATTTGATTCTGTAGTAGTCCCAATTGGAGGTGGTGGACTGATTAGCGGTATATCTATTGCTTTAAAAGGCTTAAATCACAAAGCAAAGATTATTGGCTGTGAGCCAGCAAGTGTAGATGATACACACCAGATGTATACTGCAAACAAGCGTATTGAGATGAAACACAGAGAATCTGTTGCAGATGGATTAATGGCAATTGTTGGACATTTAACTCTTCCAATTATTCAAGAGAATGTAGATGATATTGTATTAGCATCAGAAGACGAGATTATAGATACAACTCGATTGATTTGGGAACGTATGAAAATCGTTGTCGAGCCTTCATGTGCATTAACGCTTGCTAGTATTATAGCCAATAAAGAAAAGTTTGTAGGACAGAAGATTGTTCTAATTATTACAGGAGGTAATGTTGATCTTGTATCATTGCCTTGGCAGAAGGTCGGAAAAGAATAGTTATTATTTCATAAGTATTATTTTAGGAATAAAAAAAGCCCTCAAAAATGAGGGCTTTTTTTATATTCAACTGAAACTGTTTCTTATAGATCGTATCCAATAGTTAGCTTGGTAAATCTACCCATTTCAGGGCCTAAGAAAGTTTCTCTGTGTACAACATCGGTGATGTTATCAATTGACAATCCAACTGACATTCCAGGTATTGAGTCAACACCCCATTTACCATTTACACCAAGAGTGTAGAATGATGGAATTTCACCAGAAGTGCTAGCAAAACCATCAGCCATGTATGAATCTTGGTAACGCAATGACATACCGTATGATGAGCTTTCGGTTGCAAATTGCATTCCAGCACCTAGTTTAAACTTAGGTGTATTCATATTTACTGAATTAATACGTCCGCTAATATCTTCAGCTTCTAATGAGCTATCACTTAACATTGACATATTCATGTAGAAATTCCATTCATTAGTTGGGAAATAGTTTAGAGTTGCTTCTAGACCATTTAAGTTAAGATCTTCAGTCAACTGTTTATATCCAACAATGATATTTCCACCATAAGGTGATTGCTCAGGAGCAATTGAACCCATTGGTAAAGCTGCAACTTGACCTGCAATTAATGCAGCAAGTTCATCAGCACCACCATAAGCTCCGTTTGCGTCAAGCGCACTAACAAAGTTTGTTAGGTTATCATTACCATACATTTCAGTAAGTAATGCTGCAACATAACTTCCACCATCAGCAGCCATAATGGTAAAACCACTAATTTGCTGTAGGCTTGTTACGTAATCAGAGATAGCTAGATTATAAACATCTACTGCTAGAGTCATATTATCAGCTACCTGACCTTTATATCCAAACTCTGTTTGAGCCCAAGTAGTTTCCTTAATTACTGGGTAATTAGTGAATTCTACATTCGGGTCAACAAGGTTTAGACCACCATCAAGAACCATATTAGCAATACTTGGTATTGCTGATCCTAGCAATGTTAGCAAGTCTATTGCTCCTCCTTCTGCTGCATTCGCACCGTATGCTGCTGCAGAACCATCTGCTACAACTCCGGCTGCTGCTGCTGCAGCTGCTGCTGCAGCTGTTGCTGCGTCAGCGCCAAGACTGATATAATAGTCATATGTTCCTTGGTATGTAGCATTTACATAGCCTTCAGCTACTGCTGCGCCATATCCTGCCATCCATGCTGCACCTTGGTCAGATTGTAATACTCCGCCACCAATAACTGGAGCGAATACTGCCCACATTGCACCATTAACAGTAGGATCATTTAGGCTGTAATTAGTATTTATGCCTAATCCCCATGCTGGAGACCAATTTGAACGGAAAGTTAGATTTCCGTTTGAGTCTCTGTTATAGGTCCAACCAGTTGTTGTTGATCCCATAGCTTTTGCTTGGAAGTCAGGTTGGAAAGGTAATCCTCCTAATGCTGGACTTGTAAAATCAAGACCATTAGCACCATATACTAAGTTAGTTCCTAGTACTGCAATATCAAGGTTCTTAGTAAAGTTACCAGGTAAGTCAATATTTTCACCATAAGTAAGACGGAAATTTCCTCTTACATTTTCAGGTGACCATACTAACGCTAATTTTGGAGCAAACACATAGTCTGTTCCGATATCTTTTAAATAATTGTTACTATCTGTTCTTCCAGTACCAACAAATTTAACTCCGTTGTCCCATTCTTTCTCAAAAGAGAAGTATAGTCCAACATTGTCAAAGTCATCGATATCTTCATTCTTACCGTTAATAGTTCCTTTTGTATCAGGAGTACGTGACAAGAAGTCTCCACCCCATACAAGAGATTTACCATTACCTAAATCAGAAGAATGTTGCATCTGGAATGCAATGTTTGATGATTCATCATACACAATATTACCTGTTGATAAATTGAATGTAGTTTTTTGATCATTAACATTTGTAAACAGATTTAAGAATAAGTTTCCACCAAGCACGTCTTGTCTTAAGTAAGACACTTGAGCTTGGTATAAAGTTGCGTCATCCGCCCACGCTCTACCTACACCAGTCATCTCAATTGCAGAAATATTTGCTGTTCTGAAGTTAACTGTTAGGTTAGATTTTAAGTCAGGACGAAACTCCGTTTTCATATTAACGACAGTACCTTCAGGACTAAAGTCATAGGCAGCTTCGTTATATGTTCCAGTTACTGGATCATTATATGGATCATCTGCTCCACCGTATTCTACGAATGGATAGTTTGGAGTTTGTAGCCCTCTACGAATGTATTCAGGTTCCCAATAGTTGTGACCCTGCGCATTCGCTTCTGCTTGCGTATGAGGCATAGCTGAATCCCAGTCATTAAATGATCTGTGATCTATGCTTATACGGGTTGCTGCTCTAGCACCCCATTGATGTGAAATTCGTGCATATAATTTCATGTAGTCTCTTTGTCCAACGGTTAGAGCGAATCTATGTCCTTGGTTAAATGGAGATTTTGTAAACATTGAAATTACACCTTGTTGTGTATCAGGACCATACATCGGTGATGCAGGACCACGTACAAGCTCTACTCTTTCAATTTCTGAATCATCTGGAGCCATGAATTGAAGTAGTTGAGCGTTAATCACAGGAGCTCTTGTCCAGCGATTATCAACTACGGCATGAATTGCACCGGAAAAAACACCATTAAAACCACGTACAGTCATATTAGATGACTCTAGCCCAGTTTTCATAGTTTCTACTCCAGCTCTGTTAGCTAAAACATCTACAACTGTAGCAGCGCCTCTGGCTTCTAATTCCTCTCCACCAAAAACTTCCACACTAGCAGGTGCTTCAGTAACTAATTCTTTTTTAAAGGATGCAGATACTACAACTTGATTAAGTCTTATATTACCTTTTTCAAGAGTAAAATTTGCATTTCTTGCTTGTCCGTCTCTTACCATGACTGAAACACTTGCAGATTCATATCCAATATATGAAGCTGTAAATGTATATTCGCCATCGCTTAAACCTGATACACTAAATGATCCATCTTGATTTGATGAAGCACCCATATCAGTTCCTTCAACTGCTACATTTGCACCAGCAAGCGCACTGCCGTCAGCACCAGAAACGGTACCAGATACAGTTTGCGCAGTTAGTGTCGCAACAGACAAAAGAAAGACAAACAAGTATTGAAAACTTGATTTGTTAAGTTTCATTCTTTATACCTCTTTTTTATTATCAGTTAGTTATCATAGGACGCATAAAACGGCCTATAATTTGTCAATTGTTTTCAAGGTAACACATGAATCCAAAAAAACCAAATAAAAAATCCTATCTTTATTTGTAACTTGTTTGCGATGAAATATATAAAAATGATATCAATAATGGCTATTTTTAGTCTATTAAATGCACAAACTGCGGAAGAGACTATGACAAAAAACAAAGAAAAGCTAACTGAAATGCAATATTATGTCACACAAGCCTGTGGAACAGAACCTGCATTTGATAATGAATATTGGGATAATAAAGAGCCAGGAATATATGTCGACATTATATCTGGTGAAGCTTTATTTGCTTCTATTCATAAATATGATTCTAATTCGGGTTGGCCTTCTTTTTATCAACCAATTGACAAAGAAAGCTTAGCATTTAAACAAGATTATGAACTAATTCTTCCTCGAACAGAAGTTAAAGGAAAGGAAAGTGATTCTCATTTAGGTCATGTTTTTAATGATGGACCAAATCCAACAGGACTTCGTTATTGTATTAATTCAGCGTCTCTTAAATTTGTGCCATTGGCTGAAATGGAAAAAGAGGGATATTCAAAGTATTTATCTTTGTTTAATTAATCAATAGATATGGAAAACCAATCTCGTTTACAGACATTTCTTTCTAATCCGTCAAGATCACTATGGACAATGGCTATACCTATTATTGCTGGAATGATGGTTCAAACCCTTTTTAATGTAGTCGATATTATGTTTATTGGCTGGCTTGGTGCTAAAGAAGTTACAGCTGTAGCATTTATTAGCCCTTTATTTTTTATTATTATAGGGCTGACGGTAGGACTTGGTGCAGGCGTGACAGCTTCCATCGCACAATTTATAGGGAAAAAAGATAAAAAAAATGCAGATAACTGTGCAGAACATACCATTTTGCTTGGCATTGGAATCACTTTAGCTCTATCTATTTTAGGTATTTTATTTGGAGAAGAGCTCTTGGTATTGTTAGGTGCTTCTGGTGAAATATTAGACATTGCATATACGTATTTAAAAGTGCTCTTATATGGTATAGGATTAGTCGTATTTTCTTTATTCTTTCGTGCTATCCTAGCTGGCGAAGGAGAAACAAAATTACCTATGATTATTGGTCTTATTGGGACCTTATTGAATCTTATTTTAGATCCAATATTTATATTTGATACAATATTAAAATTCTCTTCTGAGACTTTTAACATTTCTTTTTCAATTCAATTCCTTGGTTATGGCGTAAAAGGAGCTGCCTTGGCCACCGTTATTAGTCAAGCAGTGATGTTTGTGAGTTATTTATTTATCATCTTTATTAGAAAATCTACTTATATCACTTTTAATATTAGCGATTTTGAATATACACCTTCTATCTTAAAGACTATTTTTAAGATTGGTATCCCTTCATCTGCAGCAATGTTGATTATGTCTTTTGGACAAGCTGTCATGAATAAAATCTTAATTAATTATCCTTTAATAGGGGTAGAGGCTGTTGCAGCATATCAAATAGTATCGAGGATAGATATGCTTCTTTTTATGCCGATATTGGGTATTGGAATTAGTTTAACAACGATGGTAGGAATGTTTTTTGGTGCAAAAGAGTACAAAAAATTAATATGGATTATCAAGTATGGTATCTCACGTGCAGTGTACATTACAACATTCAGCGTAATTTTGTTGTTTATATCAGCAGAAATGATACTTCCTTTGTTTACTGAAGATAAGAAGGTTTTAGAAATAGGCGTCACTTATTTGCGTATTATCATTTTAGCATATCCTGCAGTAGGAATCAGTGTTATTTGTTCAAGAATATGTCAAGCATTAGGTGAGGGTATGCCTTTATTAGTAACAACTGTTACTCGTGTATTAATTTTAACTGCACCGCTATCTTATTATTTTTATATCACTAACAAGCCAATTGAATGGGTCTGGTATGCACAGGTGTTTGCAATTTTAGTTGCTGCTATCATTTCTTTCTTGTGGATGCGCTTTTATCTAAAAAAGTTTGCTATTGTTTGATTTGATTTGAAATCTTAATTTTTTCAAGTGAAAGTCTTAAAAAATCTGAACGAGGCTAAGGCATTAGTTGGTCAAGAGCTTGGTCTTAGTAGATGGCAAAGAATAACTCAGTTTCAGATATGGGGTTTTGGTTTGTTTACAGGAGATCGTCAATGGATTCATATGCGACCTTTAAAGGCAAAATTAGGTTCACCATTCAAAACAACAATTGCACATGGATTTCTTATTCTATCTTTATTGCCTAAAATATTAGAAAGGACCTATTCAGTAGCGTCAGCAAAAATGGGTATTAATTATGGATTAAATCGTGTCAGATTTACTGCGCCTGTTCCAATAGGTAGTTATGTTAGAGGTCGTGTAGTATTAAAAGAATTCAAAGAGATAAAAAATGGTGCACAGTTGACAGTTTCAGTGACTGTTGAACTAAAGGGCAGCGAAAAACCTGCATGTGTAGCTGAACAAGTATTTCTTGTTTACGAATAACAACAAAGGAAGGGGAAAACAGTTGAGTATATTGCATTTAATACGTCATGGACAAGCATCATTTGGGGCAGATGATTATGACAATCTTAGCCCAAAAGGAATTGAACAATCTGTTGCGCTTGGTGAGGCACTTTCTCAACAAGAATCTAAGTTTGATCATGTTATTGTTGGTCCACACAGAAGACATATTCAAACATTTGAAGGTATTAAAAAGGGATATAAATTTTCAGATCTTCCAGACCCTGTTTTTGACGAGAGATTTGCTGAAAACCAATTGATGGAAATTGCACAACATTTTATTCCTCAAATCTTAAATAGTAATAAGACTACAAATGAAATTTTTTATGAAGTTCCCAAGGAAGATAGACATGATAAGTTTTTAAAACTCTTTCAGATTGTTGCAAAAAAATGGATGAATGAGGAATTAGATTTAAGTGAGCCTAATTTTGAAGGATTTTCTATGTTTCGTTCTCGTATAGCAAATACTTTAAAGACAATCCAAGATGAGATGACAGATAAACATGATATCATGGTTGTGACATCAGGAGGTGCGATTTCAGGATTTTATGCAGAAGCAACTGATTGTTCACAAGAAGAGATTATGAAGCTTAATTTTGGTCTCAAGAATGTATCTATATCAGAATTTTTAGTGACAACTGAAAGATTTACTTTGAAAGCTTTTAATAGTAGTTTAGTAGCGCAAGAGCTAGAAACATTTATTTAGAGGAAAATATGGCTATACCAGATAAAGATTTTCAAGATATTAAAGAGAAAATTACAAGCTTTGTTCAACAAGAATTAGCTTCTAATGAAAAACAATTTCAGGGCAAGCATACATTTGCAGATCATTTACCTTATCTTGAGGAAAAAAGAAATAAAGTGAGAGAAATGGGTTTATTTACTCCTCAAATACCTAAAGAATACGGTGGTTTAGGTTTAAGTTTACATCAGCTAGGGCAAATCTATGAAATTCTAGGAAGTACTTTTTATGGCCTATATGTTTTTAATTGTCAAGCGCCAGATGCAGGAAATATGGAAATATTGATGGATCATGGAACAGATTATCAAAAAGAAACATTTTTACAACCTCTTATTGATGGAAAAATTAGAAGTTGTTTTTCTATGACAGAACCAGAATTTGCAGGCTCTAATCCTTTGATGATGGGTACAACTGCTAAGAAAGAAGGATCTAATTATGTAATTAATGGACACAAATGGTTTACGTCATCCGCAGAAGGAGCAAGTTTTGCAATTGCAATGGTTATGACAGATCCAGATAATCCTAATCCATATCTTCGAGCAAGTCAGATTATTGTTCCAACAGATATCGAAGGATTTAATTTTATTAGAAATATTTCTGTAATGGGTGATGAAGGAGATGGGTGGAATGCTCATGCTGAAATTCGTTATGAAAACTGTACGGTTCCTGAAGAGAATCTATTGGGTACACCCGGTGCAGGATTCAAAATTGCACAAGATAGACTAGGACCTGGAAGAATTCACCATTGCATGCGTTGGATAGGTGAGTGTGAGCGTGCATTTGATATGATGTGTGAAAGAGCAGTAAGTCGTGAAATAGCACCAGGAAAGTCACTAGCTACTAAACAAACTATTCAGAATTGGATTGCTGATTCTCGTGCAGAAATTAATGCTTCTCGATTGATGGTATTAGATGCGGCAAATAAAATTGATGCAGAAGGCGCTGAGGCCGCTAAAGTTGAGATTTCAACTATAAAATTTTTTGTAGCTCAAGTATTACAAAATGTATTGGATCGTGCGGTTCAGGTGCATGGAGCACTTGGAATGACAGACGATATCCTATTGGCATCATTATTTAGGCATGAGAGATCTGCAAGAATTTATGATGGAGCAGATGAAGTGCATAGGTCTAGGGTAGCTAGAGAGATTCTAAAGAAATACTCAAAATAAATATGACTAAGGTAAATCTTAGAATCCCACTAAAACTGAAGCTATATCTATTTTTATCTAAATTTTTCAAAAAAAATAATCATGTTTCTTTCTCTATTGATGAACCGAAAGAAATTCGTGATGGGGAAGATATTCCTTTAGATGTTCTAAAAGAATATTTGAATTCTCATAATTTCAATACGAAACACTTATCTGTTAAACAATTTCCAAGTGGCTATTCTAATTTGACTTATTTTTTGAAGACAGATACAAAAGAATATGTATTAAGAAGACCTCCTTTTGGGGCCAATAGCTTAAAAGGCGGACATGATATGTCTCGAGAATATAGAGTCTTAAGCAAGTTAAAGACTGAATTTAAGAAAGTACCAGACGTTCATCTCTATACAGAAGATAAGTCTATTATTGGAGCACCATTTTATATTATGGACTGTATAAAAGGATATATTTTAAGACCAAATCTATTACAAGAAAATGCACCAGATGCTGATACCATATCAAAAATTGCAGATTCACTTATTGATACATTAGTTAGCTTGCATAAAGTAGATATAGATAAAAGTAACTTAAATGATTTTGGGAAGATAGATGGTTATGTATCAAGACAGGTTTCAGGATGGACAGAACGATATTTTCATGCAAAAACAGACGAGATTCCAGAAATGGAGTTTGTTGCAAAATGGTTAGATGAAAATCAACCAAAAGAATCAGGAAAAGCGATTATCCATAACGATTTTAAATATGATAATGCTGTACTCGATATCAATGATCCAACCAAAGTGATTTCAGTTTTAGATTGGGAAATGTCTACTTTAGGTGATCCTTTAATGGATTTAGGAACTACATTAGGTTATTGGGTAGATAAAAATGATGCAGACGAGTTAAAGTTATTTCAGTTGAGCCCTACAACATTAAATGGCAATCCATGCAGGCAAGATATTTTGACTATGTATGAGAATAAATCAGGTAAATCAATCGATAATCCAGTGTTTTATTACGTATTTGGTTTGTTTAAGATAGCAATTATTGCTCAACAGATTTATTATAGATATCACAAGGGATATACCAAGGATAAAAGGTTTAGCATGTTAAATATTGCTGTAAATTCTCTTGGAATTATGGCAAATCAAGCCATTGTTAAAAACAGAGTAAATGATTTATTTGAATAAAAAAGGCCTTCAAATGAAGGCCTTTTTTATTACTAGTAAATAGTAAATATTAACTATCCATCTTAGCAGCAGCGTAAACAATCATACCGATAAGAATTTTGTTAACAAAATCAGCTAAATTGTAAATTGCATTTAATGTATTCATTCCATCAAATGTATCAACACCTTCAGCAGGAGTTAGTCCACCGAACCAAAAGTATACAACAGCATAACCTATTGGATAGAGTGCCCATCCAAAAGTTACAATTTTCTTCATTCCATCAAATGCATACTGAGCAGCAGCATTAGCTTCAGTGCTTATAGAAGCAGCTTCACCAGACCAGATTTCTCTTAACAATAGTGCCCAGCAGATCATTCCACCAGCAAAACCTGTTTTTTGGTTAATCCATGAACATGCGTTTGTTTCTCCTAAATATCCGAAAACTAGCATAAGAACTGAAAAGCCAAGCAATCTGTGAAATACACCTATACGAACTGCTGTAACAGCAGCGAGTACAATGTAAAACTCTACCATTTGTAAAGGTACAGTGATTAGCCAATCGATGTATCTAATTGATGTAACACTAGTAACAGCTAACTCTGCGTCTCTCATATAATAGTAATGAACAGCAGCAATAAAGCAAACCATACCAGAAACTGTCAATGCAGTTTTCCATTTTGGATTAACATTATCTCTTTCTATCCATAAAAAAAGACCAGCTGCAAGTAAAGCCATATTTGTTACAAAGAACGTAAACTCTGTAAATTCCATATTTAATTCCCTCTTTAATTATTAAATTTCAAGCGAAAATATATATAAAAAAAACGAATAAAAACATAAATTTTGTAGGTTAAAATGGATAAAAATTTTAAAAATATATATAATTTGATTAATGATGAAATGATTAATGCCATTTCTAATCACAAAAATCCATTTCATCTATTTGTTGTTGGAAATTCATCAGAAAATATTCCAAATATAAGAACAGTAGTCTTGAGGAATTTTTCTATATCAAAGCAAATTCTTGAGTTTCATTCAGATATTAGGAGCCCTAAAATTAGTGAATTAAATACAAACC
>CERX01074846.1_pt1 | contig 20768 bp, 25 predicted proteins | sample 350251 | NCBI WGS metagenome assembly CERX01 (sample SAMEA2621044, study PRJEB7988) | marine metagenome | biome: marine biome (ENVO:00000447); feature: deep chlorophyll maximum layer (ENVO:xxxxxxxx); material: "saline water (ENVO:00002010), including plankton (ENVO:xxxxxxxx)" | depth 50 m
TGCGTGACTACTGCTGGCGCCGTGGCCGTGAGGAGGCCGCCCACGCCTGGCATGACCGCCTGCTGCAACGCCACGAGCTGCTGCAGCGGGCGCGCGCCGAGCGCGATCAGATCACCCTCAAAGACACCTTTGACCTCCATGGCCTGGATCAGGAGCAGCTTGCCGCATTGCGTGCTCAACTGCGCGCCATGCCGGGGCTGCGCCGGGTTTATCTGCTGCGTAAGCGCGTCGCGCTGTTCCCCGAGCGCCCACTGTTTGTGCTCGGGTATTCCTGTACGCGCTGGTGGGGGCTGTATCGGCGCAAAAAGGTAGACGCTATCGGGCAGCGTTTGGTCGATGAAGTTCAGCTGCCGGGTGAGGTGTTCGTGCTCAGTACCGATGGCGACAACTACCGCTTTGGTCGTAAGTTCTGGTGGAAGCGCGGAGCGCGGGTGCGGTGACATAACGGGTTCCGGCAGCGGTGGCTGCGGGTTCTTTAGAGCAAACAGGGAGAAGACAACATGGCATGGAAGGTTCCTGTGCTGGCGCTGGCCGTCACGCTGCTGGCGGGGTGTTCAACGGTTTCGCCGGTGTGCAGTGTGCCCACGGCGTCTGGACCGCAGGCTGCCAACCTGGTGATCTATCGGCCTGGCGCCATGGTCGGCGTGTTGTATGCCACGCCCATGTCCATCGACCATTGCCGCATCAATGACCTGGATGATGACGCCTATGTTGTATACCGGTTACCGCCCGGCATGCATCGCATCGCGGCCGAGAAGCGCGCGCTGGAGCTGGGGTCAGGGGCGCAGGTAGAAGCGCTTTTTGAAGCGGGCAAAACCTATTACCTGAGGCAGCACATCAACCTGGTTGCCGGGCTGGCGATTGTTGATCGTGAAAGAGCGCTGTCGGAGATGCCGCGCCTCGAAGGCTTGTTTGACCAGAACTGAGCTGACGCAAACTGCGCAACAACCGACCGGAGCACCATGACTACCTTCCGCATCAAATCTGCCGCGAGCGACGCAGAGCTGCTGCTGCACAGCCGCAACGGCGATTACTTTCAGGTGACGTTTTCATCCAGCGCGCTCACCTGCCATCAGGATGTCTGGGCCTACACTGATGCCGATGGGCTGGCGCGCCTGTTCGAGCGGCTGGGCGCACAAACTCGGCCCTGGTCAGAGCCGCTGTGCTGGGCGTCGCTGGAGAGGGAGTTCAAACTGACTGCTACCTGCGATTGGCGCGGGTCGGTCACCTTCGACCTTGAGCTGCATCCCTCTGGCAGCCCCGAGGACTGGCAGGTCAAAACCCGGCTGCACTGTGAGTTTGGGCAACTGCCGGCGCTTGCCAAAAGCGCTCGCGCCTTTTTTGGCTCAGCACGCACCTGAACACGGGTAACCGAGCCGCCTCCTGTGCTGGTCTGAGGCGCACCAACACGCCGCCGCGTTGTTCGGCGGCGCTCAATTATGGGAGAGGAGAGGACCGCGATGCATCAGCATGAAAAACTGAACTACGTCGAGCTGGGCGCTAAGGACTTGCCCGCCACCAAAGCCTTCTTTACCGCTGCTTTTAGCTGGGCTTTTGTCGATTACGGCCCGGATTACACGGCCTTTTCCGATCAGGGGCTGGATGGTGGCTTCTTTAAGGCTGACACCTGCAACCGCACAGACAACGGCGGGGCGCTGTTGGTGTTCTACAGCGCAGATATAGAGGCCACCTTAAAGAAGGTCGAGGCGTGCGGCGGGCAGATTGTGCGGCCGATTTTCGACTTTCCCGGCGGCTGCCGTTTTCACTTCTGCGAGCCAAGCGGTAACGAATTTGCGGTCTGGTCGGAGGCACGCACGCCAGCAAATCGGTAACCTGCCCGCTGCCCTGAACGCAACGGAGAATCGTGATGAAAAACTGGCTGCTGGTGATCGCCATGGCCGTGCTGCTGGCTGGCTGCGCCGAACCGCTACCGGAGAACCGGTTGGACTACGTAGGCCAATGGCGCAGCAAAGAGATGAGCCTGCTGATTCTGGCAGACGGCACCGTCGCCTATGAGCGGCTTAAAAGCGGCGGCACCACCTCCATCAATGGGCCCATGCAGGGCTTTGAGGGCGACGACTTTATTGTCGGCTTGCTGTTTTTGACCACGCGCTTTGAGGTCAGCGAACCGCCCCACGAGGTAGAGGGCGACTGGACCATGGTCGTCGACGGTGTGCGCCTCTGGCGTGTGCCCGAGAAAGCCATCCAACTCGATAACACCATCTGAGCGCCGCGCAGGAGCCAATCGTCCATGAACAAACCAACCTTTGCGCTGCTGGCCGCAGCCCTGTGTGCGCCTGCGTGGGCAGCCGTAACCGAGCAGGATATTGCCGCAGCGCGCGAGCCGGCCCTGGCCGGAGAAGCCTCTGCCACCGCGCAGTTGTTCCGCCTGTATGACGGCGCAGATGGCGCTGTGGCCGAGTGGATCAACGAAACGCTGGGCCAGGTAGCGCAAGCCCATCCCAAGCTCTTTCTAACCGAGCTGGTGGCCTACAACGGCGGCGCGGCGTGCACCAATGTCGCCGCGCTGGGGCCGGACTTTGTGGATGCCTTTGCACTGCAGGCCGATGAGCTGTCTGCGCGACGGGCCGCGTTGCAATCGGTGGACGATGCCGCGCTGGAGACCGCGCGCGATCACTGCACCGCCCAGCTGGACCAGGCCATCAGCCGCTCCCGCGCAGCCGCCGCAGTGCTGAGCGCGGCGGAGTAAAGCATGCCGGCAGCAAACCGCTTTGTGCTCTCCGGCGGCCCCGGCGGTGGCAAGTCCGCGCTGCTTGCTGCGTTGGCTGAGCGCGGTTACCCGGTGGTGCCCGAGTCGGCCCGCGCCATTATCCGCAGCCGGCTGCAGGCCGGGCTTGCTCCACGGCCCGAGGCCGCCGCCTTCGCCCAGGCCATATTCCAGCAGGATGCGCAGCGCTATCAACAATCGCAGGCACTGGACACACCATGCTTTTTTGATCGCAGCGTAGTCGACGCCCTCTACATGCTGCACGCCGCCGGCGCCATGGACGATGCAGCCGTAGCGCAACAATGCAGCGCCTACCCCTACAACCGCACCGTGTTCTTTCTGCCGCCATGGCAGGCCATCTACCAAACCGACGGCGAGCGAGACCAGTCCTTTAGCGAAGCCCAACAGGTGTACGCAAACCTCAAACGCTGGTACCTGCGTTGGGGCTATGACGTGGTAGACGTGCCCTGTTGCAGCGTGCCGGAGCGCGTGACCTTTGTGCTGCATGCGGTAACACAGGCGGTAGAGCAGGGCGGGGCAGACTAAAAGCTGCTTTACCACGCACCAGGATAGGGCTTTAATGGCATTAAGCCAGTTAAAGGAGCCAAAGGATGGCACGCAGAAGGACCTCTGCATTTGAAGACCTGATCGTTGTACTGTCACGTCTGCCCTGGTGGGCAAGCTTGGCCATTGGTCTGGTCAGCTGGCTGGTATTGCACCCCATCGCCATCGCACCTGTTACCCCGCCTGCGGCCCTCAAACCGGGTGATATGGGCGGCATTCTCACCGCGCAGCTCTGGCGCACCTTTGCCCTGTTCGGCCAATACCTCATCCCCATTGCCTGTTGCCTGGGCGCCATTGGCTCGGTTATCGCGCGCTACAAACGCAAGCAACTGCTGGGCAGCGTCACCGCCGCCACCCAACCCGGCAAAGCCATCGACGGCCTCAGCTGGCAGCAGTTTGAACACCTCATTGGCGAAGCCTTCCGTCGCAAGGGCTACAGCATCACCGAAACCGGCGGCCAAGGCGCCGACGGCGGCGTAGACCTGATCCTTCGCAAAAACAACGAGAAGTACCTGGTGCAATGCAAACACTGGCGCTCGCTCAAGGTCGGCGTACCAGTGGTCCGCGAGTTCTTCGGCGCCATGGCCGCTGAGGGTGCCGCGGGTGGTTATGTAGTCACCTCAGGCCAGTTCACCCAAGAAGCCAAAAGCTTCGCCCAGGGCCGCAATATCCAGCTGATCGACGGCGCCGGCCTCAAACGCCTGATGCTCCGCGCCCAACCAAGCGCCCCCATAACTCAGCCAACCAGCACATCATCCAGCACACCCACCGCAGCCCTCCAGCCCGCAAAAGACCCAACCTGCCCGCTATGCCACAGCAGCATGATCAAACGCATTGCGCGCAAAGGCACTAACGCCGGCAACAGCTTTTGGGGCTGCAGCACCTATCCAAAATGCAGAGGTATCGTGAATGTGCAGCCACTTTGAATGCCCACATGGTATGTCGAGCTGCATGCCATACAGGGTTATTGAAAGCACGAAAAGAGGAAGTCGCGTTATTACGTGCGTGGTTGGCGGTATGGCGGTAGGTGGTTGTTTTTATTGTTAAATTTTTATGCTGACGTGTGGGAGGAGGCGTTGTTATGAAGAAGTCACTGATATGCAATGATGAAGCCTTCGGTCCAGTCAGCTGTTAAGTGTCTGGAGAGGAAATGACAGAATTCTCATTTCAAGGTGGCCGAGGAGGCAAAATCTCAGGAGAAATTGATGGCCGTACTGGGCATATGGAATGGGAAATGCTCGTGGGTGAAATTAATTTTGTTATATATAAATGCACTGGTTGTTGGCCAGGCAAAGAAACAATAAAGATGTCCGAGTCTGAGCAAGATAGGTTCTTAGAAGAATTCAAAAAATGGGCTGAACCCAAAAAGTTTAAATATGAAGTCGACTAACAGCATCATAGCAAAACACTTAACAAGCAAAGGCAGCATCGCCCTGCGGGCTGGACGCGCTAACGCGCGCCGCTGCTTTGGGCGTTAGAACTTCAAGGAGAGAAATGTGCTTTACCCACTTTTTGATAAAGACTGTGACTTAGTGGCATGGATTGCCCCAAATGATCATATCTTCGATACAGATATGAACTGGGTTGCGTACATTCGTAATGGTCATGCATGGTCTAGTGATAGCGGAAATTGGCTCGGTCCAGTTAATGGATTGTTGTGCTTGAATCAGGCTGGGCAGCCGGTAGCATGGAATCCGAAGGAAGCCATAACCGGAACTTCACGCCCTTCAAGACCTTCACGAGCATCAAGAGCATCTCGGCCTTCACGTCCTTCAAGACCATCTAGACCGTCGAGGCCTTCTCGTCCATCAACTCCTTCCGGAGGCTGGGCGAGTGAGTCCTTCTTTGCTTGGCTTGGCCAGTAGTGGTTCTAACAATCGCAGGCACGGCGACGGCTTTTCCATTGCGGCTTCGCCTTCATTCCAAAGTCACGCATGCTGCGGGCGTTAGATTTCCGTTGCCACACAGGAGGTTGTCTTGAGCAAAGAGATTAAGGTTTTATCAAAAGATGAAGTGGCGACTAGTGTCGATCAATTCACGGCGGGATTGACGCAGTACCTCGGAGAGCTTGGGTTGCCAAGTGAGCATGTTCTTGTCCCTGTTCAAGAGCGCCAGCGGGTGATTTCTAATGTGCCTGATGTGATTGAGTTGATCGACGCCAATAGGAAATCAACTTCAATTTATTTATCGAAATTTATTGCTGCCTGTGGCGCAGGCTTGTTTGATGCGGCCCTCAACTTCATTTGGGATGAGACCGTTGTAAATCTTCGAAATAAAGTAGCTCGTTTCGATTTAGAGTATTTTTATGACAGTGTGATTACCGATACGAAGCGCAGAGCAAAGCTTAAAGATGAAGATGATCTTCAAAAGATTGAAGAGTGGGAGTTGATCAGGGGCTGCCATCTTACAGGTATACTTTCCGATATTGGATACAAGCACTTAGACTATATAAGGGATATGCGAAATTGGGCCAGCGCAGCGCACCCAAACCAAAATGACCTCACTGGTTTTCAGTTGATAGCTTGGCTGGAAACTTGTATTCGAGAAGTAATTGCTAAGGAGCCTGAGGGGCCTGTAATCGAGGTCAAGCGCTTTCTCAATAGTATCAGAAACACCACACTCACTGAGCAGGATGCCCAGTACATCAAAGCAGGAATCGAGTATTTGCCACCTGAGTTGGCAACTTCCGTACTCAGAACTCTATTCGGTATGTATACAACCAAAGATTCGGCAGTCCAGATTAAAAGCAACATTAAGCTGGTGGCTGGCTCCGCGTGGAATGTGGCGCCCGATGAAGTTAAATATGAATGCGGCTTTAAGTACGCGACATTTGCGTCAAACGGGGAAGTGGATCGAAAAGAAGCCGCTAACGAGTTTCTTTCGGTTGTGAGAGGACTGCCGTTTCTTCCGAATGATACGTTGGCGCTTGAAATGGCTGACAAAATTGACAGTCTTTTTTCCGCGCATACGGGATTCAATAATTTTCATAACGAGCCGGCCCACGCCCGGGCTCTTGATGCCTACGTTTCTTCTGCCGGTACAGTACCTGATGCCGTTCGGAAGTCTTACGTTAAGACACTTGTTATGGCCCGAATTGGAAATGGTCACGGAACATCAGAAATGGCTGTACCGTGCTACGAGCGCATGATTACAAAGTTTGGTGAGGCCGAGTTACGAGAGGTGGCGCTTCTTTTAACTGATCGTGAGTTTTCATCTCGGGTTGGGTTGAGGTCTTGTCTTTCGAATTTCAGAGCATTGCTGGGTCGGCTGGTGCCTAGAACTACTAATCAAGTTACTCAACAAGCGTTTGCTCAGATTCAAGGGGCTACCGATGCGCAAATCCCCAATCTAGGGAAAGACAGTGCATATATGCGACTTCTGGGGTTACGATAAATCTAACCAGGCTATGCAGCGGGCGCCAAAACCTACGCTTTGCTGCGGGTTTGTCACCGGTGATAGCAGCGTTAGAAGCACACTTTAGCCGAGAATAAAAAGGAAATCGAATTCATGAGTCAGCAATTATTGCAAATCCCAAGACAATCTGATGCATCAGTAATTGAGTGCTTTAAAGATGTGGCCAAAGAGTTTGGGGTAGATCAATTTTCGATTAGTGTTGTCGGCTATCCAAATCTTGGAAAGATTGATCTATCTGAGGAAAATGAGGATCTAAATGCAATTGCAGAAGCTGATTCTGCGTTGATTGATACTGTTTCAATAAATGTGTCTGGTTTGCCTGTCGCCTACCATCGAGGAGGAACGGTTAACTTTAACGGCCAGCAAAAGCAAAAGTCACCTTATTTCGATGAGCTTGTATTTGCGCAAAACAATAATATACAAATTGGCGGCCAAGACAGAATCAGACTCACAGCAATGTTTGCTGGTCGTCTCTCTGCTTATACCCCCGAAAGAGGTGTGGGAGAAACACCAGAACAGGTTCAGTTATCGGCAATTCACAATGCAACCCTAGAGAGGTTGGAGAGATTAAATGAGGCGCTCGTAAACTCAACGCATGATTATCGGAAGAAACTAGATAATGAGTTTTCGGAAAAATCAGACGATCTTGAGAAAAGCTTTGAAAAAAGAGAGAAAGCTTTAGAAGAAAAACACAGTGAGGCACATAAAGCTCTTGAGGAAGAAAAGAAGAGCTTAGAGGCAAGAAGGAAAGAGCTAGATGATAAAGACAATACTCATGCGCGTCGAGAAATCAGGAAAGATATTTTAAAAGAAATTAAAAACAGGCAGCAAGAGTTCAAATTAACTCAGGGAACAGTAGCGTTACGAAAACCTATTTCAATCGCTATGATAGTTCTTGTTTCTGTTTTTCTTTTTGGGGCGGGCACAACAGGTTATGAACTATTCAGTAAATCACCTAGTGGAAACGATTTGATTTTCACACTAGTTAAGCAGGTCTTATATACATTTGGTGCGGTTGGTTCGCTTATATTCTACATCCGATGGATGAATAGATGGTTTGAGCAGCATTCATTAACTGAATTTCACTTAAAGCAGTTTGAGCTTGATATGGAGAGGGCAAGCTGGCTTGTTGAAACCAGCCTGGAATGGAAGGATGCGAAGGGTACGGCAATGCCTCCCGAGTTAATGCAAAGTTTATCAACAAATCTATTCAGTGATCGTGATGACGTTGAGCATGTTGTGCATCCCGCAGATCAGTTGGCTTCAGCTCTATTGGGCAGTGCCTCATCTATTAAGCTCCGTGCGGGAGATTCATCAATAGAAGTTGATCCAAAGAAACTAAATAAAATGAGCGGTGCCACAGCCGCTTCTAACAAGTAAAGGCAGCGGACAGCTAAAGCTGCCGCTGCTTTAGGCGTTGAGACTGTAGAAAAGCCCCTGATTTGGTAGTCTTGCGTCAGATCCGACGTCACTCACCCCTATGAAAACCACCACCAAACTCAACATCCGCGCCATCGCCTCAGGCGTGCTCGCACTGCTCCTCGGCTTCGCGGCAGCGCTGCTCTGCGCTTACGCGTTCACCAAGGCCGGTATGCCGTACAACGATGAGGGCAGCTACTTTGATGGGGTGACGGTTCACCACGCGGGTAGTGAGTATGTGTATGGGGCGTTGGGGCTGTCGTTTGGGGTGTTCGCGCTTGTTGCAGGTATCGGTGCGTTTCGGCTGTTCAAGCTTGCTGGTGCGGCCCGGCGAGGCCGCAATGCTGATGACGCTGAGGCTGGTGGTTCTCAGGGATGACCTAACGCGGGCCGGTTCGCTTACCCCGGCGTATCCAGCATTCGCTTGGGCAGTATCCGGCAGTCGCTGCGCGTTACAGCCCCAGATACTGGGCGATCAAAAAGGCGTCGCCTTGCCCTTCATGTTTGCCAAAGTAGCTGACCGGCTCGCGTTCGCCGTCTTCGATGGAGCCTACTTCGCAGTCGATGTCGTATTGCTGGGCGAGGCCGTTGAACAGGTTGACGGCGGGGGCCAGGTGGGTGTGCTTTTTCACCGGTTGGCTGATGCCCAGCTGCCAGTCTTCGCAGTCATCGCTGGTGCAATCGTTGATCAGCTCGGCGCGGTTGGCTTCGTTGGCCTCAACGTAGGTCTGCAGCGCGGCTTGCAGGGCTGGCAGATTCTGTTTGAGCTGTTTTTCCTGCTTTTCATCCAGCCGGTCGCAGGCGATGAAAATGTATATAAGCATGGGGGCTACCTGGTGGAATTAAGCGGCCACTTTACCACAGCAGCTGCCGTGCTTAATGCGCCAAGCCCGGGTGGTGCTCTGGCATTGGGCAGGTATACTGCCTGACGCCTCAGCGGGCACAGGTCAGTTACCCGTCGCCTGTGACACGCCCGCTTGGCGAGGACAACCCATCTGGCAGCAGGAGGCGTTATGCCCACACCCTATAACATGGCCTTTGCCTGCTTGGGTTGCCGCAAATCCTTCAAGCGCGAGTTCGATCTGGCGGACGGTTGCCCTGGTCAGCTTGTGTGCCCTGATTGCGGTGGGGCGGCCTACAATTTTGGCCGCCACTTCAAGGCGCCGAGAAAGAGTGACCTGAAGCAGTGGGAGAAGGTGGCCTACCTCTTTGAGCACGGCTTTCGGTTTCAGAAGATACGCCCAACGCGCGATTCGCTGGAGTCGGTGCCGTACCCGGACACGTTGGCCGCAGCAAAGGAATTTGTAGAAACCTACAAGGCCTATGCGCTCAAGCCGATCAGTGACGAGTAGGGCACAGGTTGGCTCGACCACCGGTCGCCTGCGTTGCTCGCCTGGAGGCCAGCCGTTGACCGCCGCTGGCGGCGCCGGGCACGGTGATGCAAAACGAGAACCAGACGCCCCATGACCCTGCGCCCGCTACACCTGCTATTGCTACAGCCGCTACTGCGGCTGTTTATGCTTGTGGCGCTGTACAGCCTTGGTCATCTGGTCGCCGAGGGGGCCGGCAGGGTGTTTAGAGGTGGCTATAGTTGGGGGCTGACGCTGTGGCTGTGGAGCGCCGGGTTTGTGGTGCTGTCTGTGCTTGAGGGGCTGGTGGTGTTGGCGTTGCCCAGGTTTGCGGTGCGCGCAGCCGTGCTGGTGAGCGTAGTCTTTGTGGGCGCGACGGCACTGGCGGTAGGTTATACCGGGGCCTGGGCGCATCCCTATCGGTTGGCCTATTACCAGCTGTGTGTACTCGCCGCTGTCTGGTTGCCGCTGGGGTTACTCCGCTGGTGAGCCGCCGCCAAAGCTGGCAATGGGCAAGGCTACTGACCCGTGGAGGGAACCATGCGTTTGCTGATCGCGTTTTTCGTCTGCTTTCTCGCGCTGCCTGTGCACGCCTGCAGGGGGCATATCCTTGAAAATGCGCTGTTTTTTGAGGCCCTGCCTGAGCCGCCGCTTGAGGCAGATGTGATTGCGCGCGTTGTTCTGTCTGAGGTGGATCGCGGGCGGGCGAGGGCAGAGATTGTCGAGGTAGTTACCACCTCTGGCGTTGAGGTGCATGAGGGGCAGCACTTTTTGCTGGAGTACGTATTCAGCAGCTGCGGCCCTAACCACCGCGACGGTGATCAAGGCATGATCATCGCCAAGCTGGCTGACGGCGATGAGCGTGTGCTGCTGCCGTATATGCGCCGCTTCATACGCCGCCTTCGGCAGATCAATAGTGCTGGCAATTTGAGCACGATTTTAAGTATCAATTGCTTACGTTCAGCTGGACGATTTAACCCTATGGAGTGGAGGCGTGATGCTGGGAATTTTAGTTGCGTTGTTGGTGGCCTATGTCTTTCTCAGCATCTTTTTGCTCTGCTGGAGTCGGCTTTCGCTTTTGGTGTTGGTGGTCTGCGCCTTAGCGGGGGCGGCAATCGGATATGGCGTTCTCAGTTATCACTCTGAGGTATTTCTGGCGCTACTTTTTTCTCCGGCTGTTGGTGCTGATGCTTTTGATTCCATTGGCTACGTTATGCGGGGTGAAGAGGAGCTGTATTGGTCTGTCTCTTGGCTATTACGAACCTTGGGGTGGTTGATAGGCGTAGGGCTTTTCGGGCTGGCTTTTCTGTTTTCCCGGTTATACGAGGCACGAAGGGTAAGACGTAGCCAGCAGAGTTGTCAGGTCAACAGTGGCTGAGCCGATTTGCCGTAGGCCTCTAAATTGGCGGCCTCATTGGGTTGGGCGGTGCCGTTAGTGCCGGATGAGGTGAGGGGGCATGAGCTGCAGAAGGCTTGGATGAGTAATCCAATAGTTTTTTGGACGCCTGTTAAAGAGATAAGGGAGTGTCTGTGGATCACGAGGATATAGCACCGGGGCAGGTGCTGAAGACGTTCGACCGGGATGAGTCCAAGGCCATCGAGCGGGCCTAGATGGAGGTGTTCTGCCGCAACGGTCTGAGCCTGAATACCAAGGCCTACAAGTGGCATATCTTCAGCGGTGGCGGCTACCCGGCCTTGGAGGGGCGGGCGGCGCTGCAGGCTTACGCCTCGCACGTGGCGGGGCGGCGCGCTATATCCTGTTGCCGAATGACGGTGAGCCGGCAATGCTGACCGATTTGCGCCCCGACAACCTCACTGGCCAGGATGTGTACGTGTTTCCGGAAAACATGGCCTGGACCATGGCCTTTACCCACGAAGACGGCCTGCTGGGGCCGTATTTTGCCCAGCATCCGCGCTATGCCGCACTGCAAAAAGACAACGAAAAGGGCCTTAAAAAGCAGCAAGACATAGCCTTTGCCCGTGAACAGGGTTGGTTGTAGCGATGTCAGGCAGGGAGAACCTGCCTTTGCTGGTCGCGTTTTCTGCAGCCCAATAGTGGTGCTGGGCGCGCCGCTTACCAGTCGCTGACCCGTCCGGCACACACCCAATCGTTACCGGGCATGGTGGAGCCAACGGCCTTGGCCATAGTCGATGCCTGGGTGACGAACTCGTATTGGGTTTTGCTCTGGCCTGCGCTTAAGCTATCTGCACCACAAAAGTCGTTGGCACACCACTTCATGTACAGGCGCTCATTGCACACGTTGGTTAGCCTGAAATAGGTTTTTCCATCCTCTTCATGTGTGGTGTATTGCAGGCACGAGCCTTGGGTGTTCCGTCCGTTCCAGCACCCTTTGGCATCCGGGGTATAGCCGAGCGCCGGTGGCTCTAGCGGGGCTTTTTTTGCGCTGTTGGATGTTGCTGACGCGGTCGACTCGGCCGAGCTGGCGGTGGTGACTTGGGCGTTGTCAGTGCTCGCCTGCGCCTGCTCCACTGCTGCAGACGTTGCACCAACGGCCGCTGTTGTCGTGCCCTTATCTGATGCTGGCGTTGTGTCTCTTTGCGGTGAGCCTTGATGGCCAGCAGCTGCAGGGGTGCTGGCGGCAGCGCTAGCCGTCTGCTGCGCAGCAGTGGGGTAGGTGGTGCTGGCAGGCCGTGCGTACTGGCGCCTCTGCACGTTACGTATCATTGCCTGGGTTTGCTGGTACTGGGTGTTAATGCTGTTGTTACGCGCCTGAATGCTGCTGAGGGTGTTTGCCCAGTTTTGTTGGCTCCACGCTTCCAATTGGCGGTCGCGTTCATCAAGCCTGTCGGCTGTTTCCAGGTCACGATAAGCGGATTTAATATCGCGCTCGGCTGTATTCATATAGCCAAGCACCTGCTCAATGGTGTCTTCGGGCGGTACCACGCGGTGGCGGTCTTGCTTGTTGGAGCGGTCCCACAACATCTCTTCCCGGGCTTGCAGGTCTGCATACGCTGCCTGGTACGGCGCGATGTCATAGCTCTCCAGTGCCTGGGTGTTGCATTCGATGTAGTCAACGTTCCGGCGGATAATGGTGTTAGCTCGGCTGCGGCGGCTGCCTCTTAACTCTCTGAAGTTGGCTATCTCTTGCGGGCATCCTGCTTGTTCTGACCAGTAGGCAAAGGTCAGCGGCTTGTGTTCTGTGTTGGTGAAGTGGCGATACTGATCATCGTAAGACTGCGCGTCGGCGATGGCGCCACTCAGCGCGCTTACGCGCTCAGCTAACAGCGCCTGTTGTTGCTGCGCCTCGGCGCCGGCGTAAACCCTAATGTCTGAACGGCCTTTGAAGTCGACGGCCTTTCTGGGGTCGCTGACAAAGATCAAGCGATCGAGAGGCCTGCTGATAACCGTTTGCGTCATTTGCTCACGGAGGGACGCTAGGTTCGCCGGCGTTAGCTCGTCTAGTGGCTTTGATGTGAAGCAGTCGTAGCAGTATTGCCAGTCGGTAACCACGGCGCCGTTAGTTACCGTTGCTGGCGTTTTAGCAGGCAAGTTATTGAGCCGATTCGTGCTGTTGGTGATGTAGTTGCCCTGCGTGAGCAGCTCTTCGGCGGTGATCGCCTTGAGTGGCTGAATTACATAGCGGTACAACGGTATTGGCTGCTCGATTGCTTTGAACTCTATCCAGGCCAGAAGCACTGGCGTGTCGGCAGAAATTAGCTCGTCATCAGACGCGAGGCGGTTGGAGCGGGTGTAGTGAGTTGAGGCAAAGGTGGCCAGCAGCAGGGTGCGATCAGTATGGGGCTCGACCCTTTGCCATTGATCTATCGAGGGATCGCGATCCTGATAGGCGGACCAGGCAAACTCCCTAGCGTTGATTGAGCAGCCAGCTTGCAGTATCAGCAGAGCGGATAAAAAGGCGAGATAGATACATCGCAGCGTGTTGTTGGAGGTTGACTTCATGACTTGTCCCTTCGTCAGCAGGCTATCCGTACGGCCAAACCCTAACGTTCACTAGTGGGTGATGCAAGTCTAGGAACTCAGCAGGTGGCGTTGGCCCTTGGCTGGGTAATCATCGGCAATGGTAATGTGCGGAAGATGACAACCAGGCTTCTAACGTGAAGTGGGGTACTCGGTTATAGCGCGTCGCGCCTCCGGCGTTTACAGTTAAAAATCAGGCTTTAGAACGCCGCGCAGACAGCGGATTGAGCCGGGCCTTGGCTCATCTGCTCCGTTTTACCGTCTCCGACGGATTCTCCCCAAACAACGCTTTGTAATCCCGCGCAAACTGCCCCGGATGCCAGAAGCCGCGTTCGGCAGCGATGCTGGCGATGGGGCTGTTTTGCTGCGGCTCGCTGAGGGCGCGGCGTACCTGGTTGAGGCGGGCCGTGCGCAGAAACTGCAGCGGGCTGATGCCGAGAATACTCTCGAAGCTGTACTGCAGGGTGCGGCGGCTGACGTGTACGCGCTCACAGAGTTCGGGGATGCTCAGCGGCGCGTCCGGGTGTTCTGCCAGATAGCGTTTTACCTGCTCGACCACCTTGCGCCGGTGCGCGTAGCTGGGCGCGGCAGCCGGTTGCGCGGCATTGGTAACCAGCCGCAGCAGGGCCTGGCTGGCGAGCTGCTGCTGGTGTTCACTGTCCAGCCCCTGGGCATCACGGTAGAGCACCTGTTCCAGCAGGCTGCGCACCTGGTCAAGCTGGGCCTGCGGCACGGTCAGCCGTGGGCTGTGTTCGAGTGATTGCAGATCGAGCACGCGCGCTTCGCGCTCGGCGGCGCGCAGCAGGGCTTCTTCCCGGATGACGATGCCGTAGATGTCGAAGGCGTCGGGCGTCATCAGTTCAAAGTCGCGGCCGCCCGGGCGGCACATCAGCTGGTCGGTGCCGACGCTGAGGCCGTTGATGCGGCAGTCTGATGCACGCGCCGGGATGCCGATCCATAGGGCGTCCTTCCATACGTTGCATTGCTGCCTCAGGGCACGGTTGGTGTGCTCCTTGAACAGCTGGCAGCCGTCCAGGGCCACTTCATCTATGCGCCCATAAAAACGCCCGCCGCTCAACTGGTCGTACTCCTGCTGCCAGTTGGTCAGGTTGTGGGCGTGCTCGTTGGCATCCTGTGCCTCACGGGTGCTCCGTCCTGGTGCGCTTTGCTCGGTGGTCTGCTGCATGGGCGAGCGCTCGCGTGGGTTGAGGGCGGCATGCTAACCCGGCCTTCGGGTTTTGGCTGCTGCCAGTAGTCTGATTCTTGAGGCAAAAATCAGCTTTGCCAAATCTTGATAGCGCGCTGGAACGGCCCTCGCATTGGTTCGTTTGATCAGCCGTGCCTGCGTGCTGATTCGCAGCAATTTGCATGCCCGAGACAACACTATGACCTACACCTACCGCTACACGCTGGGCAGCCGAACCTTCGGCTTCCGCGATCTGGCCGAGTTGATGGCCAAAGCTACGCCGCAGCGCTCCGGTGATCGGCTGGCCGGCGTTATTGCGCTGTCTGCCGAAGAGCGCGCGGTCGCGCAGATGGCGCTGGCCGAGGTACCACTGAAGACCTTTCTGAACGAGGCGCTGGTGCCCTATGAGGCGGATGAAATTACCCGCCTGATCATCGACGAGCACGACGCGGCGGCCTTTGCGCCCATATCGCACCTGACCGTCGGGGATTTTCGCAACTGGTTGCTGAGCGACCACGCCACCCCGGAGGTACTGCAGTCGATCCGCGCCGGGGTGACCCCGGAAATGGCGGCGGCAGTGAGCAAGATCATGCGCAATCAGGATCTGATTCTGGTGGCCAAGAAGTGCCATGTGACCACGGCCTTTCGCAACACCATCGGTTTGCCCGGCCGCTTGTCCACCCGTTTGCAGCCCAATCACCCGACGGACGACGTTAACGGCATCGCCGCCAGCATCCTTGATGGCCTGCTCTACGGTAACGGCGATGCGGTGATTGGTATCAACCCCGCTACCGACAACGTGGCGCAGGCCATCAAGTTGATGAAGCTGATGGGCGAGGTGATCGAAAAATACGAGATCCCGACTCAGTCCTGCGTGTTGACCCACGTGACCAACACCATCGAGTGCATTGAGGCCGGTGCGCCGGTGGACCTGGTGTTCCAGTCGATTGGCGGCACCGAGGCGACCAACAGCAGTTTTGGTTTCAACCTGGCGACCCTGGCCGAGGCGCAGCAGGCCGCTCTGGGTTTGCAGCGCGGTACCGCCGGCAACAACGTGATGTACTTCGAGACCGGGCAGGGCAGTGCGCTGTCGGCCAACGCCCACCACGGCCTGGATCAGCAGACCTGCGAGGCCCGTGCCTACGCGGTGGCGCGCAAGTTCAAGCCGCTGCTGGTCAACACGGTGGTTGGTTTTATCGGCCCGGAGTATCTGTTCGACGGCAAGGAGATCATCCGCGCCGGGCTGGAAGACCACTTCTGCGCCAAGCTGCTCGGCGTGCCGATGGGCTGTGACGTTTGCTACACCAACCACGCCGAAGCCGACCAGAACGACATGGACAACCTGCTGACCCTGCTGGGTGTGGCGGGCTGCTCCTTCGTCATGGGCATCCCGGGCTCGGACGACATCATGCTCAATTACCAGACCACCTCGTTCCACGATGCGCTGTACGCGCGTCGTGCGCTGGGGCTGCGACCTTCGCCTGAGTTTGAGCAGTGGCTGACGCGCATGCAGATCATGCGCGACGCCGACCGTCACATTCTGCACGACGCGCTGCCCGAGCCTTTCGCCCGGTCACTCAAGGCGCTACCGGGAGGCCGAGCATGAACGCATCAAGCGACAAGCCCGGCAGCCAGCCGGGCGCGGTGGTCGAGAACCCCTGGCGTCGGCTGCGTGAGTTTACCGATGCGCGCATCGGCCTGGGCCGCGCGGGCATCAGCTTGCCGACCAGCGAGTTGCTGGCGTTTCAGCTGTCGCACGCCCAAGCCCGTGATGCCGTGCATCTGCCGCTGGATATTGACGCGTTGTGCCATGACTTGGCAGCCGATGCGCGGTTGGCAGCACTGGGTGAGCCGATCCGGCTGCACAGCCAGGCCGTCGACCGCATGATGTATCTGCAGCGCCCGGACCTGGGGCGTGTACTGGATGACGCCTCGCGCGAGCGGTTGGTCGAGCTGGGCTGCGAGCAGCCCAGTGATCTGGCCGTGGTCATTGTGGATGGTTTGTCGTCCCGGGCGATTGCGCAAAACGCCGTGCCGTTTTTACAGCACTTGGTTGGCCTGCTGGGCACCGAGCTGCCGGATTGCTCGTTGGCGCCGCTGACCGTGGTCGAGCAGGGCCGGGTTGCCATTGGCGATGACGTTGGCGCCTTGCTTAACGCCCGTACGGTGCTGCTGCTGGTGGGTGAGCGGCCCGGCTTGAGTTCGCCAGACAGCCTTGGGTTGTATCTGACCTGGGCACCCAAACCGGGGCTGACCGATGCCTCACGTAACTGTATTTCCAACGTTCGGCCAGCCGGCTTGCCGCACGCAGAGGGGGCCAAACGGGCGCTGTATCTGCTGCGTGAGGCGCAGCGGCTGAAGCTCTCCGGGGTGAACCTCAAGGACCGCACCGAAGACGCGGTGATCGAACACGGCGGCAGCAGCCGCAATTTTCTGGTTTCCGAATGACGTCGGGGAGGCGTCATTCACAACTGCAACATCACTGAGGCTTTCTCATGTCTAACGATCATCAGGCGTACCTTGCCAAACGGCAGCTCAAGCGCGGGACAGCAGGCTGGATTTTGCTTGCCGGTCTTGGCGTGTCCTATGTTATTTCCGGCGATTTTGCCGGCTGGAACTTCGGCATCGCGCAGGCGGGCTGGGCGGGTTTTGCGATTGCCGCCGTGCTCATGGGGTTGATGTACCTGACGCTGGTGCTGTCACTGGCGGAAATGTCGGCGGCCATTCCGGCAGCGGGCGGTGGTTACAGCTTTGCCCGTCAGGCGATGGGGCCAACCGGTGGCTTTTTGACCGGCCTGGCGGTGCTGATCGAGTACGCGCTGGCCCCTGCGGCCATCGTCATCTTTATCGGTTCTGCGGTAGAAGCGCTGCTCGGCTTCAACGGGCCGTGGGTCTACGCGATCTTCTATCTGGTGTTTGTCGGCATTCACCTAGCGGGTGTGGGTGAAGCGCTGAAGGTGATGATGGTGATCAGCGGTCTGGCGGTGTTTGCCATCGTTGCCACTGGCGTGGCGCTGATCATGCATTTTGACATTAACAACCTGTTCGACATCGCCATGACCGATGCCGCTGGTGCCAGCGATATGCTGCCGCTGGGCTGGTACGGCGTATGGGCGGCGCTGCCGTTTGCCATGTGGCTGTTCCTTGCGGTTGAAGGCGTGCCGCTGGCCGCCGAAGAGGCCAAAGACCCGGGCAAGGACGTACCCAAGGGTATTATCGGTGCCATGGTCTTTCTGCTGTTTACGGCGCTGCTGGTCGTGGTGCTGGTGCCGGGCGCAGCCGGCGCGCAAGCCATGGGCGAGAGCGCGGTGCCGCTGGTGGATGCGCTGAATGCAACCGGTAACGCCAGCCTGGCAACGCTGGTTAACGTACTGGGCCTGGCCGGTCTGGTCGCCTCGTTCTTCTCGATCATCTACGGCTACAGCCGTCTGGTGTTTGCGCTGTCGCGTGCCGGTTACCTGCCCAAGTCGCTGTCGCTGACAACCGAGCGCAAGGTGCCGGCGCGCGCGCTGATCGTGCCCGGTATCTTCGGTTTTATCGCCTCCTTGAGCGGCGAGGGTGACCTGATGCTGGCCATGGCAGTAGTCGGTGCGACTGTCTCCTACGCGTTGATGGCGCTCAGTCATATCCTGCTGCGCGTCAAGCAGCCTGACCTGCCACGCCCCTACAAAACGCCGGGCGGTGTGGTGACCTCAGGTATCGCGCTGGTGCTGTCGCTGATCGCGCTGACCGGCGTCTACGCCTTCGATCCGCGCGCCTTTTTCTTCACCATGGGCCTGTTCGTGATTGGCGCTGCCTACTACTTCGGCTATAGCCGCCAGCACCTGGTCGCCAAGTCGGCGGACGAAGAGTTTGCCATGCTGGCTGAGGCGGAATCTGATCTGGCGGCTGCCTGATAGGGCTCTGAGTGGTACTGCAAAAGCCGCCTTCGGGCGGCTTTTGTGCGTCTGGCCTTTGTATTTAATTGCCCTGGTGGGACCTTGTCCGCACTCCTAGTTGGAGGCCGGCACCGCTCTGGCGAATCTGCGATATACCACAGCCTCTGCGGGCAAGACGGTCCGCGCGTGGGAGGCTAGGGAGGCCATTGAACGTGAAGGGAAGAGTGCTGCTGTTGATCTGGGTAGTGCTGTTGGCAGGGTGTGTGACCAGCGGCTTGTATCGAAACAAGGGGGAGCGTTATTCGGAAGCGGTGGAGCAGGTTATGGTGTCGAGCGATGGTGCCTGGTTTGTCGTTCTTGCCGGCCGCTATCACTATGTGTTTCCGATGACCGACGGGCTGTCCGCCACTTTTGCGTCTGATTTCCATCGACAGGTGCGTGCCAGTTTTGACAGTTTTACCGTCAAGCGGTCCAACCGTATCACTGGGCGTTACCACCTGAGGTTGGCTGCGAATGCAAGCGAGCAGGATCAGGCCGCAGCGCTGGCCGCGGGTTATCGGCTCGATGGCGACGATATTGTGTACCACGGGAGCGTGCGCGGGCGGCGTTATGCTGCTGGTGGGTTTGAGCTGGAGCGCTCTGCCCGGATGCAGCCGCTGAATCGTCGTTACGACATCACCGTGACTGAGTCGTTGTCACCTGAGGTGCTGGCTGCGCGTACGCTTGTAACGCCCCTGGCGATCATGGCTGATGGCGCAATTGTGCTGTTCTCGATTCCGCTGGTGGTGGTAGTGGGCACGGATATCGCGATCAATGGCATGCCAGCGCTGCATAGCCAGTAAGACTAACCGGCAGCTAACAAACCCTAGGCCGCCTCCGGGCGGCTTTTGTGCGGCAGGACATTGGGTGGAGCAGGAGCAGCCGCAGGCAGTGGTCGAACGGCTGCTGGGGTTTCTGGCGTCTCAGGCGTCGCGCAGCAAGTCCTGACTGCTCAGCAGCGCATAGACGATGTCCGGGTTTTCTTTAAGGCTGCGGCGGATGGCGGCGGGGATGGATTTGCGGGTCTTGCGGCAGAGGCCGGGCTGTGGCAACAGTCGAATCCCGATACCGCGCACGCTGCGCACTTCACCAAAGCCAGTGTCGATAGCCAGGCGAATGCCCAATTGCTCGTACATGCGCAGTTGCATGCGCTCCAGCTCTTCCAGTGTGCTGATGGCTTCCAGGCGGGCCAGCAGGCGCTTTTCTTCATGCAGGGTCAGCAGCAGGATGCGCGGGTCGGCATTGGCCTGCTCGGACAGGGTATCGCGGTCACAATCACAGGTGCCCGCTGGGCAAGGTTGGCGTGTGGCAGGCGTCGTGGTCATGGCGTATCTGCACGTGGGAGCGTGTGGCTATCGTGCGGGGTTTGTACGGCTAGTGCAATGGGGCTTTGGTGTCTTGCGCATTGCAGTTGATGGCACTTGTTAAATACAATCAATCTCATTTGCCGCATCCAGCCCGTCAAGACGCCCCATGACCGAAGCCGCATCCCCCCACAAGCAGAGCCTGCACACCCTTTACCGTGATCATCACAGCTGGCTGCAAAACTGGTTGCAGCGTCAGCTGGGTAACCGCTGGGATGCCGCGGATCTGAGTCAGGATACCTTTATCAAGGTGCTGGCCAGCTCCCAGAGTGTGGCGGAGATTCGCGAGCCGCGTGCTTATCTGCTGACCGTTGGCAAGCGCCTGCTCAACACCTTCTACGCCCGTCGCAGCCTTGAGCAAGCCTATCTGGAGGCGCTGCAGCAATTGCCGCAGGCGCTGGCACCGTCGCCAGAGCAGCGCTGGGCATTGCTGGAGACCCTGCAGGCGCTGGATGAGCTGCTGGACGGTTTGCCGCTGGCGGTGCGGCGGGCCTTTCTGTGGAGTCAGCTGGAAGGGGTGGGGTACCGTGAGATCGCTGCACGGCTTGAGGTATCCGAGCGCACAGTAAAACGCTACATGGCCCAGGCCTACGAGCATTGCCTGTTACTGGAGCTGGCATGAGCGGTGTGACCCAGGCCGAGCGCCGCGATATTACCCGTGCTGCGGCGCGTTGGTTAGCGCTGCTGGACGCCGAGGACTGCAGCGAAACGGATCGCGCGCGGCTGGCGCACTGGCGCAGCAGCAACCCCGAGCACGAGCAGGCTTGGCAGCGCGCGTTGCAGTTGCGCCAGCGCTTTGCCGGGTTGCCCACCGCTGTGTCACTGGCCGCCTTGGACCGGCCTGACCTGGTGCGGCGGGTGGCGGTCAAGCGGGTAGTGGGCGCGTG
>CERX01034234.1_pt1 | contig 20722 bp, 24 predicted proteins | sample 350251 | NCBI WGS metagenome assembly CERX01 (sample SAMEA2621044, study PRJEB7988) | marine metagenome | biome: marine biome (ENVO:00000447); feature: deep chlorophyll maximum layer (ENVO:xxxxxxxx); material: "saline water (ENVO:00002010), including plankton (ENVO:xxxxxxxx)" | depth 50 m
GAGTATCGCTACTTGATCAGTTACGGGCATGCAGCGTACTGCACATATACCTAGGGCCCGAAAGGTCGCGTATTCTACGGAATATAACGACCGATGAAAACTCTTTTTTCAGCAGCAGCCGGCACCGCCGGTCGCCTTGGGTCTGTTGCCGCTTCGCGCGCCCATCTGCGAGCAAACGAAACAGCAACAGACGCTACGCATCAGAAGCGTGGCATTCCGCCGCCCGGCGGCAACATACCACCGCCTCCGCCACCGCCCATGCCACCCATACCGCGCATCAGCTTGGCCATACCGCCCTTGCCGCTGACCTTCTTCATCATCTTCTGCATCTGCTTGTGCTGCTTGAGCAGGCGACCGATATCCTGAATCTGGGTGCCGGAGCCGGCTGCAATACGGCGCTTGCGTGAACCGCTGATAACATCGGGGTTGCGGCGCTCGGCCGGCGTCATCGAATTGATGATCGCCTCCATGCGCTTGAACTGCTTGGCCGCCTCGGTCTGCGCGGTTTCCATCTGGGCCGCATTGATCTTGCCGCCCATCATCGGCAGCTTTTCCATCATCGAGCCGAGACCGCCCATGGCGTTCATCTGCTGCAGCTGATCACGGAAGTCTTCCAGGTCGAAGCCCTTGCCCTTCTTCAGCTTCTTGGCCAGCTTCTCGGCCTTGTCCTTGTCGATCTTCTGCTCGGCCTGCTCGATCAGGCTGAGCACGTCACCCATGCCCAGAATGCGCGAGGCAACCCGGTCAGGGTGGAAGACTTCCAGAGCGTCGATCTTCTCGCCCATACCGAGGAACTTGATCGGCTTGCCGGTGATATGACGCACCGACAGCGCTGCACCACCACGGGCGTCACCGTCAACCTTGGTGAGGATCACACCGGTCAGCGGCAGCGCCTCGTTGAATGCCTGGGCGGTGTTGGCCGCATCCTGACCGGTCATGGCATCGACCACAAACAGGGTTTCTGCCGGCTTGGCAGCCGCATGCACCTGCTTGATCTCGGCCATCATCTCGTCATCGACGTGCAGACGACCGGCGGTATCGACAATCAGCACATCCATGAAGCGGTTCTTCGCCTCACGCATCGCCGCTTCAACAATGGCTACCGGCTTCTGCTCAACCGAAGACGGGAAGAACTCGACCTGCACGTCTGCCGCCAGGGTTTCGAGCTGCTTGATCGCCGCCGGACGGTAAACGTCGGCACTGACCACCATGACCTTTTTCTTCTCGCGCTCGCGCAACGTCTTGGCCAGCTTGCCCACACTGGTGGTCTTACCGGCACCCTGCAGGCCCGCCATCAGAATCACGGCCGGCGGGCTAACCGCCAGGTTCAGCCCTTCGGACTGCCCCATGACCGCTTCGAGCTCGGATTTGACGATCTTGACGAAGACCTGGCCCGGCGACAGGCTGCGCGACACTTCGGTGCCCACAGCGCGCTCGCGCACCTGATCAACAAAGGTCTTGACCACTGGCAGCGCGACGTCGGCCTCCAGCAGCGCCATGCGCACTTCGCGCAGGGTGTCCTTGATGTTCTCTTCGGTCAGCTTGGCCTGTCCGGTCACGCCACGCAGGCTGTGTGACAGGCGTTCGGTAAGATTCTCGAACATGATGCTTTCTCCCAGGGCGGGCCTTATTTTGGGCAGCCCGGCCGCATTTTCAGCCGCGCAGTATACCCCGCACTCCCGACACAGGATAGGGAACGCAGGCAGACGCTTTCACCCGGACGCGGCTTATGCCACACTGCGGCTTTGTTGATAATCGCTCGCAAGGACGTATGACAGCCCTCGCCCCCAGTCTGCTGGCCGCCGGTTTTTATATCAGCGGCATCCTCTACCAGCTGCATTGCCTCGGTAAACGCCTGGCGGTCAATGCCAGCCTGCTGCGCGCCATTGGACTGGTCGCGCTGCTGGCCCACGCGGCAAGCCTGTACATCCAGCTGACCACCCCACAAGGCTTTGCCCTGGGTCTGTTCAATATCGCTTCGCTGATCTCCTGGCTCGTTGTGGCCATGACCCTGGCATCGAGCTTTCGAGCCCCCGTTACCAGCCTGCTGCTCGGCCTTTATCCACTGGCGCTGATCACTGGACTACTGGCTGGCCTGTTTCCGCAGAACGCCACCACCCTGCCCGCCGGCCAGGAAGGCCTGCTGGTACATATTCTGCTGTCGGTGCTGGCCTACGGCATTCTGACCATCGCCGCCTTCCAGGCGACCCTGCTGGCGCTGCAGGACTATCAGCTCAAGCACAAGCATCCAACCCGTTTTATTCGTACCTTCCCGCCGCTGCAGACCATGGAACAGCTGCTGTTCCAGTTCCTGCTGTGTGGCGAGGTACTGCTCACCCTGGCGCTGCTATCGGGCTTTGTCTTCCTGGACAACATGTTCGCCCAGCACCTGGCGCACAAGACCCTGCTGTCCTGTCTGGCCTGGGTGGTGTTCGGCACGCTGTTATGGGGCCGCCACTTCCGTGGCTGGCGCGGCAGCAATGCCATCCGCTGGACACTGGCGGGCTTTCTGCTGCTGATGCTGGCCTACTTCGGCAGCAAGCTGGTGCGCGAATTCCTGCTCGCCGCCTGACCCTCTCACGAATCGCCTGAGGCCTGCCCTTGAACGAATCCCATACCGGCCTGCTGTTGATTCTGCTGGTGGTGCTTATCGTGCTGTCGGCTTTCTTCTCCAGCTCCGAAACCAGCATGATGAGCCTCAACCGCTACCGGCTGAAGCACCTGAGCAAGGAAGGCCACCGCGCTGCCCGGCGCGCTTCTCGCCTGCTGGAGCGCCCCGACCGCCTGCTGGGCACCATCCTGGTCGGCAACAACATCGTCAACATCCTTGCCGCCTCCATCGCCACGGTGGTAGCGGTCGAGCTGTGGGGCGAAGCCGGTATCGCCATCGCCACCATGATATTGACCGTGGTGGTGCTGATCTTCGGCGAAATCACGCCAAAGACCCTCGCAGCCCTGCGCCCTGAACTGATCGCCTTCCCGGCCAGCGTCATTCTCGCGGCGCTGCAGCGCCTGCTGTATCCGGTCGTCTGGGTGTGCAGCGCCATCAGCAACCAGCTGTTGCGCCTGCTAGGCGTCAACCCGAACGACAGCAACGGTGACCAGCTGACCACCGAGGAACTGCGCACCGTGGTGCGTGAGGCAGGCCTGGGCATCACCCGCAGCCGCCAGAACATGCTGCTGGGCATCCTCGACCTGGAGAAGATGACGGTCAACGACATCATGATCCCGCGCAACGAGGCTGTCGGCATCGACTTGGATGACGACATGACCGCCATCATCCATCAACTGCGGACCTGCCACTACACCCGGCTGCCGCTCTATCAGGGCGACATCAACAATGTCACCGGCATCGTGCACATGCGCTCCATCGCGCGCCTGTTGAGCCGCGGCGAGTTGACCCGCGAAGCACTGATCGGCGCCTGCAAAGAGCCCTACTTCATCCCCGAAAGCACGCCGCTGCACACCCAGCTGTTCAATTTTCAGAAGCAGAAGCGCCGTATCGCCATTGTGGTCGACGAGTATGGTGATGTGATTGGGCTGGTCACGCTGGAAGATATTCTTGAAGAGATCGTTGGTGACTTCACCACTGAAATGCTCAGCCTGAGCCAGGATATCCACCCACAGAGCGATGGCACCTACGTTATCGACGGCAGCGCGGCTATCCGCGACATCAACCGCCACCTGCACTGGAAGCTGCCGGCAGACGGCCCCAAAACGCTGAACGGCCTGATCACCGAGCAACTTGAGAGCATCCCGGAGACCGCCGTCTGCCTGACCACCGGCGGCTACCGTATGGAAATTCTGCAGACCAAGGACAATATGGTGAAAAGCGTGCGGATCTGGGATCGCAGCCTGAATCAGCCTGCGCCGACCGAAGCACCCGCCACTGCCGGCTCCGAGAACGCCAGCTGACGCACGATGCCCGCCGCCCATAATTGATACCCCTCGGCCGAGGGGTGATAGCCATCGCGGGCCAGGTAGTGCGCTTCAAAGGGCATATCCAGCGACAGGTAGCCTGCCCCCTGCTCCGCCGCAACCCGCTGCACGTCGCGATTCATCAGCCCGGCGCGCAAGCCAAACCAGCCGCGCAGCGGCTGCGGCAGGGCACGAAAATGCCCCAACGGCGGCACCTCGGTCAGCATAACCTGGCCCGCGCGGTCTTTTAATTGTTCAACAAGGCACTGCAGATTGTGCCGCCAACGCGGCCGTGGAGTCAGGTGGGTAGTGTCGTTGACGCCCAACACAATCAGCGCCAGATCCCATTGCCGATCAACCACCTGCGGCAACAGGTCTCGAATACAGTCGGCAGCCACCGCGCCATTGCGCCCAGCTGCTTGCCATTGCACCGCACGCCCCAGCTGCTGCGCCAGCTGTAACGCCAATTGACCGCTGAGTGCCTGCTGCTGGTTGTCGACGCCGACACCCGCCACCGTGGACTCACCAATCAGCAGCAAGCGCAGCGGCGCCTGCTCAACACCATCGGGCGCCGGCACCAGGCCCTGCCAGGGCGTTGCCGCGTCCGGCAGGCGCAACGCGGTACGCTTGACCCAAATGGCTTGCGGCAGCAGCAGCGGCAGGGCCGGTGCTGCCAGATACCACCAATTACTCAGAGCTTGACCTCAACAGCGCCAGCGGCGCGCACCGCCTTGGCCACCGCCGCATCAATTGACTCGTCAAGCGCCAGCGCCACGCCCATGCGCCGCTGGCCGTCCACCTCTGGCTTACCGAACAGGCGCAGCTGAGTATCCGGCTCGGCCAGCGCCGCCCCCAGATTGCCGAAGCTGACATTGGCCGACTGCCCCTGCACCAGAATCACCGCCGAGGCCGAGGGCCCCTGTTGGCGAATCACCGGAATCGGCAAGCCCAGAATGGCCCGGGCGTGCAGGGCAAACTCCGACAGATCCTGTGAGATCAGCGTCACCAGACCGGTATCGTGCGGGCGCGGCGACACTTCGCTGAACCAGACCTGATCGCCCTTCACGAACAACTCGACGCCAAACACCCCGCGACCGCCCAGCGCCTCGGTAATGGTGGAAGCAACCCGCTTGGCCTCAGCCAGCGCCCCTTCACTCATTGCCTGCGGCTGCCAGGACTCGCGGTAGTCACCCGCCTCCTGCCGATGCCCGATAGGCTCGCAGAAGGACGTGCCCTCAATGTGCCGTACCGTCAGCAGGGTGATTTCATAATCAAAGTCGACAAACCCCTCAACAATCACCCGGCCCTGACCAGCACGGCCGCCGGACTGGGCGTACTCCCAGGCAGCGTCGATGTCGGCATTCTCGCGCACCAGGCTCTGGCCCTTGCCGGAGGAACTCATCACCGGCTTGACCACACAGGGCAGGCCAATGGCTGCGACCGCAGCGCGGTAGTCTTCCAGGGTGTCAGCAAAGCGATAAGGTGAGGTCGGCAGCTCCAGGGTTTCGGCAGCCAGGCGGCGAATACCCTCGCGGTCCATGGTCAGGCGAGCGGCTTCGGCGGTGGGCACCACGGTGTAACCCTCGGACTCCAGCTCAACCAGCGTGGGCGTGGCAATCGCTTCAATTTCCGGCACGATGTAATCCGGCTGTTCGGCCTCGATGACTTCACGCAGGGCCTGGCCGTCGAGCATGCTGATCACATGGCTGCGGTGAGCGACCTGCATGGCCGGTGCGTTGTCGTAGCGGTCTACCGCGATAACCTCGCAGCCAAGGCGCTGCAGCTCGATGGCCACCTCCTTGCCCAACTCACCCGAACCCAGCAGCAGTACCCGGGTTGCGTCGTCTGCGTAGGGCGTGCCAATTACCGTCATGCCTGTTTACCTTGCAAAGTTGAATGGGTGGCCGTGTCGATCCACAGCCCTTGTCCGCGGGCGCGGGTTTGGCAAAGCGCCAGTACCTCACGCCGCTGTTCGTCGCTCATACGCCCCCAGGTAGCGATTTCCATACCGCTGCGTTGGCAGCCAGTACAGATATCGTTGTCGTCCAGCGCGCAAATACTGACGCAAGGGGAGCGGACTGGCGTAGTCATCAGTCTTCCTGCACCTTGAGCTGCTCACGAAAGCGCTTGGCGTTCTGCACGTAATGCGCTGCGCTCAGCTCCAGCATCTTTTTCTGCTGCTCGTTCAGGGTTTTCACCACTTTACCCGGTGACCCCATAACCAGCGAGCCATCAGGGATTTCCTTGCCCTCGGGGATCAGGCTATTGGCGCCAATGATGCAGTGCTTGCCAATCTTCGCACCGTTGAGCACCACCGCATTGATGCCGATCAGGCTGTAATCACCCACGGTGCAGCCATGCAGCATGGCGTTATGGCCAACGGTAATACCCTTGCCGAGGGTCAGCGGCACGCCGCTGTCGGCGTGCATCACGGCGCCGTCTTGCACGTTACTGTGCTCGCCCACGGTAATACGTTCAACATCACCACGAATCACTGCACCAAACCAGACGTTGGCGCCGGCTTCCAGCGTGACCTTGCCGATCACCGCTGCGCTGTCGGCAATCCAGGCGTCCTCGGCCATCTGTACACGGTCCTCACCCAGGCTGTACTTCATGTGCTGCTCCTAGTTTTTATCCTGCCCGTCAAAGGGGGTATGCAACTGAATACCGGCAGCAAAACCGGTATTCATAAATTCAACCAGCATCAGGGCGGTCAGGCCCCAGATCTTGAAGCCCTCAAAGCGATAACTTGGCACGTACCAGCTGCGCCCTTCGTAATCGATGCGATGGGTCATCTCGCGGCGGTCTTCCATAAAGAAGTCGACCGGCACGCGGAAAACCTCGGCGATTTCGCTATCGTTGGGGATGATCTCAAAGTGCTCAGGCACCAGCCCGACATAAGGGGTGACCTTGATGCCAAAACGCGACACCAGTGAGTCCATTGGGCCCACCACGTCCACCATCTGCGGCTGCAGGCCAATCTCTTCATGCGCTTCGCGCAGGGCGGTAAAGCACAGGTCCACATCACCGGGATCACGGCGGCCACCGGGAAAGGCCACCTCACCGGAATGGGTCGACATGCGCTGTGAGCGCAGGGTCAGAATGATTTCCGGGCGGTCATTTACGCGGGTGACCGGGATCAGCACTCCCGCCTCCGGAAGCCCCGGAGCCTCCACCTGTCGAGGGGTGTGGTTCTGCACCCGCATGCGCATCTCTTCAAGCATGCAAAAATCCTCGTTTATTTCCTCAATGATGGCATGATCACCAGGGCAGAACCAGCCGCACCACGGCGTGAATACCGGCCGATAGGCGGCTGGCGCTTGCCGTCTGCGCGCAGCATCAGCAAGATAGGGCCAGACCATTGCAGCCTGCCGGAATACCACCATGAAGTTTTGTAGCGAGTGCGGTCAGTCGGTTACCGCACGCGTCCCTGATGGAGACACCCGTTCGCGGTTCATTTGCGACCACTGCGAGACCATCCACTACCAGAATCCGCGCATCGTCGCCGGCTGTCTGGCTGTGCATGAACAACAGGTGCTGCTGTGCCGCCGTGCGATCGAGCCGCGCATGGGCTACTGGACGCTGCCGGCCGGCTTCATGGAAAACGGCGAAACAACCGAAGAGGCCGCCCTGCGCGAAACCTGGGAAGAAGCCCGCGCGCGTCTGCAATCGCAGCAGCTGTATATGCTGTTCAACCTGCCGCACATCAATCAGGTATACATGTTTTTCCGCGGCGAGCTGGCCGACCTGGACTTTAGCGCCGGCGAGGAAAGCCTTGAGGTACGACTGTTCCACGAGGCCGATATCCCCTGGGACGAGCTGGCCTTCCCTACCATTGGCAAGACGCTGAAGCAGTACTTCATTGATCGCCAGCAACAGCACTATCCGGTACACATGCGCGACATTACCTACCGTCCGGGGCAGGTCCGTCGATGAGAATACTCAGCCTGCTGCTCTGCTGCCTGCTTAGCCTGCCGGTGCTAGCGGCACAGCCGCCGATCGATCGCCTGCTGGTGAAAAAAGCCGAGCGTCGTCTGCAGATCATCAGCAACGGCGAAGTACTGCACGAATACCGAATATCGCTCGGCCGCCAACCGGTCGGCCACAAGCGCCAGCAAGGTGATCAGCGCACACCCGAGGGCATTTACAGCATCGACTGGCGCCACGAAAGCGAGCAGTACAACCTCAGCCTGCATCTGGATTACCCCAACCTCAAAGACCGCCAAGCCGCCTTCGAGGACGGTATTGAGGACCCGGGCGGCATGATCATGATCCACGGCACCCCAATCGACGAGGAGTATCCGGAGTGGTACTTCAAGGGGCTGGACTGGACCAACGGCTGCATTGCGCTGGGCAACGCCGAAATGCGCGAGCTGTGGGAGCTGGTACCTGACGGCACGCTGGTCGAAATACAGCCCTGAGCAGCAGGCTCAGCAGCCCATCAAGCCCGCTTCCAGACGCCAGACATCAAACGCCGGCTCCTCATAGGGATGCGCCTTTCGCAAGGCGGCAATCGCCGCCTCGATACAGTCTGCAGCACACAGCAGCTCCACCCGATACTCGGCGACGCGCTCGATCTCGCCCTGCTGGCCGATAAACGGCTGGCTGCCAGCCAACGGCCGAAACTGCCCTTCACCCAGCACCTGCCAACTGCAGCAATCATAGTCACCAAGACGGCCGGCGCCGGCGTCAAACACCGCCTGCTTGACCGCCTCCACGTGACTGGCCGGCACAAAGAAACACAGTTTGAACATACCTTCCCTCCTACCCTCACGGCGCGCTACAGCAGCTACGCTATATAGACCTCAGCCATCACCGGAGCCGCCTATGACTATCGACAGCAACCGTTTGCTGCTGGAGCTGGAAAAACTGCGTCGCGAGATCAACCGCAACGTCATCAACCCGGCCATCCCGGAACTCAGCATCGACGCGCTGACCCCGCTACTGGGCATGGTCGCGCAAAGCCGCAAGGCCTATCTCCGCTGCCTGCTGGATATGGCCGAACATAGCGCCGGCACACCCCCGAGTGAGGAGCAGATCCTCCGCCTGCGCGCTCACCGAGAGACCTACGATGAACTGGTCAGCGCCGTGAACGCGCTGGAAACCGCCATTCAGCGCGACTATCTGGACGTGCGCGTTAACCGTCGCTGAGCCCTTGAGGGTTGGACAGCAGGCGCAAGCAGCTGTCCAGCTGAGCTGCCACTACTGCCTCCAGGCGCTCGGCGGGCAACTCGACCAGCAATGCATAGCGACGCGCGCCCCAAACCATCAGGTGCAAGGCTTCCAGCTGCGCCTCTGAGGGCATGACCGGCAAATCGTCCGCAGCCTCCAGCACCCGGCGCCAGGCCTGCAGCAACTCGCTGTAGGCTCGTTGCTGGTGTTTCGCTTCGGCTATCGCCGGCTCCAGCTCCAGCATCTGCGGATGGAACCAGGCTGCATCGCCAGCCACACCGCCCAGCAGCCGCACCAGACGCTCGACACGCTGCTGCCAGCTCAGCCCCACCGGGGTTACCGCCTGCTCTTGCACCGCGTGCAGCAGTCGCTCGATGCAATAGCGCACATACCCCGAGTGCAAGGCCTCCTTGCTGGGAAAGTAGTCATACAGGGTACCCACCGCCACGCCGGCCTCCAGCGCGACAGCCCGCGTCGTGATGCGCTGCCAGCCATCGCGCTGCCAAATCCGAACATAGGTATCGAAAATCGCTTGCACTGTGACCTTTGCGCGCGCCTGGGTAGGCCGTTTCAGCGGCTTGTTGCGCGCTTGCGGGGGCGTTGGTTTGCTGGTCATGGAATTCCGAACCCGGTGATCAGACAGACAGGCTACAGTCATCGCACAACGGATTCACCCCCAATCGGAGCAGAACATGACCGTTATCAGCCAACTGCAGAACAACAAGAAAGACCTCAACCAGACCCGTATCACCAGCCAGTCTCTGCCCGCACTGCAACCGGGCGAAGCACTGCTGCGCATCGACCGTCTGGCGCTGACCACCAATAACATTACCTACGCAGCCTTTGGCGAAACCCCACACCTGCGCTACTGGGACTTTTTCCCCACCGGCGCAGCCGAATGGTTCCACATGCCGGCCTGGGGCTTTGCCGAGGTGGTCGAAACCACCGTTGAAGGCCTGGCGATTGGGGAGCGCTTTTACGGTTACTGGCCGATCGCCTCACACGTCGTCATGAACCCCGTACGTGTCTCGGAGCGCGGTTTCTACGACGGCATCCCGCACCGCCTGGAGCTGACGTCCGCCTACAACCAGTACCAGCGCATCAGCACCGACGCGGCCTACCGCGCCGAAGACGAAAATTATCAGATGCTGCTGCGCCCGCTGTTCATCACCTCGTTCATGCTGGCCGACTTCCTGGAAGACAACGACTTTTTCGGCGCCCGTCAGATCGTCGTGTCCAGCGCCTCCAGCAAGACCGCTTACGGCACCGCCTTCTGCCTGGAAAACAACCCCAAGGTCGAGCTGATTGGCCTGACGTCCGGCAGCAATACCGCTTTTGTCGAAAAGCTCGGCTGCTACCAGCGCACCCTGGCCTACGGCGATGTTGAGCAGCTGGATGCCAACCTGCCCACGCTGTACGTCGACTTCTCCGGTAACAACGAACTGCGTAATCGCGTGCATGACCACTTCAGAGACAACCTGGTACACAGCTGCTTTGCCGGCTCGTCGCAGAACCACGAACACCTGAGCGCCGCCGACGCCCCCGCCCATGGTCCAGCACCGCAGCCGTACTTTGCTCCCTACCAGATCAAGAAGCGCAACGCCGACTGGGGCGCTGCCGAAGTCACCCGCAAGTTCAACGAAGCGCAGTTGGCGTTTATCCAGCGCACCAAGAACCCGCAGCAGCCCTGGATGCTGGTTAACGAACACAAGGGTATGGAGCAGGCCAAAACCCTGGTCGAAGACCTGGTCGCCGGGCGGATTGATCCCAAGGAAGGGCACGCCGTGCTGCTGTAAGCAAGCACCTGGCTGGCCCCGCCGCTGGACCGGGGCCAGCCAGCCGCTATGCTGGAGTCAGCCAAGGCAGCTCACAGCACAAGGATTCGGTATCGATGCCCAGCCTCTCCCCCTCCCTGCAATCGGTCACCCGCACGCTCCGTGCCCAGCACCTCTGCACCCTCACTCTCCTGACCGCCAGCCTGCCAGTCCAGGCCGATCCGGCCTTCATGCAGCGCTGGGTCGAGCAGTTTGCCGACAGCGAGATCGTGTTTCAGCGCGGCAGCACCAACGTCCCCTTTCAGCCATTGGCCTTTGTCGACGCCACCCATTACGGTGAGAGCACCCTGGAACGCGCTGACGGCAGCTCGGTCAGCGCCCGTCAGACCACCCTGTCGCAAGGCGCCGTACTACCCTTTTTAATGTCGCCGCGCGATGCGCTGCTGGTCGGTGACTGGGTCAGTTGGAGCCACTTTGACAGCACCTCCAGCAACCTGGACTCCTTCGACGTGCTGTCGGTGGGCGTGCCAGTCGGCTGGTTCCGCCAGGTCAACGACCGCTGGCAAGCTGGCGGCTTTGTCATGCCGCTGGGCCACAAGGCCAGCGGCGAGCACTGGAGCTGGGAAACCATGACCGGCGGCTTTGCCCGCTATGTGCAAAATGACCGCCTGTGGTGGGCCTTTGGTCTGTACGCCGACTTCAGCCCCGGTGACAACCTGTACCTGCCTTATGTAGGGGCTTCCTACGCACTCAACGAGCGCTGGACCCTAAGCGCCGTCATGCCCTGGCCAGCAGTGCTGTATGCACCGGACAGTCATACGCTATACCGTCTTGGCGTATCACCTTCGGGCGCCAGCTGGTCGACCGAGAACGGCACCAGCGATATTCAATACGAACTGGATACCTGGGACTTCGGCTTTTCCGCCGCCCGCCGCCTCCAGGGCAACCTCTGGCTGGAAGGTGAAGTGGGTGTCACCGGGCTGACCGGCATGAGTCTGCGCGGCAGCGACTGGGAGGAGCCCGACTTTGACGTCAGCAACAGCCCCTACATCAGCATTGGTATCAACTTCCGGCCCAGCCTGTGAGGCTGGTATCAGCGGCCCGGCGCCGGACGCTCTATTTCCAGCTGAACACGCAGCAACCCGGCGCGCAGGCTGCCGATGCGGCTAAAGGCTGACTTGGACAGGTCGATCACCCGCCCACGCACAAAGGGGCCGCGATCATTGATGCGCACCACCACGCTCTTGCCATTGTCCAGGTTGGTGACCTTGACCAAGGTATCGAACGGCAGTGTCTTGTGTGCTGCCGTCAGGGTGGCGTGACTGTAACGCTCGCCGTTGGCGGTCAGCTGGTTCTGGTGCCGATCGCCGTAGTAGGAAGCCTGGCCCGTCTCCCGGTAACCGGACTCACCGGTGCCACGCGGCAACGCGCTGCAACCGGCCAGCAACAACATCAGGGTCAGAAGAACGACAATGTGCTTCACAACGGCTTCACCTCAAATGCACCGGTGTCTCCGGCAATGAGCTGATAGACACTGTCAGTTGATGGAGGTTCGCCAACAAAAAAGGGCGCCGAAGCGCCCTTTTCAACAACCATGCAAACTCAGCGCGCGCTAGAGCGGCTGGCATCTTCAAGCATGTCATCCAGGTCGAGCGAAAAGCTCTCGGCGCGTGGCGGGTAGTCCTTCAGCGATTGCATAAAGGCAGCCACTACCTGAGTGGCCGGGGCCAGCGTCCAGCTGCGGTTTTCCTGCCACTCATCAAACCCGCGCGCCTCGTGGAAGCGCTCAAACGGGTCCAGCTTGAGATTGGTGATCAGCGGCGTATTCAGGTCTTGCTGCACACCGTTGAACCACTTGTCCTGGTCCTTGAACAGGAACTTCCAGTCGCCATAACGCACGCCGTGCATCACCGTCTCAGTGAAGTAGAAAAACTCCTTGCGCTTGGTCGGGCCTTGCTGGGTCAGTACGTCGGTCTGGTCATAGCCGTCCAGATGCACCTTGTAGCGGGTGCCACCGATGCGCGTACCGGAAAGCAGTTGCTCCTTCAGCTCAGGCTGACCGAGCATCGACATGATGGTCGGCATCCAGTCTTCCATGGTCATGAACTCGCCGGTAGACACCCCTTCCGGGATGTGGCCAGGCCAGCGCACCACCATAGGTACGCGGAAACCACCCTCATAGCCACCCACACCCTTTTCGCCACGGAAGGGCTGGTTGCCGCCGTCCGGCCAGCTGTTGGAGGCCGCGCCGTTATCAGTTGAGAACATCACCAGGGTGTTGTCCGCTACGCCCAGCTCATCCAGCAGGTCCAGCAGCTCGCCAACGTCATCGTCCATTTCCATCATGCCGTCGGCATACAAGCCATAGCCGCTGCGGCCTTCGTAGTGCTCGTTGAGGTTGGTGCGATAGTGCATGCGCGTGGTGTTGTGCCAGACAAAGAACGGCTTGCCGGCCTTGACCGCGTCGGTGATAAAGCGCTTGGACTCGACCAGTACCTCCTGGTCCAGGTTGCGCTGGCGCTCCTGCCCGAAGTTACCCAGGTCTTCGATCTCCTGCTCGCCGTTTTCCTGCGCAACGGAGTGAATAATGCCGCGCTGAGCGAAGTGCTTGGCAACTTCCGGGTCTTTCGGGAAGTCGTACTCTTCAACATATTCGCCAGCATTCAAGTGGTAAAGAATGCCGTAAAACTCATCAAAGCCATGAGCGGTGGGCAAATGCTCGTCGCGGTCACCCAAATGGTTTTTGCCAAACTGTCCCGTGGCATAACCCAGGGGTTTGAGCATTTCGGCGATGGTCGGGTCTTCCTTGCTCAAGCCAATCTCAGAGCCAGGCAAACCCACAGTGCTGAGCCCCACGCGAATGGGATACTGACCAGTAATAAAGGCCGCTCGACCTGCCGTACAGGAGGCCTGGGCGTAATGGTCCATAAAGATCATGCCGTCGTTGGCAATGCGGTCGATATTAGGCGTACTGCCGCCCATCATGCCGCGGTGATATTCCACATGCCCACATCATCGCCCCAGATGATCAGAATATTGGGGCGCTCGGCGTCTTGCGCCCAGGCCGTAAAGCTGGCCGCACACAATACAGCGCCCACAGCGGCGCTACGCAACAGCTTGCCGCCACCCGAAAAGATGTTCATTTCCCTTACTCCCTGGTTCCGAATCGTACAACGGCGGCCAGGGCCGTAAGCCCTGCAATGGCATCGCGAATCGTGGCAAAAGGCCCGCAATAGAGGGCCCGGTCCAAACCACCCAGCACAGCATAGCCGAGTCAGAGGTGGCCGATAAAAGAAAATCGCTTGCGATAACAACAACTACCAGTTGGAGCCCGCCTGAATGTAGATCGACGAATCTTCCGGCCCTTGCGCCCAGTCAGCCCCCATCCAGAAGCCATAGCGCTCGGCCACCAGATAGCGAAAGCCACCGCCCAGGTTACTGACCGAGCTAGCGGCCCCCAGATCGGAAAAGCCGTCTGCCGCCCGCCCTACCCCGCTGAACAGGTTGAACTTCCACTGCGGTCGCCACTTCCAGGTCAGCTCAACCTCGCTGGTCAGCACGCTCTCACCCTGATAGCGGGTGGCGGATATACCACGCAAATCAACCGCTGGTAGTACGTAGGGCGGCAGCTCGCGATCGCCACTCACACCGTCATACTGCACGCGCAACGCCAGATCCCAGCGCGGGCTTAACGTCCAGTAGTTGAGTCCTTGCAAATGCAGGGCGTTGTACTCAACGTCACTGCCAATTGCATCATCAAAGCGCGTCAGCTGCGCCACATAGTTATAGCCTTGGGTTGGGCCGAGCGGGTTATCGCGCGAGTCATACTCCAGCGCCAGCCCCAGCCCCGAGGTGGCGATATCCTGCTCGATGTAGCTGGTCACCAAATCCACCGCCGCCGGCGGTATGCGGCCGATTTCGCGCGAACCGGCGTAGCGCAGGTGCACCTTGCGGTACAGCTGACGCATGCCGTAAAACCAGTTTGAATCGCTGTGGCGCTTCATCAACTGCTGAAACAGCACAGGGCCAGACAGGTTCAACTCAACCGGCCGCTGCACGCTGATCTGCCCCAGTGAGTAGAAGTCCAGGTTCAGGTCACTGAAAAGCAGCGCGCCCTTGTAGCGCAGTTGATCATCCAACCAAAAGCCGAGATGACCGATGCCGGCGCCCTTGCTGCCATTGTTGGTGGCGCCCAGGCTGAGCAGCGAGATATTGCTGGGCAACACTTGCTCATCCTGCTGGCCGCGCTGCTGCGGCGACTCATGGAAAAACAACCCGGTCACCGCTAGCCCCACCCCAACCGCCGGCTCGGTGATGATGGTGGGCACCGGAATAAAGCCTGCCGGCAAACGAGACAAAAAGCCCTCTGACTCGTACCGCCCATCATCCGGGTCAAAAATATAATCGGTACTCAACTCAGCCCAGGCGCTACCACACACCAGAACTCCCACTGCTACGGCGACCAGGCGCATCCTGCTTCCTCACTCAGACTGATCCAGCGAAATAGACGCGCACAGCGCGACCTTGTGAGAATAGTCGTCACCTGCACGATTTGCCTGCCGGCCACTGCAAGATCATGGCTACCTGGCTACTGGTCGCTCACGCAGAAAACGCGCAAACCGGGGCAAGCCGCTGGAGGTAAAGCCGTTATAGCGATAGGTGACCCGCACACCCAGCGCTGGGGGCTGTTCGCGCTCGGCATCGCTCAGGCCACTGCCCAGTCGAAAGCGACGCCCCTGCTCGTCTTCCACCACGAGCGCGCCGACCAGGCCCTGATACTTGCCACGCCCTGCGGTGTAACCCACCACCACAGCCTCGGCATCGTCATAGGGTTTGAACTTGATCAGCGCGGCGTTGCGCCCGTCCTGATAACGCGCCGCCTGGTGGTGCAACATCAGGCCCTCGCCACCAGCGGCGACCACCTGCTCCAGTTCACGCTCCAGCGCTGCGGTGCTGGCAAGCCTGAACTGAGGCACAGCTACAAGGTAGTCACTACCGTGCTCGCTCAGCCTTGCCATGGCCGCTACCCGCTCGCTGAAGGTACCCGCATGGGTCGGCAGGTCAAACACCATAAAGCGCACCTGCTGCCAACCCTGTTCCGGGGCATCGCTAGTGCGTACCAGCGCGCTGATCTGCTCAAAGCGGCCGCGCCCCAGCCACAACTCACCGTCCATCGGCTGCGTTGGCCAGCCCTGAGTAAACCAGGCGGGTGAGCGAATCGGGTAGCCACTGCGCGTCAGCAGCTGCTCACCATCCCAGCGGCCACGCACGCCATCGAGCTTCTCGCTGATCCAGTATTGTTCAACCTGCACCTCGCCCTGATAGCTTTCAGCCAACTGCAGCGGCGCCTGCTGGGCGCAGAGGCCCTGCGCCACCAACAGCATTGCCAAGCCCGTCCACCGCCATGCACGCATTCGGTCATCCTTTTCTCTGACGCATCACTCATCAGCTACACAAAAGGGACTCAGCGCATGGGTCAATCACTGCGCCTTGCAGATGCGGGCCAGCGCGCATTCGCGCGGAAAACAAGCGCCCAAACGCACAACACCGGCACAGAGCCGGTGTTGAAGGGCTAACAGGTGGGGCCCTCAGGTGCCTGCGTCGTCATCACCGTAATACTGCACACCAATACGGATCAGATCCCGCCCCTGGGAGCGGCGATGCAGGTTGCTGTCGCGCAGCGAATAGATACAGCCGCAGTACTCCTGCTGATAGAAGCGCTCGCGCTTGCTGATCTCGATCATGCGCGCGCTGCCACCGCCCTTGCGCCAGTTGTAATCCCAGTAACGCAGCGCAGGATAGGGCTTGGCGGCGCGATGGCCACAGTCGTTGATTTGCGCCATGTTCTTCCAGCGCGAGATACCCAGCGAGCTGCTGATCAGCGAGTAGCCGTGCTCATGGGCGTACAGCGCAGTGCGCTCAAAACGCATGTCAAAACACATGGTGCAGCGCACACCGCGCTCGGGCTCGTGCTCCATGCCCTTGGCACGGGCAAACCAGTTGTCGGTGTCATAGTCGGCGTCGATAAAGGGCACGCCGTGCTGCTCGGCAAAGCGAATATTCTCCTGCTTGCGGATTTCGTATTCCTTGGCCGGATGAATATTGGGGTTATAAAAGAAGATCGCGTAATCGATACCGGTGGCGTGGATCGCCTCCATCACCTCGCCTGAGCACGGCGCGCAGCAAGAATGCAGCAGCAACCGATCCTTCTGCGCGTCAAAGTCACGCGGCAGCGGCAAGGGAATGCGTTCAAAGGTATCGCTGGTCATAGCCGTCTCGGCAACAAAAAATGGCCGCTCATCTTCGCAGAAGTTGCCCAGGCGGCCAACCTGCCTGCCCTCCCCCAGCCATCCACGTACCTAAGTTTAGGGATTACAGCACACAGTGTTAGCCGTATGGTGGCTAGAAGACATCAATAGACACTGCCAAACGGTCAACCTAGGCACACTCCAACGGGGAGCTAGCATGAAACGGACTTACCTCGCCGCCTGTGCGCTGATGGTTGCTCTTGCACTGCTCAGCGGCTGCGCCACCACCTCAATCGAAGCCCATAGCGACTATGTCTCAGAGCTGAATAAGTACGGCACCAATCCGCTGATCAAGGCGCCCATTCTGCGCGATCTGGAGAGCCGCATTCGTACCGTGGTCATGGCTCCCAACCCCCATACCGACCAGCCAGTAACCACCTTCAGTCCGCGCAACAAGGCACTGCTCGACAACTTCAGTGAGCACTATGATCACAGCGCCCTGATGGAAGACATTACGCTCGCGCGTGCCGGCTTTGACCAAGCCGTTGCCGCACGTTACCCAGAGCTCGGGAACGAGACCGCGTGCGGCCTTGCCAACAGCGACGCGCACTTCCCCAACAGCGGCGGGGAGCCCACCCAATTTACCTGGCAGTTTGAGCAAGGCGACTGTGTGAACGGCCTCGCGCACGGTATTGCCCGCCTCAGCGCGCCCACAGCCAACGCACGTTTCGTGGGGCGATTTGAACAGGGCCAGATGATTGAAGGCATCTTCGAGATGCAGCACAGTGACGGCGCCCGCGTAATCCAGTTGGGGGGTATCCCGACCGCCGAGCACACCGCTCGACTACTGACCAGCAAAATCGAGAACAGCGGCTACCAGTGGCACCGCTACGGTGACTTTGACGACCAGGGTGAATTTGAGGGTTTTGGTATCAACGTCATTAACTTCGTCAACCTGATGGAGGTGCGCGATGTAGGGCTGATGCACAACTCGCGCCTGCACGGCTTTGGCGCCCAGCAAACGCGCAAGGCCTGGGGTAACGGCAAAATTCCTGTTGTCTGGCTGGGCGACTTCGTCAACGGAAAACTGAACGGTTTGGCTGCCTGGAGCAACACAGTCGATAGGATGCGTATTGGCGAATGGGAAGAGGGCCAGCTGAACGGCGTGGTATACGGCTCGGACAAGCTGGAAGGAGTGCTCTTTCACGAGTTCTTCGTCGGCCGCTACGTCGACGGCAAAAAGCAGGGATGGTTCGACTACTACAGCATCAACACACTTGATACTCACCGTACTGAGCGTAAGGAGTTTGAAGACGGCTACCTGGTCGCTATCGACAATGGTAAGGAAGATATCGAGTTCGGCCAGATATTCGCCATGGCAGCCGGCGCCGCCATCATCGGCACGGCCGACATCGACAGCGTCTCTAAAGCCGAGATTGGCGGCGCCTTCATGGCCGACATGCTTAGTGGCAGTAACAGCAACGGCAGCAACATGCAGGCACTCCAACAGCAGTACAACATGCGTACCAGCATCACCCAGCCGCCTGTCACTATCCAGCCCCCGCAGCCACAAACCACCAGCGCAGTCCCCGCTGGCGGCCAGCCCACCAGCACGGCCAGCACGCCAGGAGCAGCCAGCAGCACAACACCGCAGGGCACCGCCAGCGCGAATGCGATTCCGGGTAAAGAAAAGACCAACCCCGCCCGCAGCCCAGTCGCTAACACCACCGCCACCACGGGAAGCACAGGCAACAGCACCACCCTGGCGGCTACTCAAACCGCCGTCACTCCACCAACACCCGAGCCTAATCGCTATGTCGGCGCCGGCCGCGACTACCCCTTTACCGGCACCAGCACTACCTACTACAGCCAGAGTACCGCCATCGACCTGGCGCAAACCAACCTGCGCAACCAGGCAGCGGCCTTCTGCGAGAGCAGCTACAAAGCCGAAATTCGCTGGGGCGACCCAAGCTGCGAGGCATCAAGCAGCAGTGCAAACCAATACCGGTGCACTGTAGATGCCATGGTCAACTGCTACGTAAACCCGTGCGACCAAGCATTCTGCGGCACGCGCAACTGAGCAACCCAAAAGCCCGCGCACCGGCTCACACAGGGCCGGTTGCTGAATACCCCGCTTCGGCACGCCGCCCTTGTGCTGCGGTCAAAGAACCGCCAGAGGGGCCCGCTGCATGCGGGTCAACATCCACGCCAACGTACCCAGCCAGATAACCGCAACACCGTAGTTGATGCGCTGATACAGCCCAAACGCCTCACCAGACTCCACCGCCGCAGCCATCATCGGCATCACCGCCAGCGACACAATCAGGCAAACCAGCGAGAACCAGCTAAAACCGGCCGACCCCAGGCGTTTGCGCGCCAGGTACACCCACAGCAAGTTGGCTAAGGTCAGCGAGGCGAACATCACCAGCCCCGACAGGTTGTGCAGCACCTGATCGCGCGAGGGCTCAACCGGGTTGCAACCCGGATCGCAGGAGAACAGCCCGGCGCTGATGCTTGCCAGGCCATGCAGCATCAGCAATAGGCCGGAGAACTGAGCCAGACGCGCGCCCGAGAACAGGCTGACGACCGCGCCGCCGAACAGCAAAAACAGCACGCCCAGCGGGAAGTTATTGATGATGGGAGACAGCTGATGCGTTGGTGCCTCTAGCGCCCCCAACTCGCTCATGGCCTGGTCAACATGGCTATAGCCGGGGTACAGAGAACCTGCGATCAGCACACCGCAGAACAGCCAGACGGGGATCAGCATCCCGGAGAACAACGCGTACTTCTTCATCGCATCACGTCCTGTGCAGACAAAGGGACGAGGCCGCAGCAGACACCATGCGGCCTTCGGCGGCGGCCAACACTATACCAAGCAAAAACAGAACCGGCAGCTCTGGCACAAGCCTTCTGGCCATGCCCTTCGCTTAGCGAGCGCAGCTCGCGCCGACGCCCTGCGCTATACTGCGCCGAAATCACAGAATTGGGCTTTTTATGAAAGTGTGCGGTGTTGACCTCAACAGTAACGATGCAAATCTCTGCCTGCTGTCGCTGGAGGATGAGCTGTTTCAGCTGCCGGATTTTCGCTCGCGCCGTCTGACCTTGCCGGGCACCCACAGCGCCAGCGACCTGCGCTATTTCCAGCAGACCTTTGCCAAGCTGATGCAGGATTACAAGGTGGACAAGGTCGTGATTCGCCAGCGGCCGATGAAGGGCAAGTTTGCCGGTGGCGCGGTGGGCTTCAAACTGGAAGCGGCTATCGAGCTGATTGCGGGCCTTGATGTGATTATCCTGTCACCGACCGATATCAAGGAATCCATCAAGCGCAACCCGATTGCCGTCCCCTTCGCTGAGACCGGCCTCAAGGCCTATCAGGAGACCGCCTTCAACACCGCCTACGCCTATCTGATGCAGGCCAAATACGCAGACTGACCCCTGCTTGCTGGCGCCAGGCTACTTCCAGCCCTGGCGCCAGCGCTCGGTGTTTTTCAGCTCACGCCAGTCAATCGGGTACTGACTCTTGGTGAGCACCGCCTCCAGCAGGCAAGACAGCACCGCGCCGTCCTCGTCGTACTCCACCTCAACCACCATAAAGTGCTTTTCCCGCTT
>CERX01081802.1_pt1 | contig 20620 bp, 17 predicted proteins | sample 350251 | NCBI WGS metagenome assembly CERX01 (sample SAMEA2621044, study PRJEB7988) | marine metagenome | biome: marine biome (ENVO:00000447); feature: deep chlorophyll maximum layer (ENVO:xxxxxxxx); material: "saline water (ENVO:00002010), including plankton (ENVO:xxxxxxxx)" | depth 50 m
GTCCAATACCAGCGTGAAATTGAACAATCACGAAAAGCAATACTTCAAACGAATTCTTCTGGAGCATTGGATTTCGCAGCTACAGGAACTGACAGCATCTAGGCGCAACAATACCCTCTGCTCGGTAACCTGAAGGGAACATTGGGGCTGTAGCTCAGCTGGCTAGAGCGCCTCGGTCGCATCGAGGAGGCCAGGGGTTCGACTCCCCTCAGCTCCACACAACTCCCAAAAGTTGAGTTTGCGTCCCCAATCACAGGACTATGCTAGAAACGTGACACAACTATGGGAACCTTCAAAACAAAGAATTGACGAAACTCGCATAATGGATTTCGCCAAGTCTGCTGAAACCCAATTCAATCTTAAACTTCCAAACTACGATGCCATACATGACTGGAGCATAAACTCAACCGAAGATTTCTGGAGTCACGCATATAACTATCTTGGTGTTATAGGAAACCTTGGAAGTGAAACTTTGACAAGTGGGAACGAATTCAAAGATAGCTCATTCTTCCCTGATTCAACGATCAACATAGCCCAAAACCTGCTAAAGCGAAATGATCACAGCGAAGCAATAATCTGGAAAAACGAGCTTGGGCAAAAAGAGGAAATGTCATGGTCCCAACTCACTACCCAAGTCGCTTCCCTACAAAAGGGCTTTAAAGAACTCGGGATAAAGAGTGGTGACTGCATTGCCGCTTGGCTTCCAAATCGACCTGAAGCCATCGCAATCATGCTTGCAGCAGCAAGTCTAGGAGCGGTCTTTACATCTACATCCCCTGACTTCGGCGCACGAGGCCTACTTGACCGCTTCACACAGGTAAAACCCCAGTTGCTCTTCGCTACTGACGGGTATTTCTATGGAGGTAAATGGTTTTCATTGATGGATAAAATTGATCAGGTTGAGCTTGGTCTCCCCTCAGTTAAGCAGATTGTTATTGTGCCGTACCCAAGAGAAGAAATGGAAGAAACCAAATCATCTAGCATTGGTGAACGGGAAAATTGGGAAACTTTTCTCAAAAGATATAGCGCCACAAAGGTTGACTTTCCGGCCCACAACTTTAATCATCCTTGGTACGTGCTTTACTCCTCAGGAACAACTGGAAAACCCAAATGCATAGTACATAAGTCAGGGGGAGTTCTCCTCAAACACCTTGCCGAACACGCATTTCAGTGTGACATTCAGAAAGGAGATCGAGTCTTCTACTACACGACAACAGGATGGATGATGTGGAATTGGTTAGTATCCGCGCTTGGGTCTGCAGCAACAGTTGTGCTCTTTGATGGATCCCCATTCCATCCTCAACCATCTGCTCTATTTGATATGGCTGATGAATTGGAAGTAACTCTCCTCGGGGTCTCCGCAAAATACATTGATGCCTGTGCCAAGGAAGGGCTGAAGCCGATAAAAACCCACAAACTATCAGCACTGAAAACAATTTGTTCAACTGGCTCTACCCTAATTCCTGAAAGTTTTGAGTACGTTTACCAGAACATCAAAAAAGATGTCCACCTTCAATCGATGTCTGGTGGTACAGATTTGTGTGGATGTCTGGTGGCTGGAGATCCCACGGGCCCAGTCAATAAAGGCGAAATACAGAAAGCTGCTTTAGGAATGAAAATAGAGATCCTCAATGAACACGGGGACCGAGCAAGTAAGGGAGAGCAAGGAGAGCTAGTTTGTGCAAGTGCATTTCCATCCATGCCAGTCTGTTTCCTTAACGACCCTGATGATGAAAAATATCGAAAAGCATACTTCAACAAGTTTGAGGGGAAATGGCATCAAGGAGACTTTGCTGAATGGACGTCATCAAATGGAATTATTATTCACGGCCGTTCAGACGCAACCTTAAACCCCGGAGGTGTCAGAATAGGGACTGCAGAAATATACGCTGTTGTCGATACTTTGAAACAGATCAACGAAAGCGCAGTTGTGAGTCAAAACTGGAATGGCGATAACAGGGTAGTGCTATTTGTCGTCTTATCGGATGGCTACAAATTGGATGACAAACTACGTAACCAGATTAAACAGGAACTCCGCCTGCAGGCTTCACCTCGACATGTCCCAACGGTAATTAAAGCTGTCCCAGAGCTGCCAAAGACACGCAGCGGAAAACTTTCGGAACTAGCGATCAAAGCCATTGTGGAAGGAAAGCACGTGCAGAACACAGAAGCATTAGAGAACCCTGAAGCATTAGAATACTTTAGACAATTGGAAGGACTTCAATGACCCAGAAAATGAGAAGTATGCTCTTTGCGCCAGGTAATAAATACGAATTGCTCCAGAACTTTTCTAAAATTCAGCCAGATATTGCAATCATTGATCTTGAAGACGCAGTACCAGATTCAGAAAAACAGGAAGCGCGAGAGAATCTGCAAAAGTATGCTCAAGAACAAAACAAAAACGCTACAACAACTTATGTTCGAGTCAACGCTCTAATTTCTGAACACTTCGAAGAAGACATCCGATCTATACCTCCCCAAATAACTGGCATCGTGATACCAAAAGTAAACGATGCTACAGATATTGAACAGGCAACGAAAGCGATAGAGCGAAGCTCGGTTAATGCAAAAATATTAGTTGGAATTGAAACCGTGAAGGGGCTCATGTCAGTACAAAATATTTTCAGCATCGCTTCAGTATCTGCAGCATATTTTGGGGCCGAAGATTATATACACGACCTCGGGGGGCTACGAACCTATGAGAACGATGAAGTGCTCTTTGCAAGAACTCAGATTGGAATAAGTAGTCGCCTTTTTGGGGTCCCAGTAGTTGATCAGATCGTGGCTGATTTCTCTGACAGTGAACGATTCATGAGAGAAGCTCAACAAGCGAAATCGTTTGGGTTCACTGGAAAGCTATGCATACACCCATCGCAGGTTCCTCTAGCGAACCAATCATTTTCTTCAACACCTGAGGAGATCCAACAAGCAACAGAGCTTCTAAAAATCTACGATGAAGCCGTCGCCAATGGCACAGCTTCAATCGTTCATAATGGCCAAATGGTAGATGAGGCCCTTGCGAAACAAGCTAGAAGAATCCTAAGCCAAAATAATGATTAAGTTTCTTTACCCCTTAGAAGAATCGCAAAGATAATCATACCGATTCCAACAACCTCATTAATCGTCGTTCTTTGCTGCAACGCTATGAAGCCAACACATGATGCAGTGGCAGGAAGAAGCGACTGCAAAAAAGCAAACCTCGTCTTGGTGATCCTCTGTAAGGCGATCTGGTCAATTCCATACGGAATCACATTTCCCAAAATCCCAGTTGAAAGCGCAACTAAAATCAGCAGGGGGTACTCAAATGCATTTCCAATGGACGCTAGGGCCGTAGGAGAAATCATCAAACCACCAATAAGCATCCCGACACCTAACCCATCTAAATGAGCCCCAGACCGGGCAACCCTGCTCCCCAAGATAATATAAAGCGCCCACAAGGCGCCTGCTGCAAGAGCCAATAAAACACCCGTAAAAGTCCCCTCAGAAGTTACTTGCGCAAGAAAAAGAACTCCCAAACTGGCGATGACAAGGGAAGCCAAATTCTTGAATGACCTATTCCCCAGAGCAGCCACAGCGATGGGTCCTAAAAATTCAATAGCCACCGCATTCCCCAGCGGCAGATTATCTATAGCTAAATAAAAGCAAAGGTTCATTCCAGCCAAAACAATTCCAAATAGCGCAGTCCAAGCCAAATCAAGCTCTTCCATAGAGCGTCTCCATATTCGGCGAAACAGGATGAGAATAATTGCTGCGCCAATTACTCGTAACGTCGCTACTAAGGTTGTGCCCACATCATCAAAGAGACTAAAAGCAAGAGCTGCACCTAAGTACTGGGAAATAGCACCACAAATAAATAAAAATTCCGGTGGGGCGGAAGACGCGAATTCGCTATTAATAATCTTAGATCTATCAAAACTCACCAGATAACGGTACCCCAAACGACCAAAGCATCCCATTTACCCGCTAACGTCTCTTCTATGACAGAAATGCAAAGCCTTGAACAACTTAAAGAAAATCAAGATGAACTTGAGAAAAGCCTCAACAACTATAAAGCACCATTCTCCTTCGGAATAGGTCTAGCGACTAAAGGTAGTAGCGGAGCCATTTTAGACGTGTTGTACCCGGCACCACAGCTCGGATCAGACCCTTACTCATGTGCCATACTTGCCCACGCAACTAAATGGGACGGAACGACCACAACATACGAACTCGATAAAGGAACCCTTCAGGGCATAGAGAAGTCACTCACCACATCTCTAACAAATGTTGATTACAAAGAGGAAACAATGACATCCGTGAAACTCATATCCGATGCCATCATCAACACAAATTCAGTAAATGGCGAAAGAATAGCAGTTGTGAGTTTCATATCCGACTCATCAGATGACCCTATTGATGCCATTGATAGTTACCTTCGTCTTCATCTTCTCTCTTCACGGCTCGTCCAACCAAACACGATTAGTCTTGATGGGATATTCGGCAAACTTACAAATTGCGCATGGACTAATCTTGGACCATTTGAGATCACAGACTTTGATGCCAAAAGACTTTCACTTATCGCAGACGGTAAAGAGGTTTTCGTGCATGGAGTGGATAAATTTCCGCGCATGACAGATTATGTCATCCCGTCGGGCGTTCGAATAGCTGACGCTAATAGGGTAAGGCTAGGTGCACACCTCTCAGATGGCACGACAATCATGCATGAAGGATTCTGCAATTTCAATGCTGGAACACTAGGCGCATCAATGGTTGAAGGACGCATATCTGCAGGCGTCGTAGTCGGCGATGGCTCAGACATAGGTGGAGGAGCCTCAATAATGGGAACCCTCTCCGGAGGTGGAACTGAGGTGATATCAATAGGCCAAAACTGTCTTCTTGGAGCTGAATCTGGAATTGGTATCTCTCTCGGCGATAATTGTGTTGTTGAAGCCGGCCTATATGTAACAGCTGGAACTCTGATCAGGGTCCCAGATGGTTCAACTGTTAAAGCTAAATTACTCTCAGGAAAAGATAATCTTCTTTTCCGCAGAAACTCAACAACCGGAATAGTTGAAGTTCTGCTTCGCGGTGACAACTCAAGTTGGCAAGGGCTGAACGAGGAACTCCATGACAACTAATTATTGTTAGAGCTATGGTCAGTCTCCAAAAACTAGGATGGGAAAACTATACAAATCAAGTAATTGAAGCACCTCTATCAGACGACCTCGGAAGGGTTCGTCGCGTCGATAGGGGTGAGGTTGATGTCCTTACCTCAAATGGAGAAATTCGAGCGTTATCGGATAGTCAAAGAGCAAAATCAATAACTGCTCCTGTCACAGGAGATTGGGTAAAGGTGTTCAGAGACCCAGAACAAAGCTATCTTGTAGAGTCAGTTCTTCCCCGGTACTCACAAATCGTAAGGCGGGACCCCGCTGAAATTGAAAGACCACAGATTTTGGCGACAAATGTAGACGCAGTCGCCATCGTCCTATCAGCTGATAGACCAATAAATCTTGCACGCATCGAGCGATTACTCGTAGTTGCAGCAACTGGTGACGCAAAGGCAGTCCTAATATTATCCAAAGCAGACCTTGGCACTCCAGCGGAATGGGATGAGCTAGACCACGAATTTCCTCAAGTGCAAAAGATTAAGACCAGCTCTTTCAGCGATGATGGAAAATCAGATATGGAAGCATTGCTTAACCCAAACAAAACTCTTGTTTTGCTTGGAGAGTCAGGTGTTGGCAAATCTACACTCGTTAATTACCTCGCAGGGCAAGAGAAGCAAGAGACAAAGGAAGTTCGCCTTAAAGATAGAAAAGGTAGGCACACAACCACAGCTCGTGAAATGATTCTGATCCCATCAGGGGGGATAATCATTGATACCCCCGGTATTCGAGGAGTTGGCTTATGGAACGCAGAGAAGGGGATAGACAGAGTTTTCCACTCAATATTTCAGGCCAGCCAAAAGTGCCGTTTCAACGATTGCACACACAAAGCTGAACCTCACTGTGCCATACAAAAAGCAGTAAGTGAAGGCCACATTCACCATGAAAAGCTTGAACGGTACCAAAGACTTGTAGAAGAAGCTTCAGAACAAACTGAAATTAGGAATAGGCAAAATAGAAAGTTGAGATAGTAACCTAAAATCAGGAAATATCAACAAGAACTACTTATGGATTTCACCTATTCAATAACAGAAAAAGAGTTTGTAGAGGAAGTACGAACCTGGCTAGAAGAACACATAGTTGGCGAATTCGTCTCTTTGAGAGGAAAAGGTCTAACAGGGCACGATGATGTTCCAGCAGAGCTACAAATAGAGTGGGAAAAAGAATTAGCAAAAGGCGGCTGGCTAGGCATAGATTTCCCCAAATCCATAGGCGGAAGAGAGTGTTCATTGGTTGAACAAGTTCTTTTCCACAAAACTTATGTCGAAGCGCTTGCCCCTGGCAGAATACCCAATATGGGTGTGACCCTGTTGGGACCAACACTCATGGCTTATGGCACAAAAGAACAACAAAGTCGCTTTGTCCCGCCAATTCTTTCAGGGGACGAACTTTGGTGCCAAGGCTATAGCGAACCAGACGCTGGATCAGACCTATCAAATGTTCATACAAAAGCTGAGCTACAAGGAGATGAATGGGTTTTGAACGGACAAAAGGTCTGGACATCCCTAGCCCAGTTTGCTGACTGGATCTTCGTCGTAGCAAGAACAAGTAAAGATAGCAAAAGGCACAGTGGCCTAAGCTACCTTCTTGTCCCAATGGAACAGTCAGGAGTTTCTATTCGCCCCATAATCCAAATAACAGGTGGAGCAGAATTTAACGAAACTTTCTTTACCGACGCAAGAACACCAAAAGAAAACATTGTTGGTCAAGAAGGCGAAGGGTGGAAAGTCGCAATGGGCACTCTCTCATTTGAACGCGGAGCATCAACTCTGGGGCAGCAAGTGAGTTTCCGTCAAGAGTTAGATGAGCTTATGGCAGAGGCTAAAGCATCAGGCAGATGGGATGATCCGATAGTTAGACAAAAGCTCACTGAATCCTACATCGGACTCGAAGTCCTCCGTTACAACCAACTCAGAATGCTTACAGCCCTAGCAGCAGATGGAGTACCAGGAGCCGAACAGAGCATAGGAAAACTATATTGGGCATCCTGGCACCGTCAATTAGGCGAACTCTGGATGCTCGTCAGGGGAGCATCGGGGATGATTGCCTGCAACGGGTATACAGGCCACGAAGGGAAAAGCTACTCCCTTGACAGAGAACAAAGAACCTTTCTTTACAGCCGAGCCCATACAATCTACGGCGGAAGTAACCAAGTCCAGCGCAACATAATAGGGGAAAGGGTACTTGGGTTACCAAAGGAACCAAAGAACAACTAGCCTCTGCTATCAGAAGCTAACCAAAATAGATCATAAATAAAGTACGATAAATAACAAAACCGAAAGGAACACGAATGAACGACGCCTACATCATTGACGCAATAAGAACCCCTGTTGGTAGAAGGGGAGGTGGGCTATCTCAGGTACACCCTGCTGACCTAGGAGCACACGCAATAAAAGGGCTTCTTGAGAGAACAGGTCTGGACCCACTTGCAGTAGATGATGTAATAATGGGTTGTCTTGACACTATGGGCCCACAAGCAGGCGATATTGCACGAACTGCATGGCTCGCCGCAGGTATGCCAGAGTCAGTTCCAGGCGTAACGGTTGATCGCCAATGCGGCTCTGGTCAACAAGCAGTAAGTTTCGCTGCTATGGGAGTGATGTCTGGCGTTCAAGACCTTGTGGTAGCTGGCGGCATACAAAATATGAGCCTAATTCCAATAGGGGCAGCTATGGATGTCATGGGGCATGAAAGTATTGGACATCCAGAAATTGAAGATCCCTTCACTACGTCAAAGGGATGGGTGGATCGCTATGGCACACAAGAAGTTTCTCAATTCCGAGGAGCGGAACTCATCGCAAAGAAGTGGAACCTCAGTAGAGAACAATTAGAGGAGTTTGCTTTAGAATCCCATGAAAGAGCAGCTCAAGCTCAAGACGAAGGACGCTTTGATAATGAAATTCTTCCATTTGGGGATATTGAAAATGATGAAGGTGTTCGCAGAGGAACCACTCTGGAGAAAATGGCTCAATTACCTACATTAGAAGAAGGAGGTGTCATAACGGCAGCAGTCGCCTCTCAGATTTCAGATGGAGCTGTGGCTCTGCTCATAGCGGGCGAGCAAGCAGTCAAAGACCACGGACTTAAGCCCCGTGCACGAATACATCACATGAGCGTCAGAGGCGATGATCCCATATACATGTTGACAGGTCCTATCCCCGCAACAGAATATGCTTTCAAAAAGACAGGAATGACCCCAGATGATATTGATTTATTCGAATGCAATGAAGCATTCGCACCTGTCCCACTGGTTTGGATGCAGGAACATGATATACCTCATGAGAAAGTTAACGTTAATGGGGGAGCAATAGCTCTTGGACATCCACTAGGGTGCACAGGAGGGCGACTCATGACTACTCTTTTGAATGAGCTAGAACGAACAGGTGGCCGTTACGGACTTCAAACCATGTGCGAAGGCGGTGGACAAGCAAACGTCACAATTATTGAATCGTTATCCTAAATAATTGGGTTCGAAATCCACAACTTCATCAATTAAACCCCACGCAAGTGCCTCAGATAGAGGCAACCTTTTCCCACTCATGGCCAAGTAAGCAGTCTTTTGAGGCCCTATCCTCCTGGGTAAGCTAACAGTCCCGCCCGCACCCGGAATTAAGCCCATAGAAATTTCAGGAAGAAAAATCTCCACAGATTCATTACTAAATACTTTTGATGCAAAAGCAGGAATTTCAATTCCAGCACCAGCGCAAACCCCATGTAAATAAACCTCAAGTTTGTCGGTAATGAAATGCGAAGAAAGTGCAGGACTTCTATGCATGCGTATGATGTGCCCGTCTGGCGGGAAGTCGACGAGGCCGAATTCGGCTAAGTCCCCACCGGAACAGAAAGATTTTCCTAACCCATGGAGCTTTACCCTTGTTACCGTTTCATCAAATCGTGCGATTTGAAGAAAGTCAAAAAGTTGATCCCTCATATCAGATGAGAATGCATTAGAACGTTCAGGTCTATTCAAATAAATTTCAAGCGACTCATCCGATCTATTGGCTAATACAGCAGGCTTTCCATCTAATATTTGGGACATGTCGCCTCGTTGATTCAACCATGCTTTGAACTGAGATCCGCTTTGGAGCATCCCATACGAAAGCGACTCCAGCACGAGACCTTGAGAGACGTTTTGATAAGCTTTCTGACGCAAAAGGTGCGCAAGTACAAGTGCCGGCTGTGTGTGAATGGAAATCATCTTATCGAGTTCTTGAATAGCGATAGAAATATCCTCTACGAACGCTGGTAATCGACTAATACGGGAATCTGTCAGCAAAATATCAAATGACATCAAGAAATCGGAAGGTAATTCCTCGTCGGAACAATTCAGGATGCCGACAATAACAAGATTTACTGAATTGTTATGTTTGACGAAACGGCAGAATCTATCAATATCATTAGTCCTTGCAGTCGGATCTATCTCGATAAAAATACAACTCGTCTCGCTCTCGTACAACTTCTCGCTCAATGCGATTTCTGTAACGAAACTACAAGCTTCATTCAATGTAAAGATGCTCATTTCGCATCATCCCATATCAAAGCTCTTTCACCAGCTCGGCTTTAATGACACGTCGAAGCAACTTCCCAGTCTCGTTATACGGAAGCTCATCTACTTGAATAACTTTGTCGGGAGTCCTTGAAGAACGCAGATGCTCCTTGGTGAAGTCTTTAATCATTGACTCGGAGAAGGATTCCGCATCTCGGGAGACTACAACAGCAATGATAACTTCCCCCCATTCCTCATCAGGAACACCAACAGCAGCGGCATCTCGGATATTAGGATGGTTGAGAAGCACTTCTTCTATTTCTCCTGGAGAGATATTCTCGCCACCACGGATGATAATGTCATCAATTCTTCCCTCAACGAACAAGTACCCCGCATCGTCAATTGATCCGCCGTCGTTTGTGGGAAACCATCCATCATCGGTTAACTTTTTCCCCTGCCCAAGATATTCCCCGGAAACTTGTTCACCTCTTACCCAAATTTCTCCACTCTCCCCAATAGGTACTTCAATTCCTTCATCATTACGAATAGATACTTCTAAACTCGGCAAAGGCTTACCAGCAGAACTCAGTCGTTGTCTCACTCGCTCATCTGAACTCTGAAAAGCTTCCCTGTGATCGTCAGGCCCGAGAACTGAGATGGTAGAACTTGTTTCAGTTAATCCATAGGCATTTACGAAATTTGTATCAGGTAGCAAAGTAAGCGCGCGCTCAATAACAGGTCGCGGCATCTTTCCTCCACCATAAGAGAGTGCTCTTAAGCTTGTAATCTTGACTGAAGAATCATTATCCAGATACTCAACAATTCGTGCCAACATAGTTGGAACAACCATGGCGTGCGTGATTTCTTCGCTGATGACAAGGTTAATCCACTCTTCGGGATCGAAAGTAGGTAATTGAACAATCCTTCTTCCGGAATAGACTGAGCTGCACATCGCAGCAATCCCTGCAACATGATAAGGCGGCACTGATACCAGTGACGCTTCATTATCCGCAGCACCCATAAATTCAACAGAACCAAGGATGTAAGACACCAAGTGTGATTGCCTTAAGACTGCAGCTTTCGGTGCTCCGGTAGTTCCTGAAGTAAATAACAAAATAGCTATTTCCTCAGGGTCCATATTCCAAGAGGGATCAGGGATAGCCCCATCCGTCGTGAAATCAATTAACTCATCCCCGGTTACCAAATTTACTCCCTCTTTGCCCTGCACAATGCTTGAAAGATCACTATTTGTAACTGTCACAGTAGGTGAAATACGATCAGCCAGTGCCTGAACTTCGTCTGCTGCAAGCCTGTAATTCAAAGGAACAAAAGGCAGGCCAGCCCATGATGATCCGAATAAAGATATAGGCAGACCTAAATTGGACTCTGCTAAAAAGGAAACGTGCTCAGCGTTAGTTTCCTTGAAATACTCGCTCGCTTTACCAGCTCGCTCATACAGCTCTTGGTAGGTAATGCCGGACCCATCTTTACTCCCAAACGCCACCCTTTCCCCAAAGGCACTGGATGCCATCTCTAGTAACATCATCAAGTTCATTTGAGTCCTTAATCAGAAGCAGGTAGGGGTTTGCTTTCTTTTATCGTTAATAATGCGTCTCCTAAACCCAATGATCCCTCACCAGGCTTAGTGCACAACAACTCAATCGTGTCGTCCGCATCGACATATCGCTTTCCCATTTGGGTTCCGTTCATAGCTCCATCCACAGGACTGGGGTCATCAGGCATAGAACCTGTTGGATCAACCATAGGCACCCCTCCACATCGGATATCCATTTCGGTTCCTGGAGCCTTTACAGCGATAACTTCAGTTTGGCAAACACTGCTCTTCAATCTACTTCCAGCTCTAATCTCCACTTGTACCTCCCAAGATCATTTACTCTATCATTCCTCACAAGAGCGGTTTCCGCCAATGTCAACGAGTCATCTAGGCTGTAGCAATGTCGAATAAAGATTTCAATGATCCAATTGTGACTTCCATTGATCACCTCGAACGCCTATTGAAATTTCTTCCATCTGACCTACTCAACAAGAAGCTCGTAACTCAACTTTCAGAAATATACCCAAGTTGGCCTACTTGGCCCAGCCCTGGCCTTTCAAACCTTATCGGCCCACCAAAGGTTGCACTCAAACGATTCGACCTACGCTGGTTACATAGATTCGAATCCACTGTTTCTCTCCTAAACCATTTCGTTAAATCTCTAGGGGGCCCATCTGGAGGCCCGAGTGGACACTCCTTAATTGTTGAGCGAGCTCCACTTCTTGGCCATCGTGGCTGGGGAGAAACTTCCGCAGGTGGTTCATGCAGACTGATTAAAACTTCGGATACAACTCTCGCCGTCAACTTGCCAAGGCAAGAGGATATCTCCTCTGTCTCCGCTTGGCTTCAAACAGAAGTGGAAGACGATATCTGGAATATGATTCAAAGTTATGCCATCAAGAGCTCATCTCAGGTGCTCCTCGAACGGGCCAAACTACTTGGACTGGCTGTTTCTGAAGTGGGAGAAGCTAAAGATATGACTATTGAAGTCACTCATAAATCTTCCATAAAGGCATATAGTCGTCAACCAAAAGTGATTGATCTGTCCAGCATGTGGGCTGGACCGCTATGTTCATGGTTTCTGATGCGATCAGGAGCAGAAGTGACCAAGATCGAGTCAAGCAAGAGACCTGACAGGGGGCGTTTAAACCAAACACCGTTCTTTCAGAGATTGAATAAAGGCAAAGCCATTACTGCATTTGATTTCGATAGCCAATTAGGTAAAAGTCAGCTTCAAAAACACATCCGTGAGGCAGACATCATCATTGAGAGCTCACGACCAAGAGCCATGGATAATATTGGAATTTCTGTAGAGGAGGAAGTGGACCGGGGCGCTATCTGGTGCTCAATAACTGGATATGGGCGTAATCTGCATCCCAATCGTGTTGGCTTTGGAGATGACGCTGCAGCAGCTGGATGTCTTCTCGCAGAGGTGGATAAATCACTCTGGTTTGTTGGAGACGCAAGTGCAGATCCGTTAACAGGTGCAACAGCCGCAGCGTTAACGCATGGACTATGGTTCGCTGGTTCATCTGGGCTTATAGATATCTCTCTTGCAGCTACATCAAACCTGCATACCCATGGAGTAATACCAAAAGGAATAATGTGGTAATTTGCCTAGTTTAAGCGCGGGTCACTTGGGTAATTTGATAGCCAAGAAACAGGACTGCTCTGGCGACGGAGAACCTTAGACCATAAATCAACGTCTTCATCACCAAAAATATCATCTGGGTGAACCTCAACTACAAACCAGGCATTTGCAGCTAGCTCAGCTTCCAGCTGCATAGACCCCCACCCTGAATACCCAAGATAAGGTCGTAAATTCACCACACGATCCGGAATAGAATTCGGTCCGGAACCTAAATCTATTACACCAATGTTTGCAAACAGTAATGATTCGCTGCCGTCTTGGTTATCTCTAAACTCGCCTAGTGCCATAGACGTAAGAGGGTCAACAGGACCACCAGAAAATAATGTGCAATCGGCGAATCTACTTTCAGCCCAAATCGGCATCGCTTGGCCTAAATAATCCTCACGTGGGTCATTCAAAACCAAACCAACAGCTCCAGCTTCGTTGTGATCAATCACGAACACAACAGCCCGATCAAAATTGCTGTCAGCCATAAGCGGACTAGCCACAAGTAACCGACCTGCCGTATTCAGAGCAACGTCTCCAACACGTAATCAAGAGAAGCCGTCAAGGCTTGGACGTCGCTGAGTTCAATGGCGGGAAAGGTAGCGATACGTAACTGATTTCGACCCAACTTTCTGTAACCACCGATATCAAGTATCCCGTTGTCTCTGCAGATCGCAATAACTTCATCTGCGTCAACACGTGCACTGAGATCAATGGTTGAAACGACGGGACTCCTAACAGAAGAATCAGTCACGAACGGTTCAGCTAATTCATGATTTTCCGCCCAATTGTAGATGTGATCTGACGATATTGTTGACCGATTAGCAGCCCAAGATAAGCCCCCATTGTTGTTCATCCATTCAACTTGGCGAACCGTCAAAAAGATTGTTGCTAAGGCAGGAGTATTATAAGTCTGGTTCTTTCTGCTATTTTCCAAAGCGATTTTGAGATCAAGGCCGGCGGGGGACCACCGATTACGTCCAGCAATATCGTTTATTCTTTCCACAGCAGCTGGTGAACAAGCAGCTACCCAAAGACCACCATCGCTTGCAAAGCATTTTTGGGGAGCGAAATAATAGCAGTCCACATTAGCGGGATCCCAAACGATGCCACCAGCAGCGGATGTTGCATCAACAAGGACGATCGCCTCATCTGCAGACGTGTTAGCGGGCCTGTGGAGATCCATCGATACACCAGTTGAGGTCTCGTTATGGGTAAAGGCATACGTATCAGCACCTGACGCTTCAATCAGCGGTCCTGTACCAGGTTCAAATTCGGCGACCACTGGCTCGCCAATATGAGGCGCTGCCCTTGAAGCGGTTGCAAATTTTGATGAAAACTCACCGAAGACTAGATGATGACTCTTTTCAGATATCAGAGAGAAAGTTGCTGCATCCCAAAAAAGAGTACTTCCACCATTCCCCAAGATAATCTCCCAATCATCTGGTAGCCCAAAAAGTTCCGATAGCCCATCCCTCAGGCGACCAACCATATTTTTCACAGGTGATTGACGGTGGCTTGTACCCATGTATGATTCTGAAAGATCAGCTAATGCATCGAGGTCCGATTTACGGACCAACGAAGGGCCGCTACCAAAGCGTCCATCAGCCGGTAGGAGTTCATTAGGAATAGAAATATTATTTACGACCACGTAAAGAAAATAGTCTTAACTTCAGCTGAAGTGGCGTAGCTATAGAGAAATTAAATAATCTGTAATATTCAAGAAGTGTGACATCATTGGTAAGAAGCCAACTGGAGGAATCAATTACATGGAATCTAGAATTTCCAAGAGAGTTGGAGCCATAGCTCCATCGGCTACGTTAGCCGTGACGTCAAAAGCAAAAGAATTGAAAGCTGCTGGCGCGCCTGTCATAGGCTTTGGTGCTGGTGAACCTGACTTCCCAACTCCATCGTATATTGTCGAAGCAGCAGTTTCTGCTTGTACAGACCCTGTAAATCATCGATATAGTCCAGCTGGAGGTTTACCTGACCTCAAAGAAGCCATAGCAGCGAAGACCCTCAGGGACTCGGGTTTAGCAGTATCACCTAATCAAGTCGTTGTGACCAACGGGGGAAAGCATGCCGTCTATAACTGCATGCAGGTCATCTTAAATGCAGGAGATGAAGTTCTGCTTCCTGCGCCATATTGGACAACATATCCTGAGCCAATTGCTCTCGCAGGAGCGACAACAACTGTCTTGCCAACGACAGAAGAAACTGGATTTCGCGTAACTGTTGACCAACTAAATGCATCTCTAACCGAGCGAACAAAAGCCCTAATTTTTGTCTCTCCATCAAACCCCACAGGTGCGGTATATCCGAAGGAAGAAATTGAAGCTATAGGGCAGTGGGCTCTAGAGAACGACGTCTGGATTTTTGCAGATGAAATCTACGAGCATCTCGTTTACGGCTCAAATATCCATTATTCACTCCCATCGTTAGTTCCTGAATGCGCTGATCAAACTGTGATCCTCAATGGAGTCGCTAAAACATATGCTATGACAGGGTGGCGCGTTGGCTGGATTGTCGCTCCAGAAGATGTAGCAAAAGCATCATCAACTCTTCAATCGCACCAAACATCAAACGTTGCAAATATTTCACAACAGGCAGCTTTAGCAGCTGTCTCTGGCACGTTAGATGCTGTAGATGAAATGCGTACGGCCTTTGATACCAGACGGCAAGTTATGTATTCAATGCTGAGCGAAATTGACGGAGTTTCAGTGCTTGAACCGCAAGGGGCTTTTTATGCGTTTCCGAACTTTTCCGGATGTCTAAACAGGGAGATAGCAGGCAAACAAATAGAAACCACTCTAGACCTTGCGGAACTATTTCTTGAAGAAATACATGTTGCAGTAGTACCAGGTGAAGCCTTCGGAGCTCCTGGTTATGCCAGACTTTCATTCGCCTTAGGGGATAATGACCTCAAAGAAGGTTTAGGACGAATCGCTGACCTATTGAATGGCTAATGGATAAACAAACTCAAATAAAGCCATACGGAAGCTGGAGTTCTCCTATTTCAGCAGAATCGCTTGTCAAAGGCGTCTCGACCATTTCAGAGATCAAAACGGACCAAAGCGATATTTGGTGGTCCGAATCAAGACCAGAAGAAGGTGGAAGAGTCGCAGTTGTATGCCTTTTTGAAGGGCAAGGGCCGCAAGAAATAACGCCAGCAGAAGCTAATGTGCGAAGTAAAGTCCATGAATATGGGGGTGGCGCCTGGTGGATAACAGGCAAGACATTATTTTATGTAAATTTTGACGATCAGAGAATACGAAAGATTGAATACGGGCACGAAGAGCAATTACTAACTCCTGAACCTCCAGAAGGGCAAAGCTGGCGATTCGCAGACGGTAGGATAACGCCCGATGGTGAATGGTGTATCTGCGTAAGAGAAGTTCATCATGACCTTGAAGGTCACCACATCGAACCAGATAACCAACTCGTAGCCATCAAAACAGATGGAACCATGGAAGTGAAAGAACTTGTCGTGGGAGCTGATTTCTATGCTTTTCCACGACCTTCACCTGATGGCGAATTTTTAGCATGGATTCAATGGAACCATCCATCAATGCCTTGGTGGGGAACAGAGCTTTGGATTGGACACTTTGAGGGTGGCGAAATCACGCAAGGTCAAAGGATCGTTGGAGGCGATGATGAGTCCGTGCTCCAACCTGAATGGTCATCCACAAGTGATCTCTTCTACCTAAGTGACCGATCAGGATGGTCAAACTTATACAAATTCTCAACAGATGAAGATGAATTAATTATCGGAGGTGAATTTGATATCGGGATGCCTCTTTGGGTATTCGACCAGTCGCGCTATGTGCTACTTGAAACGGGGGATCCAATAGCATCAGCCACAGCACCAGACGGTGAAACTTACATAGCAACTCCTTCATCCCTAACTCCCTTTGCATGGTCCTCAATTCATCAAATCAGAACCTCTGATAAAAATGATGTAATTATTCTGGCGGCGAGCCACAAAGCAGGCCCAACAATAATCAAGGGAATCGAAAAGCAAAAGATTCTCAAAACCCCAAAGCCGAACGAGCTCAACAACGCTTTCTTGCCATCGCCCGAATTGATTCAATTCCCCACACTTGACGGAAACAATGCGCACGTTCGCTACTATGCTCCCGCTCACTTAAATACTGAAGGACCAAAAGATGAATTGCCTCCACTCTTAGTTCTAGCTCACGGAGGACCGACTGCGAGCACACGAAACGAACTATCTCTGGCGTTACGATACTGGACGAGTCGAGGTTGGGCAGTTGCGGACGTTGACTATCGAGGAAGTACAGGGTACGGGCGCTCCTACATGAATGCCCTTGACGGCCAGTGGGGATTAATTGACGTTGCAGACTGCGTCGCTGCAGCTCGTTTTCTTGTCGCTGCGGGCCGAGCAGATGCCAACCGCATAGCAATCAAAGGTGGAAGCGCAGGAGGCCTAACCGTACTAGCCGCCCTATCCGGTTACGATGATTTCTCTGCTGGGTCGTGTAGATACGGAGTTGCAGACTTAGAAATACTCGCGAATGATACCCACAAGTTTGAATCACGCTATCTAGACCGGCTCATTGGGCCCTATCCCAAAGAGCGGGAAGTGTATGTCGCAAGGTCACCAATCCATCAAACAGAAAATTTCCAAAATCCGATGATTATTCTTCAAGGAAGTGACGATGCAGTTGTTCCTCCAAACCAATCGGAACTTATCGTTGAAGCGCTCAAAGCAAAAGGCATTAGACATTCGTATTTGCTTTTTGAAGGAGAAGGTCATGGCTTTCGAAAGTCAGAAAACATAGTAAAAGCACTTGAATCAGAGTATTCATTCTTTTCACAAATATTTGGGTTTGAACCATTTGATGACATTGAATTAACGCCGATTGTTCAATGATTAACGAGCTAAAGCTAGTTGCCTACTCATGCAAAGCAAAGTTCCATCATCGTTCCAAATCAACCCATCTTCTTCAATGAAGCCTCCTGAAGCATGATGTGTAACAAATTCTGCAAGTAACCAAGATGTGGCACCCCATTGCACCAAATTAAGGTTAGCCCTCACATGAATCGTTAAATCAACGGTTGGAGCCATTTTGATTGAGTCAGATTGAAAAAAGATTGGAGGCGGTAGTGCATCAGCGGCAGCGACAATCAGCGCTGAGGACATTGGCGTAGTTTCTTTAGGGCGAATCCACCACTGCATGCGAAGACCATTACTCTCAGTCAATTCGTCTAAAGCTTGATTCACAGATCGAATCTCCCACTTTTCATGAAGACGCGTAGGGCTGTCAGTGAGCCGAGTTGGTATTGGGCAATCCTCGGGACTAGGAACCTCTGGAATCACTATTTGAGGAGATTCAATTCCTTTATTGCTGGAGGCCCATGACCCAGTTGCGGCAAGAACGATCTCTGAATTTTGGGTCATTTCAAATCGAAGGAATGTAACCGATTTCCCAGATCGAATTGTAGTAACACGTATCTCTACAGGTCCCAATTTCGGAGGAGTCAAATAATGGATCGTTATGCCGCGCAACTGATGTGTCTCTAGCCCCAAATGCATTTCCCCTGCATTAGTCAGAAGCGCACCAAGATAGCCGCCGTTAGGTCCAACAATAATCCAATAATCCTCAATTATGTCAGTAGCGAAAAGACCACTCGATACTTCCCGCAAAATAATATCGTTATGCAATGCCATACAACACAAATTCCTATGTGCTCGGAGTGACTAAAGATCTTCCATTCTCATACATTATTTGCTTAATTTCATGCGAAGAAAATCCGACCAAATCATCAAGAAAATCCATTGGAGACGCTAATCCTTCCGCATGCGGGTAATCCGAACCAAAAAGAATATGATCAACGCCGATAAGTTCCCTCAATTCCATAAGATCATCTTCATAATAAGGAGCCACCCAAATATGATTCTGAAAAGTCTCTACCGGATCTTCAACAAAAGCGTAGCCTGCTTGCTTATATGCTTTTGAAAATCTTCGCAAAAGACCACTCACCCAATCAGACCCATTTTCGATCGTGCAAACACGAATATTTGGGAATCGGTTAAATAATCCCCCGCTAATTAGCGCCGCAACTGTGTCGGCAATGTTTGAGTAATTTAAAAGCCGTTTTAAAGGGTCATATCGGAAAGCTTCAAATTCAGTAGATAATCCCCAATGAGCGAACAGGAAGTCATATGCGGCATCGCCTGCGTGAAAAGCAGCGGTTATACCTGCATCGTTGACCCGTTTCCAAAAATCATCAAAAACTGGGTCTGCTGGACTCTTCTGGCCGTCGGCAGTTGTCACCGCAGAAGCTCTCAAGTTAATTACTCGAACATTGTTATCAATAGCAAACTCAAGTTCGGAGACAGCGTGTCGGACATCAGAGAGAGTGATATACGGAGCAGCAAACAAGCGGTCCTTGTAGCTGAAGCCCCAATCATCGGCTAACCACCTATTGAACGCACTGAATGCGGCTTGCAAAGCAGGTAAATCATTTTCAAGAGCCGACTCCATCCCTACACCCAAAGTAGGGAATAGAAGGCATCCATCTAGGTTTTGCTTTGTGAGCAGGTCTAATTTTGCATCACGATTTCTATACTCTGGCCGATCTGATAGCGACTCTAACTCACCGAAGGCGTCCCTCATATCAGTGACCGAGACTTTCCCTCGAAAATAGTCGTCCAAACATCCAGGTCTGGCAATGGGGTCAAACGTTGGATTAGGAATGAAACGATTAACCTTGCCCCCGACCATTAACCTCTTTCTTCCATTCACATTCACCCACTGCATTGCACGTTGCATCATGGCTGGGTCCATGTACCTGATGAAAGCATCCTCTGCTTCGTAATAATGATGGTCGCAGTCAAATCCTTTGAGGTCAGATTGATCCATAAAGTTCCTTTAAGTTACTTGGAGTGCTACTTCGCTAGTGTAAGTCAATTACTCCCATTATGGCTTCTAAGGATCTTTAATTACAATGTTCCGTTCCATGATAAGAAGTTCTAGATTAGGAATATGCAACGAGTTTTGGTGACAGAGAAAATTTCGCAAGAAGGTCTCAACAATTTACGTAACTCTGGATATGTGGTCGATGAGAAACTAGACCTTTCCACCGAAAACCTAATGGAAGAGATTGTAGGAGCACACGCTGTCATCATCAGATCAGCAACCGCCATTACTGACGAAATTATGAGTAAAGGTGAAGACCTTGTTGTTATCGGCAGAGCAGGAATCGGATTAGATAACGTTGATGTTGAGTCAGCAACTAAACGTGGAATTATGGTTGTTAACGCCCCTAAATCGAATATTTTGTCAGCAGCTGAACACACACTTGCTTTGCTACTGTCTCAAGCTCGAAATATTCCACCCGCGAACGAAGCTCTCAAGAATGGTAGATGGGAGCGAAGCAAATGGACTGGAGTGGAGCTTGCAGATAAAACACTCGGGATTATCGGTCTCGGCAGGATAGGAAAATTAGTAGCACAACGCGCCTTAGCTTTTGGCATGAAACTCGTCGCCTACGACCCTTACATCGCTGAAGAACGAGCCCAACAACTATCCGTTGAACTCGTTTCGCTTAAAGAACTCATGAAAGTATCCGATTTCGTAACAATTCATGTCGCCAAAACACCCGAAACCATAAATCTCATCAACGCAGAAACTCTTTCCAGCGCCAAACCAACATTGAGAATAGTTAACGTCGCACGTGGAGGGATCATTAACGAATCTGACCTTGCCAACGCAGTATCTTCTGGTCAAATAGCAGGCGCAGCACTTGATGTCTTTGAACAAGAACCAACA
>CERX01111013.1_pt1 | contig 20589 bp, 10 predicted proteins | sample 350251 | NCBI WGS metagenome assembly CERX01 (sample SAMEA2621044, study PRJEB7988) | marine metagenome | biome: marine biome (ENVO:00000447); feature: deep chlorophyll maximum layer (ENVO:xxxxxxxx); material: "saline water (ENVO:00002010), including plankton (ENVO:xxxxxxxx)" | depth 50 m
CACTCTGCAATAATAAACTGATTCTCATGCCAAGACACCCACTCAACCCCCCAATCTTTTGACCCGACTGTTTCTTCGTTTAACTGTGAGGCATATGGGGGTATCTCGCTTGACGGCGAAATTCCAACAACCGAATCGTTAAATGCTGACTCGGGGTTAAAATAAATTGTTAGCCTTCCATCGTTATCTTTTTTTAACATATCCACCAATAAAAGCCCAGCACCCATCACATATAAATTTTCACTAAAAAACTGATGCCAGATAGACTCTTCTCCATCACTTCCAGCCTGGTGAAACGGCCGCCAATCCCCTGCTCCGGTTGGGTCGCTTATACCTTGTTGGGCTAGAGCTAATGCCTCTGCATAGGCCGAGGGACCATTAACCTCCGCCCAGTTAAGTTTGATTCTCGCCTGAAGGGTACGAGCGCAAGAGACCCACTTTTCTTGGTCCCCACTAAAGGTGAAGTCATTTAAATTTGAAAAGTCCTGACCTATTTCAATATTTTCAATCGCATTATCAATTAAAACTATAGCAGCATCGTGGATGCTCTCTTGAGAGTCAAATTGAGGTTCCGTATATAGCGAGTTGGCTGCCTGAGAATATGGCAGGTCTCCCCAAAGATCAGCGGCAGTACTAAACACCAGCGCCTCCCACATTTGCGACACACCCTTTAGTAGGTATTTTTCTTGTGTTTCTGCTTTTTCTTGGATTGTTCTAATATCAACCAATCCCCCGGTGCCATATAAATCAGACCAGCGATCATCTAACCTCCAATCTAGCGGTGAGCATTTGTAGTCATCTGCGTGGCTATAGAACTGACCCCCAAGTTGCTGCATAAACATTGTAACCAATCTACTCAAGTATCCCCCCATTACTCCATATAGCGTTACCTGGGAACCGACAAACAGAGACTCTACAGATATTTGGTCAACATCGTCTACCTTGTTGGGGTTACTGTCAAGGTTTTCACCAGTTAAAAATTTCTCACACCCATACAAAACAAAGACAATTATCATTAAAAATATTGCGGTTGGTTTTTTCATTGTTACCACCTTAGATGAAGAGAGAGGTTTGTCCCCCACGTTTGAGGTTGGTTAAAATAATCTTCACCAGATATTCTGTTTTGCATCATGTTTGTCTCTGGGTCCCACCCTGAATATTTTGATATTGTGATTAGGTCTCTAAAGCTTAGTCGAACATCTAAGCCGCTGAGCCCGTAATTTTTAATTTTGCCTGGGTTAACCCTATATGAAAAAGAAAACTCTCTCAGTTTAATATAGCTTGCGCTTTCAATATTATTTATAATATCTGTTGCTGTTCCCATTATTGATGTAAAAAAAGACTCGTCATATTGAATCTCTGTATCAGCACCTGGGCCGATTGCCCTATTTCCATTATTTAAAAACCTAGAAAAAACACCCTTCCCCCACTCTGTTGATCTTCCCTCTTCATATCCTTCCCAATTGGGGTCATCAAATAGCTCATGATAGCGATCTTTTGTTTCTTGGTGTGTACCAATCTCATTGAGCTTGTTTTTTGTGTAGTTTACCACATACCCACCAGAGCTAATATCAACGAGTGACGAGATGCTGATGTTGTTAGATATTTTTAATTCATTGTAGAAGCTTCCGGTCCAGTCTGGGTTAGGACTATACCCACTCCACAAGTATCCACCCGACTCGCCATCAGCTGTTTGCCAATTAACATCTGGCTTTCCATCTCTTTGTATATATACATCGTTTTTTTTCCAGCTGCCCGCATAAACAGAATCAATGTCCACATATACAGTGTTGCCGCTTTCATCTCTGTCTGTTGCTACAATACCATGTCCAAACCTCGCCCAACTATAACCCCGAAATTCACCAACTGGGTGTCCCGGTGCGACAAACGTAAACTTAGAAAGTTGGTCGATTGGAATATTTGATGGGTCTAAAAACTGTGCCGCCTCCTTTGTAACGCCGTTCATTTCAACAAGGACATTGTTATTGCTCGCATAGATAAAACGGGTGCTCCACTTAAAGCCTTTTTTATCGACAATATTTCCATTGATCGAAAGTTCTATCCCTCTATTTTCAATAATAGCACCATTCGCGGTGTATGTGTCTGAGCCGGTTGATGGTGCGACATCCATTGTAAAAATAACATCATCACTTATTGCCCTATAGCCGGTTAGGTTTAATCCAAACCTGCCGCTTAATATTTCAAGGTCTAACCCTATTTCATTTTCGGTTCTTCTTTCTGGGCGTATCGCCTGGTTTCCCAACCTTGAATCTGAAACATATCCAAGAACACCACCATACACACCTGCTTTACCCAAACTTACCTTGTTCTCAAAATACCCTATGTTATCTGACACATAGCCAGAGTATATACTATATACCTGTGGTTGCTCACCAGCCTCTCCATACGCAGCGCGAAGCTTTCCATAGTTAACAAATGGGATGGTAAACCTTTTGGTAAAATCCCAAGCTCCGCTAAGCTTTCTAAAAAGATGTTTTCGGTCTGCTGGTCCAAATGTAGATGAGCCATCTTGCCTAAGAGCCGCGGTAAGATAAACCTCATCAAATACGTCATGTGTAATCTGCGCAAAAACGGACTCTGTGTTTATTAAAGAAATATATTCTGTAATCATCTGGCTGGAAAAATTTTCCATTTGAAAGTAATTGGGGACAACTTGTTCACTTCCAAGGTTTTTAATGGTGTTTGATGATCTGCTGTTAAGGTTGTGTCCCATTGTTAGCTTTGTTGGCCTACCAAAAACAGCACTACCATCAATTGTTAAAATAAAATTTGCGTCCCACTCTAAGCTGTTATTTAGGTTTCTAAACATTCTTCCCAGCCCTCCATCGCGGTAGGTTCCTATGGGTAAAACATCAAGCCTCTTATCAAAAGAATAGTCGGCTCCAATATTATAGCTTACCGTTGCCCAGTTTATTGGCTTATAATCTATTTTTATATTTCCGTAGGCCCGGTTTAGTTCTTGTTTTTGCATCATTTCAAACAACACCCAATATGGATTATTCCACGAATGTGGACCTTGTGGGACCTGTGGGGATTCGTTTGTTGAAGACCTGTGGTACTGTGTTTGTGGGTTTAGGTATGGTAATAAATTAAAATCGGGAGGGGTTGATAATAAACCCCTACCAATGCCGTCTGTTGTGTGCGCCCTTGCAATGTTGTTTGTGTTTACTTTTACATAAGATATACTACTAGAAAGCGTAAGGTTTTCACGTAGCAGGTGACTTCCTTTAAGCCTAATGGTATAGCGAGTATAGTCAGACGGTGTTTGTCTGTTTGGCGTATGTCCATATGTCGTTTTCACAAGGTCTTTATAGTTGTTCCATTCTATCCAGTGTGATTTTTCATAAGCCTTGCCAAACGATAGATAGAAAGTCGTTTTGTCGTTTCCCCCGGAAGTTATTAGGCTTTGTTCTCTGGCTAACCCAAGACCAGATATTGATCCCAGGTGGTCAAAGGTCTCATCCTCCTCTAGCCCGGCGTTAAACCAAGGAGCACCCGAAGTGTTTAGGGGCCGACCCCAACTAAAGGTTGAGTTTGTGATTGTATCTCCACCAGCGCCTTGACCAAACCATTTTTGAAGTGGGTAGTTTTTATTGATTCCACTTATTCCATATTGTGTCTTGTATGCGATCTGCATCTTCCCCGTTTTTCCGCTTTTTGTTGTGATAAGTATCACCCCATTTGATGCACGAGAACCATAAATCGCAGAGGCCGCTGCACCCTTAAGAACCTCAATAGAAGCAATATCATCAATATTAATATCTGAGGTTCTTGATGAGGCTTCGGATCTATTTCTAGGGCTTTGAACAGATTCATCCCCCCCAACAGTTCTGGTGCTAGAGTTAATGGGCGAACCATCAATAATAATTAGTGGTTCGTGACCGCCCGATATGGTTCCTGTTCCGCGAATCCTAAAGTATGCGTTTGTCCCAGCATCACCACTAGTTTTTCTAATCTCTAAGCCTGGAACACTTCCCCTTAGCGCTGTGACAATATTGGTCTCTCCAGATTTTTGAGCTGCCTCTGGCTTTACTGATTCAATCAACACACCTAGTTTTTTCTTTTCTTCCGCCCCACCCAGACCGGTAACTACAATCGCCTCCAACCCCAAAACGTCTTGAGGAAGAACAAAGTTTATAACAATGTTTTTTTTACCAAAAAAAGACACAGAATCTGTTATCGATCGATAACCAATAAAAGAGGCTTTTATACTAGCACTATTGTCTGATACAATACTGGCAGGGACGCTGACGCTATAGAGCCCATCGATATCTGCTGCACCACCATAGGGGGTGTTTATGAGTAAAACATTTGATCCTGGGAGCGGGTTTCCAGACACATCAACGATAGAACCAGAAATGGTAACAGCATCAACAGCAACTAGTTTTGATATTGTTAAAAACAAAACAAGACCTGTTTGGTTTATGTTAAAAATAGTTTTTTACCTTATGTTGTTGTTTACTTCACCAAAGACATTTTGTTTGTTAATTGCTTATCGCCAGCAATGATTTGATAAAAATAAACACCGCTGACCACTGGTTCCCCTCTTTTGTTTTTTCCGCGCCAAGGAACACTATAAACACCTTTGTTTACCGACCCAATATTTTTTGTCCATATTTTTTGTCCATATACATTATATATGGAGACCTCAACAGTTGTTTGGTGTAAAACCTGAAAAACAATGTCTGTTTTGGGATTAAATGGGTTTGGGTGGTTTCCAAAAAGTTTGATATCACTTGGCAAAAACCCACCGTCAATTGAGGCTGTTACACCCTGTACAAGAATAGACATCGTGTCATTATCAACACCCCCGAGATCATCAACAATAGACAGTGTGAACACTAAAATATTGTCTACCTCTGGCGATGTAAATGTTGTTGTTATTTGGCTTGGCGAACTTAAAGAAACTGTATCTCCAGAAATCTGGGACCACTGGTAAGACTCAATTACACCATCTGCGTCAGAGCTTCCAGACCCATTAAGTGTCGCCAGCTCACTGTGTCCAATTGTTTGGTCTGGGCCCGCATCTGCATTGGGGTTAATGTTTGTGTTAACAATGAAAACACTTACCGTATCTACATCACTAGCAGACTCATTGTCAGCAACTAATAATTTAAACACCAATTCCCCCTCTTGTGTGGGTGATGTAAATGTTGTTGTCGCTTGGCTTAGAGAACTTAAAGAAACTGTCGCCCCTGAAACCTGTGACCACTGGTAAGAATCAACTGTGCCATCTGGGTCAGAACTCCCAGAACCATCAAGTGTTACGAGCTGGTTATAGCTCGCAGTTTGGTCTAGTCCAGCCTCTGATGATGGTTCCTGGTTTTGAGAAAGCTCACATGTGTTTAAATAGGCCTCCATAACCAATATATCTTCATCGCAATTTGGGTTTGTGTCTGGCTCATACCCTGGGCCATTATTGCCGCTTGCATCTGGATAATAACACGCGTGCACATCCCACTCACTTTCTTCGTAGGTTGTTTGTGGTGTCTCTGTTAACCAATTGGTACAACTGTCTGTAACACAACCCCGTGAGCTGTTCCAATCTCCTGAGTTTCCGTAACAAACACCTGCTTTTCTAGTAAGAATAGCAAACCGAGTAACGCCATACCCCGTTGTTGATGTTGAGTTTGGTGGGCCGGTAAAACCCGACACTTGCCAGCTTTGACCCGGGTCTTCATATGGGCTTCCGATACAATCAATTGGAATACTGTCTGTTGCTGCTAGTACAGCGCTTAGATCGCCTGCGCCCTTAAAAAGACCCACAGCATCATCTCCGCTGATTGATAAGGCACCCTCATCATCTAAAATAAGGTCTGCGTGGTTTTGAAGGCTTTCATGTGAAACGTCTCTGGATATTCCATACGACTGATCTGGAAACAAAATAAACTCTGGAAGTCTATTAAAAGAAACGCCTGAGTTTCCCAGCGTGTTTCCCCACCCCGCTTGCTGTTCAATATTGTTGCTCTGCCCGTGTCCTTTAATAAGTGCATACTGGCTGAGATTTATTGGTTCTTCTGTTGGGTTATATAATTCAATATAGTGATTGTATGGCCCCCCACCGGCGACCCTTGTTCCAATATACCAAACACTAATAATTGGGTCTTGGCAAAACAAATATGAGGTTGCTGATATCAACAAAAACAATATTTTACAGTTTTTATTTTTTATCATTTTAAATATGTGACCTTTCGTGTTGTTGATTTTTTAGAGCCCTTAAAGCGCACAAAATATAATCCTGACTTAATTTCAAATCCACTCTCATCCTTCCCGTCCCACAAAACACCTTGGTTTTTATTTTTTTGATTTAAAAACGACCATTCTGTTATTTTTTTACCAACAATATTATAAACAACTATCTTCTCTATTTTAAAACCTGACCCTCTTAGATTTCCAATGGAAAGGGAAGAATTAAAAGGGTTTGGGAATAATGATATTGGGTTGTTTTCTTTTTCATAATTTCCAGTTACCGCTAAAGATGAAACATAAACCGTGGCTGTGTCTTTATCTGTGAGCCCAAGCTCATCAATAATAGAAAGTTGAAAAGACAGCGTTTCACCGCTCATTGGAGAGTAAAAGGTTGCAACAGCTTGATCATTAGAAAAAACAGTGACTGGCGCACCTTCAATTTGTGTCCAATCAAAACTGATTTCACCTCCATCTGGGTCCACACTTGTTGAGGCATCTAACAACACCACACTAGAAAAGCCAACCTGTTGGTCTCCCCCTGCGTTGGCAGTTGGTGGTTGGTTAATTAAAACCTCTATCGTGTCAACACCAAACGCCCCCTCATTATCAAAAACCAAAAGGCTTATCCCAACAGCGCTTTCCCCCGCTGGCATTATAAACTGAGCAACCACGCTGTCTGGGTGCTCAATATTTGTTGGTGGTCCTGAAAATTGTGTCCAGCTGTAGGTCTCTATGGTTCCATCAGAATCAAAACTCTCTGTGGCGCTAATTGTAACCAACTGCCCAGGGTTAACAATCTGTTCGCTTTCTGCTTGTGCGATTGGACACTGATTAAAAAGATCATCTGGGTCTACATACAAATCGCAACTACCCACTCCAAACACCGCGCTCTTTCCGCATTCAGTAAAGATCATCATTCCGTGGTCGTGTGATGCGCCAGGTATTTCTGCCATGCGGTGAGTATTAAAAACCGTATCCCCATAAAAATAATTCAAATAAGAAAAATATATGTGAGTTCTAGCTAACCGACTATACCCTTGCGTCATCCTCGCGCAGGTGTTTGTTTGGCCGCCAAAATCATACTGAGCAATTAAATACGTTAGGTTCGCATGTTGAAAATTATTAATAATTGTCTCCACTCCTGTGCTTTCCATATATTGATTTAGGTTGTCCATTCCATATCTATACTGATTTGCAGATCCGCAGGTGCTTGGCCCAAACTCAAACACCTCTGCGTCTTCATTAAGCACCCTATTTCCATTGTAATAAAGAAAAGACGATGTGTTCATTGGGACATAAATAAAATCTATACCTGTTTCGCTTAGGCTTTCTGGGGCCCGACCCCCTGCGGCATACCTAACAACCATCTGTGATCCAGATGAGTGCCCTGTCAAAACTATTCGTTTAAGGTTGGCGTTGTTTTCAACCAACCTGTGGTAAATGGTGTCAATAGTTGAATATGAACTAATTCTAAATGGCCTTGGGTTTGATTGTGTATTCCTAGAAAGATCCCCACTACTCCACTCACTATCAGACCAAAACAAAACATCCTCTCCAAGGTTGTTTTCGCCAATATTGTCCTGCCATGGAAAGACCGGAGCAATTAAAATTGTAGAGTCCTGCATTCCTGATGTAGACAGCGCGGTCACCATATTGTTATACTGTTCATATGCATAGCTCCCAGGAGAGCCATGAATGTGTATAACCGCATATTTAATGTTTTCATGGGTGTCGCTTAGACTAAGGTTTCTAAAATATGGTTGGCTAAGCGTGTCGCCTAAAACAACATATTGTATTTTTGTGCTTGGGAAGTTTGAATAAGAAAACCCAAGAAAAAGTAAAGAAAAAATAAACCGGTATATATTTAGCGGTATGTTCATGCTGTTTTGTGAGTTCAAACTTAAAGACGAAACTTAAAAAAAGTAAAAAGGTGTTTGACTCCCATAAAAAACCCCACTGAACGCGGCGCCCCCTAAAAGAAACTTAGTTCTTGTGTTATTTGTGCTATGTTTTCACCAATGCTTTTCTTTTTGGATTTTTTGTTTTCAATTGCCTTAATGGCGTGCATAACCGTTGTGTGGTCTCTACCACCAAAATACATGCCGACGCTGCTTAGCGAACTGTCTAAAACATTTCTACACAAGAACATGGCTGCCTGTCTCGCATCAACAATTTCTTTTTTTCTACTCTTTCCAACAAGCGCCTCCTCAGGAACCCCAAACAGTTCTGAAACCTTCCTAACAACGTCTTCCATTGAGAGGTCCCTTGTGGGTTGGCTTCCCACTCGCTCCCTTACAACATCTTGAACAAGCGTGTGGTCAATGTCTTGATTCATTAGTGAAGAGCGAGCCAACAACCTGATAATTGTGCCCTCCAGGTCCCGAATGTTGCTTCTCATGTGTGTTGCAATAAATTCAATTATATCATAGGGTAGATCGACCCCATTTCTCTCTGCCTTGTCCAAAAGGATTGCTACCCGAACCTCAAAGTCAGGTGGTTGAATGTCAACAGAAAGCCCAGACTGAAATCGAGAAAGCAACCTGTCTTGCAGCCCCTGCATCTCACCGGGGTATCTATCTGCAGTTAAAACAATTTGTTTCCCAGCCTGGTGGAGCTCGTTAAATGTATGAAAAAACTGTTCTTGGGTTTGTTCTTTCCCGCGAAAAAATTGAATGTCATCTATTAACAACATATCTGCGTTTCTATATTGTTTGGCAAATTCAACAGTTCTGTTTTTTCTAAGTCCGTTTACAAAGTCAAGGGTGAATTTTTCACTTGTTGCGATTACAATTCTCGTTTCAGGCTGTGTTTCTAAAACTCTATTTCCGATGGCGTGCAACAAATGTGTTTTACCTAAACCCGTTCCACCATATACAATAAGTGGATTAAAAGATTGTTTTCCGGGGTTTTCGGCCACAGCCTCAGCGGCTGTTTTTGCAAACTGGTTGTTTGACCCCTCAATAAAGGACTCAAAGTTATGTTCCCGGTTTAATATGGGAATTAAAGGGGATTTTTTTATTGGTGTTAGGTTTTGTTTTTCACTCGACTTGACTTCCTGTGTTTCAGCTGAAATAATAAACTTTGTTGATATGTCCCCAAGGTTAAGGTTGCTTAAAGAGCTGTTAATGTTCTTTCGATAGTGAGACTCTATCCAATCATAGAAAAATTGGTTGGGAACCTCCAACACCAGTTCTCCACCCTCAATGGCGATTGGGCTTATTGGCTCAAACCAAGTGCTTATAGTGTGGCTCGGCAACTGCCCAGCCAAATCATTCTTTATATTTTTCCAAGTCTCTTTTGGCATATTAATTTAAGTTGTCCACAAGTTGTCCACATACACACATCCTTTTAAATTACTTTATTTTAACTGTTTTGTTAAGCTTTTTGTATTTTAAAAAACCGTTATTTATTTTTTGTGTTGTTAGTAGACATTTTGTATCTTTCTCGGCTTTTTAAAGTTTAATTTATGAAAAGAACATATCAACCAAGTAGGCGTAAGCGCAAAAACAAACACGGGTTTCGATCTAGGATGAAGACGGTCGGTGGGCGTGCTGTTTTGCGAAGAAGAAGAAAACGTGGCCGCAAGGTCCTTTCTGCTTAGGTGGTTCCAACCACAAGTAGGTCTCTTTTCCCCGCGCCTCTTTCACACACCTAATTCTGGCAAAGCACTTTTGTTTTTAACTTGCTATACTGTAACCACTAAACTCAACTAACACCATGATGGATAGAAACACATTAACTGCCTTGTTGTTAATTACCTTGGTTTTGATTTTGACCCCATATTATATGAACCTTGTCTCCCCAGCGCAACAAAGAGATTTTGAGCTAGTCGAGCAATATGATGATCCAGGGGCCGGTGTTAAGAACTCTGCTGACACAATAATGGGCAGTGGGTTTCTCCGTGGGGTCGAACTTGACAATCCACCCAACGCCTCAGAAAGCATTACAACCATTGAAAGTGACCTGTATGTTGCAAAAATAAGCTCACAATCTGGTGGCTCTGTTTTTTCATATAAAACAAAAGAGCACCTTTCTGCAGACAGTAATTATGTCAACCTTATTTCGGAAGATAATAAAAATAATTTATTGTTGGGCTTTAGAGATCTTAGTGGGGATGATGTTGCACTTAGGGGCGGGTGGGTACAACAAGAGGCGCTTGATAGTTTGTATTTATTAGAAGAAGCGCTCACAATCACTTTTTCAAACAACATCTGGGGCAATAAAATCACTAAAACGCTCACTTTTTACCCTGAGAGCTATTTAATAGATGTGGATATTGACCTCACGGCAATATCGGATAACATTTTAGCAAATAGTTATTCCTTGGGCTGGGTTGGCGGTCTACCAACAACTGAAAAAGACACAACAGATGAGGCAACATATTTTGGCGCTTTTCTTTACCAGGGCGGTGAGCTATTGGATGTTAAGGTGGGGTCTGGAGAAAACTTTGACAACAACTATAAGGGGGAAACCGATTGGGTGGCAACAAGGAGTAAATATTTTGTGGTTTCTCTGTTAGATGGCCTTGGTGGACAAATATCGGGCTCCAACATTTCTGCGACATTTGACAATAAAGAACTTTACGATGTAGCCATACACCTTAACTCAAACAATGTAGCAAAGGTGTCTCTATATATTGGCCCACTAGAATATGATCGGATTAAATCCCTAGATATACGCTTAGAATCGATAATGAACTTTGGGTGGACAATAATACGGCCCGTCGCAAAGGCTGTTCTTTGGGTTCTAACGTCTATGCACACATACATACCAAACTATGGCTTAATTTTAATAGTTTTTTCAATAATGGTGAAGATGTTGGTCTATCCCCTAACCAAAAAAAGTTACCAATCAACACAGGCAATGCAAGCGATACAACCTGAAATAAACAACTTAAGGGAGAAATATAAAAATAACCCCACAAAACTAAACCAAGCAACAATGGAGCTATACAAAAAGAAAGGTGTGAACCCATTAGGCGCTTGCTTTCCAATGCTACTTCAAATGCCACTTTTAATATCGCTTTTCACTGTTTTTAGGTCTACCATAGAGCTGCGCGGAGAACCTTTTATATTTTGGATTACAGACCTGTCTGCACCCGATGTGATTTTTTACCTTCCTTTTAAAATACCAATATATGGAGATTACGTGTGCGCATTGCCAATCTTGATGGCGCTCTCAATGTATGCACAACAGAAAATGATGTCTGTCTCGGGTGGCCCACAACAAGAACAACAGAAGATGATGCAATATTTTATGATGGCCTTTTTCTTTTTATTGTTTAATAGTTTTCCATCGGGGCTAAACCTATACTACACACTGTTTAATGTGTTAACAATAGCACAACAAAAATTAACAGGGACTGGGCCAGGTTCTCAGCACCCAGGAATGTAAATCTAGTTGTTGTTATTGTTTAACTTATACGATTTTTCAACGCAGTGTTAGCTCGAAAAACCAACAGGGGTTTTTATAGTCCAAAACCGGTGTTCCTAAATGAAAAAACAGGACCCACACATCTAAAAAGGATACACGCGGTATCCACTTTTCGGAAAAATCTAAAAAGAGTTTTTGTTTGTGTTTTATAAAAGAGCACACTGTCCTTATTACAACAAAAAACAATTAACCAGGGTGCAATAATTCCGTGGGATATAAAGAGAGACCTGCAAGCCCTTATCAGTTTATATCAGAACGTATTATATATTTATCACTTAGTTTTATTTTATTGTTTTTATTAGGTTTAAAAGTCATAATAAATGTATATTAATTTAAGTTTTTGTGTTTTTTTATGGTGCGGCTCCTCTAACTTTAAAGCTGTGACTACACCATTTTTTGTGCTGTGGAGCAAAATAAAACCAACAACAAAATACAGCCGTCGGTTTGGGTTCGGTTAGGGTGCCCACAAAAGAAACATACTACGCCCTCTCTACACCAATGGGCGTTTCAGCTACAGCAACCATTAGAATAAGTGGGCCAAAGGCTATTGATATAATTTCAAAGATGACAAATAAGCCAGTTGTCTATTTCAAACACGGGGTTTCTAAAGTTTTGTCTATATTTAATGTAAACAACAACTTGGTTGACAAGGTTGTTGTTGTTTGCTTTGAGGGTCCCAATTCTTATACTGGCGAAAACATGGTCGAAATACACTCGCACGGCAATCCCATTATTGTAAAAAATGTTTTTAGGTGTCTGTCTGCTTTGGGGCTACGGCTAGCAAACCCCGGAGAATTTACAAAGACCGCATACCTCAACAAAAAAATTGACCTTGTGCAAGCTGAGTCTGTTTTTAATTTAATTAATTCTCAAACCAGTGGGGGTGTTGATATATCACTAAACAACCTAAGAGGCTCCCTATCAAACAAGCTCTCCTTGATTCAAAAAAGTTTAATTTATACCCTTTCATTAATTGAGTATGAATTAGATATCACAGAAACAGACAACCTTAAAAACACACAAACTCAAGTCCTGTCAAGCCTTACCGAAACACTAGAAAGCACAAAAAAACTCATTAAAACACACTCAACGGCACGCATTATAAGTGAGGGTTTGCGTGTTGTAATTATAGGAAGGCCAAACGTTGGCAAGTCAACCCTTTTTAATGCCTTGTTGCAATACGACCGCTCTATTGTTACGAGCGATCCGGGCACAACCAGAGATGTTATTGAGGCCCAGCGAAATATTTCTGGTTTTTCTATTGTTGTTGTAGATACAGCCGGTATGCGACAGACAAAAAACAAAGCAGAAGTCGCCGGGGTAAAAAAGACAAAATCTGAAATGAATTCAGCCGACATAATTATATCAATGGTTGATTCAACACACGCTAAGGCGGTAATTAATACACCAAAAACAACACCAACAATCCTTGTTTACAATAAAAAAGATTTACTCTCCGAAGACCAAATAAACACAAATTTTAATAACAATATAGATGTTTATATCTCTGCAAAAACAAAAGAAGGCATTAAAGACCTCCTGGGTTTAATTGAAAAAAATATAGAACTAAGCCTCCAGCCCCGCGAGGCTTTTTATATAACATCTAAAAGGCAGGAGGATATACTAATGTCAATTAATAAATCACTAACAAAGCTTTCTAAGCGTAGTTTTTTTGAACTCGAAATTTTCGCTTTCGAAATTAAAAGAGCCATTGACCAGTTCGATTGGCTTCTTGGCAAAACCACGCCGGACGAAGTTTTAGATAGTGTGTTTTCACGTTTTTGTGTGGGAAAATAGTTTCACGTGAAACACAGTAATAAATATGATTTAATTGTTGTTGGTGGTGGTCACGCCGGGGTTGAGGCGGCACAAATAGCCTCTAAAAGCGGCCTGTTGGTTTGTTTAGTTTCAATGGATAAAAAAGCGATAGGTAGAATGTCTTGTAACCCCGCTATTGGTGGAATTGCAAAAGGTCAACTTGTTAGGGAGGTTGACATGTTAGGTGGAATAATGGGTTTAGTTGCAGACAGCTCTGGTTTACAATATAAAATGCTAAACAAGTCTAAGGGTCGGTCTGTGTGGTCTCCTCGTGCCCAGGTGGATAAAAGAGTCTATGAAAACCTTGTGTGCCGTTATGTTTTTGGCCTAAAAAACCTTGTTGTTATAGAGGGTGAGGTGGTCTCTCTCCAAATAAAAAACAACATTGTGTTTGGGGCCAACCTAAGGGATGGAAGCTCATTGTCATCGCGCGCGGTAATTTTGACGTGTGGCACCTTTTTGTCTGGATTAATCCACATAGGAGACCGAAAAATTTCCGCTGGTAGGATGGGTGAGGCTCCGTCAACCGGGATCACTGATTTCTTATCTTCACTGGGTTTCCGCACAATGAGATTAAAAACAGGGACACCCCCTCGCGTTTTAAGAAAAAGCATTAATTGGGATAAAACAGATGAGGAGCTTGGAGATGAAAACCCCGTTCCATTTTCATTATTTACAACGAACTTTAGCCCCAAAAATGAGCCCTGCCACACGGTTAGAACTAACAGCCATACACACGAAATTATTCAACAAAACATAGGTAAGTCTCCAATGTTTAATGGTGAAATAACCGCAGCCGGCCCAAGGTATTGCCCCTCTTTTGAAGATAAGGTAAATAGGTTTTCTGACCAACCTTCGCACTTGCTGTTTTTAGAGCCAGAGTGGTTTTTGTCAGACCAGATATATATTAACGGTTTTTCAACTAGCCTGCCCGAAGAAGTACAAATGAGTTCTTTAAAAAAAATACCGGCATTTAAAAACATACAGTTTTTAAGGCCTGGTTATGCAATAGAGTATGATTGCATATCACCATCACAGCTTAAGTCTACACTCGAATCAAAAAACATTGGTGGTTTGTTTTTTGCTGGGCAAATTAATGGTACCTCCGGTTATGAGGAGGCATCTTCACAAGGAATCGTCGCAGGAATTAATAGTGTTTCCTATATAAAGGATAAAAAAAACTTAGTGATTAAAAGGTCTGAGGGTTATATCGGGGTGTTAATTGACGACCTAATAACTAAAGACACAAATGAGCCATATAGGATGTTTACCAGCCGCGCGGAATACAGGATGATGCTTCGTTATTCAAATGTTGACACTCGTTATGCTCACCACGCAAAAAAACACAAACTTTTATCTGACGAACAGACCAACACCCTAAAGAAAAGGTCTGCGCTGAGAAATAAAATTAAAAACATTATAAGTGGTTCAATATCAAAAGATGATGCGAACAGCTTTGGTTTAAAAGGGGGGTTACCTCTTTATAAGTATATAAAGCGGCCCGAGGTTGCCATGAAACACGTGTTGAAAGCTTTAGATTTGTTGCCACCTAACCCAAAAATTGAAAACTGGGCATATAATGAGGTTTTAGAAGATGAAGAAACAGATATTAAATATGCTGGGTACATTAAAAGACATATGGCCGATATAAACAAAATATTAAAAAGTGAAAACATACCAATTGGTTCTGGGGTTGACTATACTGCTTTTTCTGGTTTGTCAAACGAGGCAAAAGAAAAATTAAATACTGTTAAGCCGGAAACGTTTGGTCAGGCTTGTAGGATATCTGGGGTTTCACCTGCAGACATCTCAGCCCTAATGGTTTATTTGCTTCCAAAAAGTTAGGTTTCACGTGAAACGCTTTTTTGAAAAAGAGGTTGAAAAAATGTTTAGGGGTGTTTCTTTTGTTGGTTTTCCATTAGACGGCTTAGTTGTTTTTATTAATTCCCTGTCTGGTGTTGTGGGTCGTCGAGTTTTGCTTGTTGGTAAAAACGAGGTTTTTATTAGATCGCTTTATCGACAGTCTCAGTTTTTTAAAAACGGTTTGTTCTACTATCCAGAGCCACCAAGAGGTGAGGTTGTTCCGGGTTTTCAGGCGACCCATAATCGAATTAGGACGCAGGCTCTTTTGGGTTTGTCAACAATAGATGGCGGGGCCTGCCTAGTATCAGAAAAAGCGCTATCACTTCCTATAATAAACAAAAAAAGAGAAATTAAAAATCTACCTGTTAAGGTTGGTGTTGGTTTGGATCGAGATGTGTTTTTAGAAAAAGTTCGTGGTTTTGGTTTTAAGCCTGTAGAGTATGTGTGTTCCCCAAATGAAATATCTGTTCGTGGTGATGTTGTAGATGTTTTTCCTGAGAGCCAAAAGTTTCCACTTCGGCTAAGTTTTGACTTTGATAATCTCGAATCTTTGTCCGCGTTTGATGTTGACACACAAAGAAGAACCAAAAGCCTCTCTTCTTTTGTTTTTTATGATTTAGTTGGTGAGCCAATTGAAAAGGGAAGGTCCCTTTTTGATTTCGCCCCCTGGGATCTTGTTGTAAAAATTAACAGCCATGGGGGTGTTTTTGATTTAATTGTTGATGGTGAAATAAAACAAGAACCCGCCCTTTTTAATGTGATTTCTCCTCAATCGCCAAACAAACAGCGCTTTAAAAGCTTAATAGAAAAAAACACACCCGGTGTTTCTTATATATTCTACACTGATAAAAAGAGAAAAGAGAAAATAATAAACCTGGGTGGTTTTCCCGTTCGTGGATTTATTAAAAGCGCCTTTAAAACAAACGCTGAAAAAGGTTTGTTTATTCCTGACTATAGAGCCCGTCCAAACTTAAACAAAAAAACACCCCCTAAGTATATACAAAACAACAGTTTAAGTTCTTTTGCGGTTGGAGACCTTGTGGTTCATGTTTTGCACGGCGTCGGCGAGTTTCGAGGGTTAGTTATAAGGGGGCCCGCTCGTTTCGAAAAAGAATATATTAAGATTTTGTATGCTGGCGGTGGCGTTCTTTTTGTTCCTATTAGTAAAATAAGTTTAGTTCATAAATATCAGGGCTTTGGTGGGTTTCGAAAAATTAACAATCTTGGTCGTGGTGGTTGGCGTGCAAGTGTTTCAAAAACAAAAAAGGAAATTGAGGCTGTTTCCAGCTCTTTGGTTTCTCTTTATAGTTCACGCAACCAACCAAGGTCTTTTTTTTATGTGGCTTCGGGAGAGATAGATGTCGCAATTAAAAAATCCTTTCCTTATAAAGAAACAAAAGACCAAAAACGGGCCATAGTCGATGTTTTAAATGATCTGCTAAAACAAACGCCAATGGACCGCCTTGTTTGTGGTGATGTTGGTTTTGGTAAAACAGAGGTCGCCCTAAGGGCAATCGTCCGAGTAGCTGCCTCCACAAAACAAACCGTTTTTCTTTGCCCAACAACGGTTTTATCTGACCAGCACTATATTACAGCTCAGGAGCGGCTATCGCCACTAGGCATCAGGGTTGCTTTGCTTTCAAGGTTTCAATCAAAAAAAAAGCAAAAAGAAGCTCTTTTAGATGTTTTGAGTGGTTCGGTTGACCTTATTGTTGGAACACATCGGTTGTTATCTGATGATGTTGTCGTTCCCCGGCTTGGCCTTTTGGTTATTGATGAAGAACACCGCTTTGGCGTAAAACACAAAGAAAAAATTCGCTCCTTAAAAACGGGGCTTGATGTTTTATCTTTGTCTGCAACACCAATCCCGAGAACGCTTCAGCAGTCTCTTCTTGGGGTTCGAGATATTAGCAGAATAGAAACGCCGCCCACCACTAGAAAACCAATAAACACAATTGTTGAGTTTTTTTCTTGGCGCCGGTCTGTTGAGGTAATAGAAGAGGAGTTGTTACGAGGTGGGCAGGTATATTTTTTACATAACAAAATACAATCAATTCCTTACCAGGTGGAAAAGTTGCGCGGTTTTTTTCCTAAAGAAAAAATAGAATATATTCATGGACAACAAGATAGTAAAACCCTTGAAAAAAACCTCTTGGGCTTTTTTGGTGGAAAAATTTCTGTTTTAGTCTGTAGTACTATTATTGAGTCGGGGCTAGATGTTTCTAACGCAAATTGCATCATTGTTAACAACCCTCAAAACCTTGGCTTAAGCCAATTATATCAAATTCGGGGGCGCGTTGGTCGCGGGTCTAGGCAGGCCAACTGTTATTTGTTTGTTCCTAAAAGAACGATGCTTAGCGAAAAAGCCTATCGCAGATTAAAAACAATAGAAAGACACACCTCCTTGGGCTCTGGTTATAGCATCGCTAGCAACGATTTAGATATTCGTGGGGCTGGGGCGGTTTTTGGATATAAGCAAAGCGGTCAAGTTTCGCGAGTTGGCCTTGGGTATTACAACGAGCTTTTAAAAAGAGCCGTGAATATTAAAATGGGAACAAACGCAGGGGTTCGGCCTGTAGACCTTGTTTATTTTGGTCGTTCTCTAATACCAAAACACTATGTTTCCAATGAGGGGGAGCGGCTTTCTTTTTACACAAAAATCAACAGAGCTAAAAACAAAAAAGCAGTGTTGGCCACAAGGGGCGAGATTATTGACCGCTTTGGAAAAATGCCCACCGAAACAAAGTCCTTTTTTCGGCTTGCTCTTGTTAAGTTGTTGTATGTGGACACCCTTGTCCAGACTCTTACAATCAACAAAGATTCTATGGTTTTTGAGCTAGGAGAAAAAGACATAAACAAAAACACTGTTAACGATGTTTTAAACTATAAAAACAGTTTGGTTTTAAATAAAAAATTTAAAGAGGCGCCTGCTTCTCTTTTTGTGGTTTTTGATGTTTTAGAAGGGTTTGATTGGTACTCTCTGGCTGTAGATTGTAATAGTCTTTTTTGTGTTCAATAATTAGTAATTTTAAACCTATGCTTTTATTTGTTTTTGTTTTTTTCTTTCTTTTTTCCTGCTCATCAGAAAGTGTGCCTAGCTCTGAAGTTGTGGCTCGAGTAAATAAGTCAATCCTCACAAAAGAGGCCCTTTCGCGGCTGGTTGGAGGGGGTTTTTCCGACTCTAGGGCACTGAGACACGCAACAAACACTTGGGTTGAAAAAAAACTGTTGCACGGCGCCGCGGTCAGTTTAGGTTTAAAAAAGGACAAAAAACTAAAAAGGCAACGGGATTTATTTTATGAAGACCTGTTGGTTTCTTCTTATGTTCAGGTTAAAACCAAGAGCAGGGCACCTGTTTTAAAAAAAGAAATTTCCGCTTATTATAATAAAAACAAAAACGGCTTTACCAGAACAAGTGAGGAAGTTGTGGTAAAACATTTTTTAGCTTCAACAAGAAAAGAAGCCAACAACATAAAAAGAGTTTTAAAAAAAAACAAGGGTGGTAAAAAAACAGAACAAATAATAAAAAAGTATAAGCCAAAAACCCGAGCTTTAAGCGCCTCTCTAAAAAAAGACAATTTGGTTGGTTTTGTTTTTAATGCTGGTGTTGGGGATGTTGTTGGCCCAAAAGAAAACAAAGGCCTTTATCATGTGTTTCAAATTATAAAAAAACACAAAGAGGGAAGCCTCCGGGGTTTAGAGCTTGTTTATGATGAAATACAACAAAGAATTTCCAAACAAAAAGAGCTGGAGGTTTTAGGCGATGTTTTAGACAGCCTATATATTAATTCAGATGTTTTTATTTCTCAGGAGGTTTTTAAATGAGAGTTTTCTTTTTTCTTTTTTCTTTTTTGTTCTCACAGGGCGGGGGTGTTTTTGTTGATGGTGTTGCTGCTATAGTTGAGGACAATATAATTTTAAAAAGTGACCTCAGCCAAATGGTAAACATGATGGCAATTCAACAAAACATAAACCCCAGTGCTGATTTCGAAAAATATACTAAGCTTAAAGAAGTTGTTCTTAGTTCAATGGTTGATCAAAAAATCCTTTTAGAAATGGCAGAGAAAGACACAACTCTTGAGGTAACAGAAAAAGAAGTTAATCAATCTTTAGACCAACAGATAGATAATATAATAATGCAGGCCGGGGGTAAAAAAGAAGCTGAAAAAATGCTTGGCCAAAGTATAAAGTCTTTTCGTTCAGAATTTTGGTTTGATATGAAAGACAAAATAATATCTGAAAAATATCAGCAAAAAATGTTATCAAAAATTAAAGTTTCAAAAAATGATGTTTTTTCGTTTTTTGAAATATATAAAGACAGTCTTCCTCTTTTTCCAGCAGAAGCAAAGGTAAGACATTTATTAATAAAACCAGAACCAAGTTCCGCTGTAAAAAAAGAAAGTATTGATTTGTTAAAACAAATAAAAGCTCGTTTTCTTGCGGGTGAAAGCTTTGAAGATTTAGCACAACAGTTTTCAATGGATCCGGGGTCTAAAAACAAGGGTGGAAACCTCGGCTGGGTTAAAAGAGGTTCTTTGTTAAAAAACTTTGAGAAAACCGCTTTTACAATAAAAACAAACACCGTTAGCAATCCAATAGAAACCGAGGTTGGTTTTCATATATTAGAAGTCTTTGAAAGAAAAGGGGATAGGGCAAGGGTGCGTCACATTTTAATAATGCCTCAAATAACAAAAAATGACGAAAAGAAAGCCTTTGATTTCGCTAGTATTCTAAAAGATTCTTGTTCGTCTTTAGATAAATTTAAAAAATACACTGAAAAATATTCTAAAGATTCTCAGACTTCTGGGTTGGGGGGAGACCTAGGTTGGATTATACCCAACAAATATCCAATAAAAGAAATTGGACAAGCTATTCTTTTAATTAATCAGGGTGAGTGTAGTCCCCCAATAAACACCTCTTATGGTTTTCATTTGCTCTGGTTAGAAAAAACAAAAAAGGGCGGAAGGGCAACCCTAGAAGATCATTGGCCAAAAATTGAGGCGATGGCACTAAACAATGAAAAAATGATGTGGTATGATAAATGGATAAAAAACACAAAAAATAAATTTTATATAAAAATAAATTAGCTTATCCACATTATTATTCACATTTATTATTTTTTTTGTGAATTAAAAAATTATAATAATAAATATTTTTTTTATTATCAAAATTTTTATCTTTTCCACATATTGTTGTTTAAAGTTTTTCTTTAATCTTTTTCTTTATCTAGTTTTTATTTAGTATATATAAATATGTGTTTCTAGT
>CERX01087451.1_pt1 | contig 20378 bp, 21 predicted proteins | sample 350251 | NCBI WGS metagenome assembly CERX01 (sample SAMEA2621044, study PRJEB7988) | marine metagenome | biome: marine biome (ENVO:00000447); feature: deep chlorophyll maximum layer (ENVO:xxxxxxxx); material: "saline water (ENVO:00002010), including plankton (ENVO:xxxxxxxx)" | depth 50 m
ACAACCCCCGTGGGGTAACAGATTCAAAGACACATACGCCCGGCCGAAGCCGGGCGCAAATGGATAATCGGACAGATTACAGGTTTTTCAGGGCCGCGACCACGGCATCACCCATTTCCGCGGTGCCAACCTGACGGCAGCCGGCGGACTGGATGTCACCTGTGCGCAAGCCCTGATCCAGCACCTGGCTGACCGCCTGCTCGATCGCATCGGCGGCAGCAACCTGACCAAAGCTATAACGCAGCATCATCGAAACAGACAGAATGGTCGCCAGCGGGTTGGCGATACCTTTGCCAGCGATATCCGGCGCGCTGCCGTGACAGGGCTCATACATACCCTTGTTGTTCACGTCCAGCGAGGCAGACGGCAGCATGCCGATAGAGCCGGTCAGCATAGAGGCCTGATCAGACAGAATGTCGCCAAACATGTTGTCGGTGACGATCACGTCAAACTGCTTGGGCGCACGGACCAACTGCATGGCCGCGTTGTCGACGTACATGTGCGACAGCTCAACTTCCGGGTAGTCCTTGGCCACTTCTTCGACCACTTCACGCCACAGCTGGCTGGAGGCCAGAACGTTGGCCTTGTCGACCGAGCAGAGCTTCTTGTTACGCACCATCGCCATGTCAAAGCCGACCTTGGCAATGCGGCGCACTTCGCTCTCGCTGTAGGGCAGCGTATCAAAAGCCATGCGCTCACCGTTTTCCAGCGTGGTGCGCTCGCGCGGCTTGCCGAAGTAGATACCGCCAGTCAGCTCTCGCACGATCAGGATATCCAGACCGGAGACAACTTCCGGCTTGAGCGTGGACGCCTCAGCCAGTTGCGGATACAGAATTGCCGGACGCAGATTGCCGAACAGGCCCAGCTCAGAGCGAATTTTCAGCAGACCGCGCTCAGGGCGCAGCGCCGGATCAATGGTGTCCCACTTGGGGCCGCCAACGGCGCCCAGCAACACAGCATCGGCAGCGCGAGCACGCTCCAGGGTTTCGTCCGCCAGCGGCGAGCCGTAACGGTCGTAGGCCGCGCCACCCAAATCATCGAAGCTCAACTCATAACCCAGACCAAACTTGTCATTGGCCAGATTCAGCACCTTGACGGCCTCGGCCATGATCTCAGGACCAATGCCGTCACCCGGCAGAATCAAAATCTGTTTGCTCATTACATTCCTCGTGATGTGCATGCGCAGGGCCAGGCCCCGCGCCAAATAAAAAGCGCCTCAGGCCTCGCGGAACAGCCAGGGCTGCCGTTGGCGATGACCGCCTTCGAAGGCGCTGATGGCGTCGCTGTCCTGCAGCGTCAGACCAATATCGTCCAGGCCATTGAGCAGGCAATGCTTGCGGAAGGCATCCACTTCAAACGCGTATTGCTTACCGTCCGGACGCGTTACCGTTTGCGCAGCCAGATCGACGGTCAGCTGATAGCCTTCGGTCGCTTCACACTGGGCAAACAGCTCATCGAGGTCTTCATCCGGCAGGATGATCGGCAGCAAACCGTTCTTAAAGCTGTTGTTGAAGAAGATGTCGGCAAAGCTCGGTGCAATCACCGCGCGGAAACCGTATTCGTCCAGCGCCCAAGGGGCGTGCTCGCGGGAAGAGCCGCAGCCAAAGTTCTCCCGCGCCAGCAGCACGCTAGCGCCCTTGTAGCGCGGAAAGTTCAGTACAAAGTCTTCGTTGATCGGGCGCGTCGAACAATCCTGATTCGGCTGGCCGACATCCAGATAGCGCCACTCATCAAACAGGTTCGGACCAAAGCCGGTGCGCTTGATCGACTTGAGAAACTGCTTGGGGATGATCTGGTCAGTGTCGACATTGGCCCGATCAAGCGGGCAAACCAGGCCAGTGTGTTGGGTAAAAGCTTTCATCGGGTGCTCCTCAGACCTGCATCAATTCACGGACGTCAATAAAGTGACCGGCGACTGCGGCAGCAGCAGCCATGGCCGGGCTGACCAGATGGGTACGACCACCGTTGCCCTGACGACCCTCAAAGTTGCGGTTGGAGGTAGAGGCGCAATGCTCGCCACTTTCCAGGCGGTCCGGATTCATCGCCAGACACATGGAACAACCCGGCTCACGCCACTCAAAACCAGCTTCGACAAAAATCTTGTCCAGACCTTCCTGCTCGGCCTGCGCCTTGACCAGACCGGAGCCCGGCACCACCAGCGCCTGTTTCACGGTCGCAGCTACCTTACGGCCTTTGGCAACAGCAGCCGCTGCGCGCAGGTCTTCAATGCGCGAGTTGGTGCAGGAGCCGATAAACACGCGGTCCAGCTTGATATCGGTGATCGGCTGATTGGCCGTCAGGCCCATGTATTTGAGGGCGCGTACGATGGAGCCACGCTTGACGGCATCAGCTTCAACCTCTGGATCAGGCACGTTCTGATCAACTGCCAGCACCATCTCGGGAGACGTACCCCAGCTGACCTGCGGCTTGATATCTTCAGCGCGCAACTCGATCACGGTGTCAAAGTGCGCATCGGCGTCAGACACCAGATCTTTCCAGGCTTCGACAGCACGCTCCCAATCCGCACCCTGCGGTGCAAACGGGCGACCTTTGACGTAATCGATGGTCTTCTCGTCAACCGCGACCATACCAACCCGCGCACCCGCCTCAATAGCCATGTTGCACAGGGTCATGCGGCCTTCAACCGACAGCTCGCGAATCGCGCTGCCAGCAAACTCCATGGCGTGGCCGTTGCCACCAGCGGTGCCAATCTTGCCGATGACAGCCAGGACGATGTCTTTGGCGGTCACGCCGAAAGGCAACTGGCCTTCAACACGCACCTGCATGTTTTTCATCTTTTTGGCGACCAGGCACTGGGTAGCCAGCACATGCTCAACCTCGGAGGTGCCGATCCCGTGTGCCAGCGCACCGAAGGCGCCGTGGGTGGAGGTGTGCGAATCGCCGCAAACCACCGTCATGCCCGGCAAGGTAGCGCCCTGCTCCGGGCCAACCACGTGCACGATACCCTGGCGCACATCGTTCATCTTGAATTCGAGGATGCCAAAGGCGTCGCAGTTCTCGTCCAGGGTTTTAACCTGAATGCGTGAGACCTCATCAGCGATAGCATCCAGACCGCCCTGACGCTCAGCCTTGGTGGTCGGTACGTTGTGATCCGGCGTGGCGATATTGGCATCGATACGCCATGGCTTGCGGCCAGCCAGACGCAGCCCTTCAAATGCCTGCGGCGAGGTCACTTCATGGAGGATGTGACGATCGATATAGATCAACGCAGAACCGTCATCCCGTTCTTTTACGAGATGGTTGTCCCACAATTTGTCGTACAGCGTTTTTGCAGACATGGGTAACTCCTGGCATCAGACTCTGGCCACCGTCCCCTGCGGATACAGGCCCTGCGGCGGCTCTTCTAGGGGGACAGAATAAATTTTGCCCAAAGATAAAACAAAGGAATAATATTCATAAAACAGATAACCACATGGAATGCGAGATGGATACAGCAAATCTGCAAGCCTTTTTGGCTGTAGCCGACACCGGCTCGTTCTCGCGGGCGGCCGAGCAGCTGCACTTGACCCAACCAGCAGTCAGCAAACGCATTGCCATGCTGGAGCAGCAGCTTGATGCGCGCCTGTTTGATCGCATCGGCCGACACGTCTCGTTGACCGAGGCCGGCCTTGCCCTGCAACCAAGAGCACAACAGGTGCTCAGCCTGATGAATGATACGCGCCGCGCCCTGAGCAATCTATCAAGCGAGGTGTCCGGCCGTCTGAGTATCGCCACCAGCCACCACATCGGCCTGCATCGCCTGCCACCGGTGCTGCGCGAATTCACCCGCCGCCACCCGCAGGTGTCCTTCGATATCCAGTTTCTCGATTCAGAGGTCGCCTACGACAAGGTGCTGCATGGCGAAATCGAACTGGCCGTGATTACCCTGGCGCCGGAGGTGGCAGCGCCGGTAATGAGCGAGCTGATCTGGGATGATCCGCTGGACTTTGTCATCGCCCCGGAGCACCCGCTTGCCCAACAGCGCAATCTGAAACTGTCCCAACTGGCGAGTTACCCAGCGGTGTTTCCAGGCACCAACACCTTTACCCACAAAGTGGTCAGCGACCTGTTCGAGCAGTATCACGTTCAGCCGCAGATCAGCATGAGCACCAACTATATGGAAACCATCAAAATGATGGTGTCTATCGGCCTGGCCTGGAGTGTGCTGCCGCGCAGCATGCTTGACGCCCAGGTCAGCGTGCTCGACCTGCCAGACACCCGGCTGGAGCGTCGCCTGGGTTGCATCTGGCATAGCGGACGCACCCAATCCAACGCTGCGCGGGCACTGATCGAGCTACTGCGCGCAGCACGCGCCAGCGAGCAGCAAGGCAGCTGACCACTCGGCTGGCCGACCGACGGCACCGCCTCGTCACCTTGTTGAGCCGCCCACCAGCGACTAAGGTTAGTAGGTAAGCGCTGACCGCCAGCGTGCGCCCTAGTGCGTGCGTTTGGTGGGCCGGCACCGCGCAGCCAGGACAGGCAGCGTCTGCCCGCGTACAGGACGATGCCAGGTACACGGGCGCTATGATCAGCCGGTGCACTGCGCAAAAGGAAACAGCCGGGCAACGAGGTCGCCACCTGACGGGGCATTGCCTGGCAACGAGGGGTGCCGCTCAGGCGCTCATAATGGACAAGGACCTCATGCCAGGCACAACCGACGTCGCACCTCCGGACGCCAGCCGTGACGGAGACTCTTCCTTCCAGCTGCTATTTCACGGCATGCCCGGTCCTGCGCTGCTGATAGACACGCACGACGAACAGATCCTCGATCTCAACCCGGCCTTTGCCGAGGCCCTGCAATACGACCGCGAGGCCCTGCTGGGCCAAAACGCCGGGCGCTTTCCCTTCTGGGGACACCCGCGCCGCTGGCGGGCCTTGATCCGCAGCCACAGCCGACAAGGCCCGCTGCGTCAGCATCCCATAGACCTACTGCGCCGCGACGGCACCCTGCTGGGCTTTCACCTGAGCATCATCAACCTGGGGCGCAACGGCCGTGCCCGCCTGCTGATGTGCCTACAACCTCGAACCGAAACCGGCGCCGACCATAAGGCCGCACGGCGCTATCATCAGGCTTTCATGCATAGCGGCGAAGCCCAGCTGATCATCGACCTGAACAGCCGCCGGCTACTGGAGGCCAACCCGCGCTTCGAGCGCCTGACCGGGTTGCCAGCCAGCCAGCACCGTGAGCGCACCTTGGACGAGCTAGGCTTTTTGCCCCCCGACACCAGCGACTCGCTGTTTCGTCGAGTGATCGCCGAAGGGGCCCTGGAGCATGAACAGATCCGCGTGCAGCTGCCTGGCGACCGCGCCTTCGAGGTGCTGTTGTATGCACGCATCGTGCAACTCGACGGGCGCCGCTGCCTGCTGGTTACCGCCCGCGACATCACCCACCAGTTAACCCGCGACCGCGCGCTGGAAGAAAGCCGCACGCGCCTGAAAATGGCACTGGATGCCGGGCAGATGGGCATCTGGGACTGGCAAATTCGCAGCGACGCACTGCACTGCTCTGCCCGCAGCGCGGAGCTGCACGGTTACGCCGCCAACGACTGGGACGGCTCGTCCAGCCATTTTCTGCGCGGTGTTCTGTCCGAGGACCGCCGCGCCATCCGCCGCGCCTTCGTCGCCATCTGCCGCGGCGGACAACCGCGCTACCGGCTCACCTACCGAGTGCTCGCCGGCCAGCAACAGCGCTGGCTGCAAGCCACGGCCACATTGCACCTCGATGAGCACGGCCGGCCTGCACGCATGGTCGGCACACTGATGGACATCAGCGATCAGCGCCGCAACCAGACCGCCCTGGTGGAGAGCGAAGCTAAATTCGCCATGTTGTTTCAGAACGCCCCAGACCCCTATTGCCTGGTCCACAGCCAGAGCCAGCGCATCATCGAGGTTAACCAGAGCTTCGCTCGTACCTTTGGCTACCCCGCCGCCAGCCTGATCGGCCGCACCCCCGAAGATATCGGCCTGTGGAGCCAGCACCCGGCTCACCAAAACCTGCAGATGGCGGCCCGTGGCGAGCGAGAACTGCGCGATTGCGCGGAAACCTTCGCCACCGACAGCGGCCGCTTGCTGCTGTGTGAGGTCGCCACCACTCGCCTGCGCATCAATCACCAGCAATGCGTGCTGTTCAGCTTCCGCGACATCACCGCTCGTACCCAGGCAGAATCGGCGCTACGCGCCTCCGAGGACAAGTTTGCCCGCGCCTTTAAAGGCAGCCCCGACTCGATCAGCATCAGTGAACTGAAAACTGGTCGTTACCTGGAGGTTAACGACGGTTTTTGCCGCCTCAGCGGCTACAAGGCAAGCGAAGCCATCGGCCGCACCGCCCTGGAACTCAACCTGTGGAGCGACCCCGCCGAGCGTGACGAGCTGGTACAACTGATGGCGCAGCATGGCAGCGTTCACCATCGGGAGATGCGCATGCGCGCCCGCGACGGCCAGCAGCTAATGGTCGCAGTGTCCGCCCAGCCGCTCACCCTCGACGGCCTTGACTGCATGCTGCTGACGGTGCGCGATATCACCGAGCAAAAACGCATCGAAGCACGCGTCAAACACCTGGCCTACCACGACGCCCTGACCAACCTGCCCAACCGCCTGCTGCTCAGTGACCGGCTGAGCCAACTCAATGCGCTGTACCAGCGGCACGCCCTGCGCGGCGCGCTGCTGTTCTTTGACCTGGACCATTTCAAGCACATCAACGACTCCCTTGGCCATTCCTGCGGCGACGCCGTACTGCAGGAGGTGACCCGTCGCCTACTCAGCCGGGTGCGAGCCGAGGACACGGTGTCACGTCTGGGTGGTGACGAGTTCGTTGTCCTGCTCAGCGGCTTCAACAGCAGCGATGCGGTGCTGGCGCAGGAGGTCGAGCGCGCCGCTCGCGAACTGCTGGTTGCCATCTCGGCCCCCATGCAGATCGAAGGACACACCCTGCAGCTGAGCGCCAGCATCGGCATCGCGCTGATTCCCGATCATGGCGACAGCGCAGAGGACCTGCTCAAACGGGCTGATATCGCGCTGTATCGCGTCAAGGAACGTGGCCGCGACGGCATCGCGTTCTTCGAGCAATCGATGCAGGTGGCCGCCAGCGAGCGCCTGGCCATTGAGTCCGAGCTGCGTCGCGCCATCAGCGAGGGACAATTCTGCCTCTACTACCAGCCGCAGTTCGACTACCGCAGCCGTCGCATTCAAGGCGCCGAATCACTGCTGCGCTGGAACCACCCCAAGCGCGGGCTGATTGGGCCCGGCGCCTTTATGGATGTGCTGGAGCAAAGCAGCCTGATTCTGGAAGCCGGCCGCCAAATCCTCAATCAGGCCTGCGCCTTTATCTCGCGGCTGCTGGACCAGGGCTTGATCGACCCGCAGTTCAGTCTCAGCGTCAACATCAGCCCGCGCCAGTTCCGTCACGCCAGCTTTGTCGACGACGTGCTGGGCGCCATCAACGAGTACCAGGTGCCTACCAGCTGCCTGAATCTAGAGATCACCGAAGGCATCGTCATCGAGAACATCAACGACACCATCGACAAGATGAATGTGTTGCGGGGCCACGGCGTGCACTTCGCCATCGACGACTTCGGCACCGGCTACTCGTCGCTCACTTACCTCAAGCGTCTGCCGGTCGATTTGCTGAAAATAGATCAGTCTTTTGTCAACGAGTGCACCCATAACGCCAATGATGCCGAGATTATCCGGGCCATCATCGCCATTGCCTCGAGCCTGCATCTGGGGCTGATCGCCGAGGGGGTTGAAGAGCAGGCACAACTGCACTTTTTGCACAGCCAGGGCTGCGAGCAGTTCCAGGGTTACCTGTTTGGCCGCCCCATGGACGCCGAGCAGTTCAGCCTGCTTCTGAGCAACCCGCCGGACTACGATCAGCTGTAACGACAGCGCTGATGAGTTACCCGCGCCCTCCGGTATTCATTAGCGCTTGCTGATTCGCCAACCGGATCACAAAGCCGCACGGAGCGGCAGGTGCAGCGGAACCGCCCGCACACTTTTCTGTCCATAGATGCATGGACCGCAGCAGCGTGCTGCGGCATCAGGTCATAGACAGAAAAGGAGTAATCATCATGAACAAGTCTATGTTGACGGGTATTCTGGTGGGTGCCGCCGTCGCCACGGCAGGCGGGGCAATTGCCGGTTACACCGCCTTTGCGGATAAAACCCCTACCGAGGCTGAAGTTCTTGATGTCGCCGAAATCAAGGAAACCCAGCGCACTCCGCGTGAGGTTTGCAACGACGTGGCGGTCACCCGCCAGAAGCCGGTTCAGGACCAGAACCGCATCCTCGGCACCATCGCCGGGGCGGTGGTTGGTGGCGCCCTGGGTAACCAAGTGGGCGGCGGTAGCGGCAAGAAGATCGCAACCGTAGCCGGCGCCGCAGCAGGTGGCTACGCTGGTAACCGCGTGCAGGAAAACATGCAGAACAACAGTACCTACACCACCACCGAGCGCCGCTGCGAGACCGTTTACGACAGCCACGAAGAAGTGGTTGGCTACAACGTCAAATACCGTATCGGTGAAGAGACCGGTAGTGTGCGCATGAACCACGACCCGGGCAGCAGCATCCCGCTGCGCGACGGTCAGCTGGTGCTGAGCAGCAACTGATCAAGTAGGCGAAACAGAAAAAGCCGTGACGCGAAAGCGCCGCGGCTTTTTTTATGCTGATGAAAACGCGAACTGGAGCGCCAGCCCTAAAAACTCATCTGCGCGGCCAAAACACCTCATCTCCGCGCCAAACGACGTCATCTCCGCGCAGGCGGAGATCCAGGTCTCTACCAGCCCCCCCGACTACTCCAACGCCTCCGCGCTCTCCCGACATAACTCCAACCAGCGCTCCACACCCGCGCTGCGAAACTTCTGCCGGTGCAGGGCAAAGTAAAAGCGGCGGTGAAAGTTACGTTGCGGCACCGGCAGCGGCACCAGTCGTCCCCGGTTGAAGGCATCCACCAGGGTAATCTCGGACAGGCAACCCAGCCCCAACCCAGCCTCTACCGCGCGCTTGATCGCCTCGGTGTGCTGCAGCTCCAGCTTGATATCCAGCGTGGACAACAGCCCATGCATGGCCCAATCGAAGTGTTGCCGTGTGCCGGAGCCAGGCTCGCGAACCACCCAGGCAGCGCTCAACAGATCCTCATCAGACAACCAGGGCTTGCCGGCCAGCGGGTGGTCTGGCGCGCAGAACACCACCAGTTCGTCATCGCGCCAATGCACCATATCCAGGTCTGGGTGACGACTTTCCCCTTCGATCAGCCCAAGATCCAGCTCAAAGTTGGCCACCTTGCGCACGATGGCCTCGGTGTTGCCCACCTCCAGCTCGACACGGGCGCCCTCTTGCTCACCCATGTAGCGCGCCATGATTTCTACAGCCAGGTAGTTACCGATGCTCAGGGTGGCGCCAACCCTCAGGTGTCCAGTGCCCTGATGCCGGGCCAATGCACCTTCGAGGTTACGCGCCTGTTCCAGCAACGCCTGGGCCCGGGGACGGATACTTTCACCCAGGGCGTTGAGTTGCAGACGCTTGCCCACCCGATCAAACAACTGCACATCGAACTGGCTTTCCAGGTCCTTTAGCGCGCTGCTGGCCGCGGACTGCGACATCGAGAGGCTGGCGGCAGCTCGCGTCAGGTTTTCGTAATGCGCCGTGGCCAGGAAAATCTCCAGTTGGCGCAAGGTGTATTTCATAATCGATTTTACCGAATAGCTATATAAGAATAATTCTCTTTAACACAAAAGCGTACCGCGCGTAGACTTGCCACCCAAGAGATGTTCACTTCTGGAGGCGTCATGGCAGGTTTCAACACCGAAAAGGTACTCAGCGTGCACCACTGGACAGATACCCTGTTCAGCTTCAAGCTCACCCGTGATCCGGGTTTCCGTTTCAAGAACGGACACTTCATCATGATTGGCTTGGAAGTGGAAGGTCGCCCGCTGATGCGTGCCTACAGTATCGCCAGCCCCAACCACGAAGATACCCTGGAGTTCTTCAGCATCAAGGTCCAGGACGGCCCGCTGACCTCGCGCCTGCAGAACATTCAGGTAGGCGATCAGATCATGATCAGCCGCAAGCCCACCGGCACTCTGGTGCTGGATCACCTGATTCCCGGCCGCAACCTGTATCTGCTGAGCACCGGCACCGGCCTTGCGCCCTTTATCAGCATCATCCAGGACCCGGAAACCTACGAGCAGTACGACAAGGTAATCCTCACCCACGGTTGCCGCAACGTACGCGACTTGGCCTATGAAGAGCTGATTACCGAGACTTTGCCGAACAACGAATTCTTCGGCGATCTGGTGCGTGAAAAGCTGATCTACTACCCCACCGTCACCCGCGAGCCGTTCCGCAACGAAGGCCGCCTGACGGCTCTGATGAGCAACGGCAAGCTGTTTGAAGATATCGGTCTGCCCAAGTTCGACCTGGAGCAGGACCGCTTCATGCTCTGCGGCAGCCCGAGCATGCTGAAAGATTGCTGCGAAATCCTCGACGCCCACGGCTTCCAGGAAGCTCGCCACGGCGACCAGGGTCACTACGTGATCGAGCGCGCCTTCGTCGAGAAGTAATCAGTTGGCGCAACAAAAAGCCCCCGGTGCTCGCGCACCGGGGGCTTTTTCTATACCTTCCCGCCCCGTGGCCCCGCCACAAACCAGATAATCAGCCCCAGCAACGGTAGCAACACGACCAGCAGAATCCACAACAGCTTGGCGCCCATACTGGCGTTGCTTTGCAGGATATTGATGATCGCCCAGATATCGGCGATCAGAATCAGCAGACCAATCAGCCCGCCACCCGTATTGAAATTCATAGCGCCCCCTTTTTTTGTGTGTCGCCACAGTATAGGAGGCACTTGCCGATTGCGCTGTCAGACCTCCAGCGGCACCAGGTTTACCAACGCACACTCGGCAACCGGCGCATACGCCAGCGCCTCGGCAGTGTCGGCGGTATCTTCCCAACTACATGCCTCACCGGGCGTTGGCAACATACATTGCGGCAAGCCCGCCGGCAGCCGCAGACGATCGCCGGCGCGCAGAGCAATCAGCAGCACCGCCTCCTCACCCTGCAGGCACAGGCGCACGCGCCCCCGCTCAATACGGCGTTCCAGCGCACCGCAGGTGAACACCTCCGAGGCATCAACCCGCTCCTCCGGCTGCTCGTAGGCCGGTGCGCCCCGGCGTTCGTGGCGCTGCTGCTCGCCCACTGCAGGCGGCACATCAGCCGCCATCAGCATCAGGCCTGCCGCCGCCAGCTCCGTCTGGATATCCTGCTCGTGAGTCAGTACTCGGCGCGGACAGAACAGATCATCCGCACTATAGACTGCCAGTATGCTCATCCAGCCCCCTTGGTTGATTGGTCACGCAAGCGCATCAGCAACAACAGCATGCCGCCGAAGGCTGCCAGTGCGGCAGCTGCGAAGGTTAGCGTGGGGCCAAGGCCCGCCCAGGCGTAACCAGAGCACAGCGCGCCTAGCGCCCCACCAACACCCGCCAGCGTGGCATAAAGTGCCTGCCCCTGCCCCTGATACCTTTCGCCAAAACGTTGCTGCACCAGATGGATTGAAGCCACATGGAACGCGCCGAACGTTGCCGCGTGCAGTACCTGCGCAAACAGCAGCACCGCCAGATTGTCAGCCAACTGCCCCAACAGCAACCAACGCAGCGCCGCCAGGCCGAAACTCACCACCAACAGCTGCCGCAGAGTGACCCAGGCCAGCAGTCGATGCATAAACACAAACAACACAATTTCGGCCAGCACACCGAGCGCCCAGAGCATGCCGATCAGCCCGCGGCTGTAGCCAAGCGCCTCCAGGTGGATGCTGAGGAAGGTGTAATACGGGCCGTGCGATAACTGCATCAGTGCTACCGCCACAAAGAACGCGGGCACACCCGGCTGACGTAGGCGGCGCATAAAGCCGTCCCCGGGCACGGCCGCAGTTGCCGTTTGCCTCGGCGGCTGTGGCACCAGCGCGCTGCACAACACAATCAGCAGCATGATGCCGAACATTGCCAGCGGATAGACTCCCATACCAAGGCGCTGCAGCAGCAGGCCCAGCAGCACCACGGTGAGAATAAAACCGACCGAGCCCCACAGCCGCAGCTGGCTGTAGCGTGCCGATTGGGCGCCAAGGTGAGCCAGTGTGATGGCTTCAAACTGCGGTAGCACGGCATGCCAGAAAAAGCTGTGCAGCGCCATGATTGCTGCCAGCCACCAGTAGTCCTGACGCAGAAAGATGCCTGCAAAAAACACGGCTGTGAGCAGCGCGCCCACCCGCACAATCAGCAACCGCTGTCCTGTGGCATCGCCCAGCCAACCCCACAGATTGGGCGCGATACAGCGCATCAGCATGGGAATGGCCACCAGCTCACCGATGCGCGCCGGCGCAAAGCCCAGTGACTCGAAATACAGGGACAAAAAAGGCGCCACACCGCCCAACAGGGCAAAGTAGGCGAAATAGAAACCGGACAGCCGCCAATATGGCAGCTGCCCCGCGGTCAGGCCGCTCATGCCGGCGGCCGGCTTACAGCTGCCCCAGTACCGGGGTGCTGACCTTGACGTCGGCGTTCTGTGCCCGGTGACGCAGCAGATGATCCAGCAGCACCAGCGCCATCATCGCCTCGGCAATCGGTGTTGCACGAATGCCTACACAAGGGTCGTGACGGCCCTTGGTGATAACGTCCACCGGCTCGCCATTCACGTCGATGGAGCGGCCGGGGGTGGTGATACTGGACGTAGGCTTGAGCGCCAGGCTGGCGACAATCGGCTGACCGGACGAGATACCACCGAGTACACCACCGGCCTGATTGCTGACAAAGCCTTGCGGCGTCAGCTCGTCACGGTGCTCGGTACCGCGCTGGGCGACAGAGGCAAAGCCGGCGCCAATCTCAACGCCCTTGACGGCGTTGATGCTCATCAGCGCATAGGCCAGCTCGGCATCCAGGCGGTCGAAAATTGGCTCGCCCAGCCCCGGCGGCACACCCTCGGCAACCACGGTGATCTTGGCACCCACTGAGTCCTGATCACGGCGCAGCTGGTCCATGTAGGCTTCCAGTTCAGCGATCTTGTCCGGATCGGCGCTGAAGAACGCATTATCGTTCACGCCCTCCCAGCTTTTGAACGGAATCTCGATCGGCCCCAGCTGGCTCATGTAACCACGCACCTGGATGCCCTGGGTGGCCAGGTATTTCTTGGCAATCGCGCCGGCAGCAACGCGCATGGCGGTTTCCCGCGCGGAGGAGCGGCCGCCGCCACGGTAGTCGCGCACGCCGTACTTGTGGTGGTAGGTGTAGTCGGCATGGGCCGGGCGGAACAGATCCTTGATCGCCGAATAGTCCTTGGACTTTTGATCGGTATTGCGAATCAGCAAGCCAATCGGGCAGCCGGTGGTCACCCCTTCAAACACCCCGGACAGAATCTCGACCTCATCGGCCTCCTGACGCTGGGTGGTGTGGCGGCTGGTGCCAGGCTTGCGACGGTCCAGATCACGCTGCAGGTCTTCGCTCGACAGCGGCAGACCGGGCGGGCAGCCATCAACAATGGCGACCAGCGCCGGGCCGTGACTTTCGCCAGCCGTGGTAACAGTGAAGAGGGTACCGAGCGTGTTTCCAGACATACCAAGAACCTGAGCTAAACGTGGGCAGTGCGGCAGTATACCCGCTGGCCGTTAACGGTGACAGTCTGCGGCCCGGCGGGTAGGCTACGCCCTCCTCTTTAACGCCGGAGCCACCATGAGCGAGCTGCTGCCGCTATTACTACCCGACAATCTGGCTCCGCACTGGGCGCTGATACTGATCCTGGCCGCCGCCCTCACCTCTGCCGTGACCGCCGCGATGGGCGCTGGCGGCGGTGTCATGCTGCTGGCGATCATGGCGCTGGTCATGCCGGCCGCCGCGATTATCCCCGTGCACGGCATGGTGCAGCTGGGGTCCAACGCCAACCGCGCGCTGATGACCTGGCGCCACATCAACCTGCGGGTAATCGCCTGGTTTGCGCCGGGCGTGGTGCTCGGCGCACTGGCAGCCAGTCTGCTACTGGTGCGCCTGCCGCTGGCGGTGGTGCAGCTAAGCATTGCGCTGTTTATCCTGCTGCTGTGCTGGGGCCCGGCCATCCCCAAGGTCGCCACCGGCCCGATAGGCACCCTGCTCGCCTCAGTGATTACCAGCTTTCTGAGCTTGTTTGTCGGCGCCACCGGGCCGTTGGTCGCCGCTTTCATCAAGCAGCAGCAAGAACACCAGCGGTTGCAGACAGTCGCCACCTTTGCCGCCGCCATGAGCCTGCAGCACCTGCCCAAAGCCTTTGCGTTTAGCGCCGCAGGGTTTATCTTCCATGATTGGCTCGCCTTGATGGCTGCCATGATCGCCGCCGGCGCGCTCGGCACCTGGCTGGGCCTGCACCTGCTCAAGCGCATGAGTGATCGGCATTTTGGACGACTGTTCAACCTGACACTCAGCCTGCTGGCCGCCCGCCTGATATGGGAGGTTCTGAGCAGCGGTTGGTGACATTCATTACAGATAACCGTCACCCGGCCGATACAGGCTGGAGAGGTGCATAAGCACCTGGAGTCCCGTAGCCGCGTAGTCCCAGGATGACCGCATGACCTCAACTGACGTATTGGCCGATAGCAACACCCCGGAGCAAAGCGCCCCGAGGGATCCGTTCGCCCGCGCCAAACCGTCGGATTCCTACTGGGTACAGCTCAAGCCCGTGTTCAAGGCGCGCATGCTGGTACACCCGGAGAAGCTCGCCCAGATCGCGGTCACCCAAGAGCAGGCTGGCGTGCTGGAGCTGCTGCGCCTACAGGTACGATTTGAGGGTGAGCCGCTGCCCGATGCCGGCAATCGCATGGAAGTGCTGGTGGACCACAAACGCAAGCGGGTGCGCTTCGGCCCCGTCGACAACGTGCAAATCCAGCCGGGCCAGCGCGGGCTCGGCACCTTCATGCTGGCGCAGCTGATTCACTGGTGCCAGCGCTACTGCGGTGACTACGCTGTTACGCCTATCACCTTGCGCGCCACCGACGCTGCCACTGAAGACGCCCGCAAAGCGCGCGATGCCATTCTCAGCCACGCGGGCTTTATCATCACCCCGCTGGACGCCGAAGCCGGCACTGCCCTGGCCCAGGCCAACCGGGTCAATGACCTAATTGGCAGCTGGAACACCGAGCGCATCCAGCCGCTGCAGGTCAACAACCTGCTGGCGCAACTGCGCGAGCACGAGGGGCTCAACCAGAAACAGAGCGCCCAGATCAATCAGTTGGAGTCGGCCATCGCCAGTTACAAGCGCGCCGACCTCGGCAACCGTTTCGCCATCGGTTGCCTGATCGTGTTTTCGATCTTCCAGGCGCTCATGTTGTTGTGGGTGGTGCTGCGCTAAGCGGCAAACAGCCCCTGAAAGTGGCGGCACTGCTCGGCGCTGAGGACAAACACCCCGTGCCCGCCATGACGGAACTTGACCCACTCAAAGTCCACCTCAGGCCACTCGGCCATCACGTGCACCATGCTGTTACCCACCTCAATCACCAGCACGCCGTCTTCACTCAGGTAGTCCGCCGCCTCAGCCAGCATGCGGCGCACCAGGTCCAGGCCGTCCTCCCCCGCCGCCAGGCCCATCTCCGGCTCGTGACGGTACTCATCCGGTAGCGTGTCCATATCTTCGGCATCGACATAGGGCGGGTTGCTGACAATCAGATCAAACCGCTCGCCGGCCAACCCATCAAAACCGTCAGACCAGCGTGCCTCTACCCGCTCGGCCAGCGCGTGCATGTCGATATTCTGCTCGGCCACCGCCAGCGCGTCGGCCGACAGGTCAGCCAGCACCACCTCGGCCTCCGGGAAGGCGTAGGCACAGGCTATACCAATGCAGCCGCTGCCGGTGCACAGATCCAGAATGCGCGCGGGTTCGCGCTCCAGCCATGGCTCAAAGCGCCCCTCGATCAGTTCGGCGATGGGCGAGCGCGGCACCAGCACACGGTCGTCTACCACAAAATCCAGCCCGGCAAAGCGCGCATGACCTGTGAGATAAGCCGCTGGCATGCGCAGGCGAATACGCTCTTCCAACAGCGCAACCACGGCCTCGCGCTCTTGCTCGGTTACTCGACACTGCAGGTATTCCTGCGGCGTTTCCCAGGGCAGATACAGCGCGTGCAGCACCAGCAGCCGCGCCTCATCCCAGGCATTATCGGTGCCGTGCCCAAAAAACAGCTCGGCCTGATGGAAGCGGCTGACGCCCCAGCGTACGAGATCCTGAATGCTGTGCAGTGCAGAGTGTTCGCTCATGGATAATCCTTGTTCAGTACAGGCGGCCATTCTACCTCGGCGCGCGCTGGCGACCAGCAGGCTGGCAACATCCGAGGCAACGCAGCTGGCTCATTCGCAAGCGGCTGCTGTTACACTGCGGTTTTGCACGATGGCCAGCAGCATGACACAGGATTCCTCCGACGACGATCTCGACCTTTTCCGCCAGGCCGTACAGGGCGCCAAGCGCCTAAAGCACGACCGCGCCGAGGTCGGCAAAGCGCCCCGCGACCGCGCCAACATCACTGCCAGTCGCCAACGCGCCACCCTCAAAGACAACGCCATTGTGGTGGATGGCCTGTCTGATCAGTTTGTCATTGATGTCGACCCAGAGCAGGAGCTGGCCTGGGCAGCGAACGGCGTGCAGGATGGCCAGCTGCGCAAGCTCAAGCTCGCGCAAATCCCGTTTGATGGCTCGATTGACCTGCATGGCATGAGCATCGAGCGTGCGCGCGAGCTACTCTGGGAGTTTCTGGCCGAAGCGGTGAAGCAGGAGATTCGCTGTGTGCGAGTCACCCACGGCAAGGCCCGTCGATTAGATGGCCGCAAGCCGCTGATGAAGAGTCACGTTAACACCTGGCTACGCCAGCACGACAAGGTGCTGGCCTTTAGCTCATGCGTCGCACGTCACGGCGGCACCGGCTCGGTGTATGTGCTGTTGCGGCGGACCATGCTGGAGGGGCGCGACGACTGAGCGCTATTAGTCACTCGCCGTTTTGACATCGCGCTTGAGTACCAGCACCACCAGATAGAGCAGCGAGAACGGCGGGATAAACGCCAGCACAAAGCCCAGAATCGAGCCCAGTACCGGCGTTTGCGTCTTGCGTACGCTGAGGTAAACCGACAGCCCCGTTGCCAGCACAATCCAGCCGGCCAGTACCTGCCCCAACAGCGCGATATTGATATTCATGGCGCCCCTGCTCCCTGCCTGTGCGAAAGACGCCACCCTGCCTGAACCAGCCCGGCAGCGCAAGCAGGGCGCTAGTCGGTAAAGCCTACGAAGTTGGCCACATCGGTCACTTCACGGCGCCGCGATACCACCGCATTGGCCGGGAAGCTGTCATCGGGATAGCCCATTGCAACGCAGATAATGATCACCTGATCATCCGGAATGCCAGCGTGCTCACGTACCACCGGTGAATGCATGATGCCCTGGCTGTTGACCACACAGCCCAAACCGCGTGACCAGGCCGCGTTGACCAGACCGTTAACCAGCGCGCCGCAGTCAAACTGAGCGATATCGCCCTCACGCAGATCGCGGTCGTAGGTCACCACGATAGAAACCGGCGCATCAAATTGACGAAAGCCACGCAATACCCAGTCCTGTCGCTTCTCCTTGTCGTCCCGGGCAATACCCATGGCCTCAAACAACTGCACGGCGATCTCTACCTGGCGTTGGCGATGCAAGCCTTCGTAGCTGCCGGAGTCACGGGTTTCCTTGGAGGGTTTTACCCCGGTCACCATGCGCTCGGTATTCTCGGCGCGAATGCGGTCTAGCGGCTCACCTGTCAGCACATGCAGGTGCCAGGGCTGAGAGTTCATCGACGATGGCGCGCGCGTCGCCAAGCCAATCACCTCTTCCAGCACGCTGCGCGATACCGGCTCAGGTTTGAATGCACGAATACTGCGCCGCCCCAACACCACCTCGTCGTAATTCACCACCGCTCTCCTCATTGCTGTGCGCCGACTATTGCTGAGCGCCGACGTTAGCACAGCACCCACCCGGCTTGGCGACGGTCAGCCATTGGCTATGCAGGGGTATTCAGCAGACCAAGAATGACGCACCGCAACGCTCAGCCCATCTGGTTAAACCAGATACGATTGCTAAACGGATCAACCACACCAAAGCCCTCGTCTCCCCAGGCGGCCACCTCCAGGCTGGGGCGGCAGTAGGCATACTCACGGCCCTGCAACTCGGCCAACAGAGCGCGCGCATCACTCACATTCACAAACAGCTTGCTGCCCGGCGTGCAGTCGCCAGAATGCTCGCTCAGATGCAGTACCAGACTGCCCTTGGATACCTGCATGTAAATCGGCAAACCCGGCTCAAAGCGATGTTCCCAATCTAGGGTCTGTTGCCGTTTCGTTAGCCCGCCTGCCGGAGGCCATTTTTCAGCCAGGCAAGGCGGAAGGAGCGCAGTGTGGTCGCTCCACATAAGCGACTGACAACGCAGCATGGCCGAAAAATGGCCCCGGCCCTGCGGGTTGCGCCTGTAAAGCTGCCACTCAGCGTCGCTCGTCGCTCACGTGGAATGACCACGCTACGCTTCTCGCTCCTTGATTGGCGGCTTTACAGGCTGCAACAGGTGGGCTAACGAAACGGCAACAGACCCTCGAGTCATGCCGAGAAAATCGAGGTAAAAATCACGCGCCTTCTGTTCATCAAAAATGCGCACAATCGGGATGGTCTGAAAATCCATTAGCCGCTCCTGGCTGGCAACGCCTGGTGAGAAAGCCCAGAGTTTAACCTGCGCTCAAGCAGACAGCTCCAGCGTGTTGCTCTGCAACGCGCTGAATGCACCACCAACAGCGCGCATTATCCTGATGGCGCTCGCGCTCAGCCTGACGTTCACTGTATGCGCCCACTGCCAAACGAGACACCCCATGCAGCAACATCACGACCGCCCAAACATGCTGATCACCGTGCTGTGCGCCATGCTCAGCGCACTGGTCGTGATTGGCTTTGGCCGCTTGGCCTACGGCGTGATTCTGCCCTCAATGCGCGCCGACCTCAGCCTGAGCTATCAGCAGGCCGGCATGCTCAGTACCGTGACCGCGCTCAGCTATGTCTGCTTTGTGCTGGCCGGCGGGCTGGCGGCCGCTCGCTGGGGCGCCAAGGCATCGATTCTATTCGGCATGCTCACTGTACTGTTTGGCTTCACCGGGCTGGTCTGGGCCTCGAACTTCTGGCTGGCGGTGCTCTGTATGGGGCTGCTGGGCTTTGGCTCAGCCTTTGTGTTCGCCCCCATGGTGTCGCTGCTGGCCTCCTGGTTTCCGGAGCGGCGCGGCCTGGCCATTGGCGGCATGAGCAGTGGCGTAGGCATTAGCACACTGATTACCGGCATGCTGGTGCCCTACCTGCTGGCCCAGTTTGGCAACCAGGGCTGGCGCATCAGCTGGGGGCTGTTTGCCGTCGTTGCGCTGCTGGTCACGGCGCTGATCGCCCTGTACATCCGTAACCCGCCGCAACCAGCACAAAGCAGCAACGGCAAACTCTCAGCCCTGGAAAAACAGCGCATCTACCGCAACCCGCGCGTGCTGATCGTCGCCTGCGCCTACGGCGCGGTGGGCCTGGGCTATATCGTGCAAACCGTGTTCATGGTCAGCTACATGGTAGAAAGCGGCCACAGCGCTGCGGTGGCCGGGCGTTACGTGGCACTTATGGGGCTGTTGTCGATTGGCGCCTCGCCCGTGTGGGGCTGGCTGTCGGACTATACCGGGCGCGGCAACGCACTGGCTCTGTCGCTACTGATGGTGATCGGCGCCATGGCGCTGCCGCTGATCGACCAGTCCCTGCCCTACTTCTTTGTGCACTATCTGCTGATGGGGATTTCAGTGAACGGCGTGTTCTCCATGGTGCAGACCAGCGCTACCGAACAGGTCGCCCCACGCTATATTCCGGTCGCCTTCAGCTTTGCCACCCTGTTCTTCGCCGTGGGCCAGTTTCTCGGCCCGGCCATCGCCGGCTGGCTGATCGAAACTACCGACGGCTTTGTCGCCGCCTTCGGTTACACCATCGCAGTGCTGAGCGTGGGCTTTGTGCTGGCAGTGTTGATCAGCCGGTTTCCGGATCAGGTCGCGGTGGATGAACTTGAGTGACAATGATCAAGATCGCCTCATGCAACGCGATGAGTCCTGTGCCCTGCAGAGGCTTTTGTGGCTCCTGCATATTCCTTGCCTAGTTATTGCGGCAGGACGCCTCCCAACCAACGAATGTCGTAAGCATTGGCGATTTTTCGGGTAGAGGGGCACCACGTCGCTGCGCCTCCGCAACCCGGGGAGCGTATGCAGACGACTCGGCTGCGAGCTGCAACGCGTCTTCGTCCGAAAGTTGGGAAACAGCTTGCTGCATGCACTCGCAGTAGTCGTTGCTGTTAT
>CERX01056759.1_pt1 | contig 20229 bp, 20 predicted proteins | sample 350251 | NCBI WGS metagenome assembly CERX01 (sample SAMEA2621044, study PRJEB7988) | marine metagenome | biome: marine biome (ENVO:00000447); feature: deep chlorophyll maximum layer (ENVO:xxxxxxxx); material: "saline water (ENVO:00002010), including plankton (ENVO:xxxxxxxx)" | depth 50 m
CCATTGGCATTAACCAATTTATTGGGGAATAACGCACAAGGGCGATAGTTTTCACCATCTGCGCCTTGTACATACATACAATTTTTGCACTGTGCGCCGTCAACCGTTGAGGCTGGGGTGTAGTTAAGTGCTTTGGCTGTTGGATCATCCGCTTGAAGTTGCTCTTGCGCCTGAGCGCGAAGTGCAACACTACCTAAGGTTAGCCCTATTAAGCTTGTCCCTGACAACTTCAAAAAGTCGCGACGGTTTACAGATTTCATAATTCTCTCCAAGTGAGATAATAACGAGAATGATTCTTTTTTATTCAAGGCTTTAAACGCAAAAACCTGCCCGTAGGCAGGTTTCTTTCTATCACTACATTATACTATAACGCGCATTGTCAGGATCGGCTAAATACGAAATAACTTCATTGATCCAGATTAAATCTCATTCATCTAACTATAGCCTGTTTAGATGAATGAGACATGAATGGCACCCATAAAGTTTACTTATTGGTTAACGGTGTGTCAGGTTTCGCATAGCTAAACTGCGCAATGCGGTGGGTACTATGATAACTATCAAGGCCAGATATACAGGCACTACCTGCACGTTCGATATCCGCATAACCGTCCTCAGACATCATGGCCTTGTTAAGGTGTACTTCTTTAATTGCCCCTATCACCATCTCTGTTTGGTTACACAACGTAAAATGCTGCTCTACCTTCAAGCCTATCTTTATATGACTCTCTGCCACATACGGTGCGTTGAAATTATCGCTAAACCAGGGCGTTAACCCTACTTTTTCAAACTCACTTTCGTGTGGTTGATAGCGGGCTGAGGTTTGATGGGCTTTATCTACCCATTGCGTATGAACATGATTGAGGGTGTACACACCTTGCTGTTTAATATTGTTCAATGAGTCTCGTTGTACCGTATGGGGGCGCATTATCATACCGAGTAAAGGAGGATTAGCGCCTACATGTACCACCGAACTTACAATCGCTAAGTTATGACTTTTTCCATCAGTAGTACCAAGCAGTGCCGCTGACTTAAAGCCTGATAAACTGTTGATAAAGTTTGCCCGATAGCGTTGAGGCATGGTGGTGATATCGTCAAGCTTGTAGGTATTAAATGGTTCACTCATTTTCGCAGGTCGCCTCTAAATCAATGTCATCACCCTGTTGGAACACTCTCAATTCGATAGGCTGGCAACATACTTGGCAATCTAATACCTGAACTTGACCAACGTCGTTGATCTCATCTATTTCTACCTCATTGGGCGCCATGCAATAGGGGCATGAAAACTCCATGGAACGCGTTAAACTCATTATTCTCACCGCCATTAATTCCCGAGTTATTCTTTTACGCGATAAAAGCGGCTCTGGATTGCTAAAAAGTAAAGGGTTGATTAAGTGCGCTGTATAAATATACACTGTTGGTGGTTTCGATGATCAGTGCCTTAAAATGCGAAAAGACTTACCGCCCCGATACTATTTAACCCACTTTCATGAATTTTTGCGCTTCTTTGATGGGGCGAGTGGCCACTTATTGACCGAGCAGGCCAATACCTTTATTACGCGCTTTTGCGCCTTAGATGAAGATAAACAGTGCATTGTAGTGCGTGCTGCCAACCGCAAGTACGCCGTCATCGATCGTAGCCAATTTAATTATGCTGAAATATCACTCCCGCAACAGCAAATCGATAGCCTTATTGAAAGCGGGTGGTTCGGTGATTTATCCCATGCCTCGTTACAGGATATGGCGGGCGTACTGACGAAAGACGCCATTATCGAACTCATGGCTACCTACGGGAGTACGCAAGGGTTATCGGCACTCACCAAACCCAAATTAGTTGAAAGGTTGCGCCAAGAAATTGCGCTACATGGGTGGCCTGATCGCTTTTCACTAGACCATTATTTAGTATGCTTGTTTGACAATGCTCTGCGCTTTTTACTGTTTGTTTACTTTGGCAATACCAAAAGCCGGCTGAATCAGTTTTCAATGCGCGATCTGGGTGTCATGCGTACGCGGTCTGACTCGGTTGGCAATAGCGCGCGATTTGACAGCAAAGAAGATACAGAAGCGGCGTGGTTTTACGCCGATCGCTACAGCAAGCTGGCCTATTACGATCAAGCGGCATTACTTGGAGTAGCCAAGCTACCTTTTCCTGATGTACAGAGTGTGTCGGCTGCATTTTATCGAGACCAATTTATTTATGCTTTGGGCATGAAATTAATGGAGTTTGATAAGTTAAAAGCTCTCGATATTCTTAAATTGGCACAAAGCGATAAAGCAAAAGAAAAATGGCTTAGAGAAACCTACAAAGCGGGCGATACCGATGCAGTAAAACAGCATCTAGAGCACATTATAGACAACCCGCAATCAGACACGCTGTTAGCGTTCGCCGAGGATTTCTATGCTCGAAAATATCACAAGAAGCGCACCAGTACGGTGACCGATATGCTGCGTAACGCAAGCAAATCTCTGGATATAGATGTTAGCCAAAACCAACAAGTAGAGCGGGGCGTTTTAGCCTATTATGCAAGACAAGGCGTGCAAGGTTGGCGTACCGAAAACCGGCTTTGGCGCAGCTTGTTTGGGTTAACATTTTGGCAGCAGCTTTATGAAGAAGACACACTGGTTACAGAATTTGACCGTCGCCCGCTTTCTCTTAAGCAAAACAATTTCTACACAAAATTTGAAAATAGCATAGAGTCGTTGCTTACTGCACTAAACAGCAAACAAAAGCTACGCCACCATATACACAAAATGGCTACCCAACATTACGGGAAGGTGAATAGCTTATTTATGTGGTCAAGCGGCCTACTCGCGCCCCTAGACGCTCTGATAACGCATGGAGAGTTGCCCGCAATATTTAATTTATTGCGTATGATGAGCCGAGATTTCGAAAACTTACGAGATGGCTTTCCCGATATTATGGTGTTAGATAACACCCTACGTTTTGAAGAGATTAAAGCGCCTGGCGACCAATTACGGCGTAACCAGCTGGTGTCTATTCAACGCTTACAGCAGGCAGGATTTGAAGTAGCGGTTACCACAGTGAACTGGGTGAGAGATCCAGCACAACCTTACGTGGTGGTCGACATAGAAACCACGGGTGGTAACAACAGTTATAACAGGATAACTGAGATTGGCATGGTTAAGCTTGTGGCGGGTGAAGAGATTGCTCAGTATCAAACCTTAATTAACCCAATGCGGCGAATTCCAAACAATATAACGCGTTTAACGGGTATTTCAGATGAAATGGTAGCCTCCGCCCCGGTGTTTTCCGATGTTGCAGAAGATATCAATGCTTTCACGGAAGACGCTGTATTTGTGGCCCACAACGTTAATTTTGATTATGGCTTCATTAAACAAGAGTTTGCTCGATTAGAGCACACCTATCGCCGGCCTAAAATGTGCACAGTGCGCGAAATGCGACGTACATATCCTGGTTTAACATCTTATTCCCTTGCAAATTTAACCCAACATTTTGATATTAAGATGGAAAGGCATCACCGCGCGTTGAGCGACGCTAAAGCCGCCGCGGAACTGCTCAAGTTGGCGTTCGAAAAAGACGATGAAAGTAGTACTTAATCATTGGGTGTAGTGAACAAAATATTCCTAAATGCGTAAAAGCAGTACCTAATTGTGAATGTTGTTTTGCCATGTACAGCGAAGAAGACAAATCTCGAATTATTGAAATGGCGTGGGAAGATCGCACGCCATTTGAAGCCATAGAGGCTTTGTATGGAATACCCGAAAAAGAAGTGATTGCGTTGATGCGAGCGCACCTCAGGCATAAGACCTTTAAGAACTGGCGAGAACGAGTGTCAGGACGAAAAACGAAGCACGCCAGCTTACGTCCAGCAGGGGTAGACAGAGGGTATTGCCCTTCTCAATACAAAGTAAAAAGTGCTAATAAGAAAGCGTAATGGGAATTATGAGTTATCTTTGTCTGGCGGCGTAACCGCGGTAACCGGCAGCAGTAGCGCCATGATTTGTTGCCGCCATGGTGACGGAAAAAGGTGCGTATTTTCAGCGTGATTAACCTGTTGTGCACGCTCGATAATAGGCATTAATGCGGCATAGCGAGGGTTTGATGCTTGTACAGCCTCTACCCGTTCCATAATTGAAGCGATGAAAGTGGCGGGTGACGCGTCGCCATGTTGCTTAAACTCGTTAACGAGTGCGCGACGAACGTAGCTTTCCCATTCCGCACGGTAACTGTCACTGAGCCTTTCTGGAAAGTGATTGAGTTCTTCTACATCACTGTCGAGCTTTACCACGTCGTTTACATCATCATACATCAGCCGTAAGGCGAGCAGCACGTTAAGCGTGAGTCTAGAAACAGGAAGTTGATCTTTTAGTTGTGTATATCTCTGGGGCACTGAAGAAACCTTCTCTACCTTAATCAATACAAATGGAAAAACATGAACGGCGTGAGCACTATTAAAAACCAAAGCGTTTATTGATAGTGCTCACTATCAATACTAATAAATCGCGCTGGCATATGAAAGGTGTGAAGGTTAAAAATACGTAATTTACTTTGGTGAACACAATAAGCCCAGGTGGCGTATCTATTATGCACTGTTAAAGTGCGTACGCGTTCTTGCTGTTTGGCCCATCGTTTGATGGGCCTTTTTTTAATTTTGAGTCAGAGAGAGTTTTATTCCCGCCATTACTCTGGTGACACTGTCTACAACATCGATTCGACTAAACCATTCAAGGTGATGATGCCTGACCAGGTTTCCACTGACTTCCAGCGATACACCGTGTCCTGTGCCAAGAAAATCTTCAGTTAGTTCTGCACGGGCACCGAAGTCGTCATCAACGTGAGAGTAGTGAGAAAAATACTCAAGAGGATAATGATAAAGTGACAGCGAACCTGACAAACCCACCACAATTTTCGCGCTAGCATCATCAAGACGTTTTATCGCTTCAAAAAAGGCGGTGTGGCTCGGGGTAATCTGGTAGCGATATTCTCCCCGTATAAAGTTTTGTGCTGTCATTCGCTCAATACTGGCTTCATAACTGTGCTTTTTCCCCATGTTGGCGGAATACTCTATTTCTACGTAATCTTCTTCGCCCCCTAAAGACAACGCGCGATTTGCTTGGGTGTCGCTTAGTTGGCCGACAACCACTTCAAAGGCGCTGTCGTCTTGTAATTGAAACACGTTTCTGATGCCGGTGATCCATCCATCTTTAGATAACCCCGTTGAAGAAACTCGCCCTTTGTAAGTCGGTATTACGCCTATCTCTGTTTTTCCATAATCAGATTGATAGCGAACAAAAACGCGGCGGGCATACAGGTAATCGGCGTTATCACTACCCAGGGTATTATGGCTAGAAGCAAAATCGTCGCCGCTGACTATGAACCCATTGAGTGACCAATGACGTTGATCGCCAAAGGATAAGCTAGGGTAATATCGCACACGGTATTGATGTCGACTAGGTCGGTCGGAGCGCGTATCGAATCGATATTGAAGATCGAGCTTTTGCGACACGACTGAGCTAGCTAATACGGGCGTAAAAAGCATACAACCGCAAATACTCACGACAACGAACAAAAGTGCAAAGGGCATGACTACTGCTTTGGGATGATTACCTGTCATTATTATGCTTCACCATGGATGATAAGTTTACGCGCGATAGATTAGATACTGCCCAAGCCTATTAAATGATTTTAATTTTGGCAAAAAAAAAGCCGGTGATAGACACCGGCAAGAAATGGAGGTGGACTCCAATGAGGGTAAACACAACTAGAAACAAAATTGCTTCACTGTTAGCAGGGAGGGCTAACAATGGAATCAGTATAGAGTTTTGCTATTAATAAGAAAAATCTTAAATATTGATTGTTTTAATCGTAAAAACAGAAAATGGGAGTGAGAGGTACTTGATGAAGAAAAAAACGAAAAAGCGCCGTCTCGTTATCCTTAAGAGACGACGCTAAGGGGGATAAAAACGGTACTATGACATACCTAATTTCTTCTCAAGGTAATGGATGTTAGTTCCACCCGCGAAGAAGTTTTCATCGGCCATAATCGAACGTTGCAAAGGAATATTGGTTTTAATGCCTTCTATCACAAGTTCATCTAGGGCGTGACGCATGCGCGCAATGGCTTCATCTCGGCTTTCACCATAGGTAATAAGCTTGCCAATCATAGAGTCGTAATACGGTGGCACTACATACCCAGAATAGATATGTGACTCCCAGCGAATACCTAAACCGCCTGGTGCGTGAAAGATATCAATGGGACCTGGGCTTGGTATAAAGGTTTCAGGATCTTCCGCGTTAATACGGCATTCAATAGCATGGCCACGAATCTGAATTTGCGATTGGTCAATTGAAAGTGGTTGGCCTGCGGCAATGCGAAGTTGCTCTTTAATAAGGTCTACACCGGTAATCATTTCAGAGACAGGGTGTTCTACCTGAATACGGGTGTTCATTTCTATGAAATAGAATTCGCCGTTTTCGTATAAGAACTCGAAAGTACCTGCACCGCGATAGCCTATTTCAATACAAGCTCTGCGGCATCGGTCACCAATTTTGGCTCGCATTTGCTCGGATATGCCCGGCGCTGGCGCCTCTTCAACGACTTTTTGGTGGCGACGCTGCATTGAGCAGTCACGCTCACCAAGGTGAATGGCATTACCCTGACCGTCAGCCAACACTTGAATTTCAACATGGCGTGGGTTTTCTAAGAACTTCTCCATGTAAACCGTAGCGTTCCCAAACGCTGCACCAGCTTCCGCTTGGGTGGTTTCTATGGCTTTCACCAACTCACCTTCGCTGCGAACCACGCGCATACCGCGACCACCACCGCCACCGGCAGCTTTTACGATAATTGGGTAGCCAATGCGCTTAGCAATCGCTTTATTCTTTTCTTCATCACCGGAAAGAGGGCCGTCTGAGCCCGGTACGCAAGGTACACCCGCTTTTTTCATTGCACTAATGGCCGACACTTTGTCACCCATCAAGTTGATGGTTTCGGCGGTGGGGCCAATGAAAATAAAGCCACTTTTTTCTACTGCTTCCGCAAAGTCAGCGTTTTCCGCTAAAAAGCCGTAGCCAGGGTGAATAGCAATAGAGTTAGTCACTTCCGCGGCGGCAATGATACGGGGAATGTTCAGGTAACTTTCAGTGGCAGATGCTTTACCGATACAAATAGATTCATCAGCAAGCAACACGTGTTTTAGGTTTTTATCCGCGGTTGAATGCACGGCTACTGTCTTTATACCTAGCTCTTTACAAGCTCTAAGTATACGTAGCGCAATTTCGCCCCGGTTAGCAATAAGTACTTTATCTAGCATGATGCAGCACTCACTTATTCAATGATGAACATAGGTTGATCGAATTCTACTGGATCTTGGTTTTCTACCAGAATGGCTTTCACCACACCGGCTTTATCAGCTTCAATTTGGTTCATCATCTTCATTGCTTCAACGATACAAAGGGTATCGCCAACTTTGACTTGTTGACCAACTTCGGCAAACGGCTTAGCAGTAGGAGAAGAGGCGCGGTAGAAGGTACCTACCATAGGAGACTTAACCACGTGGCCTTCTGGCGCACCAGGTTCTACAGCAGCAGGGGCTTCTGCAATAGGCGCCGCTGGTGGCGGTGCCATTTGTGGCGCTTGAGGCGCCGCAAAGCTATAATTCATAGGCGCTTGAACGCCGGTGGGACCACGGTGAATACGTACTGACTCTTCGCCCTCTGTGATTTCTAGCTCGGCAATGCCAGATTCTTCCACAAGTTCGATTAGCTTCTTAATTTTTCTAATATCCATGTTCTGTCTCTGCGTTAATTTTGCGATTTCGGTAAATTGATTGCTGCAGTTAGCGCAAGTGAATAGCCTATTGCGCCAAAGCCAACGATGACGCCAGCTGCAACATCAGAAAAATAGGAGTGGTGTCTAAACGGCTCGCGACCGTGTACGTTAGACAGGTGCACTTCAATAAATGGAATACTGACACTTAACAGTGCGTCGCGAAGGGCTACACTGGTGTGCGTGAAAGCAGCAGGGTTAATAATAATGGCATCTATGTTCCCCATTGCATTGTGAATACAGTCAATAAGCTCGTGCTCAGCATTCGACTGAAAGTGACTAAGCGTAACATCACTTGACTCAGCTTGCGCTTGAAGATCATCCACGATGTCTTGCAAGGTTTGCGAGCCGTACTTATCAGGTTCACGTTGTCCTAACATATTTAGGTTAGGGCCATTTAGTAACAAAATATTCATTGAATTTGCTGCTATCTTCGTTAAAAAATCACATTAAATGTCATTTCAACAAAAAAATGTGACAGTTGCACGAAAAAAAGCCAATAATTCCGCTCGTTTATTGAATTAGCAACCGATTATAGTAAAAGTGAAAGTTTTCGCAGCAAAATACTGGTCTAATCAGGTGTTTTCGGTGCAAAGTTTTGAGTACAGGTTAGCCGAAAAGTAGCGCTGACGATTTCGCCAAAGGTAGGCAGTAAGGGCGTTATAGCGCCATGACTTAGCTAAAAATAGACCAAGTCATGGCGAAAAATTATCTTATACGTTGGGGTAACGCCGCCCCTAAAAACACAAGTTGGTTAGCGGTTCCTCGTGTTTATTAACGAGAAGCTCCGCTATTTACCGATGAGTTAACGTGGGCGGCAAAGGCATCTGCTTTCATGAAGCCAGTGACTCGGGCGCGTTTAAGCTCGTTTCCTTCATTGTCAAAAAACAAGATAGTAGGCAAACCCAACACGTCAAACTTGTCGAACACCGCTTGCCGCTCTGGCGTGTTATCGGTTAAATCCATTTGCATCCACACCGTGTTTTGAAGTGCTTCTTGCACCTTTTCGCTGGGGAAGGTGTATTTTTCAAACTCTTTACACGCTACACACCAGTCTGCGTACAAGTCCACCATCACGGTTTTACCCTCGGCATTAGCTTGTGCAATATTCGCGTAAAGTTCATCGAGATTTCTCGCCTGCTGAAACGTAGGGTGGGCTTTTTGCTCGCCCCACAATCCGGCGTTAATGCCCGCATGGAATGCCACCGACACACTGCCCATAATACCCATGGCGACGATAATGGCGCGTATCAATTTTGCCTTGGTGGCAGGCGTGTGGCGATTGATATACCAGTAATATCCAAACAGACCAAAGCCCCAGGCCGCCCAAATGAAATCTGATAATGGGCTTGTCCACAGCCGTTCAATAAACACAATGGCCACAGCTAACATCATAAAGCCAAAGGTGACTTTTACCACATTCATCCAGTTACCTGCTTTTGGTAACAGCTTTCCGCCAGTGATGCCAAAAAGAATAAGCGGAATACCCATGCCTAAGCTAAGCAAATAAAGCGAAGCAAACCCCAGTAGCATATCCCCCGTTTGGGCGATAAATAACAAAATGCCAGTGAGCGGTGCCGTGGTGCAGGGGGAGGCAATTAGCCCTGAAAGTACACCCATCACAAACACACCGGCAAAGCTACCTGCGGTTTGGTTGTTACTTAAATGGGTTAATCGTTCTTGCCATTTTGCAGGCAGTTGCAGCTCAAACCCGCCAAATAGAGCAACAGCTAATAGTACAAATAAACCAATAAATACGCTTAACACCACGGGGTGTTGTAAGGCAGCCTGAAATTGCGCCCCTGCAACCGCCACCGCGACACCTAACAGAGAATAGGTAATTGCCATGCCTTGAACGTACACAAAAGTAAGCCAAAATGAGTGTGATAGCCCTTTGGGTTTGCCTTGGCCAATAACGATACCCGACACAATGGGATACATGGGGAATACACAGGGTGTAAAAGCAAGGCCAATACCTAGGGCTAGAAACAGCAGTAACGTGAGGGCAAGATTGTCTTTATTGATTAGCTTATCTGCCAAAGAGTACTGCTCGCTTGTTGCCGTACTCCCGTGCGCGGGACTTTTCGCCAATGCGTCTACATACACCACCTTTACCGTTGGCGGGTAACACAAACCTGCCTCGGCGCAACCTTGGTAACGTACTTTAACTATCCCATCTGCCGATACCTGGGTAAGGGGAATATGAATGTCTACTTGCTGGTGAAAAACTTCAGATTCACCATAAAATTCATCTTCAATGATGTTGCCTTTAGGGTAAGAGGCCTCCCCTATCTCGGCATTTTTCGCGACATATTTAAATTGCTTTTTGTATAGATAGTAACCCTCTGCAATGGTGAAACTTACCGTTAAGTCTTGTTGATCTTGATTAAAGTCGAACATGAATGCCTGATCCACAGGCAAATATTCAGGTTCATCACCGAAAGGGTCGTCGAAGTCGTTAGACAGTTGCCCAAATGCTGGCCCACTGACTTGTACCACTAACAGACACATTAGTGTGCGCAACAACAGCATGGGATTTTTCATTTTTATCATGGTTAATTCGTCTTTGTTTTATTTTTATTGTTACACATACTTAGTGATTGTTTAGAACGTTACGCATCCACATGCCATATTGTTCGCTTGCACACGCATCTAACACTATCCACTCTGGCACATCGTAAGGGTGCAACGCACAAACACATTGAAAGGCATTGTCGAGGCAAGTGGAGGCGGTTTTTATGATTAGCTGGTACTCTTGGTCGGTTTCGATTTGATCTTGCCATTCGTACACCGACTCAATACCGCTGATAATATTGACACATGCAGCAAGCTTTTCAGCCACCAAGGAATTCGCAATTTGCTGTGCAATCGCCTTATTTGGCGCCGTACACAAAACCACACGTAACGACATTATTCGCCTCCTCATTTGACCTGATTGATTAGACCGGGATGTGCGGCCTATTCTTTCATAAACCAAGCTTACCATATTCGTCATCGGTCGCTTTACCTTGCCTATTAGCCGAAACCATTGCACCTTTGCTTGTTATTAGTGTCTTAGCCCTTATAACTGACTATGACACGTTAGAAAGAGGAAGGGTTTTGCGCGTTTTATTTTTACTTTTTGCCATTCTACCGATAGTTGAAATAGCACTATTGGTACATGTTGGCGACATTATTGGTGGTTGGAACACGGTTGGGCTGGTTATTTTATCCGCGTTTATAGGGGCATACTTTGTTAAACGTGAAGGAATAAATACCTTGCAAACCGCGCAAGCGAAAATGCAGCGCAATGAGATGCCCGGCAACGAGTTAGTTGAAGGGCTCATGCTAGTGGTGGCGGGCATATTACTGGTAACGCCAGGGTTTATCACTGACATATTCGGTTTTTTATTTGCGCTACCAGGTTCACGCCATTTTCTTGCTGCCCAAGTAAGCAAACACATGAAGATGCGGGTTGTCGTGCCAGGTAGTGCGGGTTCCGCTGGTGGGTTCAACTATCAGCAAGGTGCGCAACATAACCCATTTGAGCAAAGCAATGACCCCTTCGGCCAGCGTAATGGCGGGCGTGACGACAGTGATGTCATCGAAGGCGAGTTTGCTGATAAAACGCAAAACGATCCTGATAAGCGATTGAAGTAACGTTAAAATCAATTTTTTTACATTTTTTTATGTAAAAACCCTTGAAGTTGTCAGGACACTCCCCCATTTATCCTCGCAGATAAGATTTTAACTGCCCAGAAATGGGCATCCCAAGCATTCGGTATTCAGACAACTGAATACCGGTAATCACTTAAACTTGAATAGTGGAATTTTCAGGAGACTTGAAAATGGCAATTCGTCCTTTACACGACCGCGTAATCATTAAACGCGCAGAGCAAGAAAGTAAATCTGCAGGCGGCATCGTTCTGACTGGTTCTGCAGCGGAAAAATCTACTCGCGGTGAAGTCATCGCAGTAGGTAACGGTCGTATTCTTGATAACGGCGACGTAAAAGCGCTAGACGTTAAAGTTGGCGACACCGTTATTTTCAATGACGGTTACGGCGTTAAAACAGAAAAGCTGGATGGTGAAGAAGTTCTAATCCTAAGCGAAAGCGACATTCTTGCGATTGTTGAGTAATAACAACTAACGTTTAACCGAATTAGAGAGGAATTGAATCATGGCAGCTAAAGAAGTACGTTTTGGTGATGACGCGCGTTCAAAAATGCTTAAAGGTGTTAACACCCTAGCAAACGCAGTTAAGGTAACCCTAGGTCCAAAAGGCCGTAACGTTGTACTAGATAAGTCATTTGGTGCCCCTACCATTACTAAAGATGGTGTATCTGTAGCGAAAGAAATCGAACTTGAAGACAAGTTTGAAAACATGGGCGCACAGATGGTTAAAGAAGTAGCGTCTAAGGCGAATGATGAAGCGGGTGACGGTACTACTACTGCAACAGTACTCGCGCAAGCTATTGTAACTGAAGGCCTTAAGAGCGTTGCTGCGGGTATGAACCCAATGGATCTTAAGCGCGGTATCGACAAAGCTGTTATTGCTGCAGTTGAAGAGCTTAAAGCGCTTTCTACTGACTGTGCAGACAGCAAGTCTATCGCTCAGGTTGGTACTATCTCTGCAAACACAGACGCAGAAGTAGGCGACATCATTGCACAAGCAATGGAAAAAGTAGGTAAAGAAGGTGTTATCACTGTAGAAGAAGGTCAAGCACTTCAAAACGAATTAGACGTTGTTGAAGGTATGCAGTTCGACCGTGGTTACCTATCTCCATACTTCATCAACAACCAAGAAAACGGCACTGTTGAACTAGACAACCCGTTCATCCTATTGGTTGACAAGAAAATCTCTAACATCCGTGAACTACTTCCTACCCTTGAAGGCGTAGCGAAAGCTGGTAAGCCGCTTATGATCATCGCTGAAGATGTTGAAGGCGAAGCGCTTGCTACTCTAGTCGTTAACAACATGCGCGGTATTGTTAAAGTGGCAGCGGTTAAAGCACCTGGTTTTGGTGACCGTCGTAAAGCCATGCTACAAGACATCGCTATTCTAACTGGCGGTACTGTAATCTCTGAAGAGATTGGTCTTGAGCTTGAAAAAGTACAACTCGAAGACCTTGGTACTGCTAAGCGCGTTGTTATCAACAAAGACAACACCACTGTTGTTGACGGTAACGGCGACCAAGAAGCGATTGAAGGCCGTTGTGCTCAAATCAAAGGCCAAATTGAAGAGTCTACATCTGACTACGATAAAGAAAAACTTCAAGAGCGTCTTGCTAAGCTTTCAGGCGGTGTTGCAGTCATTAAAGTGGGCGCAGCAACCGAAGTTGAAATGAAAGAGAAGAAAGACCGTGTTGAAGATGCACTACACGCAACGCGCGCCGCGGTTGAAGAAGGCGTAGTACCTGGTGGTGGTGTTGCTCTAGTTCGCGCCGCGTCTAAGCTTAGCGAGCTAACTGGCGACAACGAAGACCAAACTGTAGGTATTAAGCTTGCACTACGTGCGATGGAAGCACCTCTACGTCAAATCGCGTCTAACGCCGGTGCTGAAGCTTCTGTTGTTATCAACGCAGTTAAAGGTGGCGAAGGTAACTACGGTTACAACGCAGGTAACGATACCTATGGCGACATGCTTGAGATGGGTATTCTTGATCCAACTAAAGTAACACGCTCTGCACTTCAGTTCGCATCGTCAATTGCTTCACTAATGATCACTACAGAAGCAATGGTAGCTGAACTACCTAAAGAAGAAGCTGCGCCTGCAATGCCTGATATGGGCGGCATGGGCGGAATGGGCGGCATGATGTAATCAATTGCTGCCTCTAGTAGTCCTTTTAAATCAATGGTTTATATTTAATGTATACAGTTAAGTATACGCGAATGTAGACAGTGATGTAGGACGAAAAGAAGCTTTAAGAAAGGCGTTGGGTTTAGACTCAGCGCCTTTTTGTTTTATTATCCATCAGTAGTAAAGTTTATGGCTAAATCTAAAGGGAGTGATGTTACGCTCTTAATCCGCTTGGTGGTTCAACTTGCCATCAGCTTGTGTTCTTTGACCATTACAATAGTCTCGGCTTCCGCTGTCTTCATATTCCATGCGCTAGCAGCGTTTTTCCATATGGTGGACTATCTAGTGGAAAAGCTAGTGCCTGAAGCTAAAGCTGATTCAACACTTGAGTATCCATACGTATCCGTTGAGTTTGAGCCTTTCGGTACGCAATACACATATCTCAATCGCAGACCCAATATCAAAGTTGACGATGAAATATATGTTCGAGTAAGGATGTTAAATCCATTTCCGAAAAAGGTTAGAGTGACTCAGTTATTGAAATCATCCACTTTTAAAGGCAGGCACAAGCGAAATAAGCTTTGGTAAAGTGTACTAGGTATACTTTAGGTAAAACTTCCGGTACTGTTGAACCAAGTCTTGAGACAACGTGAAGTCTCCACTAAGCGCACTTGTTACAGTCTCTCTGTTGGCGATTCTGACTTAGGCAGTGCTTTCCAAAAAGGCTACCGTAACCGTACCTAGCAATGCCGCCTGCTTGGCTCCATTGTCCTGCAAATTCCACTTGGTCAACCAGTAAGTCAGCAACGCTTCTTTCATCCTCTTCGCCAAGTGATTCACACCGCATGAGCATTTAAAAATGCTACCTTTCATCGCACGGTAAATGGTGATTAACGCATTTTAATACCCATCAAATTCCTACTCCGAGCGAAAATTAACTCTTAGCTTTATTATCATAATTTTAACAATGCACATTCTTCGTGCTATCGCAGAATATTGAAGTGTCCGCGATAGCTATCGTTTTTGTTAGTGTTGATGGGGGGTAGAGGGCGCGGAAAGTAATATCGCAGCGGCTAGGCGAAGTGTTAAATAATTTGTGCTTTTTCTAAACCCTCCTTCTAACTTTGTATTGCAATGTCGTTCAACGCCTCACAGCCACTTGGTTGTGTTTGCCGTTTTTTACCATTACCCTGCCTCGGCTTGTCTTACTCTTCTTGAGACAACAAGATATTGCTTTAGCGCGTTTTCATTTGAGGCTAATACTTTTTATGGCAACCCCATTGTCCACTTTTACCAGTGGATTATATGCATCAGTCAAACACACCTTTAACTACACCAGTGGTTTAGGCGCTGTGTTGTGCCTGGCGAATGCGGCCTTGTTGCTAAATGTGGTATTAGTGATTAGCGGCACCATGGCAGATTCTGCGGAATTTGTGAGTGCGTTAAACGAAAGCCTTGTTATAGAGCCTTTTGTTATAGCGTTTGCCAATCACACGCTTTCTCAATTCATGGTACCTACCATAGCCCTGGTGCTAAGTGGCCTACTGGTTAAAGCCATTGCCATAGCTAAAGCGCCAATTGCCAAAAAACGTCGCTCTTTATCTTACCCTTGCCCTACATTTCCTCAGCCTTTTGTTCAAAAGCTAGGTAGTCGAGCCCCTCCGGTTTTTAACTAACCGTCTTCAATTTATACATCTGAAACCTGAATGCCGAACTTCCCTTTGTGTGAGTAGGCAGGGTGGTGATGTTTTTTCTGATGTTTTAAACCAGCTGTACCTTGCGTAAAGCGCGTGCATGCAGCTATCGCCGTTTAACGTGTGGGTTATAGGAAACCATTTTGTCTATTCGTAACCTTTTTAAATTACTTGTCACTATTTGCGTGCTAACACTGGCTGGCTGCAGTGGTGGTATTCTCGATCCGAAAGGGCAAGTGGGGGTGGATGAAAAGAACCTTATTATTCTTTGCACCATTCTCATGCTGCTTGTTGTTATTCCTGTCATTGTTCTAACGCTCTATTTTGCGTGGAAATATCGCGCCAGTCGTGACTTTGAAATATACACCCCAAAGTGGGCGCACTCGACCAAAATTGAAGCCGTGGTATGGTCGGTGCCCATTCTCATTATTATTGCTTTAGGGGTCATAACCTGGCGTTCGACGCACGCCCTCGATCCCTACGCTCCGTTAGAAGGAAAAGGTGAGCATCTTACCGTTGAAGTGGTATCACTTAACTGGAAATGGTTATTTATTTATCCGGAGCAAGGCATCGCGACGGTAAATGAGTTGGTGTTTCCTGCCAATAAACCGGTGGAATTTAAAATTACATCGGAAGGCACCATGAATTCATTTTTTATCCCGCAATTGGGAAGCCAAATTTATTCTATGGCAGGTATGGAAACCAAGCTTCACCTTATTGCCAACGAGCCAGGTACATTTAAGGGAATATCGTCTAACTACAGTGGTGCTGGTTTTACGGGAATGAAATTTAACGCTATTGCTACGCCCACTGACGCTGATTTTGACGCTTGGGTAAGCAAAGTTAAGTCACAGCAACAAACCTTAAGTCAAGCGTCTTACAAGGTATTGGCGCAGCCCTCAGAGTATCACCCTGTTACCTATTACGGCGACGTGGAAGATGGCTTATTTCACCATATCGTCATGAAGTATATGGCAGACCACGGTTCTATGGACTTTTACGCAAAGCCAGATCACGCCGCTGAAGGCATGCATGAGACAGCGGTAATGGACAATGGTCATCATAAAGAGGTTACACACTAATTATGTCTTTTTTAGGTAAATTATCGATAGAGTCTGTGCCCTATCACGAACCCATTATTATGGTGACCCTCGCAGTGGTTGCTGTATTGGGATTAGTGATAGCGTCACTTATTACTAAGCATAAACAATGGGGGACTTTGTGGTTTGATTGGATAACCTCCGTCGATCATAAGCGCTTAGGTATTATGTATATTGTACTGGCGATGATTATGCTTCTGCGTGGCTTTGCTGATGCCATTATGATGCGAACCCAATTAGCCATGGCCACTAATGGCGCGCCAGGGTATCTGCCTCCAGAGCATTACGACCAAATTTTCACGGCTCACGGCGTGATCATGATTATTTTTATGGCAATGCCATTCATGATTGGCTTAATGAATATCATTTTGCCGCTTCAAATTGGTGCCCGTGATGTGGCCTTCCCGTTTTTGAATAACTTGAGTTTCTGGCTGACTGCTGGCGGCGCAATTTTGGTGAATGTCTCGTTAGGTTTGGGTGAATTTGCTAAAACGGGTTGGGTGGCCTATCCGCCGTTAGCGGGGTTAGAGTTTAGTCCCGGGGTGGGGGTCGATTATTATATATGGGCCTTGCAGATATCCGGGCTCGGCACGCTACTTACTGCCGTTAACTTTTTAGTCACTGTATTTAAGATGCGTGCGCCGGGCATGAAATTGATGCAAATGCCTATTTTCACATGGACTTGCACGTGGGCGAACATTTTGATTGCTGCGTCTTTCCCAATTTTAACTGCCGTGTTGGCCATGTTAACCCTTGACCGTTATATGGATTTCCACTTCTTTACCAATGAAGCGGGTGGAAACTCCATGATGTACATCAACTTATTTTGGGCGTGGGGACACCCGGAAGTGTATATTCTGGTGTTGCCAGCGTTTGGTATTTTCTCGGAAGTCATTTCAACCTTTACTGCAAAACGTCTCTTCGGCTACAAGTCGATGGTGTACGCATCTGGTGCTATTGCCATTTTAGGGTTCGTAGTTTGGCTGCACCACTTCTTTACGATGGGCTCTAGCGCCAACGTCAATGCCTTTTTTGGCATTATGACCATGGTGATTGCTGTGCCGACTGGGGTGAAGCTTTTTAATTGGTTATTTACCATGTACCGAGGCCGTTTAGTCCTTAGCGTTCCTGTTTTATGGACTTTAGGGTTCATGGTGACCTTTACCATTGGCGGTATGACTGGCGTATTGCTTGCCATTCCTGGTGCCGACTATGTGCTTCACAATAGTCTATTTTTGATTGCGCACTTTCATAACACAATTATCGGCGGCGCTGTATTTGGCTACCTCGCAGGTTTCGCGTTTTGGTTCCCTAAAGCCATGGGCTTTAAGCTAGATGAAAAAACCGGTAAGGCAGCGTTTTGGTGCTGGCAAATTGGTTTCCTTTTGGCGTTCATGCCCCTTTATGTGCTTGGCTTTTTGGGTATGACACGCCGTCTTAACCATACCGATAATCCAGATTGGAATATCTGGTTATACATTGCCATGGTGGGGGCGTTCGTTATTGCAATCGGTATCTTTTTCCAGTTGCTTCAGTTGTTCGTCAGCTTTAAAAATCAAGATAAGCTAAACGATACCACTGGCGACCCATGGAATGGGCATACCCTGGAATGGTCAACAGCCTCCCCGCCGCAATTTTACAATTTTGCGCACATTCCTCATATCCAGGACATTGATGCATGGACAGACATGAAAGAGCGGGGGGAGTCTTACCAACGGCCACAGCAGTATTCACCTATTCATATGCCTAAAAACACGTCAGCAGGTGTGTTTATGAGCATGAGCTTTACCGTGATGGGGTTTGCGTTAATTTGGCATATTTGGTGGTTAGCCATAGTAGGGCTAATGGCTGGAATTGGTGTGTTTATTAAGCGTTGCTACACCCGCGATGTGGACTACTACGTTCAGGTAGATGAGATAGAGCGTATTGAACAAACGCATTTGGGCGCAAATACCACAGGAGCAAATGCATGAATACAGTAACAGCCACCATGCACACCGACGATCACGCACACCACGGGCATCATGAAAACAACACGGTATTTGGTTTCTGGTTGTATTTAATGACCGATTGCTTGTTGTTTGCCTCGTTCTTTGCCACCTACGCGGTATTGTTTATGAATACCGCTGGCGGCGTGTCAGGGAAAGACATATTCGAACTCAATTTTGTGGCGGTAGAAACCGCTGCTCTGTTAGTAAGTAGCATCACGTTTGGCTTCGCAATGATTGGTGCTCACAAACAAAACAGGGGGGCTGCGTTAGCCTGGTTAGCCGTAACATGGCTATTAGGTGCAAGCTTCATAGGCATGGAAGTCTATGAGTTTCATCATCTCATTACCCATGGGCACGGGCCACAGCAAAGTGCTTTTTTGACGGCCTTTTTCTCCCTAGTAGGGCTACACGGTTTGCACGTTACCGCCGGTCTTATTTGGATGACGGTGATGTTCATTGAAGTTAGCCGCCGGGGCTTACCCGAGCAAACGGTAACGCGGTTAAGTTGCCTTAGTTTATTTTGGCACTTCCTCGATATTGTTTGGATTTGTGTATTTACCGTGGTTTATTTAATGGGGGCAATGTAATGGCGTTACACGATTCACATAGCAAAGCGCATCAAGATGCGCCAGCGCAGGCATCGCATGAAGACCACGGTAGCGTTAAATCCTACGTGGTGGGGTTTATCCTTTCAGTGGTTCTAACGGTTATCCCGTTTGTGTTGGTCATGAAGGGCGACTTTTCAAAGGTGACCACGCTTTGGAGCGTGATTATCTTAGGGTTAATTCAAATTTGGGTTCACCTGAAATACTTCCTTCATCTTAATTTTGTCACTGACGAAGGGCGAGCCAATACTTTTTCGTTTTTATTCAGTGCGCTTATCATTTTTATGGTCGTTGGCTTATCTATTTGGATAATTTATGAGTCTAACGCCATGATGATGTACTAATGAACGCTTAAGTTAGAAGGCAAACAGTCAATGAATGCGACATTCAAACGCTACCTTACCGTAACGAAACCGGGCATTATTTTCGGGAATCTAGTTTCTGTTGCTGGGGGATTTTTACTTGCAGCGAAAGGCCATGTGGAGCCAATGCTAATGATAGCCACTTTGGTGGGTCTATCGCTGGTGGTAGCGTCTGGGTGCGCCATCAATAACTGTATCGACAGTGATATCGACAGGAAAATGCAGCGAACCCAAACTCGGGTTACGGTAACGGGCGAAATGTCCCTTGTCGCTGCGTTTTTCCATGGCCTGTTTTTAGGTGTACTCGGCTTTGCCATCCTTGTCATTTACACCAATATGACCGCCGTGTTTTTTGCTGCCTTCGGGTACATCATTTACGTGGGGTTATATAGCCTCTACATGAAGCGGAACTCGGTATACGGTACCTTGGTGGGAAGCCTTTCCGGCGCGGTACCACCTGTGGTGGGGTATTGTGCTGTAAGCGGCCAGTTCGACACTGCCGCGGCAATCTTGCTGGTTATGTTTAGCCTCTGGCAAATGCCGCATTCCTATGCCATTGCTATCTTCCGTTTTAAAGATTATGAAGCGGCAAATATACCTGTATTGCCGGTGGCTAAAGGGGTGGCCAAAGCAAAACAACACATAGTGCTTTATATTGCAGTATTTGCCCTTGTCGTTTTATTGCTGCCATTAAGTGGTTATACGGGCATAGGCTTTATGGCTGTGGCGTGTACCACCAGTTTGTGGTGGTTGTTCATGGCACTTCGGGGATACCGCCGCGACATCAATATTGAAGGCTGGGCGCGACAAGTGTTTGGGTTTTCAATTTTAAACATAATCGCGCTGTCTATTGCAATGTCTGTGGATTGTCACGAACCAATCAAGCACGAT
>CERX01080926.1_pt1 | contig 20213 bp, 23 predicted proteins | sample 350251 | NCBI WGS metagenome assembly CERX01 (sample SAMEA2621044, study PRJEB7988) | marine metagenome | biome: marine biome (ENVO:00000447); feature: deep chlorophyll maximum layer (ENVO:xxxxxxxx); material: "saline water (ENVO:00002010), including plankton (ENVO:xxxxxxxx)" | depth 50 m
AAAAATAGCGTTCTTCAGAGATTTGGCGAAATTGAAAATTGGGACGTGTCTCGCGTCACGGATATGAGTCGATTGTTTTTGAACAGAAGTTATTTTAACCAGCCGCTCAACGATTGGGACGTGTCAAACGTGACGAAGATGGAAGGTATGTTTTCGGACGCAGAATCCTTCAACCAGCCACTCAACAATTGGAACGTGGCAAACGTGACGAGTACTTATTCTCTGTTTTCCGGGGCAACATCCTTCAATCAGCCGCTCAACAATTGGAACGTGTCAAATGTGACGAATATGAATTCTATGTTTAAAGACGCAACCTCCTTCAACCAGTCGCTCAACAACTGGGACGTGTCAAACGTTAGGGATATGAATCATGTGTTTTTAGATGCAGAGGCCTTCAACCAGCCGCTCAACAATTGGAACGTGTCCAAAGTGACGGATATGGAAATGATGTTTATGGGCGCAACCTCTTTCAACCAGCCGCTCAACGATTGGAACGTGGCAAACGTGACGAGTACTTATTTTATGTTTGCGGGCGTCGACTCGACGCAGCGATTTAGCTCGTTCAACCAGCCGCTCAACAATTGGGACGTGTCCAATGTGACGATTATGGCAGGTATGTTTCATGGCGCAGAATCCTTCAACCAGTCGCTCAACGATTGGAACGTTTCAAATGTGAAGAATATGGACGGAATGTTTCACAGCGCACGATCCTTCAACCAGCCGCTCGATGATTGGGACGTGTCCAACGTAAAAAATATGAGTAAGATGTTTCGATACGCAACCTCTTTCAACCAGCCGCTCAACAACTGGGACGTGTCCAACGTAAAAAATATGCAATATATGTTTGCAGACGACGACGAAGCAGAAGCTTATACTTCTGCTTTCAACCAGCCGCTCAACGATTGGGACGTGTCCAATGTCAAGAATATGATGTGTATGTTTGCAGGCGCAATCTCTTTCAACCAGCCGCTCAACGATTGGAACGTGTCCAATGTCGAGAATATGGGTGGTATGTTTGTAGGAGCACGGTCCTTTAATCAGCCGCTCAACGATTGGAACGTGTCCAATGTCGAGAATATGGGCGCTATGTTTGCATACGCAGAGTCCTTCAACCAGCCGCTTAACAACTGGGACGTGTCCACAGTGCTTCATATGGAATATATGTTTAAAAAAGCAAGGTCCTTTAACCAGCCGCTCGACAATTGGGACGCGTCCAAAGTAATTAATACGCGAGATATGTTTGCAGGCACAAGCCTAGAACCCGAAAGGCGGCGACTCTTTTTCAGACGGCGAGCCATGCGGCGCGCTTCTCGAGGATTTTGGGCCGCGCGGGACGCGCGGATAGCGGAAAATGGGGGCGGCTTCAACACACAAAACGACGAATTTGAAGCTGGAGCACTCTCTTTGAACTGACCTCCATGCTCTGTCGTGACGCATAGTATAAAGATATCACAATGTCTGTTTGCGTGTTATGCGGTGGCAACTACGCTATCGGCAACAACCCAGAGCCGGTCGTGTCGCGAAGACATGGGCTATGTTGCAACAGGTGTTATGATACTACAGTGACAGCACACAAAATAAATATATTATTGGATGAAAAAAAATATTCAATTGACGGCGTAGATGATACCTGGGGACAGTTTGTGCCCATTACGCCTCATCATACGCCTAACCACACGCCCGAGGAATCACCTACACAGAATGATTCGTTTTTTACCTACATTCCTCCCACTCCCCAAGAGTTGGTGCGCGCTATGGTCCAATTCCCAATGTTCACAGCGTATTTTGGCGAATTTAATTTTAATTTTTTTGATTAGCTATCCTCGCTTTGGTTGCGGTCGTTTGAGGGGGTGCCATAATATAATCTTTTTTTCTTCTGGCCCCTCTGAATAACCATGTCATCCACCTTTTCTCCATTTTCCAAACCCATGATTCGAGCGCCTATTTGTTTGTGGATCCAGGCTTCGGGGTCGTAATATTTTGGACCTATATTATCTAGCCTCGTTTTTAAATAATCGGACTTTGACCACCAAAAATTTCCTGAATAATGCGAACCTAATTTGCCATCTTGGAATTTTAATCTTGTGCCGATAGTATCATAAATTTGTAATTCTTCTATGATGAAATCAAAATTTTTCCAGCCGTTTCGGATCATTTCCTTTACCCAAGGTTGGGATTTGTTCATGCCAGTTCGATAGCCCTTTGAGTGCATGTAGAAACAGACAAAATCTTCCTTGAGGGCGTCGTCGCGCATTCTATGAATAGTAAACCGTTCGTATGAACTCTTGTCTTCGTCATGCGCGTGTATTTTTATGTTTGGGTGGCGTTTCCAAATAGGATCTTCGAGATGCTTTTTGTCACCCAACATGCAAATTCTCATTTCAGTTATTTTGGAAAATGCATCAAATTTTTCAAGATAATCAAACATATAAGTTACTATAGATTTCCAGTTTATCTTTTCATTTATTGTTAGACAGCACACGTGGAAATAAATGTAGACGGGAATTTGCTTTTTTGTTTTCATCAAGATTGGTCTTTGTTCTTTAGTTTGTCTTATTGAACCGAGCACAATCCAAACAATGATCAAAGATACAATTAATATAATTACATACAACATTTAGTATACAAAATTAAAAAAATTATTGAGTAGATATAAATGACAAAAGTGCGACGTCTGAAAGACAGGAATGACAGGAAGCCGTTGTACAAATTTTTGCCTTTAACAAAATATCAGGGAATAATTTTAGATGATATTGTAAATAAAAAAGGACTGGGCGAAGGTGTTGTAAGATTGTACAAGCGATTACAATATGATCTACAAGATAAATTGCATTATGCAACCGTATCTGGAAAACCCGATAAAGATGTTGCGTTGGTTGACGATATGGCGTTAGAGGAAAAAAAGAATTGGAAGAATTTGGTTTCTAACTATACTAATTTAGGTGAGCGCGGGTATTCCTACAGCCACGGTGGCAAGGTTTATAAATCGGTATATCACGAATACACACTCGAACGACCGACCAAAGTTCCTGGTAAATTTCACACTGAGCATGCAATTAAATTGAGGAAATTGCTTCCTAGCAGGAACGCTATAGAAGATTATATATCAAAGAATCCGCGCCACCAGCGCGATAGGCCCACGCGCAATAATGTAGCGGGTGGGATTAGAACCCCGTTAAAGACGGCAATCAAAGCTGTATTGACTAAAAAGCCGTTTGATATCGTGTTCTGCGATTCGATGCGCATGCCGGCCTGCGAACATTACGACGACGACGTAGTAAAGCTAAGTGCCGAAGATATTTTGAGCGCGGGTGCGAAAAAACCCATAAGAAAAAAAACAACTTATCGGTGGTTATTTTTATGTGTTGATGCTCACAGTAAACTTGTTTGGGTAAAAGAAATATTTCAAAAAGATTCGTTATCAGCTGGCGATCTGAGCGGAGGATATATAGGTCAGTACGATGATAACGCTGGTTCTCCTTCGTCTAGACCCCAATCAGATGCCACGTTCAAGGCGTTCACGGAATTCGTAAATTTGGTGAATAACGTGAGATTCCAACATCATGTTAGAAAAAAAGGCAACAAGCGAGGATTTCGAGAAATACTACCAAAACTTGTCGTACATGATAACGGAAGTGAATTCAAGCGAGAATGGATCCAGGGAATGGAAAAATTAAAAAAGAAACACGCGGGATATTTTTCCGAAACAGTCACACCACACGGTCGTTCCCAATACAACAGCATGGCCGAGCGTCATATTAAAACCATACGTAGATATTTCTATTCCATACACAATAGTTTCGTGGAACAGGTATTCAAAAGAGATGGCCAAAACCCTGATAATGTTAAAGCTAGACCATTAAAAAATTGGCACACCGCGGAGCAAAAAGGTACCTCAGCGGTGTCAAAGTCTGATGTTTATGATTGGGTGCTCGATATTCCGGAAGTCCTCAAACGATACAACACTGGATATCACACTACGATTAAGGCAAGGCCTATAGATGTCCTTTTGGAAAGAACGAACGAAAGTGCTCATGATAAAATTGAAAAAAGGATCTATGACAACGCCTATGATCCAAACCGGGGTAGGTACCGAGATGTCATTTTAGAAAAAAGACTCCCCGGTTTTACTCCATCTATTCCTCCTAAAGTTGGCGATTTTTGTCGCATCAAATCTTATAAGTCGGGCGACAATAATTTAAAATGGGAAAATTCATTTGATGCCACAAGAAAACTTTCGAACAAGTCCGCATCTGACAACTTTTCTAAAGAAATTTACATAATCGTAGAAATAAAGAAAATAATAGATCCCCGTGGAAAAAAATTCGGCAGTACTGATACGTATAAATTGAAACACGTTTCTCGCAAAAGAAAGGTACACCCTAGGGGGTTTCTAGACAGAACGCAAATCTTGAAAATTCCCAAAGACACAAAAATATACTTTTCTGATTTGAACACAGAAATGAAAGTTCAAGATTATTACAAAACCCCCGTTTCCGTGCCCAAATTAGTTAAAAAAGAAACGAAACCCAAAAAAGTAAAAAAAACAAAACCCCTTTCTGAATGGAAATCAAAAGAATGGCGCGCTCTGCTCGTTGATAAGCAATTTAAAGACGAGGGCGGTCTGTGGATTATTGTTGATGTCAAATACGACCCGAGCGAAAAATTGTATTGGGCAGTATACACAAAAATAGGAGCAAAAAATATTAAAAAAAACAGAGAATTCACACCAATATTGGAATTACTAGAGGACAAGAAAGTTGTCTGGTCAGGTGGCCTGGATGTCAAAAAATATGCGCGGGCTATAAAATGATGCGTTTAATCGCTTTTTTTTTAATATGTAATTCATGCAAAAACAGAATGAACCTTACATGGCTTTTTTTAAATGTTTGTGTTGCATTCATACCGCCAAAATTACTAGAAAAAAAAATTTTGATAAAAAGACATTACACCGATTTGAAAAATGAAACAACGTGTAACATATCTAATCCTGATTCTACGCAAAAAATCAAGCCAAAATTAGACTTAGTTGAAAAAATTGGGTCATTCATGGGGTATGAGCCTGATCAAAAATGGAAGGGATTTAGAATCATGATATATTCTATAGTTGGTGGGGCATTATTAAAAGAAATGGTCAATAATTATGTAGCAAGTCAGAACGAAATTAATGATTTTTTCAGTTCGCGTTAACTTTGATGTTATAAATTTATGCGCGTAAGTCAAACGATCGTGGCTGTTATAACGGTGCGAGATTGGTCGAATCTAAATTTAAGCCAACAGACCGAAAACATAACTATGGAAAATTTGTCAAGCCTAAATTTAAATCAAGACAGGAATCGTCATAAAATCAAGCCAAGAAGTGTTCCGACCGATATTTTATTCCAAATTTTTAAATTTTATGATCCAAAATGGGAACTTAACAAAAATTTTGCAAAATTTCGACACGAGGCAAAGAAAAAAAAAATTCAAATGCTTTCAGATGAAATAAAAGCAAGTATGCCATTTGTAAGATACAACACTTGTTCCATACGATATTTTAGAATTAGAAGAAACCGGGCCAACCGATCGTCGATGTCGTATTGGAGGTGTACTAATTGTTTTCAAGCGAACAGTCTGTCGAATTCAAAATGTACCATGTGTAATGAGACAAATCACACAAAATCCCACTTCTCTGAAAAATTTAAGACATCCAAAAAAAATTCAAAAATTCAATGCATAGCAAAAACGAAAGCGGGCGAAAGATGCAAAAAAAAAACGTTTGGAATTTTCTGTAAATGTCACGAAGCGTGCACGGTTGCGTACTGGATATAGCCGTTTCCTACTTGCGATTGGACTTTTTTGTGCGCCGAGTTGAAGATATGATTTTTTTTTCCTCATCTCCCAATCCAGATCGACTCATAGCATAGTTTTCGACTAACGCGCCGGTGTCGCTCTTTCTGGCTTTCTGAATAGCGTTGCGACTTTTTACCAAAGCCCTGCGCGCAGCTCTGCCGAAAGTTCTTATCTTCCGGCGACTGCCGCGCCCTAACTTGCCGCCTGACATTTTAGAGCGCGAGCGTCTGCGACCGGACTTTCTGCGACCGGACTTTCTGCGACCGGATTTTCTGCGACCGGACTTTCTGCGACCGGACTTTCTGCGACTTGATTTAGAAGAGGATTTAGAACGGCGGCGCGATTTAGGGCGCGAGCGACGAGCAGATTTTTTAGTTCGCTTTTTTCTACCACCTGAAAGGTCTTGCAGTGAAGGTTCGGCAAAAAACCATTCGTCTTGTTCATCGCCAAAAAGATCAAAATAATTGTAGTTCATTGTATTTAAATAACCAAAATATTTTTAACACGTGCTATTCGGGGTCCAAAAAGGACAAATATTCTCCACGCAATCTCATTCCACGAGTATACTTTGAGCAGTATGTATCGATTTCTTTCATCGCTCTCTTATAATTGAAACCTGGAGCTTGAGAGGCGTACAACTTTACAGCTATCTTGTGGTTTCCGTTTTCTAACAAGAGTATACCAAGTATCTTTTTGATTCTATATGAATTAGACGTGCTTAGAGTATATGAGTATCCCGGGGCAAATACATCCCATGGATCCCCGTCAGACTTGTTGTATAATCCAGGAATATCTCCGTAATTTTTAGTGCCAAATTTATATTTTTCGGGTCTATCTTCAAATCTGATCGTGTGCGCGTTGCGCAGCACGTAATTCAATGTTACAAATTTTCGTGGCATTTTATATCATTTCAATATTTTTTTAATCTTGATTCATGAAGAAATAAATGAATACACCGAAACCCGCTTTTGAAACGAGGTCTAAGATATTATACATGCCTTCTCTACTCAGGGCGGTCTGCCGCACCGGTAAGTAATAAACTATGCCGTACAAGAACCACACGAGCGTAAAAACAGTGATGGCAATGTATTGATCAATGTCATAGGTATAAAGCAAGGCCGGAATCGCTGAGAATGCGAAGAATCCCAACACAGAAGCCGCACTAGACTTGTTCTGCGTCGCACCATTGTTCGTGCGGCCAGCAGCGCCAAGGCTTAGCATAACGATGCTTGCTGCAACAAGTCCCATGTTTCTGTACATGGGGAATTCGCAGTCCCCGTGATACGGGGCGTTTTCATCTTCAAGAAGTTGATTCTTGCATTCCTGTTTCTGATTTCTTAAGTAATAAAGAAATGAAATCAGTAGAACTGGCACTGTCAAAAACCAATCTAAATACCTCAAATTACTGGCTTCTGAATAATTTTGTGTTTTTAAATTCTTAATAATGCTCAAATAAAAGTAACTTGCAATTATATTGACCGTTGATTCTAATATGAGGATTCTTCGCCTGCTTTTTCCATGTTCGGTGCGATCGTTACCGGCGTTGATTGCGCCCAATATAGTAATTATACTGGTTGCTAACAAACCAACCAGGGCGATTTCTGAAGTGACTTCTAGTGAGTTGTACGTAGAACTTAAATCCAAGTCTTTGCTGTTGCCGGACTCAATTGTAAGGGGTTCTAACATACTTGGTGCGCTATATTCAGATAAAATAGGATCAAACCGAGATCTCATATCATCCTTTGCCAACGAGGCATATACCTGTTCTTCGTCGAATCCCAAGTTCATTGTATTATATTACTTAAACTCAATATTTTTTTTCAGTTCATCAACTTTTATACGTACAAGAAATCCTAGTTCATCTGTAGTTTTATCCGGTATCCACTCATTCCATTTTGAATTCAATTCATGCAGTGGCATCGGCGTAGCATGAATCAAATCATCTAGTGGGGTTTCCATATTTTGCCAGAAACCAGAAGTCGGCAGCGCGAATTGTTGCATCGCACGTACGATATCGTTTTCAGATATTTCGTCTCTTCCTTCAAGTTTACAAATGTTTCCGCTGAGAACTATTGTTTTTTCTGAAAATATTTTTAAAATGTGTAAGACTTTGTATTCTTCCTCTGGTAGCAGAGAATAATCTCCCATTCCAGATTTCATGTGTTTGCTTTGTATATGGAATAATTTTTTTATAGCATTTTAACGAAAAAAAAATAATATTATTTGACAAGAAGATGTTTTGGAGCATCATATTACTGTATTGTATTTTTACATGTTTAGTTATATTCAGTGGCATATTGATAACGTATTACCTATCCGAAAATAAATCAGAACCGAGTCGTGTTAATTTATCTTCTGCAGTAAAATTTATAGACACTTTTATAGTAAATGACGAATTAGATTTATTAGAATTAAGACTAAACGAGCACGAAGATTTCACGCAATATTTTATAGCCATAGAATCTAATCGCACGCACAAAGCGAAGCCAAAACCACATTACGTAAAAGAAAACATTCACCGCTTTGAAAAATGGAAAGATAAACTCATACTTATTAGCATGGACGATTCTAAAATAACATTAGATGGAACGTTGAGAGAGCGAAGAGCGCGAGACGCGGCTCTCAACAAGGCAAAAGAAATGCTGGCTAATAATATGATTAGTCCTGAAAGCGTAGTGTCTGTGGTCTGTGACGTCGATGAAATTTTTGAAATATCGTCGCTGTATAAAAAATTGAAAGATTTGGATAAACACGAATTTCTCCGCCCCCAGTGGCAATTTTTCTACTACAACTTAAACTGTCACAACCCAAAGCACGTATGGCCAGACAGACAGAGGCGCACGTTTTTCTGCAAAGCTAAAAATTTAGAAAAAATTTCTCACTTCGATAAAAATGGAGTTTTTCCAAAAATAAAAGCCAAAAATACTGGCGTCGTCGGATGGCACATGTCTAATTTCGGGGGGGAAGAGTATATTCGTCGTAAATATAAATCGGTTTTTGAAGCTAATAGAGTCAGGGTAGTCAAAGATGTTGAAACTGTCATACAAAACTGCGAAGACGTTCTTGGGCGAAAAAACTATGGTTGGAAAAAAGGAGAACCTTTTATTTATCCAAGAACTCTACAGGGTCATGGCAAAACCGAAAGACCCATAAATTTTTGGAAAAACTTGCTTCTTGCAGATTCCACGTCAAAAAAATCCCCCGTTCGCTTTGCCTTTTATCAAAACACTCTACAAGAGAGGGGTACAAGCGTTGCGTTATACGACTACGCTGATGGCTACGACTCAATCCTAAACTACGGAACACCTTTGATTTTGTACAACAAAGACTTCACCCCCAAGTCCAACGAAAAAATTAAAACAAAATTTGAAAATCGTTTTGGCAAAGCCAACGTCGTCGGCATATCTTGGGATAAAAGTATAAACGATGTCCTGGAAGCGCGCAAAATAACTCACTTGTATTACATCAAGTGGGGAACGCCGGACGGAAATCTTGATAAACTTACCAACAAAAATATCAAGACTTGTATACATTGCGTTTTTGGAGCTGGTAAACCACACGGCGACGTATATGCCAGGATTTCGCCCACGGTTGCGGCCAAGAAGGGCGTTTATACTCCTGTCGTTCCCCACGTTGTAAGAAAAAGACCGATCCACGGTGAAAACATGCGCAAAGAATTGAATATTCCCGAAGACTCCTTAGTTTTTGCGCGATATGGGGCCAGAGATACGTTTGACCTCGGCTACGTGAAACAAGCTATCGCGCAGCTTGCTGTGGAAAATCCGTCTATTTACTTTTTGTTTGCCAACACCAATAGATTTGGGCCGCGCAAAAAGAACATTATATTCTTAAATTCTCTGTACGAAGATGAAGACAAAAATAAATTTATTCGGACAAGCGATGCCATGATCCATGCTAGAAGACGTGGGGAATCGTTTGGACTTTCTATAGCAGAATTTAGCGTTATGAACAAACCCATCATTACATCGTCGAAGAATTACGTCGATCGATTCCATCTTGAAACTTTGGGCGACAAGGGTATTTACTACCAAGATCAAGAAACATTCCGATCGGCTATCTTAAATTTTAGAAAAACGAATGAAGACGTAAGGTGTTATACGGATTTTGAACCCGAAAAAGTCATGAAAATATTTGAACAAGTTTTCGTTTAATTACAGTGTTAAAAAATATTACTTCATAAAAAACTCATGAATGATTTAGTTGTGCTGTTCAACGATTCCGACTTCCAAGGCTTTAAAACAATCCTTAATTCTCGCGATTGTTCTAACTTGGAAGATATAATAACAAATGCAAAAAAAAAATTAGTTGACAGCTTACAATTATTCAATTTTTCTTTGCTGGTGTCAAAAGTCGAGAAAAAAAATTTCTACATTGTCGGTTCATATGAAGAAGTTATAGCTGCACCGATTAAAGTTTATGCAGCATATGAACAACCTTCACTTAATTCACCTACTAATCAATTTGTGCCATCATATAATTACGGATACGACTATTGGAACATACATCCAAATTACGGATTTATGGATGCAATCATTGGTCAAAATCCTTGATTTGATCATTTATATTTGAAACCGGTGTACTTGTTTACGATCAAAGAAGCGCAGCTGATTAAAATAATCCCATGATAGTTCTTTACTTTTTTTCCACAAATCCTGTATGGATTCCTGACTATGCAGCAATATGTCAAAACAGGGATCAAAGACTTTAAAGCGTTTCCTGTTTTTTTAGTTTGTAAAATTATTATGAATGGTAATTGGTGCACCACCATTTCCAGCGCCACATACGTGGCAGAACTTACTGTTGTCTTCTTCCACTTTCTCTTTTTCCCTCTCATTTCGCAGTATAACATTGCTAAACCAGCCATCGAGACACATCCGCACAAACTAGTCATGGCGCGCGAGTTGTTTTTTTTTAAATTCGTGGTCGCTAATAAAATTATATTCCACGTTGTAAAATAAGTAAGCATTTTTTAAAACCTCGTGATTATTTTTTTGTTCCTTAACCGCATTCATGAATCTAAACCGGGTGGAAGCTCGTATACAACAACAGATATAGAAACATTTCTAGCCCAATCCGAATTGTCCAGATCTGGAAGATCATATCCATCGGAGGAGGCCGATACGGCTGTATGTTTTTTTATAAATGTAGGATTTTCTGTGTCGGCGTCCAAGACTTTATAGAATGTGGGACAAATATAAAATACAGCTTTACTTTGTTTGTATACCGTAAGATTCAACACGTCAGGTCCAGGGTTTGTACTAATCGCTGTTGCGACGACGGTATAATTGTTGGCGCTCGAAAACTCATTAGTAAATTGAAATTTAAACGCCCCCTCTAATGTATGGTTCACATCGCCGTAAGGGGAATTCGCATGATACTTTAGGCCATCAACGGTTATTCCCGACGTGCCTTTCCAGGTAACGTCGTACATTGTGGGCCCACCATATGGAGAGATAACGCCAACATATTTTGGTATTCTTTTACTCAGTTCCTGCAAATCACTATGGCTCTGATCGTGATCATGATCGTGATGATGATTTTTCTGATTGATAAATCTTTCGGACAAATGGACTATGGAAGACAAAATTAATCCAATAAAACTTACGATTCCAATTATAACATTGATTCCTACAAGAACTTTAAAGTTTAACTCCATTTATATTTGAAAATAATTTATTTACAAATTTTAATTCAAGTTCCCAGATATGATAACGTCAGCGCGCCGCTTATTTGCGTTGCCTCTAAGGTAGGTAAGTGTTTTGTTTTCAAGACAAAGCAAATTTTCCAGATCTGAAATTTGGTTTTTGTTCAAATAGTGATAGTCAAATTTGACAGTAAGATCATTTTTATCCGGGACGAGGTCACACGTGTAGCTTCGAATAGCTTCAATTTGTTTGGCGTACGCATCGTTGCTTTTCTTAAAATTAAAATCTCGAATATTGTCAATGCTTTGGACAACTGCATTCGCGGCATCTTCCGCATTCAAATCGCTCAAGTTCAAATAAGATTGAGAATCTATGCCGATAATATTTTCCATTATTTGGGTTCCGTTGCCATGATAAGCGGGCACTGCACCGTGCTGAAAAGCTAGATTGGCTTTTTCAGACAGATATGGGTGTCCTTCATCAAACCGTTCAAAGGCTAAAATTATTTTGCTGTCAGTGCATTCGTCGCACCGTGCCCAATCTTGCATTTTTTTGCTAGTACTTCGAATATTTTTTCCATGCTTTGTTTCACACTTTCCGCTTGACACAAAATTAAGACCCGCCGCCTCTGCTTTTTCTGCTATGACCTCTACCATGGAATGTCTCTTCTCCCCAACTTTCCCTTTGCAGCGCGAAGATCTGTACAAAATATCAATGTCTCGATCAATCAAAGGTTTTGTTGTCGCAATTTCACTATTTTCATTCCATAAGAAATCCGCGTAAAAAATATCGTCGCGACCCGGAACTAGCGTGCTAGACAAAAATACGTCTATTTCTCCGTCGCCTAAATCTTTTTTAGGAAAGTCGGGTTCGCCATTAATATACACTTTCATGAGATATTTACTGCCTGTAAATATTATTTGCAAAAGCAATTTGTGTCAAAACTTACGACAGCTATAATTGAGTATTTTATTTTTTTGATTAAAATGAAAGTATTTAGTTATTGGCGAAAAACGCCAAAAGTTTGGTGCAGAGATGGCTCTAAAAAAATGCGAGGGCTTAAAGTTCCAATAATATGGAAAATTTGCATCCAACAATTATTAAAGAATTATTATTACACGGGTTTGTGCTTGGCAGATGTGATGAAAGAACGTCAACAACTGAAACGAATACGAGACATAAGTTTCATCTCGAGTCCCCTTTACAAAATTGTTTTGCTGACGGCCAAAAAAAAAGTTCCAGTTTTTATAATTTTTAAAAGAATATTCGTCTAGGTGATTTAATTAAAAAAATTATTTGTATTAACATGGAAAAAAAGATTTCTACATATGTTACAAACTTGTATAAAATGTCGGAAAGAATAAAACTGGGGGCTAAATTGAAACTTGACCACCCACCCAAAACGTTTGTTCAGCAAAACTGTTTGTATACCAACAGTTTTTCAGAAAGCGAATTCGTATTCGATGGAATCTTTGACGTGAACACGACTTGTTCGGTGCCAATCATGTGCAAATGTGCCATATGCGATGAAAAGAAAATAACTTCTGCCATGGTTTCTGTACCGGCGGATGATTTTGCAGTAATATGTTGCAGGGCGTGTTTAAACTCACAGGTGTCAAACTAAGCAATCTATTGTTTTCAAATCGTCTTCGTCTTCTTGCACGCCTAGAATGATTGTTTTTCCATCGCCCGTGGCCTTGACGATGTCGTGGATCGGCGTTCCGACTTGGGCGGTAATCATTGCGTTCGCGTTTTTGTTGACATAATGATTGCTCAATTTCCAAAAAGCGGCTCTAGAAGTTTTTACGTTATTGCTGAATTCGTGATCAGCAAGGTACCAATACAGCATGCTATCAAGATCATTCGATCGCGATCTGTTCCATAGCGCCAAGCATTCAAATCCATTCGTGGTTTTGTCCATGATTTGACAAAATTCCTGGAACGTCATCATTCCAAAAAACTGTTCCCACAATTTTTTCCTGTTGGATAACATTTTTTCAGACATGGTGATGCATAAATCGACCTGAGCTCTTATTGGGGGGGGAATACATAGAGCATATTGCATACACAATATTACCGTAATGTGCATATGTCTTCCATTGAAACACAACTGCTTGAATGTTTTGCTGTTGAAGAAGGCAGTGTCCCACGCGACGTCATCTAAACATATGCACAGTTCCAAACCAGATCCATTAGACCACCTCCTCCTTTGAGATTCAATAATTCCTTTGAGAAACTCTTCAGAGGCTTCTCTAAATATGAATCCAGCGGGAATGCATTCGCTCATAGATTGATTTGTGTCGTCTGTCGGCGATACTCCAATGCATAAATCAAGATCCATTCTTCCTAATAAATCTTTCATGAGCGTAGTCTTTCCAGAGTTTCTTCGACCTATCAAAACTATGAAGCATCCTAGCAAACCTTGAGGCGAGATTGAACTTGGTTTGAATTTTTTTAACTTGAGCTTCATTTTACCAAAAAAAAATATTATTTATTCTTGTGGTTGAACTTTACACTTTCTGCGCTGAAGCTTCGCTCGACTCAGTTTTTAGTAGAAACTTATCGGGCGGCAAGAATCCAACGATTGGTGAGAAATACAAACCATCTGATTTCTTGTACAGAATGACCGACGTCGGCAAACCCTTGACCTGAGCCGCAATTTTCTTTAATTGCTCGTTATTCTCGATAACGCTTCGCATAGCTGGAGAAGCCTGAATCATCTTCACTGGAAAGGGCAATTTTCCATCTTTTTCCAACTTTTCGATAGTCTCAGATTTAAATCTGCGGCACCACGGACAACCAGTGCTGTAAAACATGAGCGAGACGATATCGCCCTCGTTCATGCTGTCAACCGTCTGAGCCATTTTAGAAACTTCCAATTCCTCCGACTTTGAGGAATCATTATTTTCAGTCTTTGGCTCAGGAGTTTTTCCCTGTTTTGCGTCTTCTTGGGCTTGTTCGGCCTTGAGGGTTATGCCAGTCTTTTCCTCTTGCTCATCGTTCCCGATTTTTAGAAATGAAATGAGCAAAAGGCCAATAGTAAAAACGACACCGAGAGTTACGAAAGCAGCGACCATCGATGATAGTGAAGCTGACATATTGTTATTGTTTCCCGTTGGTATATAAAGATATTTTTCTTTCGAATGATAAACACAGATGGAAATTGAAAAAAAAAAAATGGATGCTAGGCAAGATTTGGATCCAAAACAGTGGGGACCCCATACCTGGGCTTTTCTTCATGCGATCGCCGACGGCGCGCCGGAAAACCCCACGCCAGAAGAATTCCTTGCGTATTCTGCCGTATTTGATGCTATCCCCACGATTCTACCGTGTCAAAAGTGTAGACAACATGCAAAAGAAAGGTTGGACAAGACCCCAATTTCGTATATGAATGGCAGTGATTTAAGACGCTCTCTTTGGGAATTTCACAACGACGTAAATGTTTCGCTTAAAAAACCTATCAAACCTTTTGATTGTTGCGTAAACAAAGAGTACTTGAAACCAAAGACTAACAAAATGTTTATTATTGTCTTATTCGTGATATTGGTGCTGTTGATGATTTCCATGGGTTATTTGAGTTGCAGGTAGTTCTTTTAGCTTATCGTACACGTAGGATTCTCGTTGTCATTTGTTTCTTTGGTTGCTTCGGTTGCTTCGGTTGCTTCGGTTGCTTCGGGGCATCGAGAAATGCCCGATTCCATTTCGCACGGCGTTCCGGGCGTTTTGCATTTATAGAAGGTCTTGACGTCAAGAATATTGTTATCTAATTTCTCTTTAACGATTTGAGCGCAGTGAAGCCGATCTCTAGAATTAGGTTTTGTTTTTTCCATTTCGCGAGAATGATAATCTTCTGCGACTTTTTTCAGCGTTTCTTGCAAATGTTCAGTTCCCCGGTTGGTGTCTAAAATACAAACATGAGCTCCACAGGGCGTGTAGCAGAAAATTCCGTTTTTTGATAAAAGTCTCACAACCCCAAGAAGTATGATCATGCCAATCCCAACATTCGCAAGTATCATATCTTGGGTTCTCATTTGGCTTCGTTCATGTGTCCTTACTATACATAATTATTAATTTTAATCTACATATCTACTAAAAATGAACCTATCGTTTTCTAAATTACCGAAGAAAATTCATCTTGTGTATTCGAAAATTAAAGGCGAAACCTTTAAAGAAAAGTTACTTTCCATACAAAGAAAGTACAAATTTAACACCCAAACCACCATCCAATATATCTTGGAATCTATTGACAACGACGGAGAAATATCTCCGCAAGACGTCTTAGTCGAAATCGCCGAAAAGAAATTGAATCCGAAATGTCATTTTAAATGTTGGGACTAATTTCAAGTGTCAAAAAAATTGCACGTCCAATGAATACGATGAACACGATAGCGCTACGAGTCCCACATAACTATATCCTCCCCGAGTGGTTTAAACACGCTACAGATCGTGAAATTGCTAATTCCCTAGATCTTGTCGACGGCATGTTTTCTCATTGTAAGAACGCAGCGCAAGTGAATAATTCGTTAGAAAACGCAATCAAAGAAATTAGAAAAGCAGCTAGCGAAGCCGTGAAAGACGAAGCCGTTCAAAATTTAAAGCATCAGGTTGATAATCTTATTGGGTCTATCAGTAACAAAAAAATTGAAAACTTGTTGGAAGTTGGTAGAGATGCTGAGGAAACGTTTGAAAGCATGATTCGCTCCTCTAGCAGCACCCACGCCTGGAAATTGCAAGACACAAGCCAGATTCCGCACAGGGGCGACTGGCTATGCAACGACAACGAAAACACCCAAATTTTAGTCGAAATTAAGGGAGGTTTTTCTAACCAAGTCAATTCTGTAAACGACATCCAAAAATTTGAAAACGACATTTCTCAATGTTTGAATAATGGATACTGCGACGCAGCCGCTTTTATTTGCATGCGCAAAAAAGTAAATTCTATTCCGAAGCACGGTCATGTTAATTTGAGTTGGGTCAACAATAAACCCGTCCTTTGGATCGCTTCGCAAAAAAAAGAAGAAATCATTTCCTCTCTTGTTTTGCTGAGAAATATTTGCAAAACCACTAGGAAACAAAATCGACCGCATAATAACCAAGAAGAAGAAATCATTCAATCTAAAATTCCCAAGTTGGCAGATTACCTATGGTTGTCTCAAGAAAGAATTACTCTCATGGAAAAAAATTGCATCAGTACGCAAGAAATATTAGCCAGAGAACGCGAAGACCTTAGAAAAGCTATCTACAACTGCGAAGATCTTTACGACCAACTAAAATGTCTTGACGGTGTTGGAGTAACTAATATTCAAACAATCATCTCGTGGCTTTCGACGTTTCATAACGAGAAAGAGAGAGAGCCGCTCAAGAAAGAAATACCTAAAGAAATTACGAACATCATGAAAAGATCCAATATTTCGATGGATGATATTAAAAAAAGAATAAAAACAAAGTAGCATTATTTGTTTGCAATGCAAAATTTTTTTTGTCAAGTTTAAAAATGACAAATCACATAGTAGAAATCAATTTGATAGAATGTCCCATTTGTTTTCTCGAATCAGAAAAAATGACAAACTTGCCTTGCTGCAATTACATCATGTGTGAAGATTGTCTCGTAGAATGGAAGAAAAGATCACCGAGATGTCCTAGTTGCAACACCGTAAATTCAAGACCAAGAAACGAAAACCAGGACAACTTAGGACCCTGCACGCCGGTCACTTTGGTGTGCCCATTAATTATCATTGTGTTAGCATGGTTGACATACGCCAAAATTATAAATTAATTTTAATTTACTCCCAAAACAAATTGATTTTTTGTGGTTTCTTGACACAAAGTTTTTGCTACTCTTTGAAGACGTAATAAAGATCCTTTTATTATTTTTAAATTTTTTACATGTTTTCGCGAAATAGCACATCTTCTAGAAATGCTACGTCGACGCAACATAGATGCTCTTCTGCTTGTAGCTATCAAATTGTATTCAAATTCCATAATTTTAAAACCGTCCCTATCAACGAGAGACGTAAGAACATAATCTGGTTGATATAGGCTTAAATCTGTCATGCGTGTAGCATGATACGTTACTGAATCGCTCGCACGATCGGGTTCGTTGTACAACTCAGATTCGGCGATCTGTTGCAAAAACTTTAACCAATGTTCTTCATTGCCGTCAACAGGATATGGACCATTAACTTGTAATGCACACGTTGGCCACCTGTTAGCTGAAGGAATCATGCCAGCTAGATTTCTCCATTCGGTCCAAGGCCACATGTCGTCGTCATCCAGCCGTGAATCGTACCAATACGGATTGACCCAAGCCCCAGCATCTTCTCCGTCTAATATGTTAGATTCTCGAAAGGGCCAATTATGGTGATCTGGAATAATTTTATTTCTCGTAGTGGTAGATAAAAGATGATATCCATACCGTGTGTTACGCGGCCTTGGAAATCGGTTTAAGCCTTCGGTTGGATTCCACAAGTCTTGTGCTGCGCTATCTTTTCTTAAAAATGCTAGCGTTGCCTCACCCAAACTTTTCCCAGGCTCTGCGTGACGTCGTGTTCTTAACATATGTTTTTTAAAATAATCAGAAGTCACGCCATATGCACTTATCTGGTTGAGTGGTACATGGTTTGGCCTTACCGAGAACTGTAGAGTGTATTTATCTACCGGCAGATCTTCTTCGTCCTCGTCATCGGTATCACCTTCGTCGAGTGGTCCGTGATCATTTTCTATGGGAATCTGATCAAATACATTTTTAAGAATCAATATAAATTGCGTTCTAAATTTTTGTAGAACAATCCGCAACTTTGTTTTTATTCTGTCATTTGCTCTATTCCAATCCAAGGAGCATAAATTATGTTCAGCTAGCAATATTTTATTCACCATCTCAGGTGGCAATTCCTTCATTCTTTCAAGCGTTCTTGCTTGCTTCCTAGGTTTAATTATTTCAACGCGAAGGTAGTCACCGACCTCAATTTTACTTGCAATAGTGTTTCCAAAGTACTTGTCAATCATTTTTCCAATTGTTTCGCCGCTTACTAATAAACGTTTTTCCAGCTCTGTAAATTTTATCTCGTCCATATTTAAGTATGTGAAATATTTTTTATGTTGGCACCTTTTGGGAAATACGAGGGTGTCACCGCAAATTATATAGCTGTCTGCGACATTAGCTACGCTTTTTGGATGCTAAAAAATGTAAAAGATTTAAAATCCCTTTACCCGCTTTTTCATTCACAATTAACAAATTGTGCTCACGAGGAAACCAAAAAAATCATTAATCACGTTTGCGACAATGTATTTGAGGCAATTATTGATACTGAATTTATTTATGCATTCTGTGTGGCTCTATTTGAAGCAAATGACACTACTTGCGCGTAATGGAACAACCTTTTGCCGGGACGGTAGCGGTGCACAGACGAGTAAGGCGACCATCGACTCGATTTTCACAGGTGCCACATTTTCCGTTTTCGCAATTAAACTTTACTGGCGCCCCCGCGGCCTTTACAATTTTTTTTAACGGCTGTTTTGGAAGCGCCTGAACAGTTTTACTTCCAATTCTTACAGACACTAATTTTTTTGATAGCTTGTCTTTTGGTGTCTCTTCAAAAACTTCATTTTTAAATGCGTCGAAAATTCCCCGTCGAGGCGTCATCGGCAACCGCGGCTTTAGACAATGTAAAAACCCGGTAATCGACGTCAAACAAAAAAACCAAACTGCACTACTACGTAGTATCATGCTAATTTATATTCAAAAATAAAAAAAACAAATCTCTCAATGGGAGTCGAACCCATGTTGCTAGAATCAAAACCTAGAGTGATGACCACTACACTATGAGAGATTCAAAAAATACTCTCGGGGGGGCTCGAACCCCCGACCTATCGCTCATAAGACGATCGCTCTAACCAACTGAGCTACGAAAGCTTTCGACAGTGACAGGATTCGAACCTGCGACCCTTGCGGGAAAAGATTTCAAGTCTTTCGCCTTAACCACTCGGCCACACTGTCGCATCCTTAGCTGAGATTTCTTTTTTTTTTTTCAAAGAAACAAGAAATTTGCTGTGGATTGTATCATAGGAATAACTCCTAGTTAGTTTACGAGAAAGCCCTATATAAATAGGCGCAGCTTCGTGTCGGGTTCGAACCGACGACCTTTTGCTTACTAGGCAAATGCTCTACCACTGAGCCAACGAAGCGAGGACGACATTGGAAGGATTCGAACCTTCGCATGCAGAGCATAATTCCTTAGCAGGGAATCGCCTTAACCACTCGGCCACAATGTCAAATTTCTCTCTCTCGGCAGGAGTCGAACCTGCGACACCCAGATTAACAGTCTGGTGCTCTAACCAACTGAGCTACGAGAGAATAGCCCCCTGTCGGACTCGAACCGACAACCTCAGGATTAGAAGTCCTACGCGCTGTCCAATTGCGCCAAGAGGGCAAGTATTTTTTATTTATTACACTCACCACGTCTTTGTTGTTACGAACAATTATTAAATTTATTTTACGATGAACGCGCTTTTTTTTTATTTTACTACATTAAATATTATGAGAAAAAAGCGTCACTTAGCGGGGGGTGTCATTACTGAAGAACAGGCAAAACAAATAACAGGGGATATAAATAAAGAGCAAGACTCTGATAGTCAGTCGGTCGATTCGCTATCTGGAGGTGCTATAACTGAAGAGCAAGCTAAAGAAATAGCTGAAGCGATGCCAAATGATATTTT
>CERX01151311.1_pt1 | contig 19986 bp, 16 predicted proteins | sample 350251 | NCBI WGS metagenome assembly CERX01 (sample SAMEA2621044, study PRJEB7988) | marine metagenome | biome: marine biome (ENVO:00000447); feature: deep chlorophyll maximum layer (ENVO:xxxxxxxx); material: "saline water (ENVO:00002010), including plankton (ENVO:xxxxxxxx)" | depth 50 m
CTCTACGAGTTCATCTGGAACCAGTACTGCGACTGGTATCTGGAGCTGTCCAAGCCGGTGCTGTGGGACGAGAACGCCCCAGCCGAGCGCCAGCGCGGCACCCGCCGCACCTTGGTGCGCGTGCTGGAAACCGCGCTGCGTCTGGCGCACCCGTTCATGCCCTTCATCACCGAAGAAATCTGGCAGCGCATCGCGCCCATGGCCGGCAAGCAGGGCGACACCATCATGCTGCAACCCTGGCCGGTTGCCGCCGAAGACCGCATCGACAGCGCCGCTGAAGGCGACATCGAGTGGCTCAAGGCGCTCATTCTCGGCGTACGTAACATCCGCGGCGAGATGAACGTGGCTCCGGGCAAAGCACTGGATGTGCTGCTGCGCAAGACCACCGCCGAAGACCTGCGTCGCCTGGGTGACAACGAAACCTTCCTGAAGAAACTGGCCAAGCTGGAGTCGATCCGCGTCCTCGGCGACGACGAGGAAGCGCCCTTGGCCGCTACCGCGCTGGTCGGTGAGCTGGAAGTGCTGGTACCCATGGCCGGTCTGATCGACAAGACCGCCGAGCTGGCGCGTCTGGACAAGGAAATCGGCCGTCTGGAAGGCGAGGTCAAGCGCGTGGGCGGCAAGCTGTCCAACCCGGGCTTTGTCGACAAGGCACCCGCTGCCGTGATCGACAAGGAGCGCGCCAAGCTGGCCGAGGCCGAGAAAGCCCTGACCCAGCTGAGTGAGCAACGCAGCCACATCGCCAGCCTCTAACCCCTGTCAGCGCCGCCCTCGGGCGGCGCTGTCTGCCGAGAGCCGCCATGCCCATCGACAACAGCATTGTTCATCAGATCCACAAGAAGCCCGATGGCCAGCCGGCCAGCCTGACCCTGCGCGATGCCGAGCTGGCCAGCTCGGCTGCGCTGGAGCAACTGCTGGCCGGTCTGATCGAGGCCTACAACAGCAAGCCGAACAAGGCCTGGGGCTACTTCCACAACGAAAGCGGCGCCTATCCTTTCAGCGGCTGGCTGCAACAACTGATTGATCAGGAGCTGGACTTCGTCCATTTCTCCAGCCAGGCCACTGAACACCTGAAAACGCTGATGGAAGGCTCCAACCTGGCATTGGGCGGACACGTGTTGTTTATCCGCTACCGCCAGGGCATGACCGCGTTTCTGGTTATCGCACTGCTGCACCATACCGAAGGCGTAACCGTGACCGATGAGCTGGACGTGGCGGCCGCCCGCCATCTCGATCTGTCCAGCCTGAACATGGCCGCACGCATCAATCTGACTGAGTGGAAACAGAACGCCAGCGCCAAGAACTATATCTCCTTCATCCGCGGGCGCAGCGGCAAGCGGGTATCGGATTACTTCCGCGACTTTATCGGTTGTGTCGAAGGAGCCAATCCAGAGGAAGAGACCAACACCCTTCTGCAGGCCTTCAGCGACTATGTCGGTGAAGCCTCACTTGAGCCAGAACTGGTGAAAGACAAAGCCAAGGCCATGAGCAGCTACGTCAACAGCCAGACCCGTGCCGGCGAGCAGGTGGCACTGGAGGAGCTGTCAGGGGTATTGGACGAGGAGCATCCACGCGCCTTCTACGACTACATCCGCAACAAGGATTACGGCCTAAACCCGGAGATGCCAGCGGACAAGCGCGCGATCAATAATTTCCTGCGCTACTACGGCAAGGCTGACGGGCTGTCGATCAGCTTTGAGTCACACCTGCTTGGCGAGCGGGTGGAATACGACGAGACTGAAGACGCGCTGGTCATCCGGCACCCGCCCAAGGGGCTGGTACAGCAACTGCGTAACAAGCGACGCTGAGAGCAGCACTGAGGCAGTGCCTCAGTGCTCCAGCATAAAGGTGCTGTACTCCAGCTTCTGCAGCGCCTGATTGAGGCGAAACAACCCCATCAGCACACAAATAATCAGCGAAACGGTGAAGCCGTAGCCAAAGAAGGTTGGACCCAGATACAGGGTAGCCAGGGTAAGCACCGCGTTGAGCAGGACAAACAGCAGGCACAGCTCTAGCGCTACTCGGCGTTTGTCGAGATAGAAGAACACGTTGAGCAGCGCCATAAACACCACCTGTACGCTGACACCGACCAGATCCACATAAAACAGCGGCAGGTAGTGCTGTGATATCCCCAGCTGCTCCAGCAGCATGGGCGCGCCGAGAAACAGCAAGAGCACGGTCAGCCCCTGAACCTTGCAGATTTCCTGCAATCCCTGACGAATCGACAGCGTCATTTCGTTCTTCAACTGCCGAATATGCTGCAGCGTCTCGCCCTCACGCACCGCGCGAAACAGACGGTCATACCATTCGGCAAAGTCGGTCTCGATACGTACCAGGAACACCGCCATACCGGGAATGATCGACAAATAGGCGAGAAAGATCGGCAGATCGTAGATCAACGACGCGCGCAGCGGGCCAATCACCTGCTCAGACGTGGCCTCGCTACCCCAGAACAGGAATTTGTCGATCCAGATGCCCAGGTTGTAGCAAAAGCCAGTCACCAGCAGGCTGACGAACACCTTGCGCCGCTGCAAGAACTCAAACGCAACCAGCCGCTCGGACGGATACTGACGCAGCACATCAAACAGGAAAATGAACAACAACAGCGCATGCCCGATCAACAGCGCCAGCAGCAGCCCATCCATACCGGCGTTGCGCAGAAAGAACGCGGTAAAAATCATCCCAGCGTAGCCCAGCAGCATCACTACCAGAATACGGTTGTAGGCTTTCATGCCGGACAAAAACACGATCACCAGCCACAGATTGCACAAGGTCACAAAATTGGCCAGCATCAGCACCCGGTAAACAAAGGGCTGATCAAACAGGGCCACCAGCACCAAGGTCCCCAGCAGACCGGAAAACAACGTGACCATCAGCAAGATGCCGAGCAGATTGGGCGTAATCGCATCCATGCGCTGCTCAAACAATCGGTCGGAAACAAAGCGCGTAAAGAACAGCTGCAAGCCGCCGGTCACAATCAGCGAGGTTGCCATCAGGTAGGTAACACTGACCAGAAACTGGCGTACCAGCAGGTCTGGCACCACAAACCCGATACTCATGATGCCGATCAGCATCACGCTGATAATCGACAACACCCAAGGGCCCGAGCTGATTAACCCGGCATAGAGATAGGCTCGCAGCGTGGCGCTGTAGCTATCCTTGGCGAGAATGCGCCGCAGTTCAAATCCGATACCGGCCATCTGCTCTAACCCTCTCCCATCGCGGCGCGGTACAGCCGCCAATAACGCGCAAACATCAAATCATCACTGTAGCGCCGCTGCACCCGCTGCTCGCCAGCCTGCTGCGCAGCATGCCAGCGGTCGGGATTCTGCAGCAGTCGCTGGATTGCTCTGGCCGTGGCCAGCGGATCGGCAATTGGCACCACCTCACCGGCTACACCCAACGCCCGATCTTCTTCACCAACCCCTTCGATGAGTTCACGGCAGGAGCCAACATCGGTGCTCACTACCGGCGTACCGGCGCACCAGGCCTCAAGAATGACCAGCGGCTGAGCCTCACTGATAGAGGTCAACACCGCCACACCCAGTTGCGGCATGATTTCGCGAATGTTGCAGAAGCCCAAAAAGCGCACCTGGCCAGTCAAGCCCAGACTGCTGACCAGACTGTGGCATTCGTGGGCGTAGGCCGGGTCCTCATCTTCGGGGCCGACAATCCAGGCCTCAAAGTCAGGTATTTCATTGACCACCGACCGCACGGCACGCAGAAAGGTTTTCACATCCTTGATCGGCACGACGCGGCCGATCAAACCAGCAACCGGTGCGATGCCCTCCGGCCGATGGGCTCGGACCTGCTGCCACTCACTCAAGGCAATACCGTTGGGGATCACCTGCGTTAATGCCGGTGGCGCGCCATCACGAATCTGCCGCGCGCGGTTGCCTTCATACAGAGCGATGATCGGATCAGCATTCTGGTAGGCCAGCAAGCCGGCACGTTCGAAGTAGCGAATCCACAGGGTACGGATGTAACCACTGGTAGCCGCCAGACCGCTGACTTCAGACTCCTCGCTCTTACCCGCCACCCAGGCAGCCTGAGCCAGATCGATCTTGCGCTCCTTGGTATAAATACCGTGCTCGGTAAGGATAAAGGGGCACTGCCAGTAGCCCTTCAGCAGCGCTCCGAGCAGCCCGGCGTAGCCGGTGGATACCGCATGTACAGCGCGGGCACGCGGCAGTCTGCCCAGCAACTCGGTCAGCATGACCAGCGGCGTCTGCATGGTACGCAGGGTCCAGAAATAGTCGATGAACGACGGGTCGCTGCAATGCTCCAGGTAACCCTGGCTCAATACCTGCCAACTGGCTTCGCTGCGCAGCAACTGGGCGCTGGTGATGCGACCGGCGACCAGCTGCCGCAATAGCTCCTGGCCGTGCTCCGGCGTTGGCATGTCCGGATGCTGGAAGTAGCGGTACAGACTTTCCAGCGCATCCCGATCTCCGCTCGGCGGCGTGTCATCCGGGCGGGCAGGATAGCGCCAGGCATCTGAAACAAAAATCTCTTCCAGATGCACCACGTTGGGGGGTATCAGGTAGTGGCGCTGCGGGTAGGCATCGCGTTCGCCACCGATGAACACCACGCTAAAGCGTACATCCGGCAGCCCCAGCAACATCTGGTGCACCCAGCTGGAGACGCCCCCCCGGACATAGGGCCAGGTGCCTTCGAGCAGCAGACAGATATCCGCCTGAGGTGTACTCATAACCAATATCCTGCGGTCGCTGCCAACGGCGGCTTGGCGCGCATGGCTGGGCTGATGCGTTGCAACTGATTGACGACCTCACTGTAGCGATGCTCAAGAAACGCGACCTCGGCCAGCAAGGGCGCCAGTCGGGTGGTACCCACCCCAAGATCGGCCGCCTGTTCCAGATAGCGCCGGGCCTCGGCAGCCTGACCACGCGCAATCTGAATACGCCCCGCAAGCACCGCAAGATCGCCGGAAGGCTCGGAACGCAGCGCAGCATCAGCGTGTTCCAGCGCCTGCTGCAAAACGTGCTGCAACACGCCGCCCTGCGCCAGCCCCAGGTAGGCCAGCTCCCAGTACCACCCGGCGAGGACTGCGCGAGTCCCCGCAGAAGGCGTCTCAGCCTGCCGCTCAAGAAGGCGTTCGATATGCTGATTGATACGGTTCTCGCGCTGATCAAGCATCGAGTAGGCCAGCAAGCGCACATCGTCTTCCGGATCACGCAGCGCCAACTTCAGCACTGGCACGGCGTCATTTCCAGGCATCGCTCGGGTCGCCAGCAAGGCAGACAGCCGGCGTTCAGAGTCGCCAGCCAGTTGCAGTACGTCCTGCAAGCCACCGTCGTTAAACAGCGGCGAGTGCCACTCGTCGACGGCCCGGTACGGCAGGCTCGGCATGCGCGTCAGCTGCCAACCCTGCTCAACCTCGCGCCGTGGCAGATACAGCCCGGGAAAGACTCCCAGCATGACACCGACGGCACCAGCCACCGGAATAAAGAAAATCAGACTGAACAGCAGCATCGGAGACCAGGGCAAAGGAAAGCGGTAGCGCCTAGGCAGCACCAGCCAAAGTGCCGCTGCCAACATGACAGAGGCGATGGCATGGGGGACCACATACAGGTACAACCCCTCGATAAGCGAGGGGTTGCTCAGCAGCCCACCCCAGCTGCCCAGCTCAAAGGCCAGGGCGCCGCTAAATAGCCACTTGCTGCTCATTCAGCCCACACTCCTGATATAAAAACTCGGCCAAGGCGCTGTCCGGCTTGTTCTGGCGGATCTCGTAATAGTGAATGCCAACCCCCAGAGCCTCGAGGCTGGATGCGTTATCGAAGCGCTCTTGCACCATACGATTCAAACGCTGACTGTATCCGCGGCTGCCGTCCTGATCTGTCAGAGGCATCAGTACCAGCACGCCCTCTGCTCCATTGGCGCACTGCAAGACCAGCTGCAGATCGAGACCTCGCTGGCTTTCAATCAGCAGCTTTTGCAAGGCAACGCTATCATCCGGCAACTTCAAAAACGCCAAACTGCTGGGCAGATCGTGTTCGGTTGCATCGCGCAGCGCACGGCGCAGCTGCTGAGAGAAACGGCGCGCTTCGGCATCGTCTGGACGCAGCAACTGGCGCGGCGTTTCCAGCAGGTCAGCCATGTGCCCACCCAAGAGTGCCAACAAGGTAAAGGTGCGCTCGTTGAATGCGAAGAAGGGCATGCTATGAACCGCAACCACCGCCAGCACCTCCCCTTCTACCGACAACAGGGGGATACACGCCTGTAGCGCCGACACCTGCTCTTCTCGGCCAGTTTCCAGAAAACTGTCGCGCACGCTGACCACTTCACCTCGCTGCAGGCACAGTGTCAGCAGCAGGTCATCCTCAGGCAGCTCAACCGCTTCGCCAATATCTGCCAGCGGCCGCTGCAACAGCAGCTCTCCCTCGCGCACGGCATAAAGCGCCGCCGCGTTGAAAGAGCCATACTGAGCCAATACCCCCAGCAGCGCGGGTGCCATCTGCTCAAGTGCATCACCCTGCGGCTGTTCCTGCAGCTGACGCCGAAGCAACAGCAGCGTGCTGCGCAGACTGGTATCACTGCCAGCAACGCGCTGCTCCAACCGCTCATGGGAGCTGCGCAGCACATGATAGGCGCGGGTAAATTCGTCAAGCCGGTACTGGCGATACTCGTTGGCCGTTTGCAGTCGCTCTAGGCGACGACCCCAGAGGTCTCGAAACTCGCCAACCACCATGCTGGCGACCAGTACGCCGACGATAAAGGAGCCTGGCACCTCGACGTAACCCGGGAAGTCCAGGCGGTGCAGAACATAGGCGACCAGCACCAGCAGCGCCGCACTGCACGCACCTTGCAAAAAACCGTAGCGCACCGCTAACAGCAGTGGCGCCAGAATCGGCCACGGGAAGCCCTGCAGAAACAGCGGGTCCGCCGGGTGCAGCCAATAGCATACCCCCAGCACAAGAGCCGTTAGCAGCGGCGTTTCCACCCAGGACCAGCGACGATTGTTGCCGGGCGCCAGGCGATAATCCTTGTGCACCGAGTTCTTGAACATTATTCGATCCGCAGGTCACCGATCAGAGTATTAAGTACCTTCTGCGCCGAGCCGGCGAGACTCTCGCGCGACCAGCCGGCACGGGCACCGCTGTTGCTCCACAGCACCTGTCCGGTGCGCGCATCCAGCACCCGCAGGCTCAAGCCTACGGCCGGCTCGCCGTCCAGGCCATTCTTGTACTGCCACTCTTCGACACTGCCGCTGACCAGGTAATCAAAGCCCTGGCCCTGAGCCCACTGCAGCGCTTGCTCGTAGCGCTTGTGGTCATCCAGTACCAGCAAGTCCTGATCCTCGACATGCGGATAGATGCGCGGCTGAATGCCCTCTTCCGACAGTACGCTAAGCAGAATCTGCTCGCTGCGCTCGCCGGCTTGCGGGGTCTGCGAATAGTTGACCATCGGTAACAAACCCCAGCTGGCTGATGCTGGAAAGCTCGGGCCGTTGTTCCCGGAGAAGGTACTGCAGGCGGAGACGACCAGCAGAGTCGCCGCCAGTGTCATACCCTTGAGAATGCGCATGTTGTGCTCCTTTGTTGTGCCTTCAGCGGCCAAAGCGACTGCTGTAGGAAATCGTTGCGGTACCGCCTGCCTCACCATCACCCCCAATCGGCTCCGATTGGTAGCCGGCGGTGAACGACAGTTCGTCGTCGCCAAACACCTCGATGCCAATACCGGCATTGAGGGCGAAATTCATGCTCTGCTCTTCCCAGTCCCAACCGGTAGAAGCGTCCAGCAGCCAGGTGTATTGGCCGCGATTGCGGTTGATCAGGCCTGGCATCCCCCGGCGCAGCTGGCTACCAATGTAGACCCGGCCCACACGCTCGGGCAGCAGTTGGTCGGCCGTCACATCGTCTTGCCGCACAGCTCCACCGTTAGCCACCAGCAGAGAACCCAGCGACTCACCACTGAGGCTGTTGCGCTGCCACTCGATACCCGTGCGAAGAATCCAGGTAGGGCCCTCAAAAAACTGAATCTGACTGAACTCCAGATTCACCTGCTTACCGGAGCCGATATCAATCCCCGAGCGGCTGTCAAACTGGCGCTGTGACACCTGCCAGCTCAGTTGATCGCGCGCACTGAAGGCATGGCTGGCGCGCAACCACAGCGCGCTTTCCTCGCCCAACGCGCGCATCAGGCCGGTCTCACGACTTTCGCGCTGCAAGTCCGCACCTACTTCGACTTCATTGCCACCTTCACTCCAGCGCCGCGCAATGCCGACACCGGTGCGGTTGTCATCCTGCCGGCCGCTGTGATCCAGCTCTAGCGACAGGTCGCCGTTCGGCAACTGGCGCTCGGCACGCAGCAGCAAATTGCGTTCCGCGCCCAGCACACTGCTGTCGAGCAGCGGCGAGTCATACTCTGCCCGGCCACCATCGGCGCGCAGGTACCAGTTCTCGCCAATAAAACGGGCAATACTGAGCTGCGGACCGCGAGTCTTCAATCCGCCGAAATCCTCCTCTCCCCAGCCAACGCGCAGCCCTTGCGGGTAGCGCTCCAGGAAGGCGACCGATTGCCGCCACAACTGCCGGCGCACCGCCAGCGGCTGCTGCTCGCCCAGCGAGGACAGTGCTTGCGCCATGGCCTGGTTGTCATCGCCAAGGCGTTCCAATGCAGCAACCCGGTGGGCATCATCAACCTGCGGGTTGACCAGCAACGCCGCCAACGCCTCACGCCGATTGGTTCGCAGCGCTTCCTGAATTCGCTGATACCCTTCTTCCCGCAGGCCGCGCTCGCGCCCCCAGGCCAACCAGGCATCCTTCTGTGCTTCCTGATTGATACTGTCCAAGCGAGCCAGCTGAGCGGCATACCAAAGCTGCAGCGTGCCGACCGAGCCGTCGTGCCAGCGCTGCAGCCCTGCCAGCGCCTGACGCGGTGACCCACCGGCGGTCATCAGTCGTGCCCAGGTCTGGCGCTCGGTATAGGGAGCCCGCTCGATATCGGCAAAACGCAAACGATTCAGCAAGCGACTACGCAGCTGCAGTGCGGCAGCTTCCCGGCCGCTGGCCTCCAGGGCATCGGCGTAGGCGGCCAAGGCCAAGGTGTCCTGCGGGTTATCGCGCAGGTGACGATTGAACCACTGCAGCGCCTGGGTATTGCGCGAGAGCAGCTGGTTGGCAGCGCCCATCGGCAGCCACATAACGGGGACCGACTGGGCCTCACCTTCCCACTGCCGCAGGGCACGCTCCAGCTTGCTGCGATCTACTCTATCGACAAACAACCAGAGCAGCCGCGCGCGCAGCAGACTGTTGCGCGGCTGCTGAGAAAGCCCATGCAAGTACAGCCGCTCGGCCTCCGCAAAGCGTCCGGCGCGCTCTGCCAGCAGGCCGCGCGCAAGCAATACCGGCAACAGCTCGGCGGTGGTCGGTGACTGCTCCGCCTCGGCCACCAGGGCAGCCAACAGCGTCCAATCCTGCTGATCCTCAGCGAGTTGCAGCGCATCGACCAGATAGCGGCTATCGCCACTGCGCCGCCAGTTGGCGGTCAGCATGCGCAGCGCCAACTCTGGATTTTGCTGGCGATACATATCGATCAGCTGTGCCTGCTCGCTCTGCAGCAGTACCGCTCCCTGGGCAAGCAGCGCCTCGTAGCTGGCCTGTACCGCATCGTCTTGCTCCAGCTCCCAGGCCAGGGCTGCGCGCAAACGCCAGTAATCTGGGCTGAGCTGGTCCAGCGGCGCCACATCCAGTACTTGCCAGGCTTGTTCGGGTTGGTACAGGTTCCACAACACCTCGGCCCAGCTCATACGTTCACTGATAGTGAGCTGATGCCGGCCGGCGAACTGCGGCCATGTGTCGGCTTCACGCTGCAGCAATTGACGGTTCTGCAGGTTCTGCATCAGCCGCGTCCAAGCCAAACGCTGACTGGCGGCGCGCTGCAGGTAGCCGCGTAGCCAGTTTTCCGCCATCGCCGGCGTGCCGCGCTGCTCGTGGGCATAAATCAGCGCGTCCAGCTCTTTGTCGGTAAGGCGCCGGGAGGCTGCCATGCCGCTCAGCAGCTGCACGCCACGGTTGTAGTCGAACAGCTGGAACGCCAGGCGCCAGGCCTGATTGCGTGCCTCGGCGTCCTCGGCCATATCCAGATAGGCAATCCAGTAGTCCAGCGCCGCCTCAGGTTTGCCCCGCCACTGGCCGAGCTGCGCCATTTGCCGTAACAGCGCGGCATTGGGCGGAGCCTCTTTCACCAGCGTCTGCCCTATCTCCCAGGCCGTTGCCGTATCGCCGGCAGCCAGCGCCATATCAAAGCGCGCTTGCAGTGCCGCAACGTTATCCGGCTCCTGGGCGCGCCAATGTTCTGCCAAACGGGTCGCCAGGTCATACCGTCTGGCTCCCTGAGCAACCTGCACGCTCGGCAGCCACCAGTCTTCGCCCAGACTGCTCAGGCTGCCACTGTCTAGCAACTGCACAGCATAGAGGCTGGCAGCCTCGGCCTGGTCTGCAGCCAGCAAGCCGTCGTAGGCCAGCTTGGCAAACTGCCGGCGCCCCTCGACTGTGCGTGCCGTTTCCGCCAACTGCTGATAGATCGCTGACGCCTCGGCCGGCCGCTCGGCCGCCAGATACCAACGCGCGGCAGCCAGTTGGTGCGTCTGCCGGTCAGGTCCCTCGGCCTGGGCCAGCGCCAAATGCAAATCCGCTGCCCGGCCTGGCATGCCCAGCGCCAACGCCAGCTCCGCCAACTCTGCCTGTTGTGCCGGGGTCAACCCGGTCAAATCGAACGCGGCCAGTCGCTGACGCGCCTGTGCAATCGCCTGCTCATCGCGGCGCACTGTTGCCATGCGGCCATCGAGCACCAGGTTATAAAAACGACGAAGTTGCTCGTCGCCGCCCTGCCAATCGCTCAGATGCCGGAGTGCGCGGGAAAACTCGCCGCGCTCGATCAGCATTTCTACAAGCTCGGCACGCAACTCGATGTTCTCGGGCTCAGCCGTGAGCAGCAATTCGGCGTAGCCGACGGACACCGCATCGGTCTCACCCTGCGGCATGAATGCGCTTTTGTTTTGATAAGTCAGCACCAGCACCACGGCAACCAGCAAAACCGCCAGGCCAAGGGCCCAGGGCCGGAATAGTGGGGTCGACTCAGCGGCAGGCGAGTACTGCATCGCTCACCTCCTTTTGCTCCAGTGCAAACTCCAGCAGCCCACCACGGCGCTGCCCTTGGTAACGACGCCCGTCGACTGACAGGCTGCAGCTACCGGCGTACCGCACGGCAAAGCGCAGCGCAAAGGCGCCGGCCATCGACAGCTTGACCTCACGCTCATGCTGATACTGCCATTGCTGGACGGGCACGTTGGCGTACTCCAGGGCGGGCGCACCATCGCGGTCAGGCCGCAGCGCCAGCACCGCGCGATCGCTGCTCAAGTGGACATAACGGCCCTGTGGCAAATCCCGCACGCCAGCGACCCCTTCAGAATGCAGCAGATCGGGCCAGCCCAGCTGCGGATCAAGCCGCACAGTGCGCAGCCCCTGCAATGCACGCAACTGCCAGCGGCCATCGCTGCGGCGCGCCAGACTACCCTCATAGAGCCCGCGCACGCGGCGCAGGTAGTCGCCCATCCACAGCGAGATCGGTTCTTGCCGGTCCATGGCAGCGTAGACATCCGCCATGGCCTTGATCGATGCCTGCTTGGTACCGGAGTAGAAGTGATAGTAGAGATGCATACCGCGCAAACGGCGCGGAGAGTCGGTCAGTTCAAAGGTGTCCAGCACGCGCTCAAACCCGTAGAAAGGCCCGGTCCACAGGTTGGTGTAAAGGTTTTCGTTGATGATCGGCGCGTAAATCTGCAAACCGCCGCGGGTCGGGCGCAAGAGCGGGTAGAGCCCGGTCAGCGACGGGTTGGCGCGGGTAATGTAAGTTTCAGCACCATTGACGTTGGCCATGCCAGCGTCATAGGCCATCTGGATCGCCTCCGCGCTGGGCAACGCCTCCCCCGACCAGAAGATCAGGCGCACCTGCTTGTCCGCCGGCAATAACGACTGCTGGATATAGTCCCGTGAGCCGACGATTTCCCGCTGCAGGTCCATCTTCGGGTAATTGGGAACGTTCATGTGCAGCCCGTAAACCGGGTTAAACCCCTCACGCTGGCTGGCCTTCTCGGGCTCCCAGAAAAAGGGATGGCTGAACGTGTGCGTGGCTGGCTCCACCTTCGGGTCAGCAAAAATGCGGCGGGCGATGGGCTCCAGACGCTGACTCAGATACGGATACATCCCCTTGGGACCGACTTCGCCTTCCACCACCGACACCGAGGTCAGATAGTTGTTGGCCCGAATGAAGTCGCGCAGGACCACCTCGCCAGAGTAGGGCGTGCCGGGTATCTCTGCGCGGGAGGCAAAACCGTCGCCATCAATATGCACAGTGGCGATGCGGCGACCGTTTTCGGTCGTGGTATCCAGCGCCGGCAAGGGCTGCAGCTGCAGACTTTGCTGTAGAAAACGGAAAGGATCGAGTATCCAGCGCCGGCTGGAAGCCGACTCCTGGAACAGATAAGGCGCCAGCGCATAGCCGCCCCAGTCGCCCAGCGCGACCGGTGTGAGCAGGTTCTGCTGGTGATCCAGTAACTGCAGCGCCGGGCGCAGCACGTCTTCATCGGCAGTCAGCGCCAGCAAATCACGTGAGCGCAGGCGCAGAGGGGCTTCAAAATTGCCAAGCAGCGAGCTGTCCACACGGCTGAGGCTGACGTTATCCGGGTCGTAGGGCAGCCGCCGCAGCCCAAGCCGCGACAGCAGGCGGGCGTCATCCAGCGGCATACCGCCAAAGAACGCAATGCGCGTACCCTCATTCAGCCGTGCCTGCAGAAAACGACGGAAGTCACTGGCCTGTGAAGGTGCTCCACTGGTCATCCACACCACAACGCCGGCGTACAGCTCGTCGAAGCGGCGCTGGGGCAAATGCCCGTCGACCGGGAAGTAGTCCACGCGATAGCCCAGATACTCCAGCAGACCGCCCAGAAACACATGGCCTTGGGTACGGGTCAACTCGCCTTCACGTGGATCAAACAACAAGGCAATGCGACGTGGAACGATCTCCAGCGTGCCCACCCCCAATGAGTCCAGATCCGGTGTGGTCACCACCGGCACAAAGCCCTCTTGCTGCAGCCGGCGACTCAGATCGCGCGCCTGTTCGCGCTGCTCGGGCGGCAAGTACTCGATAGCCACCACCGGTACGCCGGCCGCCAGCAGAGGCTGAAGCTGGCCATCGAGCCAAGCACGGTCATTTTCCGGCACACGGCGGTAGCGGCCCTGCGCCTGATCCCAACTGGCCTCCAGTGACTCCACCGCTACAGCAGCAGGTGCGAAATCCAGTTGCGGTAATACCTCAAAGCCGCGATTAAAGAATAACTGCAGCTGCGGATACTCAGCGTGCAAGCGCTGCAGAAGCGCAACCAGCCCCTGCTGCTGCTCCGCTCGGCGGCTCTCGGGCAGGCGCATGAAGCTGTCCATAGTGTCCAGAAAGAGGCCACGATAACCGGCGCCCTGCAGCGCCGCCGCACGGTCGAGCAGTCGTTGCTGCCACTGGGGGCTGGCAAGATCAGCGATGTCGCTCTGCCACTCGCGATTGCGCTCGCCGCTCGACAGCTGCTCGGCATCTGGCAGGGCTTCATCTTCAGGGGACAGTTCGCCGACCGACAGGTAGGCATAGGGCACTGCGCCTTGGGCGCGCAGGAAAGCAACCTAGTCGGCCGCGATATGGCCAGGCTCAAGCACCACCCAGTCGTACTGAGCAAGCTCGGGCAGCGGCGGCTCGGCGGCGTACCAAAACGCGACCGACTGGAGCTTGCCTTGGGCGGCGGCTGGCCCCGGAGCGAATAGGCTCAGCATAAACACCACCGACAGGCAGCGCAGCGCCAGGCCACGAGCAAGACAACGCGACAACAGCAGCACCAAATTGTCTCCTAACCTGACGTCATTGTGTTAGTTCGGGAGTCAGCCTGGTCACGACAACGGAAGCAGCTAGCGCCGCACACAGCGATCGACTGATATCACAATGGCATCATACCAAAGCGCTGACACATTCTCAATATAACTAATCACAAAGTCAATAAAATGACATTTCTTTTTATCAGGGTTTAATACGAAAGCCCGTACGGAATATCCACCAGATCACCAGCAGACACAGCGCGAGAAACACCAACGTCATGCCCACGCTCACGCCGATGTGCACATCGGCAGCGCCGTAAAAACTCCAGCGAAAGCCGCTAATCAGATAAACCACGGGGTTGAACAGGGTAACTGTCTGCCAGAACGGCGGCAGCATGGTGATGGAGTAGAAGCTGCCACCCAGAAAAGCCAGTGGCGTCACTATCATCAAGGGAATGATCTGCAGTTTCTCGAAGCCGTCCGCCCAGATACCGATGATGAATCCGAACAGACTGAAGGTGATGGCTGTCAGCAAGAGAAAACCGAGCATCCACACAGGGTGCTGAATCTCGTAGTCCACGAAGATCCGCGCCGTCAGCAACACCAGCAGCCCGAGCAACACCGACTTGGTGGCCGCCGCCCCGACGTATCCCACCACAATCTCAAAGGGCGACACCGGCGCCGACAGCACCTCGTAGATGGTGCCCGTGAAACGCGGCATGTAAATGCCGAACGAGGCGTTGGAAATGCTCTCGTTAAGGAGCATCAGCATGATAAGCCCGGGAATAATAAAGGCGCCGTAGCTCACCCCGTCCACTTCCGTCATGCGCGTGCCAATGGCGGCCCCAAAGACGATAAAGTACAGCGAAGTAGAAATGACCGGCGAGGCAATGCTCTGCAGCCGCGTGCGCAGCATCCGCGCCATCTCGGCAAGATAGATAGCCTTGACCCCATACAGATTCATGCACTCTCCCCCGCTGCCGCTGGCTGCTCGGCCTTTTCTCGATTGTGCACAAGCCCCACGAAAATATCCTCCAGCGAGCTCTGACTCGAGTGCAGGTCACGCACCTCGATGCCCAGCTGATCCACGCTGCGCAACAGCTCTGCAATACCACTTTGCTCTGCCTGCGCATCGAAAGTATAGATCAGCGCAAAGCCCTGCTCTGCCAGCGTCAACGGGTAATGACTTAACGCAGACGGCACCGCTTGCAGCGGCTGCTGCAGCTGGAGCGTCAACTGCCGGGTACCAAGCTGGCGCATCAGGCTATCCTTGTCCTCGGTAAGGATCAGCTCACCCTGACGAATCACCCCGATGCGATCGGCCATTTCTTCGGCCTCTTCGATGTAATGCGTCGTCAGGATGATGGTCACCCCGCGTTGCTGCAGACGTCGCACCATGTTCCACATGTCCCGGCGCAGCGCCACGTCCACGCCAGCAGTCGGCTCATCCAGAAACAGTACTTCAGGCTCGTGGGCCAACGCCTTGGCAATCAGCACTCGACGTTTCATGCCGCCGGACAGGTCCATGATGCGCTCATCGCGCTTATCCCAGAGCGACAGCTCACGCAATATCTGCTCCAGCAGGGCGTCATTACTGGGCTTGCCGAACAGCCCGCGGCTGAGGCGTACCGTTGACCAGACACTGTCGAACATGTTGTTGGTCAGCTCTTGCGGCACCAGACCGATCAGCTGGCGCGCCTGCCGATACTGCCGGCGGTTATCAAAGCCATCGACCAGCACCTGCCCACTACTGGGATTGACCAGCCCGCAAACGATACTGATCAGCGTGGTCTTACCGGCACCATTAGGGCCAAGCAACGCAAAAATTTCGCCCCGCCGAATGTGCAGGCTGACGCCTTTCAGTGCCTGAAAGCCGCTGGCGTAGGTTTTGGTCAGGTTTTCCACCGCAATGACGTTGTCCACTCACACTCCGCCTGCCTGCTTAATCAGCCGCCGCTCGGCTGTCCCGTTGACGCCGCGCTACAGCTGTCGTAGGACCCTACACTAGATCAGCGGCCTTACGAAACCGGCCGCTACTACCTGACGCCCTTGAGGCACTACCCTTGAGAACCCTGCACATGAAAATCCATGGCGACGAACGCTCCGGTAATTGCTACAAAATCCAGCTGCTCTGTGCCCTACTGGGCATCAACTATGCGTGGCAGCCTGTCGACATACTGCAGGGCGAAACGCACACACCCGACTTCCTCGCCCGCAACCCCAATGCCAAGGTGCCGCTATTGGAGCTCGACGATGGCCGCTGCCTGGCCGAGTCCAATGCCATTCTGCTGTACCTGGCCGAGGGCAGCGTACTGATTCCGGCCGACGCCTTTGAGCGCGCCGGCATGCTGCAATGGCTGTTTTTCGAGCAGTACAGCCACGAACCCTACATTGCCGTTGCGCGTTTTATCGCGCTATACCTCGGCCTGCCCGAGACCCACCGAGCCACATACCAGAGCAAACAGGCCGGCGGACACAAGGCGCTGAAAGTTATGGAGACCCAGCTGTCAAAAACACCCTACCTGGTAGGCGAACAGCCCAGCGTGGCCGACATCGCGCTCTACGCCTACACCCACGTTGCCGGCGATGGCGGCTTCGAGCTGCAGGGCTACCCCGCCCTGCGCGCCTGGCTCAGGCGCATTGAAGCCTTGCCCGGTTATCGCCGGATGAACGCCTGAGCCTCAGTTTTCCGGCGAGGCGCTGTTGCGCCGCACCCGAATATTGAGCAGTTCCACTACCACCGAGAATGCCATCGCAAAGTAGATGTAGCCCTTGGGCACATGCACATCGAAGCCTTCAGCCATCAACGTCAAGCCGATCATCATGAGAAACGACAGCGCCAGCATCTTGATGGTCGGGTGACGATCAACAAAGTCGCCGATCGGCTTGGCGGCAAACAGCATCACCGCCACCGCGCCGAGAATCGCGATCACCATGACCGCCAGATGGTCTACCAGACCAACGGCGGTGATGACCGAATCCAGCGAGAAAACAATATCCAAAATGGCGATCTGCACCACCACGCTAACCATGCCATTACGCGCCGTCGCCGCCAGAGAGGCTTCAGCTTCAGCCGGTGCTTCCAGGCTGGCATGAATCTCGTGGGTCGCCTTGCCCAGCAAAAACAGCCCTCCAAGGATCAGCACCAAGTCTCGGCCGGAAATATCCTGCCCCAACACACTGAACCAGGGCTCTACCAGACCGATAATCCACGCCAGCGAAAACAGCAGCGCCAATCGGGTGACCATCGCAAAACCGATACCCAGACGTCGCGCCAGCTCTCGCTGCTCGGGGGGTAAACGGCTGACCAGGATGGAGATGAAGATGATGTTGTCGATACCAAGCACAATTTCCAGCGCCAGCAATGTCGCCAGTGCTACCCAGGCTTCGGGCAGGAAAATCCAGTCAAACATGGCAGAGAGTCCTGAAGGAGAAACGGTCGAGCTGACCGCCTGAGCAGAGTAGCGCGCAGCTATGGCGCTGGCGAGAGGGCCGCAGACAAATACTCTGTTGCAAGACGCGTCAGTGGCCGGACATCGCCACTGACGCGACGCTGCGCTTCAGGCCGCGCGCACGCGGAAGCCAAACCGCGGGAAGTGCACGTGCAACAGCCCTGCCCGCTCATCTTCGCGGGCGATGATGATCTGCTCAGCGTCCTCGTAAACCAGCGTGCCAGCGACTTCGTCCGTGCCGTAGTCAACCGCGCTGACAGAAACAGCCTGACCGACAGACAAGCCCGTTGGGCTGCTGATGGCGTCAGCTGGCAAGGGCGCCGGGCTGGCCTGGCGTGCGATGTCGATAGCCGCCTCAGCGCTCAGGTCAGTGTGAGAGCCGTGGCCAATGTCGCGCATGCGACCCATCCAGGCGCGCACCGCCACATACGGATCCAACGCCTCGGCCACCGCACGGTTGGACGCAACAAACCACAGCGCGTGATAGTGGGCAAAATCTGCAATGCAGGGCTGGCCACCCAGCAAAAAGTCACCGTCACGCTCAAGCTGGGTCTCCAGCCGCGACAGCAACGCAGGCCACTGACCAAGCGCTATATCGGTTTCCAGGCGGCTCGCCGTGCCACCACTGAACAGCTTCTGACGATCGGCAACAAAGCCCTTGATCACCTGTTCCGGCATACCGGCAAACCGCTCAGCCAGGCCCTTGGGCTGGAAGTTAATGGCAACCGCGTGCTGAAAGAGCACCTGATCGGCAAACTGCGCCAGGCTGGCTGCTGCGGCCTCCTGGCCCTCGGGGAACAGTGCCGGCGCCGCCTTTTCCTGCTCCAGGCGGCGGGCAATCAGCGCGGTATCGCAGTAAATGTCGGCACCCACCTGCAGTACCGGCGTACGGCGATAGCCGCCTGTCAGGGCGGTCAGGTCCGGTTTGGGCATCACCGGCGGGATCATGACCGAATGCCAGGACAGGCCCTTGAAGCCGAGCATCAGGCGCGCCTTCTCGGCGAACGGCGATTGCGGATAATGGTGCAGAATCAGATCGGTCATGACAGCTCTCCGGCAAAATGAGCTGCCACTGTAGACCGCCCATACGGAGGCTGGCTAGCCCTTCGGGCGGACTGATAAGTCGCCATCGGGCTGATTTATCAGGCACTCCTTGGCTTTGCGCGTCAGCGCCTTGATCGCCCTCTCCTGCCGCAGGGCATCGCTGTGATCGGCGCAACTGCGACGCCAAACCAACGCCGCCGCCGCACTGCGATTGAAGAAACGCGCACCCTTGCCGCTCTGATGCTGGAGAAAGCGCCGCTCCGGGTCCACGCTGATGCCCGTATACAGATGGCCATTCTCGGCACGCACCATGTAAACCCACCAGATACGCTCAAGCGCAGACAAGGTAGACTCTTCAACAGACATACGCAGACAGACTCGGCGCAAAGGGATACAGGATGTTCATTCAGATTTTCAGCACTGGCGGCACTATCGACAAAGTCTACTTTGACGCGCTCAGCGAGTTCCAGATCGGCGAGCCCATGGCTGCAGACATCCTGCAGCAAGCGCGTGTCGGGTTTGAGTATCAAATCGAGTCGCTGGCCCGTAAAGACAGCCTGGAGCTAACCGACGCCGACCGCGACCTGATTCATGCCAGCGTCGCTGCCTGCCCCTATGAGCACATTCTGATTACCCACGGTACCGATACCATGACGGTAACCGGCGCGGCGCTGGCCGATATCGAGGACAAGGTTATCGTACTCACCGGCGCGATGCAGCCAGCACGCTTTCGCGATACCGACGCCAGCTTCAACCTCGGCCTGGCCATCGGCGCCCTCAACTGCCTGCCCCACGGCGTCTACGTCGCCATGAGCGGCAAGGTGTTTCCGGTTGATCAGGCACGCAAGAATCGGCTGGCGGGGAGGTTTGAGGGGAGGTAAAAGCGGCTGGAAGCTGGAAGCTGCCGAATAACCCAACGCCCGCAACACCTCGGACTGCTTCAAGCTTCAAGCTTCCAGCCGCGCGGCTCGCCGCGCCGGGCGTCAGCCCGTCCCGCCTACCGTAATTTGATCAATCTTCAGTGTCGGCTGCCCTACCCCAACCGGGACTGATTGGCCGTCCTTGCCGCACACGCCGACACCGGTGTCGAGCTTCAGGTCGTGGCCGACCATGGAGACGCGGTTCATGACTTCGGGGCCGTTGCCGATCAGGGTGGCGCCCTTGACCGGGGCGGTGATCTGGCCGTCTTCGATCAGGTAGGCCTCGCTGGTAGAGAAGACGAACTTGCCGCTGGTGATATCGACCTGGCCGCCGCCCAGGTTGGCGCAGTAGATGCCCTTTTTCACCGAGCGAATAATCTCGTCCGGATCGCTCTCGCCGGCCAGCATGTAGGTGTTGGTCATGCGCGGCATCGGCAGGTGCGCATAGGACTCACGGCGACCATTGCCGGTAGCCGGCACGCCCATCAGGCGCGCATTCAGCTTGTCCTGCATATAGCCCTTGAGCACGCCATTCTCGATCAGCGTTGTGCAGTGGCTGGGCACACCCTCGTCATCCACGCTGAGCGAGCCGCGACGGCCCGGCAGGGTACCGTCGTCAACGATGGTACAAAGGCTGGAAGCGACCTTCTCGCCAACCCGGCCGCTGTAGGCCGAGCTGCCCTTGCGGTT
>CERX01044299.1_pt1 | contig 19969 bp, 20 predicted proteins | sample 350251 | NCBI WGS metagenome assembly CERX01 (sample SAMEA2621044, study PRJEB7988) | marine metagenome | biome: marine biome (ENVO:00000447); feature: deep chlorophyll maximum layer (ENVO:xxxxxxxx); material: "saline water (ENVO:00002010), including plankton (ENVO:xxxxxxxx)" | depth 50 m
CTTTTGTTTCAGAAGGCCGGCTCATTCGAAGACCTAAACCGAGGAGTCACGCCAAAATATCAAAAAAGAACCCTAAGCCGAAGGCCAAAAACGTGTATGAGATAAATACTTTAATTTCAGAAGACCTACTCCTTCAAAGAAAAAAACCAAGAAGCAGAAAAACTAATAAACCCCTTTAATATAAACATAAGGTCTCTTTCGAAGCTCCCTATTCAACTCCCCCTGCATAAGATCCCGAACCTCAGTTGCAATCTCATGTACTAGCTGAGTATCATTAGCAGCTTCGGGCGCATGAGGAAGATAGATTGGCTCTAAAAACTTAATTTTCCACTTTGCAGGAAGTGGAATAATGTTCACCGGCAAAGGCAAAACCACACCTCTTAAAAACTTACTAAACTTCAATTTTTTGAGGTTAATATGAGTCTCTTCTGCACCAATTACAATCGTTGGAATGATTGGTACTTGATGCTGTAAAGCCATTCGAACAAAACCACGCTTAAAAGACTGCAACTGATAGGCATCAGCGCTAGGCTTAAAGTTTCCATGCTCTCCTTCTGGAAACAATGTCATTAACTCACCATCTTCTAAAATTTGATTACCATTGTCTTTGGTAGCTTCGTAAAAGCCAAGTTTGTTTGCTGGAACACTAACTTTGTCATTTAAAAACCAAAGGTGATGAGTCATAACTCTGGTTGTTCTTTTTAAAGAGCGGTTAATTTCGTAACCAAGAAGTACGGCATCAAAACCAGAAAAACCCGAATGGTTTGGCAAAATAATCCCCGCTCCTTTTTTGGGAACGTTCTCAATACCTTCCACTTCCATTCGTAAATATTTTTTTATAATTTCTAGTATAAAATGTGGCATTACTCGGTAGATCAAAACATCTTTAGGCAGCTCATTGAGCTTAAAAATTTTCTCTTTGCCTTTTTCGAAAAAATTGACCATTTCTTGAGCCCCTTACTCGGTATTAGATTAAATACGACCACAAGTTTAATTAGCTTAGGCAAAACTTTAAATAAAAAAGCGTCTAAGTAGCAAGCTGCCACTTGAATTTGTAAAAAAGACCAGGGACAATGGTCACGACTTTAAAGATTTCACAAATAAGAGAGGCTTTCATGGGCACTTACATACTAGCGATCGATCAAGGCACAACAGGAACTACCGCTTTGTTTGTTGACGAAAAAGGACAGATTCGCGCTAAGGTTAATCGCGAGTTTTCACAACATTTCCCTAAACCTGGTTGGGTAGAACACAACTTAGAAGAAATTTGGAGCTCCGTGGAAGAAAGCGTTGGTGACTTGTGTCAGGTAATGATTCGAGATGGTGAAAAAGACATTCTCAAAAAAATTAAGTGCATTGGAATCACAAATCAACGAGAGACTGTAGGGATTTGGTCACGAAGCTCGCACAGAGCATTTAACAATGCCATTGTATGGCAGTGTCGAAGAACGACTGATTTTTGTAAGAAGCATAAAAAAGAAGAAACTTGGATCCGAAGAAAAACAGGCCTAGTTTTAGACCCATACTTTAGCGCATCAAAAATTCATTGGCTCTTAAATAACTCTGTCGGAGCAAAACCTGCAGTCAAAGCCAAAGATTTGGTAGCCGGAACCATGGACAGTTTTTTAGTTTGGCGTCTCACCGATGGTGGCAGTCATGTAACTGATGTATCAAATGCCTCACGTACTATGCTAATGGATTTAAAAAGCTGTAAATGGGATAAAAAGCTTTTAGACTTTTTTAAAGTTCCAGAAGAAATTTTACCGAGAATTTCTAGCTCCAGCGAAATTTACGGCTACACTTCTGGCTTAAACTTTCTACCTGATGGCATTCCTATTTCCGGGATGGCTGGTGATCAACAAGCAGCTCTATTTGGCCAAGCATGTTTTAAGCTTGGTGAAGCAAAATGCACTTATGGGACTGGAAGTTTTTTATTGATGAACACCGGTAAAGAAATGGTACGCTCAAAAGCAGGTTTACTCACAACTGTGGCATGGCAGTTAGCCAAAGACAAAGAACCAACCTATGCGTTGGAAGGCAGTGCTTTTATTTGTGGTGCCGCTGTTCAATGGTTAAGAGATCAATTAAAAATTGTAAATTCGGCCGAAGAGATTGAAGGTCTTGCTAAAACCGTCGAGAGCACTGATGGCGTACATTTTGTTCCTGCTTTTACCGGCTTGGGCGCACCTTATTGGAACCCAGATGCAAGGGGCTGCATTACGGGCTTAACTCGAGGCACGAACAGAGGCCATATTGCCAGGGCTTGCCTAGAAGGAATGGCCCAACAAAATGTTGATCTTTTACTGGCCATGGAAAAAGACTTAAAAAAGAAAATGCGATCATTAAAAGTAGATGGTGGCGCTAGTAAAAATGATCTCCTTTTACAAATGCAGTCAAACTTTTTAGGGAGCACAGTGATCCGTCCTACTCAAGTAGAAACCACTGCCCTCGGCGCTGCTTTCCTTGCTGGTTTAGGCGCTGGCGTTTGGAAATCGAAAAAAGAGATCAAGGAAATTTGGTTAAAAGATCAAGAATTTAAATCTAAAATTTCTGTGAAACAAAGAGCTGAAAAAAGAAGAGATTGGAATAAAGCCGTAAAATCTAGTTTTTAGGGTTCTGCGGCGTTATCATTACCTATTGCGTTTACGATATTTTGCCATACTTGAATTACAAGACCTGGCTCATCCGTACTTCGACTCACTAAAGCCGTAACGATCAAGGTAGCCACCGTTACGGCAGCAACAACCATCAAAACATACTCAACAGCCAATTGACCTTTTTGACCAAGGAGTGTGCCTTTAAGAAAGGACTTTTGGTTTCTTCGATTTGTTATAACTATCTTTTCTTGACCCATTAGTGTCTTAATTTTACTCTCTTCTGATGAATAAAATCAAGTTTATCCAGTTTTTAGTCGCTATCCTAGTAGGTTACCTTATTTTTAAATCCACAGAAGGCGTTCAAGAGCCTGTAGAGCAGGAATCACAAATAGTAAACTCCATGCCTTTAATGGACCCAGCTGGACGTAAGGTCTCTGACCTTAGTGAGTTAAAAGGGAAAGTGGTCTTAGTTAGCTTTTGGGCCACTTGGTGTGAACCTTGCAAAAAGGAAATTCCCGAACTAGTAAAACTAAAAGAACTATTTCCCGGAGATGAATTCGAGATTTTATTAATCAACGAAGATGAGGCTGAAAAAGGCAAGCAAGATTTGGTGCTAGAATTTTTCGATTCCTTGAAGGTCGACCCAGAGAACTTTCTTCTCTATTTCGATAAAGACTTTAAAAACGCAGAACTCTTTTCTGTGGAAGTCTTACCCACTAGCATTTTACTCGATCAGGATCGTAGACAAATTTTTAGTGCTCAAGGTTATATAGATTGGTTGGATGAAAAAAGAATTGCTGAAATAAAATCTTTATTTGGGAATTAATAATAACAGAGAGTTTCGGTCCTTGTTATATTCATCCCCTCAATTTTTAGACTATTTCTCCACCAAGCTAGCTGGCTTTGAATAAATCATCTTACCACCACGAAGGGTTCTATACACATCGTGGTGCCCAACAGAGTAAAATAAATCTTTCCAGCTCATGTCTAAAACGCAAAGATCAGCCTGCTTACCTACTTCGATGCTTCCAAGCTTGGATTGCATTCCCAGTGCGTGAGCGGCGTTAAAAGTGTAGGCACAAATTGTTTCCGCTAAGGACATTTTCATTTTTAAGCGAGCTAACATACCAACAAAACTCAAATCCTGTGTTGGTGATGTACCAGGGTTAAAATCAGTTGCTAAGGCTACCCTTGCACCCTCATCAATCAATTCTCTCGCCTTTGGGTATGGCGCGTGAATGTAAATATCGGCCGTCGGAAGAAGAACTGAAGTGGTATCTGAGTTAGCAATGATTTTTCGATCTGCTGCTGTTAGCTCAATGGCATGTTCAATACTTTGCGCATTGTTTTTTGCTGCAAATTTACAAGCACCAGTTCGAGTAAGTTGATCCCCATGTACACAAATTTGTAAACCAAAATGCCTCGCTCTCTCTATCAAATGAGAAGCGTCCTCTAAATCGAAGTACCCATTGTCTACAAAAATGTCTACACGATCACATAATTTTTTAGAAACCAAATCTGGTAAATCACGATGTAGAATCTGATCCATATAAAGTTTCTTACCCTGCTTAGCTTTATACTCAGGAGGAATGGCATGAGCCCCTAAATAGGTTTTTAAAATTCTAGCTTTTTTTAACTGAGAAGCTACTCGTAACATTTTCTCTTCAGAGGCTTTTTTTAAACCATAACCACTTTTCACTTCGACGGTGGAAACCCCTTGTGCTACAAAACGATTTATTCTTCTTTGAGCACTATCAAGTAGATCTTGTTCACTAGCGTTTCTAGTGGCTTTTACTGTGGATAAAATGCCACCACCTTTGGCGGCGATCTCTTGGTAAGATACACCGGTATTTCGCATTTCAAATTCTTGCGATCGATCACCTGCAAAAACACTATGAGTGTGGCATTCTATAAATGCTGGGATTACTTCTCTCTTATCCCAGTCGATTTTTTTCCCATCGTGAAACTCCTTTGGCAAACGCTCCCATTTTCCTAACCATAAAATCACACCACGATCATCCACTACAATCGTGTTATTCTTCGTCCAAGATAAGTCTTTCTCATCCACTCGACGTCCTGACTTGGCTGCAGCTGCTTTTAAAGTTAATATTCCACCGATGTTCGTAAAAATCTTTCTACTCATATTCTCCCTTTTTTTAGACGCCTCATTATACTAGAGGGATGGTTCACTCGCAAAGACTTTGCCTGTCTAAATAGCGCGCAGTTTGATATAATGCTTTGCTTTTTATTTCGAATTACTTTGCTAAAAATTTGTACGCTAGATAAAATTAGCTAAATTTCTCTAGGAGTTTTTATGGAACTTTTTACTGACGTCCACATTTGGCAAGTTTTTGTTGTTATTGGTTTGATCCTAGCCATTTCAGAAATTTTCATTCCTGGTTTTGTAATGCTACCACTTGGTTTGGGCTTTTTGATTGCTAGTGCCTTTGTAGAGTTCACTGATAGCTATGCTATGCGATTTCTTATATTGGCTGCCAGTGAGCTAATTGTTCTTGGTATTTTTATGAAGTACGTTCGCCCTAGATTTGTAGGAAAAGAGACTTATAAAAGTAACGCCGATTCAATGATTGGAAAAACAGCTTCGGTCATTCAAGAGATTAATCCTGAAAATCCCGGTTACGTAAAATTATATGGTGATGAATGGAAAGCCATCAGCAAAGATGATTCAAGCATTGCCATTGGGAAAAAAGTAGAGATTTTAGAAATCGACGGCATTAAAGTTATTGTTAAAGAAATTAAACATTAAAATATTTAGGAGTTAAAAATGGAATTTAGTACGATTGTCGGTGGAATCATTGCATTTGCAGTGTTCTTTTTTATCACTCAAGGATTCAAAGTTGTTCAGCAGTCACAATGTGTGATCATTGAAAGACTTGGTTCTTACCAAAAAACTTTAACCAATGGTTTTAACATCATCATTCCTTTCATCGATAAACCTTTGCAGGTATATTGGATTTCAAATGGCAATATTTTCCTGGAAAATAGAATCGATATGAGAGAGACCGTTCTTGATGTTCCAGAACAGTCTGTGATCACCAAGGATAATGTTTCTATCAGTATTGATGCCATCATGTATGTGCAAATCATTGATCCGATCAAAGCTGCCTATGAGATTTCTAACCTTCCACTATCCATAGCTCAACTAGCACAAACCTCATTAAGAAATGTGATTGGTGAAATGGATCTAGACGAAACCCTTACCTCTCGAGATGTGATTAACTCAAAGTTAAAAACCATTTTAGATGAAGCCACTGACAAATGGGGAACCAAAGTAAACCGTGTGGAACTTAAAAACATTACGCCTCCTGCAGATATTCAGAATGCCATGGAAAAACAAATGCAGGCTGAGCGAGAAAGAAGAGCCAAGGTTCTTGAAGCTGAAGGAGACAAACAAGCTCGTATCGCTATCTCTGAAGGTATGAAGCAGGAGCAAATCAATCTTGCCGATGGTGATAAAGAATCACAAATCAGAAAAGCCCACGGTGAGGCTGAAGCGATTCGTGAATTAGCACAAGCTAAGAAAGAAGCCATCCAACAAATTAAAGAACAGATTAACAATGAAGACATGGCTGTTAAATACCTAATTTCCACAGCCTACATTCAAGAGTTTGGAAAATTCGTAAGCAAGGATGGAGATAAGGTTTTTGTACCATATGAGTCCTCCACGGCACTTGGAAGTATCGGTACTATTAAAGAGATTCTCTCAAACAATTAATCCCAGGCAGCCTTGAGCTGTCTTTTTTCTTTGTCTGCAAATAAATATCGCGTCAAAGCCCTATTTTCTTAATTTAATTTTATTTAGTCTTTTCCATTCCTAAAAGAAACCGATAAACTTTTTCCGAGTATCGAATCATCTTTTAGGAGTTTGTTTATCTTTAAAACTATTTTTCCAATATTTTTTGCTCTACTCAATGCAGCTCTCGCTAATGCAGAAGAGGTTTACTACCCTAGCTTTCCTCCTGGGATCAACAAACATTTCACTGATATAATTGAGCTTGCGATCAAAAACTCAAAAATAGAACATTCCTTCACAGCCAAAGCCTTGCCATATAAACTTCCATCAGCTCAGAGGACTTTTAGACACTTTGAAGAAAAAAAAATGGATATCCTTTGGAGCAGTTGCGATATTGATTTCGAAAAAAAATATCTACCAATCTATTTCCCTCTAGCTAAAGGAGTTCTTAGCTATAGACTGGCTCTAGTTCATAAAAAGGCTATGGTAAAAGTTAAGTCAGTAAAAGACTTAGAAGATCTTAAATATTTAAAAATTGGACAAGGTATCGGTTGGCCAGATATTCTCGTCTATGAAAACCACGGAATCAAAATCATTCAGGCTAATATTCCAGGTCTCATAAAAATGTTGGAAGAAAACCGAATTGACATGATTCCACTAGGGATCGGCGAAATTAAAAACATAAAAAAGCATTTTACAAAATCAAAGGACATAGAAATATACAAAGATTTAATCCTCTATTATCCTTGGCCAATGATTTTTTACGTTCATCGAGACAATCCATTTTTAGCCAAAGTCATTCAATCAGGGCTCAATGAAATTAAAAAAAATACTCTGCTTGAAAAAAGTTTTGCAGAAAATTTTGATAAAGGAAGAGAGCTACTCTCAAGTTCGGCAGTTAAAATAAAATTAGAAAATAAAAAAATCTGTAAAATGTTTCCAAAGGAGAAGTCCGAACTCTGGATTGAAGAGATTGAATGAGCTACCACACACTTACACGATTACCTAGAATATAAGTATAATAAAAAAGGCCCTTTCGGGCCTTTCAATTAATCTAGCATTGGAATTTTAACGCCTCTCTCTTTGGCGACTTCTTTAGCCTCACCATAACCAGCATCAACATGTCTCATCACACCAAGACCTGGATCGTTGCTCAGCACTCTAGATAACCTCTTGCTCGCTTCATCAGAGCCATCAGCTAAAATCACCTGACCTGCATGTAAACTATAACCCATACCAACTCCTCCACCATGGTGAAAACTCACCCAGGTAGAACCACCGGCGGTGTTAGCTAGAGCATTTAATATAGGCCAATCAGCCACGGCATCACTACCATCTTTCATAGCCTCCGTTTCACGGTTCGGAGACGCAACACTTCCGCAATCTAAATGATCCCTACCAATTACTATTGGCGCTTTTACTTTTCCTTGCGCAACCAGTTCGTTAAACTTTAAACCGGCCTTTTCTCGTTCTCCATATTCTAACCAACAAATCCTAGCTGGAAGACCTTGATATTCAATTCTCTCCTCTGCCATATCTAACCACTTTAGTAGATCTTTCTTGTGGGGAAACAATTCTCTCAAGGCATCGTCAGTTACTTTAATATCTTCAGGATCACCACTTAGAGCCACCCAACGAAATGGACCACTACCCTTACAAAATAAAGGTCGAATAAATTCTGGAACAAACCCAGGAATTTTAAAAGCATCTTCACAACCGCCTTTCACGGCCATGGCTCGAATGTTATTTCCATAGTCAAAAGTAATTGCGCCCTTCTTTTGCATAGCCAACATACCATCTACATGTTTCGCCATAGATGCAATTGATCTTTTCTCATATTCTCCAGGATTTGCTTCCCTTAGATCATCTGCTTCTGACAAACTCATGCCAGCCGGAATGTAACCTACTAGAGGATCGTGAGCAGAGGTTTGGTCTGTTAGAATGTCTGGTTGGAAACCGAGATCAATCATTTGATGAATGGCTTCTGCCATATTAGCACAAAGAGCAATGGATTTAGCTTCGCCTTTGGCTGCGTAAGCCTTTACTCTCTCGATGGCATCTTCAAGGCTTTCAGCTTGCTCATCAACATATTTCGTATCTAATCGCTTTTGAATTCTTTCTTGATCGACCTCAACCGCAAGTACACAAGCCCCAGCAAAAACTCCCGCTAGAGGTTGAGCTCCGCCCATTCCTCCAAGTCCAGCTGTTACAATAATTTTACCTGTCAAATCTCCATTGAAGTGTTGTCGTCCACACTCAACAAAGGACTCATAGGTTCCTTGAATGATGCCTTGAGTACCAATATAGATCCAAGAGCCTGCAGTCATTTGACCATACATCATTAGACCTTTTTTCTCTAACTCATTGAAGTGTTCCCAGTTTGCCCAGTTGCCAACCAAATTGGAGTTTGCAATCAAAACCCTAGGTGCATCAGGATGAGTTTTAATGATACCTACTGGTTTCCCTGACTGCACTAGTAAACTTTCATCTAACTCCAAATCTTTTAGACTCGCTAAAATCTGATCATAACATTCCCAGTTTCTTGCGGCTTTTCCTTTACCACCATAAACGATCAATTGATCTGGTAATTCTGCGTTTTCAGGATCTAAGTTATTTTGAATCATTCGATAAGCAGCTTCAGCTTGCCAGTTTTTACAATTTAATTTTGTTCCCGTCGGAGCTTTAATGGTTCTCTTTAACATTCTAGTTCCCCTATTTTTGAAGTTACTGCTTTTATCAAAGTACCGTCTTTGATCATTTCTTTAATCACCTCTACATCTTTAGCAAAGATTCGGTCTGTCTCTGCAAAAGGCACCTTTTCTCTTACAGCATCGTACAAAGCTTTTACCCCTGCAGTAGGCTTTAAAGGCTTCACTAAGTCCAAAGCCTGACAGGCACAAAGTATTTCCATAGCACAAACGGCTTGCGCGTTTTTAACAATGTTTCCGAGCTTTCTAGCTGCGATTGTACCCATAGATACATGATCTTCTTTATCTGCACTCGTTGGAATGGAATCCACAGATGCCGGATGAGATAAAATTTTATTCTCACTTACCAATGCAGCCGCAGCAACTTGAACAATCATCATCCCTGAGTTTAGTCCACCCTTAGGTGCTAAGAAAGCTGGTAAACCGCTCATTGCTGGATTGATTAATTTTTCAATTCGACACTCACTAATACTTGTCATCGCTGCCATGGCGATACACAAATAGTCCAATGCAAAGGCAACAGGTTCGCCATGAAAATTTCCGCAGCTTAATATTTTACCTTCCTTAGGAAACACCAAAGGATTATCAGTTGAAGAATTTGCTTCAATTTCTAAGGTTTCTAAAGTTCTGCCAATGGCATCTTTGGCCGCGCCATGAACAGCTGGCATACAACGTAGGGAGTAAGCATCTTGGACTCTTCCACAGTCACGGTGACTTTCACTTATCTCTGAGGAATCCCCTAAAATCTTCAAAAGATTTCTCGCTGTTTTTGCCTCCCCAGGATGTCGCCTTGTTGCCGGAATCAATGGATCAAAAGCAGATCGTGAACCCATTAGCGATTCTAAGGTTGCAGCTCCAACAATATCCACCAACCAAGCCAGGTCTCTGGATTTATATACATTTAATAAGCCAACAGCCGTCATTACCTGGCAGCCATTGATTAAAGATAGACCTTCTTTTGCTTTTAAGACTAGGGGCTCAATGTTTTTATCTTTTAAAACATCTGCAACCTCTACGGCCTTATCATCTTGCCAAACCTCACCTTCACCAATTAAGGCCAGTGCCAAATGAGAAAGTGGCGCTAAATCTCCAGAAGCTCCTACACTACCTTGCTGTGGAATCACTGGGATAATATCGTTATTTAAAAACTCTAAGATTTTTTCAATCACACAAAGGCGAATTCCCGAATGACCAGTAGCTAAAGCATTGGCTCTAAGAAGCATGATGGCTCTGGATTCTTCTTTTGTGAATGGATCACCCACACCTGCACAATGGGAACGAATCAAATTAAACTGTAACTCTTCGATTTCTTCATCAGAAATTCTTACCGAACTAAAGGCACCAAAACCGGTGTTCACACCGTAAATTGCTTCGCCTGATTTTAACCTTGATTCAATATAATCACGACTTTCTTTCAACTTCTCTTTCGCAAGATCACCAAGCTCAACTTTCTCTTCCCTCATTGCAACATTCCAAACCTGTTGCAAATCTAAATCTTTCCCCTCTAATCGCATGGGCCGCCCCTCTCTAGAAATATTATGTTAAACAAGTGTATTTTCGTGCTATGAATTTAAAGTATGAGCTAAATGCTGCCAAGAAAAACCCATCATAAAAAAAGAAATCCCATAAATTTTAAGTGCTTTGCTAGGCGCGACATAATCCATTTAAAGGCTTTTCTTCATTTGCTTCTGTTTCCAGCAAGTTTTTTCAATACTTTGAATGTAAAGCATGTTCAAAAGCCAGCATTAAATCCAAAGCTTTTATAAATTTTTAAGAATCTACACATTTACTGCAAATTCACAAAAATACTATTTTCCAGCTTCTATGTAGGATGAGTTCATAGATTTTAGAAACTTAAACACATGGAGGAAACTAATGATCAATGGTTCAGGAACAGACGAACTAAGAAAACAATCCAATCATATGGAAACAATTCGCAAAGAGGCCCTTGCTGGAATGGGTGAAATCCTCGAGGAAGGTAAAAGTAAAATCAGTGACCTAAGTAGTAGTGTTGGCGAAGAAGTCACAGCTACAAAAATTAAAGCTGAAAAAAGAATTCAAGCAAAACCCCTGCAATACGTAGCTGGAGCTACTTTGGGTGGTTTGGTTCTAGGTTATCTTTTAGGTAAAAAGAGGTAATCCATGAAACCAGTCCTTGAGCTAATCATAGACCTAGGTTTTCGTAAAGTGGAGGACCTAGCTAGTAATATCACAAAAGATATTCAACAAAGTCTAAACGAAAGTTTTCGCATGTTGACCGCTCTAAATTTTTTGGCCTTAGTCATGGCGATTTCTTTCGTAGCTCTTGTGGCAAGCCTGTACCACTGGGTATTGAGTGCAAATGCCATTGTTGTTGGCCCGATTCAATGGCTCCTACTTTCGGTTTTCATTATAGTAATTTCGGCAATAACATTCTTAGCCATCGATAGAAAGTTAGGAAACTTTAAAAGAGAACAAATGAAACAAAACGAACAATGGGTTGAAATTGGAAGTCTAGCTCTAAGCTTTGTTAAGGACTTTTATGACAAACAAAAACTCGAAGAAGAAATTTATCTACTAAGACAAGAGCTTGAAAAAACTAAGCAACATGATTTTCAAACTAGGTACAAAGAAACAACACCAACGAATTTACATCTATAAACCTATACAAGGAGAACTATATGATTAAGCATATGATTTTATTTTTATTGGCAAGCCCTTTACTACTAGCTTCAGACTTAACCCCTGAAGTACAAAAAGTAACCTTAAAAGAAAACTATAAACCACACATTGGAATACTAAGTGGCTTCACAGAACCAGAAGGAAATCTTGATGCTCACGGTAGTTTGGTCGTCGAAACCGCTCTTCAACCAGTAATCCCGTTTTCCGCTGGACTACAATTTATGCTTTCAGAAATGGATGGAGAAAATGAATCTAAAGTAGAAAGATTCGGTCTACTTGCATCAGCAAGTTACAATTTTGGAGGCTCTACCCCAATCATCAGACACAGTTATTTAATGCTTAGTAGTGGTGCTATATTAGACAAACTCGAAGGCGATGATCAATTCGCTCTAGGGATCATGCCCGCTGTAGGTTTTGACCAACCCATCAAAGCTTGGTCAGAGTCAGAAATGACTTTAGGTTTAAGAGCGAGTTACTTATTTGTAACCGATGCAAGACCTGACGAATTAGCTCTAAGAGCCGCTGTGAAATATTGGTACTAATTAAAAATTTTTATACTAACACGCGCCTGGCTTCTCCTTTAGGGAGAGGCCTTTTTTTTAAAAAAAATATGCCGGCTTCCTTACCGGCAAAATATCTTCCATGTAGGCTCGAGTGTTATTCATGCAATGAAAAATCATTACAATTGGTTCTTTAATTAAACTTTGTCATATCGTAACAATGAGGAACTAAACGCTCTTCCTGAGCGATAGCCTCGGTAGACCCTATCCTTGGGTACGATCACTTCCTTGCGATCAAGATCTAGGTTTAAGTTTCCTAAATCTGTAGGTCGATCAATTGCAAAATTTGGTCTTTCATGCCCTGAAAGAAGATCCTTTAAACGCAGTTTCGCAATTGCCTTTAATGTCTTTTTATTTCTCACACTACATTCGTAATTCTCCGCCTGATTCACACGAAGCTTAAAATTTCCGTTCCCTTGAATCATAGCCACTCGCTTTTCACGCAATCCGTTTTTTGAGTTGCAATGAATCATGTAGTAAGCAAAATCGATTTTCTCCTTAGGAACACTATGCATTTTTTGACCATAGGTCAGGCTTGTGAAGCTTCCTTGCAAATCTACTAAACTCTGCTCCTTGCTGATCTCGATACAAGCCGAATTGTTCAAACCAAGAAGAAAAAGAAATAAAAACTGAACTACTTTTCCGAAACTAACTTTCATTTTTCCCCCGTAGTTTTGGCTTATCCTAAGCCCGAACACCCTATTAATAAGCACAAAGAGTGCCAATCACTAACTACCTAATTTCATTCGGTTATCAGTATGAGATGCCAACTATAGTAGGAATTAGTACCAACAAAAGTGGTAAATGCCACCTTTGCTTGGCATAAGGAATCTAAGAATAGCTGTTTCAAAAAAAGAAAAAGGAGAGCAATGCCTCCTTAGAACTTATATTCATAATTTAAGTAGAATTATTTTAGGCTGCAATTTTATGTTTCAACATCGCTTTCCTCAAACCTTCACGAGAGAGTTGCAAAATCTCGCAGGCTTTCGTTCGGTTCCCTTCCACCTCATTCAGTATTCGCAATATATGTTGTTTTTCGACATGATTCTTTGCCTCTTTTAAACTTACATTACCAATATTTAGTTTTGCGACATTGCTATCTTCAGAACTACCTAGCTGATTCGTACTTAAATCAAAGTCTTCTTCTACCAATACATCGCGACTCCCCGCCAAAATGATCGCTCTTTCTAACCGGTTTTGTAACTCACGAATATTGCCTGGCCAAGAGTAGGACTTCAAAGCCTCTAAGGCTTTGTCACTAAGTTTTATCGACTTCCAGCCTCTAGTTTTGGAAAAGTGATCCATGATTCCTTCACAAATAAAACCAATGTCTTTTGGTCTTTTCCTTAACGGAAGCAATTGAACACTCAAAACATTCAAGCGAAAGAATAAATCCTCTCGAAAACTTCCATTCTTAACAAGCTCGGGCAAATCTCTGTGAGTTGCAGCAAGCAGTCGAAAGTTTACAGGGATTTCTTCATCCTCTCCCCCTACTCGACAAACCACTTTTTCCTGTAATACACGCAACAACTTAGCTTGTGCCGCAGGGGGCATCTCACCAATTTCATCCAAAAACAACGTACCACCATGTGCTAGTTCGATTTTTCCTTTTCTTTCAGTAACATCAGTAGCCGCACCTTTAACCACTCCAAACAACTCGGCTTCAAACAAATTCTCTGGAATTGCAGCGCAATTAATAACGATAAATGCCTTATCCGCTCTACTTGAATTAAGGTGTATATACCTTGCGATCAACTCTTTACCTGTTCCACTTTCACCACCAATTAAAACACTTGAGTCCGATTCAGCCATTAAAGGCAATTGGGAATAGGTTTGTTGCAAAAAGCTATGATTACTATAAAGGAGTTTATTGTCTTGAATTACACTTAAACGTTCTTTGCGGTCTTCAAGAAGCTTGTGCTTATCTGCTTTTAAACTCTCTGTATTTTTATTTTGTTCGATGGCCAAACTAGCATACAAAGCCAAGACTTGAGCCGCTTGAAGGTCTGCTGGAACAAAATCACTTTGGCCGTCTGCTTTATTTAATAATTCCAAGACGCCTAATTTTTTCCCAGAAGGAGTGACCAATGGTATGGCCAATACTTTTTTGGTTTCATAACTTGTCTCACTATCTATATTGCTTAGAAACATTTGGTTTTTAAGAGCGTCATTTTCAATCAAAGGAGCTTGAGTGGTAAAAACGTATCCAGCGATACCTTGATTTGCCGCGATACTAATTTTTTTAGTTCCCAAACCAGTAGCGATAAGTGAAGTTAACTTTTGTTTCTTATTCGATTTTTCATCAATCTCGTCGGCGATAAAAATGGTTCCCCGATCTGCTTTTGTTGCTTGGATACTTGTGCTTAGAATTTTATGAACCAATTGATCCCAACTACTAGACTCAAAAAAACCGGCACACAGACTACTTAACTCTTGCAATAAATTATCGTTTGACATGAAGCTAGTATACCTAAAGAAATTCACTTTTTGGCAAAAAAGCTTGCCAGCAACTTAAGTTGGGACACTTATGTTAGATAATTAGATTCTTTCTCAATTATATACTTGGGTCGTCTTAAAATAATACATCCATGCCAACTTAAATTTCAATAAAGCCTAATTTTGAGTATGACAAACTTATCATAAAACAAAAACCACTTTTCATTCATTTTTAATCTTAAAACTCTAACAGAGTCTCTAAAAACATAACTACAAAAACGATCGTCGCAAGCTTAGCTTTCTAATTTAATGAGCTAAGCTCACCCATGTATTAGCTTAAAGAAATAAGATTAAATTCCGCTCTCTTAGCTCCAAAGCAGCGTGAAAGCATAGGACCTTAATTACTTAAGACTTCCAACACCTGCTCTCTGTACACGCTGGCTGACGCATATTCATCTTTATAAATTTGATCCACTAAGTCGACGGTTTCCTGAGGGACGGAGTCGTATCGAGCTATCTCTTCTTCTCTGTTAACTTTCTCTCGTTTAGTTTTATCCTCTTCCTTAGTAAATTGTTTCAGAGCTGAGTCAAAGCGTTGGGTAAATTCATTCGCCTCGAAAAGAACCTGCTTTTTTAATATCTTCATTTTTAATACATCATCGTCAGATACTTTTAACTTCTCAGCGTAATAGTCAGTAGATAAAATACCTACTACCATCATCGTTCCTAATAGATTTTGATTGTTTTTTAACAAGGACTGCATGGAGTTTTTTAAAATTTGGATATCATTGACAGATAAGTTGATATTGTACTGTAAATGAGTCTCAAGAAAAGCGCGAATCAATCGATAGTGAGTGAGTAATCCACATGGCTTATCCATCAGTATAACATAATCTAAAAGCTTTACAGGACTGGCTTTAAGCTCAGTGTAATAGGCCTTTCTGATTCTAAAAAACTTTTCATCCATCGTAGGATAACTTTTAATGATCTCCCTAAATGTCTTGATATCTTTTTTGTTCTTCAAAAACGGATAACTATCTTTTTTCTTTGTAATTGCTAAGGTCGCAAATTTTTCTTCGACACTCTTACAAACTGGCTGCAAATTGTCATAGGCCATTAGCTGATCAGAGTATTTTGTTTTGCGTGGATACTTAGGAGAACTTGCACACGCACTTAGTAAAAACAGTGTTAATAGAGTCGAGAAAATTTTAAGCATCAATCCAGCTCCCCTTTTAAGAATCATTGATTTCTAAGAGTAACATATGGCTGCTAGCTGACACAAAAAAATATCTAAAATCCTAAAGCTTAAGCTACTTATCTGATGTCTTGCAATATGTGCTCAATTTTGGTTGCCTTTTACTAATTTGAAATACCAGCTTTTAAAGAAAAAATTAGCACGGAAAGTTAATCCCAATAAACTAAATCTAAGCTTGCATTCGGCTTTAGATTGATTTTCTACTTGAAAACCTTCTCATTTTTTTAAGTAGGTAGTCACTATTCTGTGCCATATTCTTGATGTTTTAGCCTTCTACCGATAGAACTGATTCACTTTACAATTTTTATTAAACCCACTTTCATACAGCTAAGTTTCTAATTCTCCTTTCGAGAATTGAAGAATGTAAATCCATTTAAGTTTAGGGAAAGATATTCAAGATATCTTGTAAATAAACTCCAAAGCTCAACAGAGTCGAGATTAAAAATTCTAGCATTAAGTTCGATCTAATTTTACCGAACAAAGACTGTTAAACAATTGGAGGCCCCATGAAATTGAAAATATTGTTTGTTTTATTCTTTTCCGCTATTCCGTTCTCAGGGCACGCAGAAGGTGAAACCAAATTAACTGTTACAAGTGAATATGTCTGGCGTGGTACAAGACTTTCCAACGGTGCGGCTGCACAAGCGGAACTAAGTAGAGAAATTTACCACAATTTAGAAGTAGGCTTGTTTGCCTCAAATGTTTCCGAAGACATTTCAGAAAGGGACTCAGAAGCTGACTTACATTTGATCCAATATTTTGATCTGAACGAAAATCATAGATTTGGAATTGGTGTTGTTGGCTATTTGTACCTAACCCATACGAGCCATAACACGACAGAGGCGCACCTTTCCTATGAAAACCAATGGTTCAATTTTAAAGTTTACAACACACAAAAGTATTTTGGGAAAAATACTGGTTCTACTTATTTAAATGTTGGAACGAAGTTTTTAGTCACTTCCGATATTTTAATGAAGTTAAATCTCGGACAAACAACTTATGAAGATGAAGTTGAAGCGGGATACAAGAACTACCATGATTACAAAATCAGCCTAGAAAAAGAATATAACTTAGGAACCTTTGATTTGTTCTTCTCTTCAGCCAATCGCTACGAATGGGATGGAAGCACCAAAGAGAAACAACATGACGATGTTTTAGGAGTTAGCTTTACTGTCGATGTAAAATAATATCTTAGACTTTTTCGAGGCCTTCAAGCTTGTCAAATTGAGGGCCTAGTCTTCTTTCAAAATAGCGATAGCCTCAGCATAATTTCTTTTAAAAACAAACGAACCTGCTACGAAGACATCAGCACCAGCATCGCGGCACAGTTTTACTGTTTCTTCGTTAATGCCACCATCAACTTCAATGTAAAAATCTAAGCCCTTATCTTCTTTCCATTTTTTAAGTTGAAGTATCTTTTCAATTTGATCTGCCATAAAGCTCTGACCACCAAAACCTGGTTCTACAGTCATCACTAAGACGAGATCCAACTTTTCAAGAACAGATTCTATTTCAGACACAGGAGTATTAGGCTTAATGCTTAAACCTACTTTTTTACCCGCGTCTCTAATTTGCTGCACATAGGAGTCAAAATCTTCGCAAGCTTCCCAGTGACAAGTCACTAAATCAGCCCCTGCTTTTAAATAATCGCCAACCCATTTTTCAGGCTTATCGATCATCAAGTGTACATCTAAAAAAGCGCCTTCGACCTGACGAAGAGATTTTACCACCGGAGCACCAATGGTTAAATTAGGAACGAAATGACCATCCATCACATCAACATGGATCCAGTCTGCCCCAGCCTTAATGACCGCTTCTACCTCAGCACCTAGTTTTGAAAAATCAGCCGATAAAATCGATGGGGAAATTAAAGAATTAGCCAAGTTTGTCTCCTACTTTCAAGTCAGTCCCTGTAAGATAGGCACTCACTTCCATTTTAGGCTTATTTTGCGGCTGAATTTCTAAAATCTCAAGCGATGCTTCACCGCAAGCTACTGTAAAAGACTTTTTGTCCACAGCAATTACCTGCCCAGCTTCACCCTTTTTATCAGAAATTAGCATTTTATGGATTTTCAGCATTTTACCATCACGGTAGGTCAAAGAGCCTGGCCAAATTTTCATACCGCGGTAGCGATTAAAAATTTCACGCGCAGATAAAGACCAATCAATTTCTGCATCTTCTTTTTTTAGTTTTTTTGCGATGGTCACTTTGGATGCATCTTGTTGTTCACTAGATAAATTTCCACGGATGTAGTCCATTAAATCGACCCGAATCAAGTCAGCGCCTAAGTGCTTTAATCGGTCATACAAAACGACAGCATCTACATCATCACTCAATTCTACTTTTCGGACTCCAATTAAATTTCCAGCATCTAAAGCTAAATCAATTTTCTGCAAGCTCACGCCCGACTCGGCATCCCCTTCCATTAAGGCACGTTGAATAGGAGCAGCTCCCCGCCATCTTGGCAACAGGCTTCCATGAATATTTACGCAACCTCGGTGAAAGCTATCGATCACTTCTTGTTTTAGTATTTGTCCATAAGCAACCACTACGCCAATCTCAGCATTACAAGTGCGAAGCTTTTCGATACTCTCGGGAGTGTTAATGGATTCAGGAGTGAAGACTTCTAAATCATGTTTTAAAGCTAGCTCTTTTACAGGGCTTGCTTTCAGTTGCATTTTTCTACCTGCAGGGCGATCCGGTTGAGTCACCACTAACAATACTTCATAATGTTCATCTTGAATTAAAGCATCAAGGGCTGTCACCGCAAAGTCTGCGGTGCCCATGAATACTACTGGAACTACGCTCATGTTTTAGGCCTCAGCTGTTGTGTCGTCGTAACCGTATTTTTTGATTTGTTTTGTGATGCGATTTCTACGAACCATGGAAAGACGTTCAATAAAAATTTTCCCGTCCAAATGATCGATTTCATGTTGAATACAAACTCCCGTCAATGAGTCCGCTTTAAGAAAAAGCTTTTCACCTTTTTCATTTAAAGCTTCTACTTCAACATAAGCAAATCTTTCTACCTGCTCAGTGTAACCGGGAACACTCAAACAACCTTCTTCCCATTTAATCTTTCCTTCTTTTTTTGTAATAACAGGATTGATTAAAATTAACGGAAATGGAATCGCTTGCTCAAGCTCAGTCATATCTTCAGTAGTAAAATTGCCTTGTTCATCTTTTGATCTTGTATCGATTACTAACATACGAATGTTTTTTCCAATTTGTGGAGCTGCCAATCCAACCCCTGGAGCATCGTACATAGTTTCTAGCATATCTTGTCCCAAAATAGCGATCTCGTCTGTCACTTCATCTAGCTTAGTGGACATCTTTTTCAAGATCGGATTTGGGTATGTGATTATCTCTAATTTCGCCATAAATTCCTCAACGAAGTTAATTTATCTCTAACTTATATTTTAGCACAAATACCCAGTTTTTGCCATCAATTCAAGCCAGAGCCCTTCTAAGGCCTTTATTTTAAATATTTTTTAATGATTTTATCAATTTATTGGTAGATTTCGCTAGTTAGCAGCCTTAGCTTTTAGTTCCCGTGTACCGTGGGCCAACACAAATTAGTGCATCGTCAGCTTTTAATCTAGGCTCTTTACCTGTGTACAAAGACCCAAAAAACTCTAAAATCGCTGAAACTCACACATCTTAAGAACAAATTAAAAGAAGCTCAAAATTTTATGCTTCTTTTTCCAAGTCATCATTTATAACTCCCTTAAAAAGCGGGGCCTAAAAGATTGCTTTAAGACCTTGGCAAATGAAGAAAAATAAGACAGTCCCTAAATCGAGATTTACATCAAATTCATCGTGCCTAGCTTCGGGATTTATACAATTTGTCCATATCCCATTAGAGTCACTCAGTTCATTTCCATGATTACCCTAATAACCAAAACTTTTCCCTCAAAGCTTGAAACCATTGATTTTAGAATCGTTTTGCTACTGGGTTCTTTCTCAAAAAAGTGACGCTAAAGGCATAAAAAAAGCC
>CERX01038311.1_pt1 | contig 19898 bp, 19 predicted proteins | sample 350251 | NCBI WGS metagenome assembly CERX01 (sample SAMEA2621044, study PRJEB7988) | marine metagenome | biome: marine biome (ENVO:00000447); feature: deep chlorophyll maximum layer (ENVO:xxxxxxxx); material: "saline water (ENVO:00002010), including plankton (ENVO:xxxxxxxx)" | depth 50 m
AGTGCACTGCGTTCATCGGGGTAACCCTCTATTGTTGGAATAATGTAATTGGCCCGTTGGGACCGCTGACGCTACAGGACATCCCCACTGTGCTGCGGCATACTGTGGAGCGTTCGGTATGAGGGGAGTCTAGACCGTGACGGCAAAGCGGACTGTCAAACAAATTACAGTGTCCGAGATGGGCAACAGCCCGATGCTCGCCAAGCTGCTGCAGAAGAACCGCTGGTTCGGTGAGCTGCCACAGGACGTGCTCGATGAGCTGCTGGCACTGGGCCGGGTGCGTTCATTGCAGGACGGCGAGTTTGTCTACGCCAAGGACGACCAGCCCGATGGCCTGTACGGCGTCATCAGCGGCAGCGCGCGTATCAGCAACATCGGCCAGGACGGACGCGAGGCGGTGCTGGCGATCCTTAGTCCCGGCAGCTGGTTTGGTGAGATTTCCCTGTTTGACGGCCTGCCGCGCTCGCACGATACCGTCGCCAGCGGGCCAACCGAACTGCTGATGATTCCGCGCACCGGCTTTCACCAGATGCTCGAACGCCGTCCCGAGCTCTACCCGCTGTTCATGCGCCTACTGTGCCGGCGCATTCGCATTTCCTTCGCCATGCTGGAAGACAGCGCCCTGCTGCCCCTGTCCTCGCGTCTGGCCAAGCGCCTGCTGATGCATGCGCATAATTACGGTCAGACCGACGACGATGGTCGTCGCCCCTGTGTGCAGCTATCGCAGGAATCCCTCGGGCAAATGCTCAACAGCTCCCGCCAGAGCATCAACAAGTTGCTGAAGCAGCTTGAAGCGCTGGGCTGGCTGCAGATTCAGTACGGTCAGATTCTGCTGCTCGATGAGGACGCCCTGACCCAACTGGCCAGCGGCGCCCCGTTGCCGCGCGATTAACCGCGTAGAGCGGCAATAAAGTCCTGCAGCCAAGGTTCGGCGTCGGTGTCTGGCGTCACGGTCTCGCTTGCATCGAGCCGCAGCATGGGCAACGCCTCGCGCCCCTGCAGCTCCAGCAGCAGCTCACGCATCTGCTCGCCACCCTGGCAGAAGGTATCGCCGTAAGCGGAATCCCCCAGCGCGATCACACCAAAGGGCACCCCGGTAAACAGCGGGAAGCGGTCACGCATAGTGTGAAACAGCGGCGCCAGAGTGTCAGGCAGCTCGCCCATACCGGTAGTAGAGCAGCACACCAGCAACGCTTCTGGCGCCAGCGCCAGGAGACTGTCTAGTTCCAGCGGGCGCAAGCGTGACACCTGCAAGCCCGCCGCCTGACACAGCGTTTGCGCCTCGTCGGCAACCAAGTCCGCTGTACCAAATACCGACCCGCTGATGATTACCAGATGCATGCTACCCCCAACTGTCATTGAACTGGCCGGCCATTATGCCGCAATGCAACGCACATGGTCGCCTGATTGCTGGACAGTAGGCGGCGCTGCTATAGAATGTGGCCAGAATCCATTACGCGGGTGTCGAATGATCAACGCCAAGCTGCTGCAACTCGTCGTCAATGCCTCCAACGACGGCATCGTGGTCGCCGAACAGGAAGGCGACGACAACATCCTTATCTACGTGAACCCCGCGTTCGAGTCGCTGACCGGCTACTCGGCAGAGGAAATCCTTTATCAGGACTGCCGCTTTCTGCAGGCCGACGACCGCGACCAGGACGCCTTACAACAGCTGCGCGACGCCATTAAACAGCGCCAGCCCTGCCGCGTAACCCTGCGAAACTACCGCAAGGACGGCAGCCTGTTCTGGAACGAGCTATCGGTCACCCCGGTACTCAACGAAGCTGATCAACTGACTTACTTTATCGGCATTCAGAAAGACGTAACCGCCGAAGTCGAAGCCCGCCAGCGGGCCTTGGCGTTGGAGGATGAAGTGACGGCACTACGCGAACGCCTGTCCCGGACTTAGTAGCCTAACCGGATGTTGTCGAGCGTAAAGGTCTCCAAGTCGACACCGTAACTGCCGTCAACCAACACCTGCGCTACACGCAGACGCTCCGTCGGCGCGACGCCAGACTGCTCGGCAAGGTCAACCACCCGCTGTTGCATGGCGCGTTTGTGCGTATCACGTACCAGCCCCACCCGCGGCGATAACCGGTTATCCGGATCTACCGACAAAACAACCCCAACCTCGCCGCTGTTGAGTTCCACCAGTGCTCCCGGCGGATAGATACCGATGCACTCGATAAACTGCACCACCAACTGCTCATCAAACTGCACGCCGCGATTTTCGTAGAGAATCTTCAGCGCTGTAGCTGAGCTTTGCGCATCGCTGTAACAGCGGCGACTCGTAATGGCATCGTATGCATCGACAATAGCGCAAGCACGCGTGTAGAAATCCAGGCTGGCAGCCGGCAAGCCGCGCGGGTAGCCACGCCCATCCAGCCTTTCGTGATGACTGAGCGCCACGTTCAGCACCTCGGCTGGCAGGTCAGCGTCACGGCTAAGCTCTTCGTGTCCGTAGGTCACATGTAGCTTCACATGTTCAAACTCATCAGCGGTCAGCCGTCCTAGCTTATTCAGGATAGCCTGGTCCAACCGCATCTTGCCGACGTCGTGCAGCATGCCGCACAAACCCAACAGCTCGATGTGTTTACGCCCGAGGCCCAGCTTGCGGCCTAGAGCCATGGCCAGTACGCCCACATTCATACAGTGTTCTGCGGTGTACTGATCACGATGCTTGATGCGGCTGAGCCAGAGCATCGCCGACGGATTTCGGATAATGGATTCGACGCAACCCTGCACCAGCACCGGCGTCTCGTGAGTCGACGCATCACGACCGCATTCCAGGGAGCCCAACAACTCGCGAACTGCGTCCAGCGTCTCCCCATAACGACGAGCCGCAGCAGGGAGCTCGGCACGAATGTCAGTGGTCACTGGATAAGCCGGCGCGGGTAGCTTTGGAGCTGCGGACTCCAGCTTTTCGATATTAATAGAGGTTTTGTAGAGGTCGATGTACACATGACGGCACAAGCTGCGAAGTGTCATCAGGTCATCTGGGTCTTTCAGCAGGAAGCCCTGAAACAAGAAAGGCGCCTCAATCCAGGGACGATCGAGTTCACAGACATACATCCCGAGTCGGAGCTGACCGGCATCTATCTTGAGAACCTGTAACCCTGTGTGCGGGCCGGCCCGTAATGACATAGAACGATACCCCTAGATAGAACGCTTACCGGCCGCTCAGACAAGCCCCAAACAATAGTAGGGTGATCGCCTAAGGAGAATGCAATTATAGCGCTTTGATATCACTCAAACCGAACACTACGCAATGGCGTCGACCGTTGCGCCTACTCCGTTGATCAGAATCTCTGCCCCCTGCCCGCCCTGACACCCTCGCTCAAGGCAAGCTACGCAACCCTAGCTATCAAAGCGCCCAGCCAGCATCTGACGGGCGCGGTCCATCAGGGCCTGGCCAGCTTCACCGAGTCGAGACACACCCAGCTCGGCGAACTCCTCCTCCTGCAGCGCACAGCAACTACCGGCCATGGCGACCGGGCAGGCTACGCCCTGATTCAAGCGCGGCAACGACTGGGTCAGCAGCCGGCGCTCCAGCGACTGCTCACTGAACAACACCAGTGCGGCCGCAGCGCTGTGCTCAACCAGCGGCAGCAGCGTACCCAAATCAGGGGCTTCTCCCAGTACCAGCAGATTAACGCCGATTTCGCGCAGCAGGACGGCCACCATCAGCAAATCCAACTCGGCCTCACGCCCTTGCAGGTTGATCAACAGCAAGGTGACCTGCCCGGACTCCAGATGTCCTGCTCGCTGAGCCAGCCGGGCGCGCAGAAAGCTGTCGAGCAGCGCTGCCGAGGCTGACGAGGCGCTCTGCCGACGATGCAAAGGGCGCAGAATCGAGACCAGCGCCGTAACCAGGGGCACTTCCGTCATCAACTGCGCGTACAGTCGCTCCAGCAGCAGCGGGTCGCCTTGCAGCAGCGCCTGATCCAGGCGTTGCAGCCAGAAGTCATAGCGCGAGAAAGCCGCGTCATCAAGCACCACCTCGGGCTCGTCGACATCGCCGCGGTCCAGTATGCCCGCGACCTTGCTAACCGGCACCCCACGCGCAATCCACTGGGTAACGCTGCGTACACGCTCAATATCCTGCAACGAATACAAACGATGCCCGCCGTCCGTCCGGTGGGGAACCAGCAGGCCGTAACGACGCTCCCAGGCGCGCAGGGTTATGGGGTTCACACCTGTCAGGCGCGCTACCTCGCGAATCGGGTACAGCGTCTGACGCGCCGCTTCAGGGGTTTGGTTCATGATCTGGATCCATAGCAGGCCGCAGCCAAAACTAAAAACCTGTACAGTGTACAACAATGTTATACATTAGTGACGACAGCAACTCAGGTGCGGCGTGCTACCATTGCGCCCTTTTTAACTCCAGCCAACGGCATTTCAACGAAATACAGCATGCAGGCAGTCAAGCAGGGCACAGAGCACAGCGAGCGATGCGACACCACCATCGTCATTACCGGCGGCGCGCAGCGCGTCGGATTGTACTGTGCCGAGCGTCTGGCCGCCGATGGCTTTCAGGTCCTGATTACCTGTCGACATTTGCGCTCGGAGTGGCAACAACGGCCGCTTGCCTCCGGCATCGAGCCGATGCTGGCGGACTTTTCGACCGTCGAGGGTATCGAGCAGTTCATTCGCGAGCTGAAAAACCGTGCGCCAAGGCTTCGCGCCATCATTCACAACGCCTCACTCTGGCTGGATGACAGCGCCGGCGCCGATGCACTGAAGCAGATGTTTATGGTGCACATGCAGGCCCCCTATCTGATCAACCAGCAGTGCCGCGACCTGTTTCCGGCAGGTGAGCCAGCCGACATTATTCACCTGAGCGACGATGTCACCCGCAAGGGCAGCGCCAAGCACATTGGCTACTGCGCCAGCAAGGCTGGTCTGGAGGCACTGTCCCGTTCGTTTGCCGCGCAGTTGGCGCCGCACATCAAGGTCAACGCCATCGCTCCGGCGCTGATCATGTTCAACCCCGAGGACGACGACGCCTACCGCGCTCGCGCGCTCGCCAAATCCGCGCTGGGCATGGAGCCCGGCCCGCAGGTCGTCTACCAGTCCGTCCGCCACCTGATGGACAACCCCTATATAACCGGAAGCTGCCTGCCATTGAACGGCGGCCGGCACCTCAAGTAAGCCGACGAGACAATGCCATGAGCCTGGAAAAACTGACCAGTAACTACCACGACATCCTCAGCAACCTGGGCGAGCAGCCCGAGCGTGAGGGCCTCAAGGGCACGCCCAAGCGCGCCGCCAAGGCCATGCAGTTTCTCTGCCGTGGTTACACCCAGTCGCTGGATGAGATCGTCAACGGCGCCCTGTTTGAGTCGGACAACGACGAAATGGTGATCGTGCGCGACATTGAGCTCTACTCGCTGTGCGAGCACCACCTGCTGCCATTCATCGGCAAGGCACATGTCGCCTACATTCCGACCGGCAAGGTGATCGGCCTGTCCAAGGTAGCGCGTATTGTCGACATGTTTGCCCGCCGTCTGCAGATTCAGGAAAACCTGACGCGGCAAATTGCCGAAGCCGTGCAGCAAGTGACCAACGCCCGCGGCGTGGCCGTGGTGATCGAGGCCCAGCACATGTGCATGATGATGCGCGGGGTCGAGAAGCAAAATTCAGAAATGATGAGCTCAGTGATGCTGGGAGACTTCCGCGAGTCGTTCAACACCCGCCAGGAATTCCTTCAGCTGATCAGCCGAGGCAAGTGACATGCAGCAACTGACGCCTGGCTTGGCGCGCATCCGCATCAAGAACCTGCGCCTACGTACCTATATCGGTATCAAGGAAGAGGAAATCCTCAACCAGCAGGATATTCTGATCAACGCCGTGATTCTCTATCCGGCCGCCGACGCAGTAAGCGGTAACCAGATTGAGCAGGCGCTGAATTACCGCACCATCACCAAGGCCATCATCGCGCATGTCGAGGGCAACCGCTTTGCCCTGCTGGAGCGCCTGACCCAGGAGCTGCTGGACATCGTCATGCAGCACGACCAGGTGCGTTATGCCGAGCTGGAAGTCGACAAGCCACACGCCCTGCGCTTTGCCGAGTCGGTCTCGATCACCCTCAGTGCGCAGCGCGACTAGCCCGGCGTTGACATTGACCGACAGGGTTTTATGCTTGCGCTCAGAACGGGCGCACCCTGTGCGCGCCTGAGCCAGCCGACCAACGTGGAGCCAAACATGACCAAGCAGGAGCGTCTTGAACTGGAAGCCGCCGCCTTCCGCAATCTGGTCAGCCACCTGCGCAACCGCAAGGACGTGCAGAACATTGAGCTGATGACCTTGGCCGGCTTCTGCCGGAACTGCCTATCCAAGTGGTACAAGGCTGCGGCCGATGACATGGATATCGAGCTGAGCATGGACGAGGCACGCGAAGCCGTCTACGGCATGCCCTACGCCGAATGGAAGGCGAAGTATCAGACCGAGGCGACAGCCGAACAACAGGCCGCCTTCGACAAGTCTCAAAAACAGGACAAAGCATGACCGCCGAGCAGTTCATCGCCCGCCTGGGCACCCCGCAGCATCTGTTTGCCGACACTCTGGCGTTTATTGACGTCCACTACCAGCATCAGCCCACGGCCTTTAATAATGGCCCGGTACACAACAGCGCCGAGCAGAATCAGGGCTCGTGCAAGGTACTGGCAATGGCGCTGGACCTGGGGCTGACCGACGCCCAAGCCCTGCAGTGCTTTGCCGAACACTACCAGGCCGTACTGAGCAACCCTCAGGGTAGTGACCACGCCAACATCCGCGCGCTGATGGCAGGGGGTCTCGGCGAGGTATCCTTCCAGGGCACCGCGCTCACCCGTCGCCAGAGCTGAGCTGATGGCCGTCAAGCAGCTACAACCGGTCGGTGACTATCCGGCTACCGGCATCTTCCGCCGCCTGTTTTCGGCCGGTTACGATCTGTTTCTGCTGCTGGCAGCGCTAATGGTGACCACCCTGCTCTACCTTGGCAGCCACATCCTCATCAGCGGCGAACCCGCAGCCCATCAGCAGGCAGAGCAAGGCGCCTACATCGGCGACCCCATACTGACGCTGATCGTGCTGCTGGTCACAGTGGCGTTCTACACCTGGTTCTGGACCAAAAAGGGCCAGACTCTGGGCATGCAAGCCTGGCGCATCCGCCTGCAGCAGCCCGATGGCCGCTCCATTACTTCGCGTCAGGCGCTGATCCGCCTGGCCGTAGCGCAGGCCTCCTGGCTGTGCCTGGGCCTGGGTTTCCTGTGGCAGCTATGCGACAAACAAGCCCGCTGCTGGCACGATATCGCCTCGGGCACCCAGCTGATCACCCTGCCCAAAGGCACCTTCAAAGACTGATAAAGCAACACCCGACCGCGTACCCAAAACTGGGTACGCCCAACGCAAATACCCTATTTTAGGTACGACCTTCGCAGCGAATGCCTCCTACAGTGCCGGTGCCATCACGCACATCAAGGGACTCTCTGCATGCACAACCTAAAAAAATGGCCACTGGCCCTCGCTGTCTCCTCGACCCTGACTCTCACTGGCTGCCTCGGCGGTGGCGGGGGCGGCGGCAGTGACGGAAACACCGGTGGTGGTGCGGCCACAACTACGCGCTACAGCCTTACCGTGGGAACACCTACTACCGTTACGGCGATCAATCTGTCAGCTCAGGAGCGGATTGCCCAAGCAATTGTCGACTTCCTCATCACCCCGGCGCTTGCGGACACCTTTGACGACCTGGACCCCTCCACATTCCGTGTCATCACTATCGAGGCCGATGGCAGCCTGGTCGAGCTGGGCGCTGACGAATTCACCGCTGAGGCCAATGACGCAGGTGACGGCTATATACTCGAGTTGCCCTTTGGCTCGCGCATCAACAGCTATATCGAAGTGCCCCTGCCTAGCGGCGTCAACTACACCACGCCCACTACCCGCGACGACCTGTTCGCCAACCCGCTGACCACGTTCGTCACCCAGCAGATTGCCAGCCGCACCGCACAGTTCGACGAGCTAACACTGGAAGAGGTCGACCAGATCATCGAGGCCGTGCTGGAGATGGCCAACGACCCAGCGGTGCAAGCAGAGCTGGAACAAGCCATCAACAGCAGCTCCAGTACCGAACAGCTGCTCGAACAGGTTGGCGCCAAGCTCTCAGCCACTATCGAGCAGCAGCTGGACGACAAGGCCGCCCCCGCCCTCGACAGTAGCGCCGCAGATCAGGCTTCCGGCGGCTACTACAGCGAAAACATGACCGTTGGCGGTTACGCTGACCGTGGCGCGGGCATTCTGCTTGGCGGCAACCGGAGCAGCGCGATTGAGCTGGATATCACTGGCGACACCGGCACGTTCAGCGTACCGGCCGGCACCTTCAAGGAAATGGAAATCGTCGTTGGCCTGGGCGCGTACAGCGGCGCATACTCCCAGGCATGGATCGACGATGAAGACGATAGCGGCAGCTTCAGCGCCGACGCCCGCGGCATCCTGTTTGCTGAAAGCGAAGACCTCGAGGACTACGAAAAAGACAGTGGTGACGTAGAAGATTGCGAGACGCAAACCGCTGCCTGTACCGACCGCGAATACAGCGGCGCCACCCGTTTCACCGCAGCCGGTCCGGCCAACTCCCCGCTGGATGTCATGGTTGGCTCCCAGTTCTACACCCGAGAGGTGCGCGATGACACCAACACCCCGCAACTCCAGGTGCTTAACCACACCTTGGACGTGATGCTGCGACGCGCCAGCCAGATGCCCACGGTTGACGGTAAATACGGCGTTGTCGAGCTGTTGTTTGAAGCCGGCGACAGCGATCTGGATATCTACGTCTACAACAACCTGCTGGAAATCGATGGCGCACAGGGCAGTTACTGCGAGCAGGGTCGCCGCAACCTGGAGATTTATCCGCAGAAAGGAACATATGAGTTCGATCGCTTCAACTACCAGGCCTGCCAGGGCGATGAGGGCTGGGATTGGGATGACCCGAATGTCGGCGAAAGTGGAAGCTTCCCGCTCAGCGTAGCCAGCGACGGCAAGCTGGTGCTGGATGACGAGCTGGAAGGATACGCGTCACCGGATGGCCGCACCCTGCTGCTGGGCGTTGAAGCCACCGAAGTGCTCGACGGCGCGATCGAAGAAAACGATGGGGAGCAACACTTCCGCCAGATGCTGTTGGCCGTCAAAACCGCTAGCACCAACAATCTGGCCAACCGCGAATATCGCTTGATGGCGATCGGCATGTACGCCGAAACAGGCCTGGTCGAGCCAACCCGTCTGAACGCTGGCAGCCTGCGCTTTGACGCCGAGGGCAACGCTGAAATGAGCGCCGCCTGGCACTGGCAGCAGGTGACCGAGTCCGGCTTCAGCGACTCCAGCCTCAATGAGCAGTTCAACCTGGCGTTCGATACGGACTTCGATGAGGGCACTCTGCAGCTGCAAGCGGTGCAGGACAACAACGACGGTGGCCAACTGACGTTCACCGCCGACGGTTACGTCCAGGAAGGCGAGCGCCTGATCGTGCTCGGCGCCAGCGGCGAGAACTCCGACGGTGGCGACTTCAGCGGCATGATGATCGGGGTATGCACCAACTGCGACGAATAATCGCTTTGTCGCAAGCCCTAGAGCGCCCGGCACCCTGCCGGGCGCTTTGCTATTGGGCGAGCGTCTATAGCCCTCACGCTATGCCAACACATATCCCCGGCGAACAGGCAAGTGAAACAGCCACAGCGCCTGGCATACCGTTAGTTGATCAGCCCCATACGGATGGCTTCCTGCACCGCCTGCGCCCGACTGCTGATACCCAGCTTGGCATAGATATTTTTGATGTGTTTGGCCGCCGTGTGATAACTCACACCCAACATATCGGCTGCTTCCGCAGTCTTGTAGCCATTACCAATCACCAGCAAAAACTCCTGCTCACGAGCGCTCAGCAACCCAGCACAGTCGGCCTCCGGCAAGTCGCGCTTGCGCGCCTCTTCGGCCATCTCCAGCGGCACCTGCTGAAAGTAACCAAGCATGCGCTGGGCAATCTGCGGTGACAGTGGTGGCACCCCCTTGACGATACCCAACAGCGCGCTGGCAATCTGCTCCTGCGGGTCCTCCTTCAGCAAATAGCCATTGGCCCCAGCCTGCAACGCCGGGAACAAGTGCAGGTCATCGTCGTACATGGTGGCCACTACCAGTTGCGCATCAGGATGCTGCTGACGACATTGGCGAATAAAATCCACACCGGAGCCGTCAGGCAACTGCAGATCGACCAGGCACAGCTGCGGCACCTGTTGCTGCAGCGCCGTCAACGCACCCTGCAAGGTCGCATGGCAGCTGATCTGCGCGTCAGGCCAAGCGCGCCACACGGCATCAGTCAGCCAGCGCTGCGCGTCCTTCAGATCTTCCAGTATGAGTATCTGTTTCATGTCTGCGGCCCGCCTCCCAACGGGATTTCACAGCGCATGGCCAAGCCGCCCTCCAGCCGACTCCACCAGCGCACCTCTCCTCCCAGCTCCTCACAGCGCTGCCTGGTACCCACCAGACCAACACCCTCAGACGTCAGGCCCGACGCCAGCAAGCCACGACCATCGTCACAAAAATCCAGAATCAGCCGCTCCCCGGCCAACCTCAAACGCACCTGCACGCCAGTCGCACCGGCGTGTTTGAAGGTGTTGGAAAATGCTTCACGCAGAATGCGCGACAGGTTTCGCTCGCTGCGCGGACTAAGCAACCGGGTACGAGCCTCGGGTTCGAGCTGCATATCCAGCGTCAGACCAAACAGCCGACAGCGCTCACGCGCCTCTGCCTGCCAGCGTGCGTAGCTCTGCTGCAACTGGACCGTACCCTTTTGCAGGCCCTGAATCACCTCGCGCAGCTCTCGCAGACAATCGCGCGCCAACTGCTGCAGCTCATCACTTCCCTGGGCGCGGTACACCACTGACAAGAGCCGCGCCCCGACATCGTCGTGCAGGTCGCGCGCTACCCGGCGGCGCTCACTGATAACCCCACTCTGATACGACTGATGATATTGCTGGGCGTAACTGAATAGGGTCAGTGCCTGACGACAAAAAGCCAGATCCTGGCGATCGAACAGACGGCTGCCTGCGGCCGCGTAGCTAAGCACCAGCCCTTCGCCCTCGCCAACTGCCGGCACCTGCAGGCGCAAACCATTGTCCAGGATGCGCAATTCGCTGCCGTCAGGCGCGCTGTCACAACTCAGCGGCTGGTAGATATCGCGCATCGCTGCGGCCCACTGCTCGGCCACCGGCCGCTGGTACTCAAAAGCCTGTTGCAAGATAGCCGGCAGCCGATCATGTAATGACTGCCGCGAGTCCTTGGGCATGAGCCAGGTCAGAAACCCTTGGCGCAGGGGCAGATAGGCCCACCCAATCAGTGCCAGCGACAGCAGCAGCCCCATCCGCGTCTCCAGCTCCAGCCACATCACCAAAAGCGCATCGAGCACCAGAAACAGCACACCGAAGGCAAACCAGAACCACGCCTGCAAGATCCAGCGGTCCAGGTCGAACAGGCGATAGCGTACAATCCCCAGGGCGATCCCCAGGTAGGTAAGGACAAACAGCCCCCAGGCGTAGCTCTGATGGGCAACAGACTGCATCCCAAACACCTGCGGTACGATCACCAACAGCAGATACCCGAAGGCGCCGGCAAACCAGGCAAAGAGCAACCACTTCAGACGCGCGCGCTCAACCGGTTCGCGACGGGTACGCCGCCATTGCAGACTGGCAAACACTACATCTAGGGCGAACCACAACAACAGTGGGTAGCGCGCTGCCACATCAAGATCGGGTAGCCACTGCATCCAATTAGCCAGCAGCGTCAGCGCGACCAGAGGCAGCATCAGCCGCTCAAAGGGGAAAGCCGCCAGCCGCACCGGGTAGTACCAGAACAGCGCGGTCCCCGTGCCGGCAAACAGCATGGCGCCGGCCTGATTCATCCGCGACAGGAGCAAAAACCAGTCTGGCGAGAGGGTCAGTTCACGGGTGGTATAAATAGCGCTGGCGATGATCGCCAGTGCGATCGCCAAGCCAGCCAGCGCGTACAGCAGGGGGCCTCGTTCGGATTGCACAAAGGCCCAGGCGGCCACGCCCATCAGCAGCACCGACAACCCACACGCCAGCTGATACCAGAAGAGCAACGGCAGATTAGCCAAGCCGCGTGGCTGGGTAATGTGTAGCGATATCCAGCGCGGGTTTAACGCTTCGCCGTCAGCGGTGAGCGACTGCACCTGCAGACTCAGCTCGGCGCCGTGGAGGATCTGCCAGAGTGCTTGCTGACGCGCAAAGAAGCGATTGTAGTCGGCGTAGTCCCGGGCATCGTCCGGTTCAGCCACCGCATCCCAGCCTTCCAGCAGCAAACGCCCTTCGCTGCTGCTCACCGCCAGCAAGCGATCACCAGGGGCCAACACAGCTGCTGCCGGGCCGTCTGCAGCCACGCTATCTACGCGCACCGCGTCGGCGGCCGGCACCACACTAAACCCCAGCCAGGGTTGGGAACCGGCCACATGTACGGCCAGAAAGAACAGCAGCAGTGCTATCGCCAAACCGGCGGACAGCACGCTGGAGGGAGAGGTTTCCTTGAGCATCGGACGGAGCAATCCTGCCTACCTGTCGAACTTCAGCAAGGCAAGCATGCCCTAGCAGGGGCGACGGGTCACCCCTTTAGCAGCAAAACGCTGGCAAAAAGCCTTATCAGCCGGCGCGCCGCATCAGCCAGGCGCCCAGCACAAGCAACAATGCGATAGGCAGCAACACCGCGATCAACGGTGAAAAACCGAACACCAGACTGGAGGGGCCCAGCAAATCCTGAACAATCTGGAACACAAAGCCGACCAGCACCCCAGTGAACAGCCGCTGGCCCATGGTGACCGAGCGCAGCGGCCCAAAGATAAACGACACTGCCACAAATACCAGCACCGCGGTGGCCAGCGGCTGGAACAGCTTTTTCCAGAAGGCCAGCCAGTAGCTCTGGTTATTCAGGCCCTGCTCGGCCAGGTATTTTTGATAGCGCCAGATACCCGTTAACGGCAGCGCATCAGCCTCCAGCAGCACCACCTGCAGCAGCTCGGGCGACAGGTGCACATCCCAGCGCTCCTGCAGATTGACGGTCACCGAGCTTTCGCCGGTATCGGCAAAGTGCGTCGAACGCACGTCTTCCATCAGCCAGTCGTCTTGCTGCACCGCAGCGCGGCTGGCAAAGCTGGCCTCCAGCAGACGCCGCTGATCATCAAAGCGATAGCGGGTAATACCGTAGAGCACACCGTTGGGCTGCACCGCGTTGATATGCAGAAAGTCATTACCCTCACGGTGCCACAAGCCCTTCGACTTCAGCGCCTCGTCACTGCCCTCGGCAATCGCCTTGCGGCTTTCCGCCAGGTTGGCGGTGTAAGGCGCAATGTATTCGCCAATACCAACACCCAACAGCATCAGTAATAACAACGGCTTCATGACGGCCAGGGTAATGCGTGCGATAGACACGCCGGAGGCGCGCATGATGGTCAATTCGGAGTTGCTGGCCAGCGTGCCCAGCCCCACCAGGCAGCCGACCAGCGCCGCCAGCGGCAGTAGCTCGTGAACCCGCCCAGGCAGCGACAGCAAGGTATAGACCAGCGCCTGCAAGGGGCCGTAGCCGCCCTCAACGTCATCCAACTCGTTGATATAGGAGAACAGCAGGTCCAACCCGAGAATAACCGTCAGAACGGCGAGAATGCCCAGCAATACCGCACTACCGATATGTCGATCAAGCCGCCGCATGCTGACCTCCCTGCGCCTGGCGCGCACCAAACAGCGCGTCGCGGTTAAGCACAACCCCGATCAGCAGAAACAGCCCGTGCACCCACCACAGACCCAGCGCTGGCGGCAGCTTGCCCGACTCAATCCAGCCCCGCGCGCTGATCAGCAGCGCGAGATAGGCCATATACAGCAGAATCGCCGGCAGCAACTTGAGAAAACGTCCTTGCCGCGGATTGACCCGCGCCAGCGGCACGGCAAAGAAGGCAACAATCGGCACCAGCAGCGGAATCGCGATGCGCCACTGCAGCTCGGCGCGCTCATCCAACCCCTGCTCGCGCAGCAGCTGCAGGGTCGGCATCGCCTCGCGGTCGCTCACTTCAGTTTGCACTTCAGGCTTGGGCAGCAACACCCCGTAGGTGTCATAAGAAATGGTGCGAAAATCGGCCGACCCAGGCTGGCCCTCATAACGGAAGCCCTGGTTCAGCACCAGATAACGGCTGCCATCCGGGTTCATCTCCTGGGTACCTGATTCGGCTACCAGCACCCCCAGCACAGCATCTTCACCGTCACCTCGGCGCTCGGTGATGAACACGTCCTGCAACTCGGTGCGGTCTTCGGACAGGCCGCCGGCGTAGGTTACCCGCTGGCCACTGCCCAGCGCCTGAAAGCGGCCGGCGGCCAGGGTATCAAACTCGGTCAGAGCGTCCTGCTGGTTCAGCAGCTGCTGGGTTTTCAACACGCCACCCGGTGCCACCCAGAAGCTCAATAGAGCCACCAGCAGAGCAATCAGCAACGCCGGCCCCTGGGTATAGGCAATCAACCTGCGATCGCTCATGCCCGTTGCCGACAGCACCGTCATTTCACTGTCCAGATACAAGCGTCCGTAAGCCAGCAGAATGCCAAGAAACAGCCCCAGGGGCAGGATCAGCACCATGAAACCCGGCAGACGGTAAGCCATGATGATAAATAACACGGAGGCATCCAGCTGACCGGCTGCAGCCTGCGCCAGATACTTGATAAAGCGGCCACTCATAATGATCAGCAGCAGCACGCCACTAACGGCGGCCAGCGTCCACAACACTTCGCGGCTGAGATAACGAAAAACAATCACGAATCAGGTCCTTGGCTCCGGGGTCTTTAAGGGCCGGCGCGAATAGGCCAGAATGCAGGGCAGACAGACACCCGCGGGAATTTGCCCGTATTATCAGTCAATCATCTCGATTTGTCTTGGGGAGCACCATGGAGTTCAACGTTAAGCACGGCGCACTGGAAACCATCAAATGCGGCTGGCTGGTCGTCACCGTCAGCGAAGGCAAGACCCTGAGCGGCCCAGCTGCCGAACTGGACAAGGCCTGCGGCGGCCAATTGAGTACTGCGCTGAAGAACGGCGACCTCACAGGCAAGAGCGGTAGCAGCCTGACCCTGTTTGCCCTGCCTGGCATTGCCGCGCAGCGTGTTCTGCTGCTTGGCAGCGGCAAAGACGAGCCCCTGAATGACCGTGCCTGGCGCAAGCTGGCGCAACAGGCGCTGAGAGCCATCAAGGCCGGCCCGGCTGGTGATGCCGTGTTCGCATTATCCGGCACGGTGAAGAACCGAGACCAGGCCAGCCAGACACGCCTACTGGTCGAAGCCTGCCACGACGTGCTCTACACCTTTGATCAGTTCAAGAGCAAAAAGGCCGACAAACCCAAACTGAAGAAGCTCTCCCTGTGGAGCGCCGACAAAGCCGATGCCGCCGCGCTCAAGCGCGCCATCGCCGAAGGCAACGCCATCAGCGAGGGTATGGCCCTGACCCGCGACCTGGGCAACCTGCCCGGCAACGTCTGCACACCGACCTACCTGGCCAACCAGGCCAAGGCGCTGGCCAAGACTCACAAGGAGCTGGACGTCGAGGTGCTCGACGAAAAAGCCATGAGAGCCTTGGGCATGGGCGCCCTGCTGGCAGTCAGCGCCGGTAGTGTCGAACCGGCCAAGCTGATCCGCATCAGCTACAACGGCGGCAAGGCAAAAGACAAGCCGCACGTTCTGGTCGGCAAGGGCATTACCTTTGACACCGGCGGCATTAGCATCAAGCCGGCGGCCACCATGGACGAAATGAAGTACGACATGTGTGGCGCTGCCACCGTATTCGGTGTTCTCAAGGCCGCAGTCAGCCTGCAACTGCCGATCAACCTGGTAGGCCTGATTGCCTCGGCCGAGAACATGCCGAGCGGCACCGCGACCCGCCCCGGCGATATCGTCACCAGCATGTCCGGCCAGACCATCGAAATTCTCAACACCGACGCCGAAGGCCGCCTGGTGCTGTGCGACGCACTGACCTACGCCGAACGCTTCAAACCTGCCAGTGTGGTCGACATCGCCACCCTGACCGGTGCCTGCATCGTCGCCCTGGGCAGCAATGCCTCCGGTCTGATGGGCAACAACGAGGAGCTGATTGGTCAACTGCTGGACGCCGGCACCCAGGCGGGCGATCGCGCCTGGCAACTGCCGCTGTTCGATGAATACCAGGAGCAGCTCGACAGCCCCTTCGCCGACATGGCCAACATCGGTGGCCCCAAGGCCGGCACCATCACTGCCGGCTGCTTCCTGTCGCGCTACACCAAGGCCTACCCCTGGGCGCACCTGGATATCGCCGGCACCGCCTGGATCAGCGGCGGCAAGGACAAAGGCGCCACCGGCCGCCCGGTTCCGCTGCTGATGCAATACCTGCTTGGTCAGGCCAAGGCCTGATCAAGCAGCCACAAGCTGCAAGCAACAAGCCTCAAGCCTGCGCGGTGCGATGGTTTTAACTTGCAGCTTGCGGCTTGAAGCTTGAAGCTACCCCCATGACCCGCATCGATTTCTACCTGCTCTCCAGCGACCAACCGCAAACGCGGCTAGCATATGCCTGCCGGCTGGCGCACAAGGCCTGGCAGAAGGGCCACCGCGTTTACCTGCACTGCGCCTCGGAACAAATGTGTCAGGAGCTGGACGCGCTCTTGTGGTCGTTCCGCCGTGACGCCTTTGTGCCCCATGTCATTCTGGGCGAAGGACCGGAGGAAGCGGTGAGTTGCGGTAATGGAGACCAGCCTGGCAGCCACGATGATTTGCTGATCAACCTGTCTGAGCAGACTCCTGCCTTCTTCAGTCGCTTTCAGCGGCTGGCCGAAATTGTTGTCGAGCACGATGCCGTGCGTCTGCCGGCGCGCGAGCGCTTCCGTTTTTACCGGGAGCGCGGCTATCCTTTACATTCCCATCAAATACGGACAGCGGGATGACCCATGAAGCAGCGCGACCCCTCGGAGCCCTCACGACTGCTGGAAGACTTGGAGTCCATCCGCACTCTGCTCGATGAGCACCCCGAGCCAGAGGTTGGTGAAGACGGCCAGCTCGACATCCCCCTGCTGCAGGACGTTATTCTCAACCCTGACGAGCCGCCCCTGAGCGCTATCGACCGCCCCGCCCCCCCGCTTACCAGCGGCATGGCGAGCAAGTCACCCAACCCCTTTCTGCCCTACGCTTCACTGGCCAAGCTGGCCGAAGAGCGCATGCAGCTAGATCAGATCATGGCTCAGCAGAGCCCGCTGACCGCCGTCCCCAGCTCGCCGCGTGAAGCTCGCCTGGAAGCCCGCCTGCAGGCCGAAGCACAACTGCTGCTGCAAGAGGTGATCGACGACCTGATGCCGACCATCGAAGACGAGCTGCGCAAACGCATGCAAGGCAAGTTGCAGCAGCTGGTACGCGAACAGCTGAAATAGCCTGAAGGAACTACAGGCCAACGCCACTCGCCCTGCGCAATGAAGCAGCGCGTCTTCAACCGCAACGTAGCGATCAGCCGGCCATCGGCAATTATTCCTCGCTTCGCACGCCCGACGGGCTGGGCCTTGTTTGCCCGACCCCGCTATAATGGCGGCTTTTCCTGCGCGCTCGACGCCTGCCGCGTCCCCAGCGCCTGCCATTCCTGAATAGCCGGATAGCCAAGACACCCATGGACAAGACCTACCAGCCCCACGCCATCGAAACTTCCTGGTACCAGACCTGGGAGCAGAACAACTACTTTGCCCCCCAGGGCTCGGGCGAGTCCTACACCATTGCCCTACCGCCGCCGAACGTCACCGGCAGCCTGCACATGGGTCATGGCTTCAACAACGCCATCATGGATGCGCTGATTCGCTTCCGTCGTATGCAGGGCCGTAACACCCTGTGGCAGCCAGGCACCGACCACGCCGGTATCGCCACCCAGATGGTGGTTGAACGCCAGCTGGCCGCTCAGGGCGTTAACCGCCATGACCTGGGCCGCGACAAGTTTCTGGAGAAGGTCTGGGAGTGGAAGGAAGAGTCCGGCGGCAATATCACTCGCCAAATTCGTCGTCTGGGCAGCTCTGTTGACTGGAGCCGTGAGCGCTTCACCATGGACGACGGCCTGTCCGAGGCGGTAAAAGAGGCCTTTGTTCGCCTGCACGAAGACGGCCTAATCTACCGCGGCAAGCGCCTGGTCAACTGGGATCCGAAGCTGCACACCGCCATCTCCGATCTGGAAGTAGAAAACCACGATGAGCAAGGCTCACTGTGGAACCTGCGCTACCCGCTGGCCGACGGCGCCACCACCGCCGACGGTAAGAACTACCTGATCGTTGCCACCACCCGTCCAGAAACCATGCTGGGTGACAGCGCGGTTGCCGTAAATCCGGACGATGAGCGCTATCAGGCGCTGATAGGCAAATTCGTCGAGCTGCCGCTGGTTGGTCGCCGCATTCCGATCATCGCCGACGACTACTGCGATCCGGAGTTCGGTACCGGTTGCGTGAAGATGACCCCGGCCCACGATTTCAACGACTACGAAGTCGGCAAGCGCCACAGCCTGCCGCTGATCAACGTGCTGGACAAGAACGCCGCCGTACTGGCGCGCGCTCAGGTGTTCAACATCGACGGCAGCGTCAACGACGAGATCGACGCCACCCTGCCCGAAGCCTACGCGGGCATGGACCGCTTCGACGCGCGCAAGAAGATCGTCGAAGACTTCGACGCCCTTGGCTTGCTTGAGAAGATTGAGCCACACGCCCTCAAGGTGCCCAAAGGCGACCGCTCCGGCGTCGTCATCGAGCCGTGGCTGACCGACCAGTGGTACGTCTCCACCAAGCCGCTGGCCGAGCCGGCGATTGCTGCGGTTGAAGACGGCCGCATCCAGTTTGTGCCCAAGCAGTACGAGAACATGTACTTCAGCTGGATGCGCGACATTCAGGACTGGTGTATCTCCCGCCAGCTGTGGTGGGGCCACCGCATCCCGGCCTGGTACGACGAAGCCGGTAACGTCTACGTTGGCCGCGATGAAGAGGAAGCCTATCGCAAGGCGCTGGAAAGCAACGACCGCGAAGCGGAAGCAGAGCTGCCGACCCTGGACGAACTCAAGAATGCCGCCATCGCCTGCGGCCTGGGTGTCCTGCGCCAGGATGACGACGTACTGGATACCTGGTTCAGCTCGGGCCTGTGGACTTTCTCCACTTTGGGCTGGCCGGAACAGACCGAAGCGCTGAAGACCTTCCACCCGACCGACGTACTGGTGACCGGCTTCGACATCATCTTCTTCTGGGTCGCGCGCATGATCATGCTGACCATGCACCTGATGAAGCATGACGACGGCAGCGCGCAGATTCCGTTCAAGACCGTCTACGTGCACGGTCTGGTGCGCGATGGTCAGGGCCAGAAGATGTCCAAGTCCAAGGGCAACGTGCTTGACCCGCTGGACATCATCGACGGCATCGACCTCGAATCGCTGGTCCAAAAACGCACCAGCGGCATGATGCAGCCCAAGCTGGCCGCCAAGATCGAGAAGCAGACCCGCGCCGAATTCCCGGACGGCATCGCCGCCTACGGCACCGACGCACTGCGCTTCACCAACTGCTCGCTGGCGTCCACCGGCCGCGACATCAAGTTCGACATGGGCCGCGTCGAAGGCTATCGCAACTTCTGCAACAAGATCTGGAACGCCGCGCGTTACGTCATGATGCAGTGCGAAGATAAGGATACAGGCGTGAACGGCGAGCCCGTCGAGCTGACGCTGGCTGACCGCTGGATCATCTCCCAGCTGCAACGCACTGAGGCCGAAGTGACCCGCCAGCTGGATCAGTTCCGCTTCGACCTGGCTTCCAACGCACTCTACGAGTTCATCTGGAACCAGTACTGCGACTGGTATCTGGAGCT